>JAEIGA010004654.1_pt1 | contig 21191 bp, 21 predicted proteins | sample 9270691 | NCBI WGS metagenome assembly JAEIGA01 (sample SAMN17057246, study PRJNA624740) | gut metagenome | biome: biome; isolation source: fecal sample | host: Bos grunniens | place: China: Xizang | collected 2019 | reverse complement strand
GGTGAAAACATCACCATTGTAGCTACTAATGGTACGGATAGTGGAGCGACGTTTTTAAATATACCATGTTTCTCAAGTTATTCTACTACCATCAGTTACGGAACTGATTATAAGGCATGGCTGTCTGCAGCAGGAATAAATCCTTCCTATTATGATAGTTTGGAAGATGTTTTAGCAGATGAGGAAACAATCAGGAAATTGTTTACGATTCATACAAGTGTAGATTATCTTATTGCCGCAGTAAATGCAGATGATGATGAAGATGCATTGGCCATATTCAATAATGCTTTATGTGCAAAATGGATTAGTTTAAGAGACTATGCCATGGATACATTATCTACTAATCCGTACATTTTAACTATAATGGAAGAATCTGGCAAATATGGTTATGGCGAATGGGGATATACTCCTCAGGTTCCTGCGATGACTAGTGCAACAGCACCTTATGGAACAGTATTTGCAAGTTCGTCTTATAGTGGTTGGGATGCGTATAAAGCATTTGATGGAAGTCCAACAACTGCTTGGGCAGGAAATGTTGTACGAACATCAGGACAAAGTGCTACTGGATATATTGGATATCATTTTACAGAGCCTCATGTCATAAAAAAAATCTATTACGATTCTTATGAATATTCATCTCCTATCACCATGTTTATAATAAGTGGCTCAAATGATGGCACAACATATACTTCAATAAAGACTCTTACAAGCAATATAATGGGTAAAGATTATATTGACTTAAGCGAAAACAATACTGCATATAGTTATATGAAATTAGAAATAACGCAGACTAACAATAACAGTACCTCAAGCGCGCTTCCTAAAATGGCTATTATACAATTTTTTACCGAAGAGCCAAAGGGCAATGTTCCGGTTATGACAAGTAACACAGCACCTTTTGGAATTGCAAGTATGAATTCTCAAATGACGACTTATGCACCATGGTATGCTTTTGATAATGACATTAATTCATATGCAGCGTGGAATAATGCGATTGGTAGTTATTTATCGTACAAATTTGTCAACCCAGTTTGTGTGAAGCGAGCTAGGTTATTAACAAATGAAACTCATTTATCAGATACTTATGAAATAAGCGGGTCCGATGATAATACTAATTGGACTCCAATTGGAACTTATACAGCAGGCTCTTCAAGTGATCCTGATATATATATTGAATGTACAAATTCAAATTTCTATCAGTACTATAGAGTACAGCAGATGACCAAAAATACTTCTACTAGTGGGAAAGCTTTTTATAAGATTCAGTTCTTTGGCGATGAATTAAAGGTATCTGTTCCTACTATGACAAGTAACACTGCTCCCTATGGGACAGCAAGTGCTAATAGCACTCAGTCTAGTGGATCTCCTTATTATGCATTTAATCCAACTACAAGTAATGGTTGGACTCCAATGAGCAATGATACAAATAACTATTTGGAATATAATTTTGGTGAATTCGTTATAATTAAAAAATCCACATTGACAGTAAACTGTGGTGGTGGTTCGTCTGGATCTCCTGCCAGAGATATTCTTGTTCAGCAGTTTGTAGATGATGATTGGGAAACAATAGGAACTTATAGCATTCCTGCCCATGATCCAACATATGCTGATTATTCTTACCAAATTGATTTAACTGGTTCAAAATTAACAGACAGGATAAGGATTTTCTGTGCTGATACACTGTTTATTAGTGGGTACTTCACTATTTGGGTTAAGAACCTTCAATTCTTTGGAAGAAGTTATTCAGAATGTGAATGGGATAAGAATAAGTCTAGAGACTTTATTTTTGATCATGGTATTCAAATCAAACCATTATATCAGTACCCTGCAAATTATAGCCAATTTACAACAAAGTCTATATTATTAAATAGGGTACATGCTGCCAATGGGTGTATTGTTGAAACTGATTCAAAAATTAATTTAACTGATTATAAATTGATAAGGGCAAGAATTGGTGAACATGCATTTAATAGGGCTGTTTTAGGTTATAACACAACTAAAGATACTGTGTCCTTACCTGCATATACTTATGTTGCAACAACAGATATGCCCAACAATTGTTACCATGATGTAGCCTCAATAGCAGCTGACACTTATCCTGTATTATGTGCTGGAAGTATCTCTGGTTCGTATTCATTAGTGGAATTTACTGAAATGTGGTTAGAGTAAGGAGGAACATAATGATTTTATATGTTAATGAAGACAATGAAATCAAAGATGTGAACGTTACATCAGATCCTTCTTTGATTGCATTGGAAGTAAATGATGATGAGCAGAATCCATTTAAGGATTGGAACGTTGCCAAGATATGCTGTTATCGTGTAACTGTTTCAGATGGAATGGTTACTATGATGACACCATACATTGATTCGAGGCTTATTGAACATATCGACAGACTTGGCGCTGCGCAGAATGCTGTTGCAGATATTGAGCAGGCTCTTTGTGATCTGTCTGAAGAAATCGGAGGTTGAGATGGCTAGCATATGGAGAAACAGAATTTGGGCCGGCACGAAGACTTTCAATGAACTTCATGCCAAAGCTCAGAGATATGAAGAAGAAGTACTCAGGTTAATGCGTGAGGATGTTGCCAGTGGCAAGCACTCTGCTGAAGAGTTTGAAGATAAGACCGGCATATCTTACGAAGAATAACCGAATTAGAATCGAGTTAAATTAAGTTCTTATGAGTTAGAATCGAATTAAACTCGAATAAGAAACAAAGTATGCGACTCCTCAGTTTTGAGGAGTCGTTTTTAAGTGCGCAAATTTAGGGGAAAGGAGGAACGAAATGTCTGTCAATAAAAGGCAAGCTGATGGAACGTTACTGCCTATTGCGGGATTAGGTAGTTATGACCTTAATAATTTGAAACAGTATGCTACTCTTCCAACACCCACATCTGCCAATGAAGGGCAGGTAGTCCAATACATTGGTAATGATCCGGATTATTTTGTTGGTGGAATGTATCAATGTCAGGAAGATAGTGGTTCGTACTCATGGGTACTCCTCTCCCAGAATATTGTAGTGGATGCTGAGCTGAGTACTACAAGTGAAAATCCTGTACAAAATAAGGTAATTAACACAGCTTTAGCAGATAAAGTTGATACTTCAGATTTGGGTACTGCTGCTTATAAGGATGTCCCTGAGAGTGGTGACGCATCAACAACTGAAGTTGTTATGGGTAATGACAGCAGACTTACTGATAGCAGAAATGCCAAAGACGTATCTGCGTGGGCGAAGGCTTCAACGAAACCAACTTATACTGCTTCTGAGGTTGGAGCAATTGCAACAACTGCAAAGGGTTCAGCGTCAGGTGTCGCAGAACTTGACTCGACTGGAAAGGTCCCAATAAGTCAGCTCCCTGCAACTATGAGCCGATTAGAGAAGTATGCTAACAGAGCTGCTTTTCCGGCAACAGGTGATGATAATACATTGTACGTTGCTTTGGATACAAATTATACGTATCGTTGGACCGGAACTGATTATGTTCAGATTGACGAGTCTATCCAGCTTGGAGAAACTGCTTCTACAGCATATCGCGGGGACAGGGGAAAGATTGCTTATGATCATTCTCAGACTACATCAGGAAATCCACATAACGTTACAAAAAGTGATGTAGGTCTTGGTAATGTCGGTAACTTTAAAGCAGTATCGACAGTTGCAAGTCAGGGATTATCTGATACAGAAAAATCTAATGCTAGGACTAATATTGGTGCAGGTACAAGCTCTTTAGCATTGGGTGAAACATCTTCGACTGCTTATCGTGGTGACAGAGGAAAAACTGCATACACTCATGCTACTGACTCCGGAAGGCTAACAACTGCTACTACAAGTGGGTTGTATAAGATAGGTGTTACTTCCGAAGGTCATGTATCATCTGCTACTGCAGTAGCCAAGGCTGATATTACGGCCTTAGGTATTCCGGCGCAGGATACTACCTATACTCCGGAGAAGCTTGGCATAGGTTATGGAACTTGTACTACTGCCGCTGCTACTGCTTCAAAGGCTGTAACGCTTGCAAACTACAACCTTGTCAAGAACGGAGTTATATCTGTTAAGTTTACAAATGCGGTTCCTGCGAGTGCAACTTTGAACGTCAATTCAAAGGGCGCTAAGAATATCTTTTACAAGGGAGCTGCTATTGTTGCTAATGTGATAAGAGCAGGGGATGTGGCTACGTTTATGTATGATGGTACACAGTACCATCTTCTTGGAGTAGACAGAGGTGCAATCGGTGAAGTGGTATTCCGTGGAACGACAAGTGCATGGAACGCGCTTAGCTCTACTGTTAAAGCAATGTACACGATAGTTATTATCACGGATGATTAAATGGTGATGTTATGGATAATTTCATAAAGACAAGTGATGAAGAACTTGCCATGAATCTTAGGGTGTCCGGTTACAAGGAGCTTAAGAAACAGGGCAAGTTTTTTGTATTTCTGAATAATGGGAAATTAAATTTTTCCCAGGAACAGGAAAAGAAAATGGTATACACAAACAAGATGGAGGTCTAAACGTGAAAAAGAAATTGTTAACGCTTGAGGATCTCGTCAAGTTTTGTCGTGAACAAAAGCTATTCTCTTTCAGTAAACAGGATAATAATGGAGAACCTATATGTGTTGCTGTTCCCGCAACATTTAAGCAGGATGAAAAAGAAGACTCTTCTCTTCTCTTCGCTGTTGTTAAGGCCTTTCATACCGGAGTTAACAGAAATGATTCGAGTGTCACAGTAGACGCTGCCAAGAATTCTTTATCAACATTTGCATATAAACCTATTCTTGCAGCATTTACAACTGACAGCAATGGCGATGAAGATTTCATGGCACATGAGATGGAACTCGATGATGACGGAAATGTTGTCTATATAGAACAGCAAGTCGGCTGTTTTACTGTAGATGATCCATGGATGGAAAAAGACTCTGAGCATGAAGACAGAGAATATGTTTTTGCCAAATGTGCAATACCAAGGGAATATACACACGCTGCATCTATCATTGAGCGCAAGGGTGGTACGAAGGTTTCAGTCGAACTTATCGTAAACAAGTTCTCATATGATGAGGAAACTGATGTCCTCTTATTGGAAGACATTGAAGTTTCAGGACTTACTCTTCTTGGAGTATACGAAGAAGGAGCAGATCCTGATAATGGCGGTGCTGTTGAAGAGGGTATGCAGGGTGCAAGACTTGACATTGCTGATTTTAGCAAGGAAAAGAACAGCTCTATTAATTATGCGGAGCTGAAAGATGTTATCAAAGAGGCTGTTATTCAGACTCTCTCTGATATAAACAATTCTAAGGAAGGAGGAAAAAAGATGAAGTTTAGTCAGGAAAAACTAAACGAGCTGCTTGAGAAGTATGCTGTTAAGTCAGAGGATCTAACCTTTGACCTTGAGGCTATTGAATCTGATGAAGAGCTTGAGAAGGCTTTTGAAGCACAGTTTTCAAATCCTTCCTCAGATCCAGCTCAGGAAGAGAAAAAGGTGGAGATGTCGGTAAAGCTTGGTGAGACTGTGAGAGAGTTTGCCAAGAGTCTTACTGATGAGATCTACGCTCTCACTGACCTTGTGAATGCTACCTACTCAGAAGATGGAACATATTATGCTTGTGAAGTCTTCGATGGTGGAACAGCTAAGTCCAGATATGTCATTATGGTTGACGTTTGGGGAAACAAGGCTTACAAACAGGGATTCACAATCAAGGACGGAGTTTATGCTCTGAAGAACGAGCGAGAAGAGGTATTCTCTGAATGGCTTACCGCTTCCGAGAGAGAGCAGCTGGATTCTATCAGAAGTAATTACGCTTCTATGGAAGAGAAACTTGGTGAGGCTACAAAAGAGCTTGAGCTTTACAAAGCCGAGCCGGAGAAGGTTGAGCTTCTTAATTCTGCAGACTATGATTCAATCAAGGATTCTGCAGAGTTTGCTGAAATCGCAAAGAGAGACAACTACTTCTCTCTTTCAAAAGAAGAGCTTGAGACAAAGCTTGATGGCATGATGGCAGAGTTTGCCAAGAAGCAGTCAAGAGAAGCAAAGAAAAATGAAAAGCCAACTGTCGGAGAAAAGAGATTTGGCTTTGGAACACCTGACAGTGGTTCCGGAAGATACGGCGGTATCTTTGACAAAACTGAATAATGAAACCTTAAGGACGCAGAGATGCGTCTATTTTATTGCAAATATTTGAAAGGAGAAAAATATCATGGCAATTGACATCGTTAATAATAAGCATGTGGAGTCATTCCCTACTTTGATTTCGTCAATGATGGGTACATTTCATCGTGTATACAATATTCTGCTCACAGCAGATAGTGATAATGGCCAGCTCTCTCTTAGAGGTGATTACGTATCTTTTGACAACTATGAGCAGGCAGCTGTTACAGATGATGATGTATCAGTAGTTGTAAGAGAACTTGGAGCAGATGGTCTTTGGATCGTTGAGGTAGTAGCTCTTCCTGAGGATGAGGTTCTTTATCTCTACAACTCACCTGTAAGTGAGTATGAGGAAAGAGATCTTCAGGATCCTTCACTCTTCTACAACAAGTCAGGTGACGTTGTACAGGGTGCTCCTCTTCTTATCGGAGATCTTTTCTCTCTTAGTGACAACGCATTCACAGGAACTATTGCTGTAGGCAAGACAGCTAACTATGCCGGTGGCAAGTATGTAATTCAGTAAAAATCTTACGAAAGGAGAATAAATTAACTATGAAAAAGAATTTTAGTTCACATGTCATGAATGTATTCTCAGATTACAAGACAGATCATGAGAGTATGACAAACCTTATGACAGATTTAGCTCTTGGTCGTGAGATTAGAGACGGAGAAAGAGTTATTTCTAAGGCTGAAGCAAATGAGATGGTTCGTAAGTTCTCTCTCAGTGTCCTTGGTATCGAGGATAAGGCTGATGTTAAATCAGTAAAGCGTGGATGGGAAGACCATGGCCGCGAGTGGTTCAGAGTCGTAGAGGATACCGTCGATAACGTTATTGAGGTAGGACTCCAGGAGAGCGAATGGTTCGAAGAGCTTGTTGAAAGAAAGTCTCTCAACTATTTTGACAGACAGGATTTCTATATCGATACTGATTCTATCCTTGCAGTTGCAAAGGCTGGTGTTTCACATCATACACATCCATTGCAGAGACTTGGAAGAGGCCGTACAGTTTCCATTACTCCTGACCTTTACGTAGTCAAAGTTGGAGCCGATATAAATCGTTTCCTCACAGGACAGGAAGATTGGGCTAAACTTGTAAGTGCAATTGCTATTGCATTCATGAAGAAGATTCAGGGCGAAGTTTATGCAGCAGTTGATACTGCAGCTACTCTTCTTCCTGTACAGGGAACAGGCTTCATCAACACTGGTACACTTGCTCCTGCAACAAAGCAGGCATTTGATGACATTATCGCAAACGTAGGTGATGCAAATGATCATGCAGAAGTTGTCATCATGGGAACAAAGACAGCCCTTCAGAAGCTTAATAACCTTGGTGATGTTTCATGGATTTCAAATCTTGCAAAGGATTCTGTATACAATATCGGACGTATGGGCCTTTATGAAGGAACACGTCTTATTGAGATCCCTAACAGATTCGAAGACAGAACACTTACAACAAAGGTATTCAGTGATAGGAAGCTCCTTATCATTCCTATCATTGGAAACGCCGGCAAGTTTGTTAAGGTTATTGATGAAGGTTCAGTTGAGTTCACACATACAGAACCTGATGAGAAGTACACATCAGATCTTATGACATCTGAGGTTCAGAGAAGATTTGGTGTCGGTGTTGTAATCGGTCACCAATTCGGTCAGTGGACAATGTAATCAATATGATCAGATAGAAAAGATGTTTTTGTAAGGGGCGGTTTCTACCGCCCTTTTGTAATGACTAAAAGGAGAATTAAAATGCCAAGAACAAAGATGGATGATTTAGCGGAAGAATTAAATAATGATAAAGCAGTTGTTGTTTCAGAGCCTGAGAAAGTTGAAAAGAAAAAGAAGTTTGCACAGACAGACCTTATCATGTGCAGAAGTGTTATTTCCGGAGGGCTTTTTATGGAAGGCTCCAAGACAAAACAGATGTATCAGTGGAATGATTATGGAGATGAATCCGAAATCGAGTACAGGGATCTTGTAGCAGAGGTAAGGATTAAATCACCCTTTGTCTTTGAACCAAGATTCATAGTCGAGAATGAGGATTTTGTCGATGAATTTCCACAGCTCAAACAATTCTATTCTCAGTATCTTAGTGTTAAGGAACTTAGGGATATCTTAAGTCTTCCGGTAAATCAGATGGCTAAAAAGATTTCCGAGCTGCCTAAGGGAGCGAAGGATTCGTTAAGGAACATAGCAGCATCGATGGTTTCATCAGGAGCTATCGATTCTGTATCAAAGATCAAGAAACTAGATGAAATATTTGAAACAGATATGGAATTTCTTTCAAGCCTGCTTCAATAACAAGGAGGGTTTCTAATGACCTCTGTAAAGTACGAAACAATTTATAGTTTGTTTTTGGGCAGCATTACAGATATTAAACTGGCTTCATTAAACGAAGAAGATGCCAAGACTCTTATGACGGAGTATCTACATAAGTCACTTGCTGCGTCATATCTCAGACACCTCTTCTCTTCTGCAGAGCTTGATGATGATAACGAAACATTTACCTATACTATGGCTTATGACCCCGGCATAGATGAAACAGACTTTGTCTGTAACGCTATTGCTAAATGGATGGTGTATGAATGGTTGCATAGTCAGGTAAGGAGTACTGTTAATACCATGCAGTTCTTTGGTGGTGCAGAACAGAAGTTTTTCTCCCAACAGGCTCATATGTCAGAACTTCGAAATATGCAGGATGATGCTTATTCTGAAGCCAGAAAATTTGTAATGGACAGAGGGTGGATACGTAACTCCTATTTGGGAGGTTCATGATGGAAGCACTATACTACAAGTATGGGGACTTTAGCGGACTCCAAATTAAAGAGATAAAGGAAAAAATGCGTAAGCAGATTTTCTTCCTCCTTCGAATTGTTGATCCAAAAACAAAAGGCAACTACCAGGTAGATGTTGACTCTGCTATCGAGAATGTTTTAAGGACCTATGGAAGCCTTAATGATTTATTAGGCTATCCGGAAGAATTTGTACATGTGATGGTCATGCTCAATGCAGCCTATTCTGAATATCAGAAGGGTCCTGACTTTGACTGGAAAGTGTATAGAAAACTTATTCTTGATGCAGGGCATGCTGTTCTTGCAATCAAGGAGGTATGAATATGCCTGCCTTTGATCTGTATAAAAATCTAAATAATGCAACAAGTATTGGACAAGCTCATAAAATGGAGTCCGATATGATCATGGAAGCTACGTGGGATGGCGATATAAACACTCGTGTTTGTTATCTCTACGACTACTACCATGATGACTATAAGTCTCAACTAACAAACCTAGATCCGGTGAATGACCCCAAGAAAGTTGCAATAAGTCTGAAGTGGAGAAGAAGCTCTGCTCAGACAATGGACAAAGATACTGTAAGTCATCATATTCAGATGAAGCCAAGTCAGGAAATGAATGTGGACTATTATCCAAAGTTCTTTGGAGAAAGGTATAATGCAACATTTCCTGTCGGATTGTATGTGGATATTCCGGATGATAAAGGAATCTATAACAGATGGCTTGTTGTAGCCCTTGCGAATTATCATGTATCTCAGTTCCCTACGTTTGAGGTTCTTCCTTGTGATAAGGTTCTTAATTGGGTTTATAAAGAAACGAAAGTTAAAATGGCGGGATGTTTGCGTTCTCAGAATTCTTATAACTCCGGTATATGGCAGGACAATAAGATTGAGACTGTTGAAGATCAGCAGAAATTTATTGTGCCACTTAATAAAGACTCAGAAATGGTCTTTTATAATCAGCGCATGATAATCGACAATAAGGTTGATGTGCTTCGAGGTGCAGAACCAAGGACATGGAAAGTTTCCAAAGTAAACAGACTTAATTCAAATGGTCTTTTACTTACAACCCTTGCACAACAACAGTTCAATGCTCATACAGATTATATCGAATATGAAGATGAGAACGACCCATCTACAATTGTTGGCATGTGGGCAGATTATTACAGCACAGATGGTACTACTCCATCTGAACAGGAATCTGTTCCTGACAATATACATGCTGTAATACAGTATGTTGGCAAGCCCAATATCAAAGTAGGTGGTAGCTTCAAAAAGTTCACAGTAGTCTTTTATGACGGAGAGACTGTCATTGACCATAAACTTGGTCAGTGGTCATTTAGCATTGACGGAGTAGATGCATCTTCACTTGTGCAGACTGATGCTACGGATGTAGAACAGAATCAGATTAAGGTTAAGTTTATAGGAAGTGAAGATTATATGGGGAAGACTTTGGAGGTCAAGTACTCTTCTACTACCGGAATTGTATCAAGCGTTAATATTCTCATAACAGGACTATAAGCCTATGAAACTAACAGATAAAGAATTGGCAGAACTTCGTAGGTATCGTAATGAGCCTGACGAGGATAATGTCAGATACAAACAGATAATCAAGAAGAAGATTCTTGAGAACAATAAGATCATCTATTTGCTCCATAATAAAGAACTCGATGATGCTGAGGCAGAAGCTGATGAGTATTATGGTATCAACATTCTGCCGTATTATCTGATCGGTCCCACACAGACAGAAGTAAGGAACTATCTATGTTTTGAAACTTCTTTTGAAAACGTTTCCCGTGGGAATTCAGTAATGAAGATTCAGCAAATCATATTTTATATTCTGTGTCACCATGAGGATATTGTCGTAGCTGAACTCAGTTCGGCCAGACATGATCTTCTGGCTGCGGAAATAACCAATATGTTCCAGGGATGTAATGACTTTGGAACTCAGCTTAAGCTCATGAGTGATAAACCTTCAGTAACCGATACGGATTATTCAACAAGGACTCTCACTTTTACCCAGATAACGACTAATTCAATTACTAATGACGGACGCATCATCAATATGCGCACAGGATTCAGAACATGATCGACAAGTTGTTATTGATAAGTGGGGAACCTATTGAAATCTGTGAAGGAATCACTCTTCTGCAACCGTCCCTTGGACAAATAAGGGATTATGGTGAGGAAAAGTTCTACAACACTTTTTGGACCTTCTGCTCTGCTCCATGGGATATGCCGGCGGCATTAGATGATGTCGGCATAGATTTCATGAAGATAACCGAGTGGGAGCTGTTTCAAAGTTTGGTAGTTGGTATTACGCAGGAACAGACCAAACTTATTTTTGGTGACTTGGATTTTACCAAGTTCAGACTTATGAAAAGAACTCAGGAAGATGGTACTGAAGATGTAGTTCTTTATAATGGAAACATAGTAATAGATGAAAAGATATATAAAAACTTCATATCGTATGTCAAAGCCATGATAGGTTTTGAGCATTCCGGTAAAAAAGCCGGAAATGAAGCCACAAGAAAAATCCTTATAGCTGAAGACCGCAAGCAGAAACGAAGAAATTCGAAGAAAGCTTATGAATCAGTTCTTTTTAATGGGATCGTTTCTTTGGTAAATACTGAAGAGTTTAAGTATAATTACCAGACTATCTGGGATATAACACTCTTTCAGTTTACAAAGTCTTTGGTACAGATTCAGGGGAAGAAAGCCGCGTGTGCTCTTATACAGGGCAGTATGTCAGGATTCTGTGATACTTCTAAAATACCGCAGAAAGACTTCCAATGGACGTACTCTGAAGACAAATATAATAAGCCTAGAGGCAGGAAACTCTTTACAGGAGATGCCCAGGCAATCAACAAAGCAGGCGCTACTAAGTAGCGTCTATTTTTATGCAAAAAAAAGAAAGGAGAATTAAAACATGATTAACTTTGATCAATTAGTAATTGATAGAGTCTTGGACGGTTGGTTCGAGTCACAGGCTGATAATTCAGTTCTTGCAGTTCTTGATCAGATTCAGAACTTCCAGATTGCTGTAAGTTCTACAACAAAGGATAAGACTGATGCTCAGGGTGCTCTTATCAAGAGATTCTATACAGCTAAGCAGGCTGAGATCACAGGTGAGAATGCTATCTTCTCTCTTGATCTTTCTGCAATTCAGTCAGGTAACGCAAAGCTTACAGGTGCTGATGTAACTCTTCCTAGAATTATTCAGGTTGCTAAATCATCAGCAGCTCTTAAGCTTCCAGATACTCCAAAGGAAGGAACACTTGTTGTTTATGGAACACTTGAGAATGGTGTCCTTGACACTTCCAAGAAGTATTATGCAGGAACAGAGGCCGGCGAAGATACATACGTTGTTGCTACAGTTGATGATGTTACAACTATTACTCTTCCTACAAATGCTACAGACTTCGTACAGATCAAGTATGAGTACACTGTAAATGCTGAAAAGTCAGCAGCAAGGGTTAACCATGATGCTACTCACTTCCCTAAGGAGTGCAAGGCTACATTTAGAGTTCTTTGCTCAGATGTCTGCGATTCTGAAGTTGTTAGAGCATTCTATATCGTATTCCCTAAGTTCCAGATGTCTCCTGATTTCACATGGACAGTAGACACAGAATCGGCGCAAGGCTTCACGGCAACAGCCTTCAAAGATTATTGCGCTCGTGAACAGATCCTCTTCTACATTGCAATCGCAGAAGATTCTGATATGTACGATGCAAAGCAGCCAGCAGTTCTCGATGAGGACACACCATCTGCTTAATCAATGATAATGCACCCCAGGAATGAAAAATTTCTTGGGGTGTTTTAGTGAGGTGAGAAATATGTCTGTATTAAGAAAGTGCGTGTGCTGTGGTAAAGAATATGAGTATTGTCCAAACTGTGGCAAGAAAAGTCAGCCGCTTTGGATGGTATCGTTTTGCTCGGAGACCTGTAAGGACTTATTCAATCTCGTCTCTGCTTACAACATAAACCGTGTCGGAAAGGTAGCAGTACAGACTTTCGTCACGGAACATAATATCACAGGCACAGATTACTCAGAACCTATCAGAAAGGTTCTTGCTCAGATTGAAATTAAAGAGGCTGCACCAAAAAAGGAAATGCCTAAGGTAGAGGCAGTTAAAGTCGAAACCGTAACGGCTACTCCTCCTATTTTTAAAGCTTCCTACTCTGAAGCTCCAGCTCATGTGGTTCAGATAGAATCAGCAGAACCAAAAAAAGATGTTGTAGTCACAGAAGTTCAACCTGACAATGGAGCGTTTGCTCGTTCAAGACGCGCTAAAAAGCGTAGACATAAACAATTTGGATATGGAATTAACTAAGGGATATCCAATGGATATCCCTTTTTTTACATCGTATGACAAAAAGGAGAAGCAAATGGAACCGAAAGTAAAACCCGCGTTTCAAACGCAGGAGTACTATCCACATGAAACCATGAGGTGCCGGGACCGCTATCAGCAATTCTGTTGGCTTCGTGAAGGGATATATCCTTTGGATGTATATGAATCCAATGGTGATGTAATCATGATATTCCCTAAGAATGAGAAGACAAGAGAACTTTATCGAAGATGGCGAAACAGAGAATTGTGAGGTGCTTATGCAAAAGACTGAACTATTCTTTCCTTTTGTGCCTGTTCCAAAAGGAAGACCAAGGCATTCAAAGTTTGGACATGATTATACACCAAGTAAGACAAGGGATTATGAAGAAAAGATATCATCCTTTTATCGTGAGAACTGCAGTGACTATTACGATTCAGCCATAAAAGTAAAACTCGTTTTTAATATGCCCATTCCTAAATCTGCCAGTAATAAAAACAAAACACTTATGGCAGTAGGGATGATTAAGTGTATCAAGCATAATGGTGACGCAGATAACCTTGCCAAGAGCGTTTTAGATGCTCTTAATGGTGTGGCTTTTGAAGATGACTGTCTTATAACGAAGTTATCAATTATTAAGAAATATGCTTCTGACAACAATGTAGGTACAGAAATGATCATTTCAGAAGATGTGGATTAAGGGGGCAATTTTATGGAAAGAAGCGAATTATTGGATAAGATCTTCTTCTCTTCTACCAGCAGAGTTCTTAGAGAGGAGCAGATTCTGAATCTATTCGGAGTAAAGTCCTTGGACGAAGTTCCAACGGACAAGTTACTTAAGTTTTGCAATGAACATTATTGTACGAAGGAGAGATAAATATATGGCTGCTAAATATGATGTTGATGACAAAGTAAATATCGAAGGCAAAGTTGTTACTGTAACATCTGATGAAACCGGCACTGTATATCAGGTCAAGGTTATTGCACAGGATAAGGCCGTTACTCTTTTTCTAAAAGAGGATGAGATATCCGAGGCTACAGTGAGTGCATAAGGGAGGTCAAGATATGCAGTGGATGATCAATAATGGAAGCTTTGTAATTATTCTGGGAATAATTTTAGGTGTTGGAATATATTATGTGAAAAGTTTCCTATCTCTTCCATCTCAGACTCAGCTCGCCAAGTTAAAGGAATGGTTACTGTATGCAGTAATAATCATTGAAAAGGAATACTCTCATGGAACCGGTCAGCTCAAACTCAGAGCTGCTTATAACATGTTTGTTGAAAGATTTCCATCTCTTGTGGCAGTGGTTTCATTCGAGCTTTTCTCAAAGCTTGTTGACGAAGCATTAGCTGAGATGAAAAAGATTTTGGAAACAAATAAGGATATCGAAGCCTATATAAATGGTAATGACTAAAAGGAGAAAAATGAAATTATGAAAGTCGATGAACTGATCAAGCTATCAAAAGGACCTAAGGAATATGATTTTTCACAGCGCATTAAAAGAAAGTACCTGCCATATGGAGAGAAATGTGTAATGGTCAATAATATAGTTGACTGCACTTCATATGAAGATATTGTTGGGAAAAAGATTTATAAGAGAAATACTGCGAGTATGCTTTTTGTTTTTACAATGAAGGTTATTTCCAGCTATACAGATCTTGAATTTGAGCAGGAAAATGTTGTGCTTGTATACGATGCTCTTATGGAGACAGGTATCATGGATAAGCTTTTGAAATGCATACCAGAAAGTGAACTCAGTGTTCTGAAAAACATGTTGGATATGCAGAGGGATGATGTGGAATTTAACACACGTTCTCTTGTTGCATATCTTGAGACTAAGGACCAATCAGATCAGCTTGTATTGGATCGTTTTGAAAAAGCAATGCAGGTAGTTGAACAGAAACAGAAAAATGAATGAATAGTTGGCGGTTAGCCGTGTCATAGCGACTAATCGCATTGGTGCCATAGTAGCACCGAAAGGAGGATTACTATGGCAAATGATGTTGATAGAGCATTAGAAAGATATGCTGAGGCAGTTGAAAAGAAAATAGTAGACAAGGCAAATCATGATATTCCCATTGCTATGGACTATATGGTTGATGAGCTCTTAAGTGAAACAAAAAAAATGTACAATTCCTTGATTGCGCAGTTCTATGACTATGAAACCAGGTCATATATCAGACACTTTGAAGGTAAGCCAGGAACGAGAACCGGTTCGAATATCTATTATGCATTCCATGCAAAAAAAAGACATAAGGGAGTATACCCATATCTATCTATCAGTATAGATGCAGATGATATGGCAGGTGGCTATGAATATAACTCTCCTGAAGAAGTAATGGATTTGGTATTAAAAGGTGTAAGATGGCCACTGTCACTGGGACGCATGAAGCGAATGGAATGGACAGGCTCTTATCAAGGAAAATATTTTTCTTATAGGGGAACTCCTTATCAGATATTTGATTCATTTTTTGAGAACTTTGAAAACATAGCAACACCCATATTTTTTAAGAAATTCAATGACTTGGGGTGGTAAGAGGGAGGTGAATTAAATGCCTAGAAAATATAATGGTTCTCTAAGCGATAACTTCTTAAAGACTCTTGGGGATACTATTGCAAATGAAACGAGAAAAGAAATTAAAAGAGGCTTAACAGAAGCTATTGATGATTTACCTGATAATCAAGTAAAAGAACAGCTATCAAAAAACTTAAATAAACAATTTGAAAATACAGAAGTAAAAACTGAAGTTGAAATAGAAGTCGAACCTAAAATAAAGGATACAAAGGCCGTAGCACAGAAAACCAAAGCGTTCATAAAAAACGCGGTTGAAGGTACTAAGGTAGAAATAGATACATCTGATGTAAAAAAAGATGCAGATAAAGCTGCAGATTCTGTTGTAAATGCACAGGAAAAGATACAGGAAAAAATAAAAGAAACAAATCAGATTATAAAGAATCAACAGGATTGGCTTAAGTCTCTATCTATAATGGAGAAAGACTTCGCTACTTCCGGTAAAAAGCAAGCAACTGATCAACTCAGAAATGCTTATAACAGACTTGCTGATTTTTATCGAAATGAAAAAGATATTAGGTCTTATGACAAGGCTTATCCGGAAGAAAGAGCTATATATGATTGGTATAACTCATATGAAGAAGCTAAACGGCAGGGGGTCGCACAAAGCTCTCTCTCTCGTTATTGGTCTGCAAGTGGTACTGGAGGTTATGAAGAAGCTAATAAGAAACTTCAGGAAGCTTGGTCATATAGGCAAAAAGTACTTACTGAGGAAAGTAAGAAACTTGATGAGTTAGAAAATGAATATAAGGAATTAAATGTCACAAGAAATGATACAGCTCAAAACAAAGTAGCAGCGAGTGCTCCTGAAAACACCCAAAACATAGAAAAGGAAAAAAACGCTGTCAAATCTTTAAAAGAACAATATTTAGATCTTTTTGAAGAAAAGCAGAAGTTAAATTCTTTATCTGAAAAATATAGCACGGCTGATGTTTATTATCTTGGCTCTCCAAATCCTTCAATGGAAACGCTTGAAAAAGATGGTTTCGTTAATCTTATCAAACAATATTACGATAAGGAAAAAGCGGAGTCACTTCTTAGTAGTCTTGAGCATGATGCCAAAGAGTTTGCTCGTATTGAAGATGAATACTATAAGGAATCAAATAATCAACAGTTCCTTGATAATTTTAAAACTAAAAGTTTTGAAGAACAATTAGAATTATTTGACAAGATTGCCAAGAAAACAAAACGTGTTTCCAAAGATACAAGAGAAGCTTATGACATCATAAAGGATATGCGTTATTCCGAGGGTGGAATTAATTTTATTCTTGATGATGGTAAAAAAGTAAATGCCTCTTCTACTATGGATTTAGGTGATACCTTTGGTTTATATGGTGATATACGTAACAAAATTAAATCCATAGAAGTTATGGATACCTGGGTGGATTCAAAGCGAGAAAGTCTCGATTATCAAATTCAAAACTTCAATGAAGAGATTTTAAAAGCATTGGATCCATTAGTGGATAGTGTTCAGAAAAAACTGACTGAGGCCTTTAAATTAGATGATCATATGCTCAGCACATATGCAAAGGCTCTAGAAGAATATGACAGATGGGAACCATTTGATGGTGCTTATGCGGATACTGTTATTGCTAATCGTGAATCTATCCGTCATGGATTAAATGAAGCTTTTTATTCCAAGCTTAAAGATACACAGGCTCCTAATGAACTTATCGAAACATATAATAAGTTATGTGAAACAATTGAGAAAGAAGATGTCTTTCCTACTTTAGAGCAGGCAATCGAACAGGTAAATGCCAAGGCAAAAGAACTTGATGTCACATTCGATGAGGCAACAAATACATGGGTTAACAATAATAGGTCTCAAAATGAGGCACAACAAGAATCTCATGAAACTGCAGATGCAGTAAGTAAAGAAGCAGAAAATCATAAAGCTAATGCGGATGCAATACGAGATGAAAATAATGCTCGTAGAGAGACCGAGGATATTATCGACCACGGTTATCTTCGAAGGGAAACCGGAACTGATGATGATACTCAGACTCGCAGATATACTGAAAAAATCAACGATTTCATCACTAAGTCAGTGTCTCCGTATTACGACAATGAAGGACAACTTCAGCAGACTGTGTCGTACCTGTGGGATTATGACAAAGCTTTAAATTCTATCACTGCTCTTGATGAGAAGATAATTAAACAGATACATGAAATCAGAGGAGCAACTGAAGCTGAAGCAGCTCCTATGCTTACCAATCTTCATATTTTAGAATCACAGCGCAAGGAAGCTGAGGACTGGATAAAGAAGATGGTGGACTCTCCTACTTCTAATGCCAATGAATCACAGCTTACGGAGATAGAAAGAGTACGCTCTGCGAAAAGAGAACAGCTCCAGGCTGAACTTCGTATTAAAGATGCTAAGGCTGAAACTATTAGATTGGCCAAGGAAGAAGCTAAGGCAGAGAAAGAAACTGCAGCATTTAATAAGACATGGAATAAGGCTATTGCTGAAAATCTTGACCGAGATAAAAAAGCTCATGATAAGTTTATATCTGATTGGAATTCTGCTATTGCTGAAAACACTAGGCGAAATGAAAAAGCTCAGAAAGCAGTTGATTCACTGAATAAGAAATTATCGGAATCACAGATTAAGCTTAATAATATTCAGGCAACATATGATAAAACTGTTGCAGCTGGTGTAAGCAAGCCCGTCAGTGATAAAGATGATTTGGAAGAGCTTGGACGCAAGCGAGAAGCAATACTTGATGAAATTGACAGAATAAGAAAACAAGGAAGTGCTGACGCACAGGAACTTATCAATCTTGATAAACTCATAGCTGATTATAAATTATTGGCTAAGATAAAAAAAGATGCCAACAACCCCACCAAGCGCGAAATGGGTGGACAGGAACTATCTGTTGCAATTGAGGAAGAACTTGCTCGTTACGATAAATTAATTGATAAAGCGGAAAAGTATGGTATCTTTACAGAGCAGATAACTCAATCTCTTAAAACACAACGTGAAGAATTAAGCAAAAATAAAAACACTGATTCATACTACGATTCACAAAGTGTTCGTAAACAACAGAATGCTCTTCTTGATCAGGAGCTAATCAAGATTGAAAAACGAAATAAGTTACATAAAGAAGCTTCTGATATCTTAGAAAAGCAAGCTCGAATTGAAACTGAAGCCATCAGAAAAGCTATTGCTGAGATGGAAAAAGAGAAAGCTCTTCAAGATGAAATCAATGAAGCATGGAGACTAGCAAAAGCTGAAAATAGAGCTCGCGATGAAAAGAAACGAACAGATGCTCTTCAACAAGTTGAGAAGATATACTCTTCTATTCTTGATCTTGAAACCAAGATTACAAATGTTCAAACCAAGGATGGAGATTATTCAAGAGAACTCTCTGTTCTTCAAGATCAGTTAAAAACTAGAAATATAGAACTTTTCCAAGCATCTCAGATTGCAAAATCTTTAGACGATCAATTCAGCCTTGAAAAGAAAAAAGCCGAGATGCGCAGCCAGAACATTAAATTGGCAGAGGCTGAAGGTAACGCAGCTAGGAAGACTGCCGAAGCAGAGGCAGCTGCACAAAAAGCTGCTGAGAAAAAAATACATGATGCTCGCGCTAAAGAATATTCAAATATCTTTTATAAAGGTAATGGCAAATTAAGAGAAGTCGAATTCGCTCCTAATACAGAAGCTCTTCGTAACAGTAACGCACTTTATGATGAACTTGAGGCAAAAGTTAAAAGAGTATATGACTTAAAAGAAGCTTCTCTTAAGTTAGATAAAGATACATTAGTTGGGCAAGATGGCATTGCAAAAAAAAACGCAGAAATTGCTGGACTAAAAAATCGTATTGTATCTATCATAAAAGAAATAAGCGCTGCAGAAGCTGTTCAGGAAGAACGTGAAAAGAGACTTCTTGAAATAGATGATGAACGTGATGGAGTTCTTAAAGATATTCTACATCAACAAGAACTACAATCTCGTGATCAGATGCAATCCTCTGTCAATAAGTGGATTGACGATATTAAAGCTCTTCAGAATTCAACTAAATACACACAAGAATTTCAGAAACGACTAAAAGATACACTCGATCTCTTGAAGAGTTTTAATTCGGCAACGGGAAGTATTGACGAGGTAAATGCTGCATTTGAAAAACTCTCTAAAAACATGAAGGGTATAAATGCAGATAAAACTCTTTCTGATTTTAAGAAAGCTCAGAGCGCAAGCATTGCTAAATTAAATCTTCAGATTGAAGAGTTTCTTCGCAAGAATACCCGTATGGGTAAAGACTTTGAGAAAAAGTTTAATTCCTTAAAGCTTGAATGGGATACTTCTACAAGTACAAAAAGATTGCAGGAACTTGTTGCAGAATTTGCCAAACTAAAAGCTGAAGTCACAGCTGCTGATAAGCTTGGTGCCGGATTCTTTGATACTCTTCGTCAAAGAGCTATGGGTGTTAATGCTCAGCTTATAGCACAATATTTGTCATGGCAGGATATGCTCCGATATATGCGCCAGGCTATAGACCTAGTAAAAGAATTAGATTATGAGCTTATTGATTTAAAGAAGACAACCACAATGTCTTCAGATGAATTGAGAGACTTTTATTTCGCAGCTAATGACACCGCAAAAGAAATGGGTGTTACAACAAAAGAAATCATATCCCAAGCTGCAGCATGGTCCAGACTTGGTTATTCAAGTAAAGAAGCAGCTACGGAAATGTCCGCTCTTTCATCTCAATTTGCTCAGATATCGCCAGGCATGAGTGTTGATACTGCGACTAATGGTCTTGTTTCAACAATGAAAGCCTTTCATGTTGACGTTGCAAATGTCGAAGCTGAAATAATGGATGTTATTAACAAAGCAGGTAACACCATGGCAACTTCGAATGAAGAAATAGTTGACATGCTTGAACGCTCTTCTGCTGCTATGGCTGCTGCTAACAATTCTATTAAAGAAACTATAGCTTTAGAAAGTGCTGCTGTTCAAATAACAAGAAACGCTGAAAGTACTGGTACTGCATTCCGTACAATTTCGATGCGTATTCGTGGATATGACGAGGAAACTGAAGAATATATTGGTGGAGTTGAAGAACTAACAGGAAAAATAGCTGATCTTACCAAGACTGCAAGTAATCCAAAGGGTATTAGTCTTTTCACTGATGAAACCAAGACAACTTATAAATCCACTTATCAGATACTTAAAGATATATCAGAAATATACAATGATCTTTCAGATGCAAATCAAGCAGAACTATTAGAAAATCTAGCTGGAAAACGTGGTGGCCAAGTTCTTGCAGGAATTCTTGAAGATTTTAGCGAAGTTGAACGAGCTATGTCTAACATGCAAAAGGCAGCCGGCTCTGCAGATGCCGAGATGTCGATTGTCG
>JAEIGA010004653.1_pt1 | contig 21193 bp, 17 predicted proteins | sample 9270691 | NCBI WGS metagenome assembly JAEIGA01 (sample SAMN17057246, study PRJNA624740) | gut metagenome | biome: biome; isolation source: fecal sample | host: Bos grunniens | place: China: Xizang | collected 2019 | reverse complement strand
GAAGTGGTGATTCTCGGTGCCGATTACCTGGTAGGTCTCGTGTCCCTTGCCGGCCAGCAGGAGGATGTCGCCCGCTTTGGCCATCAGGGCTGCCGTGCGGATCGCCTCCCCGCGATCGACCAGGCGCAGGTAGCGCGCCGAGGGCTCCAGACCGGCTACCATGTCGTCCAAGATGGCCTCGGGTGACTCGGTGCGGGGATTGTCGGAGGTGAAGATCGCCAACGAGGCATACCTTACGGCTATTTGAGCCATCTCGGGACGCTTCGTGCGGTCGCGATCGCCTCCGCAGCCGCAGAGGACGATCAATTGCTGTTCGGGGCGACGAATCTCCTCGATCGTGCGGATCACATTCTCCAAGGCATCGGGTGTGTGGGCATAGTCGACGATGGCCACCGTGCCATCGGGGGCGTAGACCGTCTCGAAGCGGCCGCTCACGGAGTCGAGCGTACTCATCAGGCGCAGCACCTCCTCCTTGTCGGCCCCCAAGAGGAGTGCCGTGGCATAGATCGTCAGGAGGTTGTAGGCGTTGAATCGCCCGAGCTGACGGAGCCATACCTCGCGTCCGTCGAGTTGCAGAAGCATGCCGTCGAGTTGCATCTCGATGATCTTGCAACGGAAGTCGGCCATCGAGCGCAGCGACAGGGTTTGCACGCGGGCTGCTGTGTTTTGTACCATCACGCTTCCGTTCTTGTCATCCACATTGACCAGGGCGAAGGCCTCCTTGGGGAGCGAGTCGAAGAAGGATTTCTTGACCCGCAGGTACTCGGCAAAGGTCTTGTGGTAGTCCAGGTGGTCGTGGGTGAGGTTGGTGAAGAGACCACCCGCAAAGGTGAGCCCCGCCACGCGGTGTTGGGCGATGGCGTGGGACGATACCTCCATGAAGCAGTAGTCGCAGCCGGCATCGACCATCTCGCGTAACATAGCGTTCAGACGCAGGGTGTCGGGCGTGGTGTGGGTCGAGGGGATTTCGCGCTCCCCCACCCGATAGACCACCGTCGAGATCAACCCTGTGCGGTAGCCCAACTTCTTGAAGAGGTCGGCCAGCAGGGTGGCGGTTGTGGTCTTGCCGTTGGTGCCGGTTACGCCCACCAATTTCAACTCCCGCGAGGGGTTGTCGTAGTAGTTGGAGGCGATCTGTGCCATGGCGAGGTTGGTATCCTCGACCACCACATAACTCACCCCTTCTGCCAACGGCTCGGGTAGTCGCTGGCAAAGGATGGTGCGGGCCCCCGCCTCCAACGCCTTCGGGATGTAGTCGTGGCCGTCGCTTGCCGTGCCCACCACGGCAAAGAAGCAGTCGCCCTCGCCCACGCGGCGCGAGTCGTAGACCAATTCGTTTACCGGTTGCTCCTTCGGGCCCTCAAACTGCAGGTAGGAAACCCCGCGAAGCAATGTGTTCAAACTCTTCATTATCTTCTTTTTGTTTCTATTTTCTTGCTCAACTATTTCAGTGTGATCGAGGCGGTTGTGCCGCGTTTGAGCGGTGTTCCGGCCTCGGGTGATTGGCGCACCACCGCCCCCTTGCCCGAGAAGCTCACCTTCAGTCCGTGGCTCTCCAGCAGGAAGAGGGCATCCTTCAGCCCCATCCCTCGCACATCGGGTACGCGGTCGGCTGTGAGGGCCGAGGGGACGATGCGCTGCTCCGTGCTGTCGTTTAGGATGCGTCCCCATCCCTCGCGAGGAACGCGCTCCAGGGCTCCGTCGTAGCGGTCGTTCACCTTGCGAACGGCCCCCAGGTCGCCTCCCTTGATCTCCCGTGGGGTGTGATGAGCCCCTTCGGGAACATGGCTCCGGAAATCGGGGTGGCGTGTCGAGAGGTAGCCTACCAACTGCTGCACCACGGGGCCCGCCAGCCCTGCACCGTAGATCGTGGTGCCGCGTCCGCGCTGGGTGAAGAGCGAGGTGAGCACCGTGTAACGGGGGTTATCGGCCGGCAGATAGGCGACCATCGTGCCCAGGTAGTAGCCGTCCGAGTAGCGAATGCCCCCTTGGGCAAACTTCGCCGTGCCGGTCTTGGCAGCCACCCGATAACGGGTGGTGTCGCCCAAGTAGTATTTGGCCGTACCGCTCAAGACCACCTCTTCAAGACACTCGCGCACTTTGCGCAGCGACTCCTTGGAGCAGATCTCCTCCACCAGGACCCGTTTTTCGAAGCGTTCCAGCACCTTGTCGCCGCGACGAATTTCGCGCACGAGTTGTGGGGCGACCATCTCACCCTCGTTGGCAATGGCGTTGTAGAGGGTGGCGATCTGTAGCGGCGTGAGCTCGATGGCATAGCCGTAGCCGAGGTTGGGCAGGGTAACGTGCGGATACCACAACTTAGTGCCCGGCTCGGGTAGCAGCGGCGTGCGCTCTCCCAGGGCCTCCAACCCCATCGGACGATCCAGGTGGAGGTGCTTCAGGAAGTCGACATAGCGTTGCGGATCCTCCTTGTAGGCCTCGTAGATCGCCTTGGCGTAGAAGACGTTGAGCGACTGGGCGGTGGCGGTCTTCAGATCCACCTCCGAGTAGCCGCTGTGGGCATCCTGCACCTCGGCCTTGCCTACCTTGACACGCTTGCCGTCCTCCGAGTCGTAGCGCAGCGAGAGGTCGGCTCCGCAATCCTCCACCAGGGCAAGCAGCGCGGCCGCCTTGAAGGTCGATCCGGGCTCCATGCGGCGGCTCAGGGCGTAGTTTTCCAACTCTCCGTAGGAGCCGTCCGACCGTCTTCCCAAGTTGGCCAGGGCGAGGATCTCCCCCGTTTGACACTCCATGACGATCGAGGTGCCCCACAGGGCATTCTGCTGCTGCAGTTGGCGGCGCAGGGCTTTGTCGGCCACATCCTGCACATCGGAGGCGAGGGTGGTTACTACATCGGCTCCGTCTTCGGGGTCGATGTTGCCCGCGTGGCCGGCCACACGACCCGAGAAGCCGTGGGCAATGCGCTGTCGCCACTCGATGCCATCTTTGCCGGCCAATTGGTCGCGGTAGAGGGCCTCGATACCATACTCGCCCTGCTCGTCGAGACGACCGATCGTGCGACGCGCCAACTCCCCTTGCGGGTAGATGCGCTCATCGGACTGCTCCAGCCGATAGACCATCCCGAGGTTCCAATTCAGGATCGGAAACTTCTTGATCTCCTGCCACTCCGTGTAGTCCACTTCGCGCGGAAGGATCTTGACGGGGCGCGTATCGCGCAGCGTGTCGTAGAGTTTACGCGTGGTCTTCTCTTCGCCCTTCATGCGGTCGATGAGCCGTCCGAGCCAGGTGGTGGAGTTGTAGTAGGTGGTATCCTTGCGGTAGACCAATCGGTAGTGCTTGGCGTGGGATTCGCGCAACAGGCGGCGGTAGTCGGCTGCCGAGCGATCCTTGAAGTGGAGGGCCAGCAACTTGGCCAACGAGTCGCTCTGTTCGTGGAAGAGTTCCAGCGAGTCGAACCCTTCGGCCGCCATGTCGAACTCCACGCGGTAGCGGAAGATCGAGGTGGCCAGGGCTTCGCCATCGCGCGAGAGGATGTTGCCTCGTCGTGCCCGCACCCGCTCTTCGCGGAAGATGCGATGCTCCATGCGTTCGGCATTGACCTTCACCTCGCGGCTGAAGAGCTGCACCCAGACGAGGCGTCCGAAGATGACTACACCCAGGAGGATAAAGAGGGTGTAGAGCATGCGTACACGCAAGAGGATATCGCCCTTGATCTTCGACTTCTGTTCCTGCTCCATCTCGCTTATTCGATTATGCGGTTACTCTCGATCGGGTCCTCCAACGGGATGCCGCGTCGCCGAAGCTCCTCGACCACGGCCGAGTGGCTCGTCAGACGGCTGCGCTCCTCTTTCAGGCGTAGAGCACGCTCGCGCAAGAGCTGCACCTCGCGCTCCGTATGCGAGAGCTTCATGTCGAGTCTCAACGACCAGAAGATCACCACGATGCTGAGCAGAAAGACCCCGGCAATGAGCAGCGGGTAGCGGTAGTGTACCGTCAGCCACTCCTGGCGCAGGATGTTTCCGGTGATGAGTCCGCGCAGCGGATTTTTCGACTTTTGTCGTTCGCGCTCCGTCAGGGCCTCTTGCCGGGCACGCTGCTCGGCCTCCTCGGCCTCTTCGGCGGCCATCTCCTCTTGGGCCTCTCCCCGTTGCACACGTCGCACCTCACGCCGAATACGGCGTGCCAACTCCTCCTCCTGCTGTTGGCGTAGGAGTTCGGCTTCGCTGGTGGGGTTGAGGTCGGTGTCGTGTTGCATGGCCATGGGGTGGGTTATAACTTGATTGCGGCGCGCAGTTTGGCCGAGCGCGAGCGGGGATTTCGGTTCAGCTCCTCCTGTGAGGGGACCACCGCCTTGCGGGTGACGAGTTCAAAGGGGGTGGTCGAGCGACCGAAGAAATCCTTCTCGATCTGCCCCTCGAAATTGCCGCTCTTGAGGAAATTCTTCACCAACCGATCCTCCAACGAGTGGTAGGAAATCACCACCAGGCGACCTCCCGGGCGGAGCATCTTCAGGCTCTGCTCGAGGGCCATCTTCAGCGCCTCCATCTCGCCATTCACCTCGATGCGCAGGGCTTGAAACAGTTTGGTCAGGAATTTTGACTCGTTCTTTTTTGGGGTGCAGGGGGCTACGGCGGCCACCAGGTCGGCCGTGGTCTGGATCGGCTGCTCTTTGCGGGCCCGCTCGATGCAGTTGGCTACCTTCCACGGGGTCTCCAACTCACCCCAATCTCCCAGGATGCGGGTCAGGGCCTCATGGTCGTATTGGTTCACCACCTCGGCGGCTGTGAGCCGTCCGCGCTGGTTCATGCGCATGTCGAGGGTCGCCTCTCCGCGAAACGAGAAGCCACGCTCGGTGGCATCGAAGTGGTGCGACGAAACCCCCAAGTCGGCCAGGATGCCATCGACCTGCTCCACCCCGCGATAGCGCAACTGACCGCGCAAGAATCGGAAGTTGCTCGCCACATAGTGAAAACGCGGATCATCGGGGGCGTTGGCCTCCGTATCGCGGTCTTGGTCGAAGCTGAACAGGCGCCCTTCGAGGCCCAGCCCCTCGAGGATGCGGCGCGAGTGGCCGCCTCCGCCGAAAGTGAGGTCGGCGTAGGTGCCCGCAGGCTGCAAGTCGAGCAACGAGATCGACTCTTCGAGCAGTACCGGAGTATGGTATGGAGTTGTCATGCGACTCTTTTCTTAAATTTGGGCGTAAAGTTAGTCAATTTATGGGAATTTTTCCCTATATTTGTTCCAAATATATTTTTTCCAACAAAATTCGATATGGCACAAATAGACATCGATGCGGTGTTGAAATCGAAGGCTCCGAAGGCCTCTCGCTACATTCCGCGTTTTTTGGTGAACTACCTGAAGCGTCTCCTTCATGTGAAGGAGATCAACGAGGTGATCGCTCGCCATTGGGATTCGGATCCGCAGACCTTCATCCATGCCGCCTTCGAGAAATTGGGGGTGAGCTACTCGGTGGAGGGGCTCGACCGACTGCCGCGCGACGGCCGTTACCTCTTCGCCTCGAACCACCCGTTCGGGGGGATGGACGGCATGATGTTGGCCGATAAACTGATTGACCATTTCGGAGATGCGCGGGTGATTGTGAACGATCTGTTGATGCATATCGAGCCGCTGCGCCCCCTTTGGGTGCCGGTCAACAAGCACGGAGCGCAGAGTGCGGAGTATGCCCGCCGGTTCGACGAGGTGCTCTATGGCGAATTGCCAGTGCTGACCTTCCCTGCGGGGTTGTGCTCGCGCCGCAAACGCGGTGTGGTGAGCGATACTCCGTGGAAGACCAACTTTGTGAAGAAGGCCCATGCCACTCACCGCGAGGTGGTTCCCGTCTTTGTGGAGGGGACCCTCTCGAACCGCTTCTATTCGCTCTCAAACCTCCGCACCGCGCTGGGGGTAAAGTTCAACATCGAGATGCTCTTCCTCTCGGACGAGATGTTTCGACAGGGGGGTCGCCACTTCCGAATCCGCTTTGGAGATCCGATTCCGTTGAGCGACCTGCATGCCGTGGGGTCGATTCGCGAGCAGAGCGAATATATCCGCACGAAGGTCTACGAATTGGGATCTTCGCTGTAAGTATTTTGTGGTATTTTGATCTTGAAGAGGGTTTGAAGGGGGTCGAATTCTCCTTTTTCTCTCTTTTTTTCGTATATTTGCCCTTGTTAAAGATGTTAGGTGATGAAGCGACTAATCGAACCCCTACCCCGCGAAGAGTTGCTCCGAGAATTGACTCCGGAGCGCAAGATTCGTGATACGAAGAAGGCGGGAAATGAGATCTATATCTTCGAGGCGGGCGACTGCCCGGCCCTGATGCGCGAGGTGGGTCGCCTGCGCGAGGAGGCCTTCCGTGCAGCCGGGGGCGGAACGGGCGAGGAGGTCGATATCGATGCCGAAGATCTGAATCCGGCGGGCTACAGCCAACTCATTGTCTGGGATCCCTCGGCCCAGGAGATCGTGGGAGGCTATCGCTTCATCGTCTGCGAGTCGTGCGCACCCGAATGCCTCTCCACCGAGCACTACTTCCGCTTCAGCGACCGTTTCCGCAAGCGTTTCTTGCCCCACACGATCGAGCTAGGTCGCTCTTTTGTCCAGGTGCAGTACCAGGCGCGCCGTAATCCGAAGAGTCTCTATGCGCTCGACAACCTGTGGGACGGTCTGGGGGCCTTGGTGGTCTTGAACCCCAAGGTTCGCTACCTCTTCGGCAAGGTGACGATGTACCCCTCCTACCACCGCGAGGCGCGCGCCATCCTCTTTCACTTTCTGGAGCACTACTTTGCCGACCGTGAGGCCCTGATGCAGGGAATCTCTCCGCTGCCCCCCTACGAGGGCACACTTCCCGAGAATCTCTTTCCGGCCGAGACCTATGAGGAGAACCACCGCCTTTTGGTGCAGTACCTGCGCGATCGCGGCGAGGGCATTCCGCCGTTGGTCCACCTCTACATGAATCTTTCGCCCACGATGCGCCTCTTCGATACGGTGATCAACGACGATTTCGGCGCGGTGGAGGAGACCGGTATTCTCATCACGATCAAGGATATCTACCCCGAGAAGCGACTGCGCTACACCCGTTGGGAGGGGTGGCGTCGCGATCTGCGTCAGCGACGCGAAGCCTTTGCCTCTCGCAAAAAGCGTTAGATTTTTCCCTCGAAAATCGGACGAATCGAACGGTTGGGAGTCGGATGAGTGGAATTAAATTCCCTGCATCCGACTCCTAATTCCTAATTCTTTTGTATCTTTGTCGCGCTTTAGTCTCGAGATGAAACAGAAGAGTGTTGTAACCCCGCTTTCGCTTGGTACCGATCGATTGGCCACGCTCCTGGTGCGCTATGCCATTCCTTCGATCATTGCCATGACCTCCACGTCGTTGTATAACATCATCGACAGCATCTTTATTGGCCACGGAGTGGGAGCCATGGCCATCTCGGGATTGGCCCTCACCATGCCGCTGATGAACCTCTCGTCGGCCTTTGGTGCCATGGTGGGCATCGGTGCTGCGGCCATCATCTCGATCCGCCTGGGCGAAGGAAATCGGGCGGCGGCCGAGAAGACCCTGGGCAATGTGGTGCTCCTGAACTCGATCATCGGCCTGGTGATGATGGTCATAAGCATCCTCTTTCTGGACCCCATCCTCTACTTCTTTGGAGCCAGTGAGCAGACCCTCCCTTATGCCCGCGATTTCATGCAGATCATCCTCGCCGGTTCGGTCATCACCCACATGTTTTTGGGGCTCAATGAGGTGTTGCGTGCCTCGGGCTATCCCCAAAAGGCGATGTTCTTCATGCTCACCTCCGTCGCCATCAATTGTACGCTTAACCCCCTCTTTATCTTTGTCTTCGGGTGGGGAATCCGGGGCTCGGCCTTGGCGACGGTGATTGCCCAATCGGTGGCTCTTTCGCTCTCGCTTCGCCACTTCTCGCGCGAGGACTCGTTCCTGCATTTCAAGCGCGGAATTTTCCGTCTGAGGCGGAAGATTGTCTCCGGCATACTTTCGATCGGAACGGCCCCCTTTCTGCTACACCTCTGCGCTTCGGTGGTGGTGATCTTTGTCAATAAGGCGCTGCAACTCCATGGCGGCGACCTCTATATCGGAGCCTATGGCGTGATCAATCGCGTGGTGATGCTCTTCATCATGGTGGTCTCGGGTCTGAATCAGGGCATGCAGCCCATCGTGGGCTACAACTACGGAGCCAAGCAGTATTTGCGTGTGATGAAGACCCTCTTTATGACCATCTTCTGCGCCACCTGTGTTACTACGGCGGGGTTCCTGATCGGGGAACTTTTCCCGCGTCAAGTGGCCCTGCTCTTTGTGGGAGAGGGCGATCTCGACTCGACACAACTCATTGAGGCGGTCTGCGAGGGGTTGCGTATCGTCGTGGTCTTCTTCCCGATCGTAGGTTTCCAGATCGTAACGAGCAACTTCTTCCAATACATCGGGAAGCCGAAGCGTGCCATCCTGCTCTCGATGACCCGCCAAATGCTCTTTCTGGTGCCGTTGCTTATCCTGCTGCCCTCGCACTATGGTACGCTGGGAGTGTGGTGGTCGATGCCCATTGCCGACTGTGCCGCCACCTTGCTGGCCGCGTTGCTCCTCTTTCAGCAGATTCGATGGTTTAGAAAAGCGATGGCCCATTAGGGGCCGCGAGCCTCTACTTATGAGAACAAAAAAGCGAACCCGAAGGTTCGCTTTTTTTGTGTCAATTGAATCCCTAATGGGCTTCGAGCCAATTCTCGCCGAAGCCCGCCTCGGCAATCAACTTCACCTTCAGGTGGGCGGCGGCCTCCATGGCCTCGACCACGATTTCGCGCACCCGTTCGCGCTCCGAGCGCAGGGTGTCGATCACCAATTCGTCGTGCACTTGCAGGATCATGCGCGATCGAATCCCCTCCTTGCGGAATTGGCGATGTACGGCGATCATGGCGAGTTTCATGATGTCGGCGGCCGATCCCTGAATCGGGGCGTTGATGGCGTTGCGTTCGGCCAGGCCGCGGGCCACGGCATTTTGGGAGGCGATGTCGTTCAGGTAGCGGCGGCGACCGAAGATCGTGGTGACATAGCCCTGCTCCTTGGCTTGTGCCACCGCCTGCTCCATATACTCTTTCACAGCCGGATAAGAGGCAAAGTAGCCTTCGATGAGGGCCTTGGCCTCGGAGCGAGGAATGTCGAGTCGTTGCCCCAGGCCGAAGGCAGAGATGCCGTAGATGATGCCGAAGTTGGCGGTTTTGGCTCGGCGACGCTCATCGGAGTTCACCTCTTCAATCCCCTTGCCAAAGATCTTGGCAGCCGTGGCGGCGTGAATATCCTCGCCCTGCGCAAAGGCCTCCAGCAGCCCCGCATCGCTGCTCAGGTGGGCCATCAGGCGCAACTCCACCTGTGAGTAGTCCACCGAGAGGAGTTCGTGCGCTTGATCGGAGGGGACGAAGGCAGCACGAATGGGCTTGCCCGAGTCGTCGCGAATCGGGATATTTTGTAGGTTGGGGTTGGCCGACGAGAGACGGCCCGTGGCCGTTACGGCTTGGTTGTAGGAGGTGTGGATGCGCCCCGTCTCCTTGTTTACCAGCTGAGGCAACGCCTCGACATAGGTCGAGAGGAGTTTTTTGATGCCTCGGTACTCCAGAATTAGGTCGACGATGCGATGTTTGCGGGCAAAGGTCTGCAGGTACTCTTCTTCGGTCGAGAACTGCTTGGTTTTGGTCATCTTGGGCTTGTCGGTGATCCGCATCTTGGCAAAGAGCAGCTCGCCGAGTTGGCGCGTGGAGTTGATGTTCAAGGTCGGATCCTCGGCGATGGTGCGGATCTCGGCCTCGAGCTCTCCGAGTTTTCGGTTGAGCACCTCGGCATAGGCGGCCAGCGCCTCGGTGTCGATCTTGACCCCCGTCCACTCCATGTCGGCCAACACCTGGATAAGCGGCTCCTCGATCGAGGCGTAGAGATCCGAGAATCCGAGTTCGATGATTTGGGGCATCAGGACCTGCTTGAGTTGCAGGGTGATGTCGGCATCTTCGGCCGCATACTCCGCCACGCGGGCCACGGCCACCTGATCCATGCGCAGTTGGCGGGCCCCCTTGCCGATCAGGGTCTCGATCTCGATGGGGCGGTAACGGAGGTACTTCTCCGCCAAGAAGTTCATGTTGTGGCGCGACTCGGGATCCAGAAGGTAGTGCAGGAGCATCGTGTCGTAGAGCCTTCCCTCGATCTCGATTCCCAAACGACGCAGCACCAGCAGGTCGAACTTGATGTTTTGGCCGATCTTGGTCACCCGTTCGTTCGCAAAGAGCGGGCGCAGAATCTCGATGTAGCGTGCCGTGGTTGCCTCGGCGGGCTCGGCCGTCAGGATTCCGGGTTGCGGGAAGGGAAGGTACCACGCCTCGTGGGGTTTTACGGCCAGCGAGAGACCTACGATGCGATCTTGGAAGGGATCAAGCCCCGTAGTCTCGGTGTCGAAGGCAAACTCCTCGCACTGCATCAGCCGATCCACCACGGCCTGCAACTCCTCGGCGGTTTCGATCAGCGTATAGGTGTGCGGAGTTGTCTGGGCTGTGGCATACTCCTCCGATGCGATTGCCTCCTCGGCCACATCGAGCGGCTGTACGGCGGCTACGGCCGGAGGAATTGGGGCAAAGAGGTCGCCTTGGCCGGCCAAGCGGGCCGCCTTGGCCGCGGCCGATTTCGCACGCGCCATCTCGGCCAATTGGGTCTGGGGGGCCTGGTGTGGCCCCTCGCTCGGCTCCTCCATCGGGGCAAGGTTGTCGAGATCCTGAAGGAAGGCCTTGAAGCCCAACTCGGCAAAGAGTGCTTGCAACTGCTCGAGGTGGGGAGCACACATCCGAAGATCCTCCTCGCGGAACTCGATCGGAACATCCAATCGGATCGTGGTGAGGCTCTTCGCCAGGCGCAACTTATCGCCCCAGGCGCGGATATTCTCTCCCTGCTTGCCCTTTAATTCGTCGGCATGGGCCAACAGATTCTCCACGGGGCCCCACTGCTGAACCAATTTGCAGGCCCCCTTCTCGCCAATACCCGGTACTCCCGGGATGTTGTCCGACGAATCGCCCCACAGGGCCAGGATGTCGCGCACCAACGCAGGCTCTTCGATGCCGTATTTTTCGCAGATGGCAGCTCGATCGACGATCTCCACTCCATCACCCTTCTGCTTGTAGATGTGGCAGTGGTCGCGCACCAACTGTCCGTAGTCTTTGTCGGGCGTTACCATAAAGACCTCGTAACCCGCCTCCACGCCCTTGTGGGCTAACGTGCCGATCACATCGTCGGCCTCAAAATTCTCCACCTCCAAAATCGGAATGCACATCGCCTCCAGTACCCGCTTGACATAGGGCACCGAACGGATGATGTCCTCCGGAGTCTCGGGGCGATTCGCCTTATATTCGGCGAAGAGTTCGCGACGGAAACAGCCCCCCTTCGGGTCGAAGGCGACTCCCAGCAAATCGGGCTTTTCGCGTTTGAGGATGTCGCGCAGGAACTTCACAAAGCCAAAGACCACCGAGGTGTTCATCCCTTGGTGGTTGCGCATCGGACGCCCCATGAAGGCGTAGTAGTATTTGTAGATCAATGCGTAGGCATCGACCAAGAAGAGTTTTCGATTGGGGGTTGCAGCCATAGTGTAAGGATCTCCTTTTTTTGTTGCGAGCTTCTAATTGTCCTCGGCAAACCACTCTCCGTAGGAGGTCTCGGTCTCGTGCAGACGCAGGGCGTGGAGCTTCACCCCTTCGGGCAACTGCCGTTGGATGCGGCGGGCAAACTCGATCAGAAGATTTTCGGTCGTGGGTTGAAAATCGAGCATGACCATTCGCTCGAAGCGGTCGCGCAGTTGGTCGTAGAGGTGGCTGTTTTCGTGGGAGCGGCGTAGCATGAAGGCGTGGTCGAAGGGGTTGACCACCTGCTCGTTTACGATGCGTTTGAGCTCTCCGAAATCCATCACCATCCCGAATTTGGGGCTTCGTTCGTCGCTCTCGGGTTCCCCCTTGATCGTCACGAAGAGTTTATAGGAGTGGCCATGGATCTCGCAACAGGGGCCGTCGTAGCCCTCGATGGCGTGGGCGGCCTCAAATGAGAATTGTTTTGTCAGGCGAATGGTGTGTGCCATCGTGTTGGAGATTAGAGATTAGTCTTTCAGACAATCGACATAGACCTGGCGATGGAGGGTCTCCTTGAGCGAGATGCGCGTCTCGGTGGAGGCGACTCCGGGGATGCTTTGCAGGGTGTTGATTACCTGCATCAGGTGGTCGTTGTCCAAGCAGTAGAGTTTGACGAAGAGGCTGTAGCTGCCCGTGATGAAGTGGCACTCCACAATCTCGGGGATGTTTTGCAGCGCCTCCTGGGTGGCATCCAGATCCTTGGCACTCTCAATGCGAATGCCGATGTAGGCGCAAACATCGAACCCCAGCATGCGGGGGTCTACAATCAAGCGACTGCCGCAGATCACCCCCGATTCGTTCAACTTGCGAATGCGTTGGTGGATGGCCGCCCCCGAGATGCCACAATCGCGAGCGATCTCCAAGAAGGGGGTGCGGGCGTTTTTGATGAGCTGCTTGAGGATCTTTCGATCAATCGCATCCAGTGTCATTTTGTTTGCCATAACCGTAGTAACCTTATAACCTTGTGATTCTCCCTAACGGAATTTAGTATAAAAGAGGGGGTATAGCGGCTATACCCCCTCCGCAAGAATCGTTCAACTCTTACTTAATGATGCCGAGCTCCTTGCCCACCTTCGTGAAGGCGGCAATGCAACGATCCAGCTGCTCGGTGGTGTGGCCGGCCGAAACCTGCACACGGATACGGGCCTGATCCTTCGGAACCACGGGATAGTAGAAGCCCGTTACGAAGATACCCTCCTCCTGCAACTTGGCGGCGAAGTCCTGCGAGAGCTTCGCATCGTAGACCATCACAGCGCAGATAGCCGACTGCGTGGGCTTGATGTCGAAGCCGGCGGCCAGCATACCCTCGCGGAAGTGCTCCACGTTGGCAACCAGGCGGTCGTGCAGCTCGTCGCTCTCCTCCAACATCTTGAACATCTCGATGCTGGCACCTACCACGGCGGGGGGCAGCGAGTTCGAGAAGAGGTAGGGACGCGAACGCTGACGCAGCATGTCGATAATCTCCTTGCGACCCGTCGTGAAGCCACCCACGGCACCACCAAAGGCCTTACCCAGCGTACCGGTGAGAATGTCCACCTGACCGCGCAGGTTGTAGAGCTCCGTGATACCGCGACCCGTCTTGCCCAGCACACCGGCCGAGTGGCACTCGTCCACCATCACCAGGGCATCGTACTTCTCGGCCAGGGCGCAGATCTTGTCCAGCGGAGCGGCGTGGCCGTCCATCGAGAAGACACCGTCGGTAACGATGATGCGGAAACGCTGGGCCTGAGCCTCCTGCAGGCACTTCTCCAGCTCCTCCATGTTGGCGCTGGCGTAGCGATAGCGCACGGCCTTGCACAGGCGCACACCGTCGATGATCGAGGCGTGGTTTAGGGCGTCGCTGATGATGGCATCCTCCTGCGTGAAGAGGGGCTCGAAGACACCGCCGTTGGCATCGAAGCAAGCCGCGTAGAGGATCGTATCCTCCGTGCCGAAGTAGTCCGAAATAGCCTTCTCCAGCACCTTGTGCATATCCTGACATCCGCAGATGAAGCGCACGGACGACATACCGAATCCGCGCTCGTCGATCGCCTTCTTGGCGGCCTCCATCAGGCGGCGGTTGTCCGACAGGCCCAGGTAGTTGTTGGCGCAGAAGTTCAGCACGGGACGACCTCCCACCTGAATCTCGGCACGCTGGTGCGACTCAATAATGCGCTCGGTCTTATAGAGACCGGCAGCCTTGATGTTCTCCAATTCCTGCTGGAGAAACTCTTTCATTTTACCGTACATGGTTTTTTGTTTTATAGGTTTTCGTTTTTTGGGTAAATCGCCTTTCGGGGCTAATAAAGCCCTATTCGCTGTAAAGGTAACAATTTTTTGCGTTCGCTATACCTTTTCGCCCCGATTTTTTTCTTCGGCCTTACAAATTGTTACCGCTTTTGGGGAATGTAGCCGTTCCAGAAGGCGCGGCGTTCGGGGCGGAACCAGCCGTGACAGCCAAAGGGAAGCTCTCCGCCATTGAGTTGCAGGGCCAACTCGGGCTTCAGGTCGAAGGCGAAGCAGCGGGCCTCCTCGGCCGAGGGGTAGTGCCACCCTTCGGGGACAAGGGCCCAAAAGGTATCTTCGTTGTAGAGGGCGTGGGTTTCGCCCAAGAAGCGCTCGATCTCCTTCGCATAGCGCGAGCAGGCGGTCCGAAAGGGGGCGATGCGGCGCAACGAGAGGCCTCCGTTGCCTACGCGATTGAAGAGGTCGCTGCGCAGCACCGTTTGCTTGGGGGTGAGTGCGCGGTGCAACTTCAGGTAGAGGCGTACGGGCCAGCAGCGGTAGATCGGCTTCTCGGGCCAGGGGGCACCGACATAGTCGTAACCGCGGCCACACCACTTGTCGAGTTCGTCGCGAAAGAGCCACACATCGGGTTGGCAGATCAGCAGGTAGTCGTAGTCGGAAAAGAGGTCGTAGAAGGCACCGGAGAGCATCATGCGGTTGTAGCCTGCGATGCCGCAACGGGTGCCGAGCCATGCATCGCTCACGCTCACCAACTCTACACCCGGAAAGCGGCTCTCGATGGCCGAGAAATCGACCCCTTCGGGGACCAAAAAACGCACGGGATAGCGGTTGCCGAGCACCGCGAGGTTATGCTCCACCGAAGCCATCTCCTCGGCTTTCAACTCGCTCTTATAGAGCGGAATAAGTACTATGCAGGTCTTCTTCATGGTTTTAGCGTAGGCCGTATTTCAACCCCTTCAGGAGCAAGGCCCATGAGGAGGCATGGAGGGGATATTTTCCTATGTGGCGAAAGATGGCCTTCACCCCTTCACCCCGCTCATAGAGCCCCATCTTCAGGAGAAACTTGATGAAGTAGGCCTCCGATTTTCGCTCCAAGGTGGCGAGTTGCTCAAGCGTAGGGCTCCAGCCGGCAAAGAGGGGTAGCTCTTCGCGGTGTTTGTCGTGATAGCGTTTCAGTGCCTCGAACCACACCTTCGAAAAGCCCCCTTCGGAGATGTGTTCCACCTCGACGATTTGGCAGACATAGTTGCTCCACCGCCGGGCGATCGAGGTGGTGAAGTCGAGGTCGTAGCCATGGAATCCGGGGAAGGTTGAGGCGTCAAAGGGGCTCTGCTGCCACACCTCGCGGCGCACGAAGAGGCAGAAGCCGTCGAGGCAAACCGAGGGGGAGAACTCCTCGTTGGCCGGGTTGGTCGAGAAGTGGCGGCGCTTGCCCGAGCGGAGGCGCTGGGTGTAGTGCTGTCGCACATCGCTGCTGTTGGCGCTCCATCCCGAGAGCGAGGCCAATTTCGTGTTCGAGCCGGCAAAGCCGATCACACCGCACGACTCCTCGCGGAGCTTTTGGGCGATCCGAGCCCCCCAATGCGGGGTGTGGAAGAGGACATCCTCGTGGACAAAGCAGAGGTAGTCGCCTGTGGCGCGTGCCGCAGCCTCGTTGTAGACGGCGCAGATTCCCTTGCCGGTATTGCGGTTGTCGCAGATCAGCATCTCAAAGGGGCAACCGATGGTGGAGGCGATATTTTGGTGCAACGCCTCGGCCAACTCGGGCTTGATCGAACAGACAATAATCGAAAAGGAGTAATTCATAAGACAAAGATACTACTTTTGTTGCAACTTTTTCCTATCTTTGTCCTCGTAACGCTGGATTTTTTATGCCGAAGACACTTACCCTGCAACTTTCGCCCCGTGAGGCGGCCGACAGCCACACCTATACGACTGTGGCCGCACATCGCTTGGGCCTTCGCGAAGATCAGATTGCCCTGGTGCGCATTCTGAAGCGTTCGGTCGATGCCCGTCAGCGACAGATCAAGGTCAACCTTACGCTGGAGCTCTATGAGGATCACGAGCCCCAGCCGGCTCCGGTTCACTTCGACTACCCCGATGTGCGCCATCGCACCGAGGTGGTGGTTATCGGTGCAGGCCCCGCGGGGTTGTTCGCGGCGTTGCGACTCATCGAGTTGGGCTATCGGCCCATCGTGTTGGAGCGAGGCAAGGATGTCTTGAGCCGTAAGTACGACATTGCCCGCATCAACCGCAACGAGGAGGTCGATCCCGAGTCGAACTACTCGTTTGGCGAGGGGGGTGCCGGCACCTTCTCGGACGGAAAACTCTTCACGCGCTCCAAGAAACGCGGCGACTACAACAAAGCGCTGCAAACCCTGGTCTTTCACGGAGCCGATCCGCGCATCCTCTATGAGGCCCACCCCCATATCGGTACCGACAAACTGCCCCGCATCATGCAAAACATGCGCCGCACGATCGTCGAGGCGGGGGGCGACTACCTCTTCGAGCGCAAGGTAACCGACCTGCGGATCCGCAACGGACGCATCGAGGCGGTGGCCTGCGGTGGCGAGTGGATCGAGGCGGCGGCCGTGGTGCTGGCCACGGGCCACTCGGCGCGCGACATCTACCACCTGCTTCACGATAAGGGGATCCGTCTCGAATCGAAGCCCTTTGCCATGGGGGTGCGCATCGAGCATCCGCAGCAACTCATCGACCAAATTCAATACCACAACCCCGAGGGGCGTGGTGAGTGGCTCCCGGCGGCGGCCTACTCTTTGGTGAGCCAAGAGCAGGGGCGTGGAGTCTACTCCTTCTGTATGTGTCCGGGAGGCTTCATCGTGCCGGCCCTGACCGATGCGAAGCAGTCGGTCGTAAACGGGATGTCGCCCAGCGGTCGCACCTCGCCCTTTGCCAATTCGGGATTGGTGACGGAGGTGCGTCTGAGTGATTTTGACCATTTGCGCAGCGAGTGGGGCGAATTGGCCGGCTTGAAATTCCAGGAGCAGTTCGAGGAGATGGCGCGCTTGCATGGTGGAGAACATCAGATCGCTCCGGCCCAACGGGTGGCCGACTTTGTGAGCGGACGGGCGAGCAAGAGCCTTCCCCGCACCTCCTATATTCCGGGTATCACCCCCTCGCGCCTGGATCAGTGGATGCCCTCGTTCATTGCACAGGGCTTGAGAAGCGGCATTGCCACCTTCGGCCGAAGGATGAAGGGCTTTTTGACCAACGAGGCTTTGGTTATGGGGGTTGAGTCGCGCACCTCGACGCCGGTACGCATCCCGCGCGATCCACAGTCGCTCATGCATCCCGAGGTTTGCGGTTTATTCCCCGCGGGAGAGGGGGCCGGTTATGCCGGAGGCATCATCTCGGCGGCCCTGGATGGCGAACGCATTGCCGAGGCCGTAGAGCACTACATCGCATAGCCACCGCCTTGCTATTCATACAGAGGGAGGGTGTTCAATCTTGTTGAACACCCTCCCTCTATCTTTTAGGCGTGGCACTACTCCTTCTTTTTGGCGAAGAAGAGGTGGAGCAAGAGGTAGTTGGTCGGCACGGCGATCATCAGCACCAGAATCGGAGCCACAAGTTCGGGGATCCCCATCCACAAGAAGGCGTTGAAGAGGCCCATGTGGAGCAGATAGTTTACCAGATGGCTGAAGCCGAAGCCCGCCACCTTGCCCGTCGAGGGACGGCCACGGAAGGTGAAGTAGGTGGTCAGAAAGAAGTTGCAGACCAAGGCGATGCAGTAGCCTGCCGTGTAGGCCACGTTGAGTGGGATCCAAAGCCGCAGCAGGCAGTAGCCTCCGTAGTGGATGGCGGCGGCCGTGCAGCCTACGATCACAAAGCGTACAAACTGCCAAAACTCCTCGCGGGTAAGTCGTTTCATCGGGTTCATGCCTCGATCTTCTTTAGGTTGGTTTCTCCCTCCGTTGTGGGGGCATAGTCGCGTGTCGCCATCTCCCACACCAATTTCAGCCAGATCAGAATGCAGGGCACGGCCTTCAGGGCGTAGGGGAGCACCCAATTTTGGCGCAGGGCGCGTGGGAAGAGATCCGAGGGAGAGAGGCTTGTGAGGATGAAGGCGAAGATCATCAGCGCCACATCCCATCGGGAGCGTTGCCACGGAGCGGCTGTGTACCAAAGCGAGGTTCCGATCAGGGCGATGATGTAGCTACTCGACTCGCTACCCGTGGAGAAGAGAACCACGAAGAGCAACACCGAGGCCAGGAGTGTCTCTCGGAAGGCGGCATGGCGGTACTGCCCAAGGCGCAGATAGGGCAGTGCGAAGAGGATCAGTCCGCTTACGATGAGCCACAGATCGGAGTAGGAGGCCGAGCCCGAGACCTTGCGCACGAAGCCCAGCAACGAGACATTTTGGTAGAGCGAGAAGAGGTTGAGCGACCCCTTTTCGGTGAGGCTGGCGACCCACTCGCCATATTGCGAAATGACATACTCGGGCGATGAGATCACCATCGGAGCCGCAAAGAGCACCGCCGTCCAGCCCAGTCCGGCCAAAATGAAGCGGATCTTACGCTTGGCAAAGAAGAAGAAGGCGAGGCCCACCACGCCGTAGAGTTTGACGAGCATACCGATGACGATGAAGAGGGCGGCCCATCCCTCTTTGCGCCGCTCGATGGCGGTGTAGGTCGCAAGGATCAGGGCTACGGTGGCAACATTGAACTGCTGCATGAAGAGGGCCGTAAGCAACTCGTGGGCGCAGAACCAAATCACAAAGACCTGTTGGTGCTTCTCGACCGGCAGGTTTTTGACAGCCCACAGCAGCAGGGCGGCCAGCCCCACGCACCAGAGGACGAGCCCCAACCCTTCAGGGACCAGGGCAAAGGGGGCTGCGAGGAGACTGAACAGGGGGCCGTAGTGGTTCGTATCGCCGTATTCGGGATAGGAGGCGTAGAGCGACACCCGCTCCCAGGCGTGCCAAAAGGTATACTTGTAAATCAGAAAATTGTTGCAGCGGCCGAGCTTCGTCAGACCGGCGACCAAGCCGATGAGCAGCCACAGCCCACTCATCGTGCGCCAATCGCTCCAAAACGGTCGTCTGAAGAGAGCCGAGAGCGCCTCTTTTCCGTGTTTCAAAGAGTCGTGCATGGCTACTCCTTCTTTTGGGGTTCGTGGTGCATGAAGCGCTCGATGTTGTAGCGCGGGCGATTCTTCACCTCGACATAGATCTTGCCGATGTACTCACCGATCACGCCGATGGCAAGCAGGATGATCGAGCCGATGAACCAGAGCGAAAGCATCATCGAGGTCCAGCCCGGTACCACCGAGTGCACGAAGTAGGAGTAGAGGATGTAGATGGTCATCAACACGCTGACAACCAGGAAGAAGAGCCCGGCACCAATGATCAGTCGAATGGGTCTTACCGAGAAGGAGGTGATTCCGTCCACGGCCAGGTTGAGCATCTTCGAGAGGGTGTATTTCGAGGCTCCGGCTTCGCGCTCCGAGATCACATCGTCCACCGTGGTGGTGCGGTAGCCCAGCAGGGGGACAATTCCGCGGAGGTAGAGGTTGCGCTCCCCGTAGTGCGAGAGCTCCTCCAGGGCGCGACGGCTCATCAGGCGGAAGTCGGCATGGTTGGGGATTGTCTTGAGCCCCATGGAGTTCTGCAAGGCGTAGAACATCTGTGCCGAGGTGCGCTTCAGGAAAGGGTCGGCTTGGCGCGAGACCTTCACCCCATAGACGATGTCGTGCCCCTCTGCAAAGCGGTCGATCATCTCCTCGATCGCCCCGAGGTCGTCCTGCAGGTCGGCATCGATGGTGATCACTGCGTCGCATAGCGTGCGTGCGGTCATCATACCCGCCATGATGGCGTTTTGGTGGCCGACATTGTGTGCGAGGTTGATCCCCGAGAAGTAGTGGTTGCGCTCATGGAGGTCGCAGATGATCTCCCAGGTGTTGTCGCGCGAACCGTCGTTCACAAAGAGAACGAAGCTGTCGGCTTCGATCTTGCCTTTTGCCACCAACTCGTCCAGCAGACGGGTCAATTTTTCGGCCGAAGAGTAGAGCACTTCATGCTCGTTGTAGCAGGGGGATACAATACCTAATCGCATGGCGGTCATTTATTTTTGGAGGGTTGATTCCGAGCGTTTTTTCGCGGCAAAATCGGCATAGGTGCCAAATTGGTGGCCGCGACCTTTGAGGTCGTCGATCAGATCTCCCAGGCGCTTGACCATCTTCCGCCCCGAGTTGTTGCGAATGATGAAGGGCATGCGCAACTCGGGGTGCTCACCGAGTTCGTAAAACTCCCAGGGGTGGAAGTAGATCGAGAGGTGTCCGTCGTGGCGGAGGGTGCGGCGGGCCAGGGCGCGATAGAGCCCCGCCGGCAGGTTGTGGTACGAGAGCCAGAAGAGCGGGAAGCGCACCCAGGGGGTCACCGAAGCCGGAATCTGCAATACCCCCTCCTTCATAAAGGGGGTACGCGGAGTGGAGAGGTGCATGTAGCGACCCGGGATGCAGGTGGGGTTGAGCGAGGAGTTGTAGAGGTAGCCGGCGCGGGCGATCTCGCGCTCATCGACCGGCATCATGCGGGCCTGACGATAGCCCACCACGGGCTTGCCGGTCAAGGCCTCCAGGCGCTCCTTCGAGCGGGCCAGATCCTCCGTTTTGAAGACCCAATGCGAGCACCCGTGCGAGGCGATCTCGTGTCCTTCGCGGGCAATGCGGGCCATCAATTCGGGGGCATGCTCGGCAAAGTCTGCCGTGCAAAAAAAGGTGGCTCGAATGCCGCCCTTTTCGGCCAAGCAGTCCAAGATGCGGGTTGTACCCTCCACCGAGATGGCTACCATCTCATCGAAAGGGAGCTCCACACCATGCTCACGCGGTACATCAAACTCTTCGGTATCGAAACTCAACAGTACCATAATAGCTTCTTTTTTTGGGGGGGGTGAAAAGGAACTAACGCCTAAAAGGACCTCTTTTTATTCGCTCTTTTAGGTTGAGGGGCTGGCTATGTTGATTTTTAGTCAGCCCCTCTGATTTTCAACGATTTATTAGAGGCTCTTCAGCCACTCGGTTACATTCTGCTCGATGCGGTTCAGTACATCGTCGGCCTCGGCCTTGCAGAACTTCTCGCCCGTGATCTGCTCATAGAGCTCCACATAGCGATCCGTGATGCCGCTGACGATCTCGGGGGTCATGTCGGGAACCTGCTGGCCCTCCTGACCTTGGAAGCCGTTGGCCATCAGCCACTCGCGGACAAACTCCTTCGAGAGTTGTTTCTGCTTCTCGCCCTTTGCGAGGCGCTCCTCGTACCCCTCGGCGTAGAAGTAACGCGACGAGTCGGGGGTATGGATCTCGTCCATCAGGTAGATTTGGCCGTTCT
>JAEIGA010004652.1_pt1 | contig 21198 bp, 16 predicted proteins | sample 9270691 | NCBI WGS metagenome assembly JAEIGA01 (sample SAMN17057246, study PRJNA624740) | gut metagenome | biome: biome; isolation source: fecal sample | host: Bos grunniens | place: China: Xizang | collected 2019 | reverse complement strand
GTTGAAAATGCCGGTCAAATTGGTATGATTAAAATTCTTGACTTTTGCAAGAATAAAAACGGTGTTCGTCTTTGGGCGGTTTGCGGTAACAGGGCGCTTAAAGATTATAACAGCAGATATGAAAGTGATTTGAAAATTTCTTCGCTTTTGTGTGTTCCGCAACAAGAAGTGGCGCTTGGTGTTGAAAAAACTTTGCAAAATATTGATGCTGTTAAATATCAATTGGGTGGAATTAAACGCCGATTGATTGCCGAGATTACAAACAATTTTGAAAGTAAGGATCAAGTTTCGGTTCTTTTTCAAGATGGTTTTGATATTAAAGAACTTCAACTGTTAAGCGACGCACTACATAAAAAAACAGGCAATATTATTGCCGTATTTAGCGGCGACGAAAGTGAGTATTCTTTCGCAATTTGCGCAGAGCCGCAAAAGTTGGATAGTTGGTTTAAAAACTTTAAATCAAAATTAACGGTTCGTGGCGGCGGAAGAAACGGTATGGTTCAAGGAACAGTATTGAACCGAAAAGAAGAAATTTTAGGAGTAATAAATGAACTGGACAGAAATTAAAATTAACGTTCCGTCTAAGGATACGGAATTGGCGGCGGCAATAGCCAATATGACAGTGCCTTACGGAATTTATATTGAAGATTATTCCGATTTGGAAGAAAAGGCGGAAGAAATTGCACATATCAATCTAATAGATGAAGACCTTTTGGCAAAAGACCGCAATATGTCAATTATTCACATCTACATTTCGGAATGTGACAACGCTTTGGAAGCGGTGGAATTTTTGAAAGAACGCTTTAAGGCGGAAAATATTGAATGTGCGGTTGATTCTATCGGTGTTCAAGATACCGATTGGAATGAAAACTGGAAAAAGTATTTCCACACAAGTGAAATTGGTGAAAAATTAGTTATTGTTCCAAGTTGGGAAAAATATGATAATAAAAACGGAAGAACAGTGCTTAATATCGACCCCGGCGCAGCGTTTGGCACAGGTACTCATGCCACCACTTCGCTTTGTCTTTCGCTTTTGGAAAAGTATGTTACAAACGAAATACAGATGCTCGATATTGGTACGGGCAGCGGTATTTTGAGTATTGCTTCAGTACTTTTGGGAGCAAAAAAAGCCATTGGGGTTGATATTGACGCTCAATCGGTTAAAACTGCAAAAGAAAATGCCCAAATAAATAAAATCGATTCTAAATGTGAATTTATTGTTGGTGACCTTGCGGATAAAATAAGCGGTAAATATGAAGTGGTTTGCGCTAATATTGTTGCCGATGTCATTATAAAATTATTTGACGACGTGGAACAGTTTATGACCCCGGACGGCGTGTTTATAACATCGGGTATTATTGATATCAGAAAAGATGATGTGCTTAAAAAAGCCGAAGAAATGGGCTTTACAGTTGCTCTTGAATGTTATAAAGACAACTGGTGCGCATTTGTTTTCAAAAAGGATTAGGAGATAATTTATGCTTGAATTTGAGCAACTTTCACTAAGATTACAAGGTTCTGCCGAAGAACTTCGTGACCTTAAGGGCGCTTTAGGTTATGACAGTCTTCAACGTGAGATTGAAGAACTTGAAACAAAGGCGAGCGACCCGAGTTTTTGGGATGATATGGAAAATTCCCAAAAGATTTTACAAAAAACCGGTAAACTTAAAAATACCGTTTCGGCTTATGATACGCTTTGTTCTTCGTTTGAAGATTTAGAGGTGCTTATTGAAATGGGTGACGAAGAAGAGGATTTGTCACTTGTTGAAGAAATTGAAGCCGGAATAACCGAGTTTGAAAAAGGTTTGGCTTCACTTCGCCTTCAAACATTGCTAACAGGCGAATATGATAAGAATAATGCTATTTTGACTTTCCATGCGGGTGCCGGCGGTACCGAGGCAATGGACTGGGTTTCAATGTTGGTTAGAATGTATTCCCGTTGGACCGAACGTCATGGTTTTAAGACTCAAATGCTCGACTTTTTAGACGGTGATGAAGCGGGTCTTAAAAGCGCAGTTCTTTTAATCGAAGGTGAAAACGCCTACGGTTATTTAAAGAGTGAGTCGGGCGTTCACCGCCTTGTGCGAGTGTCACCGTTTGATGCTTCGGGAAGAAGGCATACCTCATTTGCATCACTCGAAGTTATGCCCGAAATTACAGACGATATGAATATTGAAATCAGAGATGAAGATTTGAAAATGGATGTTTTCCGTTCGTCAGGTGCGGGCGGTCAGCACATCAACAAAACTTCTTCGGCGGTGCGATTAACTCATATTCCAACAGGAATTGTAGTTGCTTGTCAAACTGAACGTAGCCAGTTCCAAAACCGTGACAGAGCATTAAAAATGCTCAAGTCAAAACTTTTGGAAATAAAGGAACGAGAACATCTTGAGAAAATTGAAGATATTAAAGGTGTTCAAAAAGATATTGCTTGGGGCTCGCAAATTCGTTCTTACGTGTTTATGCCTTACACTTTGGCTAAAGACCATAGAACAGGTTTTGAATCGGGCAATATAAATGCCGTAATGGACGGCGACCTTGACGGTTTTATAAATGCTTACTTAAAATCTTCGTCTACGGGCGAATTGTTAGAAGGAGAATAAAAATGAAAAGAATTTTAAGTGTTATTTTGGCTTTGGCTTTGTGCCTTGGTTTTGCGGGGTGCAAACAAGATAAGGGCAGAGAACTTTACAACTTGAATCTTGAAAAGTATGTTGACCTTGGTGAATATAAGAAAATTAAAATTGATACAAAATCGGATGACTTCAAAAAACTTGAGGATATGATAAAGAGCAGTGACGTTGAAAACTACGATTTGCACGTTGTGAAAACAAGCGGTAAAGTAAAAGACGGCGATATTGTTAATATCGATTACGAGGGTAAAAAAGACGGTGTTGCTTTTGAAGGTGGTACTGCACAAGGTTACGATTTGACAATTGGTTCAAAAACTTTCATCGATGGCTTTGAAGAAGGTCTTATTGGCAAAAAAATTGGCAGCACAGTTGAACTTAACCTTACTTTCCCAAACGATTATCAAAATGCGGAACTTGCGGGTGCTGACGTAGTGTTTACTGTTAAAATAAATTACTCTAAAACAACTACTCCACGTGAAGCCGAAGATTATTACAAAGATTTAGGTTATCAAAGTGTGGAAGAGTACTACGAAAATGTGAAAAACCGTGCAATTGAAGAAAGTTTGGCACAAGCAGTTTCCAATGCTTCTAAAATTAAAGATTATCCTGAAAAAGATTTAGAAACACTTTATAAATTCTATTATGATACCACAGCCCAAAATGTGAAGTCTCAATATCAAATGTCAATGACTGATTATTTTTCGGCAATTGGTCAAAGTGAAGAAGATTTTAAGAACACAGTAATAACCAATCAAATAAAACCGCTTATGGACCAACAAATGCTTTGGTACTTGATTTTAGATAAAGAAAAAATGGATTTAACCGAAAAAGAAACTGAAGAAAAAATCAAGCAAATAATTGCTCAAAGCGGTGATACAAGTCTTACAAAAGCAGATGTGTTGGAACGTGTTGGCGCTTATTATATCGAAAATATAATTGTTAGCGAAAAGGTATTTAAATTCTTAAAAGAAAATGCAGTAATATCATAAGTTTCGGCGGACTTAATGTCCGCCAAAATCTTTAAAAAGGGGGTGTTTTTATGCAACTTAAAATACAAAACGGCGTGGTTGAACTTTCGGGTGAGCCGATTTTAAAATCGGTTAATATTGAAATCAACGACCAAAGTAAAATTGCTGTCGTGGGCCGTAACGGTTGCGGAAAAACAACCCTGCTTAAATTGATCGCAGGTGAGCATAAACTCACAAAAGTTGATAGCGATAACGAGTCTTTTTTTGCGGTTTCGGGCAAACCAACAGTTGGTTATTTATCGCAAATTACTTTTGAAGATTACAGTAAAACTTTGTTAGAGGAAGTGCGCTCGGCTTATACCGACATATTAAATCTTAAGGCAGAAGTTGATAAAGCGCAAGAAAAAATGGAGCAAACAGGCGATACCGAAGATATTAAAAACTATACGAATTTGCTCGATACTTTTACAAATTTGGGTGGTTTTTATTTTGAACGAGAGTATGAAAGCGCTATAAAAAAGTTTGGTTTTGAAGAAGTAAAGAACCGTCCGCTTTCTGAGTTTTCGGGTGGCCAACAAACCAAAATTGCATTTTTAAAACTTCTTTTATCAAAGCCCGATATTTTGCTTTTGGACGAGCCGACCAACCACTTGGATATAGAAGCGGTTGAGTGGCTTGAAGGGTATTTGAAGAGTTATAAAAAGGCGTTTTTGGTGGTATCGCACGACCGAATGTTTTTGGATAACACGGTCAATACTGTTTATGAAATTGAGTACGGTAAAACATATAAATATAATGGTAATTACTCGTATTTTGCAAAGCAAAAGAAGATACTTCGTGAACAACAAAGAAAAGATTACGAAGCGCAACAAAAGGAAATAGGGCGTCTTGAAGATTTGGCAGAACGTTTTCGTTATAAAGCCACGAAAGCGGCAATGGTGCAAAGTAAACTTAAACAAATTGACCGTATGGAAACGGTTGTAAATCCCGAGCGTGAAGATTTAAAGACTTTCCATGCCGACTTTGAGCCGTTGGATATTGGTGTTAAAGACGTGCTTTCGGTTGTTGATTTAAAAGTTGGTTACGATACTGTTTTGTCGAACGTGAATTTAGAAGTAAAACGTGGCGATAAAATTGGAATAATCGGCGGTAACGGGCTTGGAAAATCCACTTTTATTAGAACTCTTATGGGACAAGTACCGGCGCTTTCGGGTGAATATAAATTTGGTCCAAGAGTCAGCATTGGCTATTTCGACCAACAGTTAGCGCAGTACTCGTCGAGCAATACGGTGCTTGATGATTTTTTGAGAGAGTTTCCAAATCTTACCGAATTTGAAGCCCGTAAAGCGCTTGGAGCATTTGTGTTTAGCGGGGAAGAGGTTTTTAAAACTGTTGATATGCTTTCAGGCGGTGAACGTGTAAGGTTGGCGCTTTGTAAAATATTCCAAAAAAGACCTAACGTTTTGCTTTTGGACGAACCTACTAATCACCTTGACATAGTTGGTAAAGAAACTTTGGAAGAAATTTTAAAAGAGTTTTCGGGTACGGTTATTTTTGTGTCGCATGATAGATATTTTATAAAACAAATATCAACCGCACTTCTGGATTTCAGAAAAGGCGCTACGCAGTTTTTTGAGTTTGGGTATGAAGAATATCTAAACAAATCAAAAACGCCCGTAGAAGTAGTTTTAAAGCAAGAAAAACCAAAAGAAAAGAAAACCTACACGACACCGCTCAAAGAAAAGGCAAAACGTGAAAAAGCAATTAAAAAAGCCGAAGAAAAAATTGCAACTCTCGAAGCGGAGATTTCACTTCTCGAGACCGAACAACAGCGGGAAGAAAATTTGTCTGATTATGTAAAACTCGCCGAAATAGGTGAAAATTTAGAAAAATTACAGTTAGAACTTGAACAAGCATACAATGAGTGGGAAAGTTTAGCGGAGTAAGAAAAGGGAACCGAAGAGGTTCCCTTTGATTTTATCTATTGTTATTATCGTTTTTACGATTTTCGTTTTTGTTTTGATTGTTTTTATTTTGGTCGTTACGGTTTTTATCGTTTTTATTTTGATTATTGTTTTGGTTGTTTTTGTTGTTGTAGTTATCCATTAAAAATCACCCCGCTTTCACTATTATTATCTGTGAAAACGGGGTGATTATTCGGTTAAATGCCGAAAAGTTTGGTGGCATTTTGGTAAGAAATTTTTAAAATTTCTTCCAATTTTAAATTTTTAATTTCTGCAATTTTTTGTGCTGTCAAATAAATCATTTCGGAATGATTAGTTTTGCCACGGTAGGGCACGGGAGTAAGATACGGAGCATCAGTTTCCAAAAGCAAACGGTCAAGTGGCAACATTTCAACAACTTCGGGTAATTTTTTTGCATTGTTAAAGGTTATAACACCGCCAATGCCCAAATACATACCAAGTTTTAAAATTTCTTCTGCCATTTCAACACTGCCTGAAAAACTGTGCACTACGCCTTTTGGTTTATATTCTTTAAGTATTTCAAGAACGTCTCCGTGAGCGTCACGGTCGTGGATAATGACAGGCAAATCCAATTCTTTTGCCAATTCCAATTGCTTTTTTAAAATAACCTTTTGTTCATCTTTTTTCTCGGGTTCCCAGTAGTAGTCAAGTCCAATTTCGCCAATAGCAACACATTTTTTGTGTTTTGCAAATTCACGGATATTGTTAATTGTAGTTCCCGAGTCGATACTGCAAGGATGAATTCCAACAGCGGAATACACAAAAGGATATTTATCGGCAATGGCTAAACATTTTTGGTTGGTTTCATTATCGCAACCGCAGTTTATAATGCGTTCCACACCCATTGAATTGATTTTTGGCAATAATTCGTCAATTATAATGTCAAATCTCTCATCGTCGTAATGGGCGTGTGAGTCGAAAATTTTAGCGTCGTTTGGTGGAGTGATATTTGAAAATTCCATTATCTGATTTTACTTCCCGGCTTAATATCTTCAAGGAAAATAACCTTAACGTCTTCGCCGCAATCAGCCGCCAAAATCATACCTTGTGATTCAATACCGCAAAGTTTTGCAGGTTTTAAGTTTGAAACCAGGATAACAGTTTTATCTTTTAACTCTTCGGGGGTATAGAATTTGGCAATTCCCGAAGCGACAGTGCGGTTTTTATTACCATCGAAAATTGTAAGTTTCAAAAGTTTTTTGGCTTTTGGAACGCTTTCACAGTCAATAATTTTACCTGCGGTAAGTTCAACCTTTGCAAAATCTTCAATGCCAATTTGCGATACAGTTGCCACGTTTTCTGCCTTTTCTTTTTCGGCTGCGGCTTTTGCTTGTTCTTCGGCAATCTCGGCCAACACTTTTTCAGTGTCGATACGTGCGAAAAGGGGAGTAGCGGCGCCTACTTTGAAACTATCGGTCACACCAAATTCTAAAGTATCATCGTTGTTGCAAATTTGTGTTTTAATACTTTCACAACTTTGGGGCATAATGGGGGAAAGCATAATGCCAAGCAAACGAATACATTCAAGCAGGTTGTAAAGAACGGCGTTAAGGCGGTCTTTTTGTGCTTCATCTTTAGCCAAAGCCCAAGGTGCAGTTTCGTCAATATATTTGTTGCAACGTTTAGCAAGAGCCATTACAGCGTCAACTGCTTCGGCGTTGTGATAAATATCCATTAAATTATGATATTTTTCGATTGATTCTTTTGCGGTGGCAATAAGTTCTTTGTCGAAGTCGTCAAAGATTTCTCCTTTTTTAACAGTGCCGTCAAAGTACTTGTTAGTCATAGCAATTGAGCGGTTTACAAGGTTGCCGAGTGTATTTGCAAGGTCGGCATTAAACTTGGTGATAAAACTTTCGTAGGTGATGGTACCGTCTTGTGTGAACGGAATTTCACTTAAGAGATAGTAACGAACAGCATCGATGCCAAAACGTTTTGCAAGTTCATCGGCATAGATAACGTTGCCTTTTGATTTGCTCATTTTATCTTCGCCAACAAGCACCCACGGATGACCTAAAACTTGTTTTGGTAAGGGAAGACCCAAAGCCATAAGAATAATTGGCCAATAGATAGTATGGAAACGAACAATATCTTTACCGATAACGTGTAAATCTGCGGGCCATAATTTATCAAACTGTTCGGTTGAACCTTCGGGATTGTAGCCAACACCTGTAATATAGTTTGAAAGAGCGTCAAGCCATACGTATGTTACGTGCTTTTTATCAAACTCAACAGGAATACCCCAAGTGAAAGATGAACGTGAAACGCAAAGGTCAGAAAGACCTGGTTTTAAGAAGTTGTTAATCATTTCGTTTTTACGGGATTCCGGCTTAATAAAATCGGGGTTTTGTTCGTAATATTCGAGTAATTTATCTTGATATTTGCTAAGTTTTAAGAAGTATGCTTCTTCTTTTGAGTCAATAACTTCTCTGCCGCAGTCGGGGCATTTGCCGTCGATTAGTTGTGAAGGGGTAAAGAAAGATTCGCAAGGAACGCAGTATTTACCTTCGTAATGACCTTTGTAAATGTCACCTTGTTCGTAAAGTTTTGTAAAAATCTTTTGAACGGCTGCCTCGTGGTCAGCATCAGTTGTTCTTATAAACTTATCAAAGTTTGTGTTAAGCGATTCCCAAACTTCTTTGATAGTTGCGGCAGCGTTATCAACGTATTCTTTTGGAGTAATACCTGCATCTTTTGCTTTTTCTTCAATTTTTTGTCCGTGTTCGTCCGAACCGGTCATAAGGTATACGTCAAAGCCCTGTTGCTTTTTGTAACGGGCAATCATATCAGCAAGAACAATATCGTAAGCGTTGCCAATGTGCGGTTTGCTTGAAGCGTAGGCAATGGCGGTTGTAATGTAGAATTTTTTATTATTTGACATAAAGGTCACTCCTTTAGGGTTTTTGTGTTAAGTATAATAAATACGAAACAATGGTGCTTATAAGTGAATAAATAAGTACGGTAGTACTACCGATTATTGTACCTGAGCCCGCAAATGATGAATAAGCGAAAATCACAATGCCGATTATTGCGGTTATAATATAAAGCAAGGTTAAAAGATTATTTGAACGCTTTATTTTGTTGGCGCAGTTCATAATCTTTGCGATTGCAATTGAACCGCCTTTGAAACTGGCAGGGGCAGAGCAGGTGTCTTTTTCGGTTGTGGCGTTTTTATACATATGATAGCCGGCGTTTGTCATTATGGCAACCGAATCCTCATACAAACCGAAATAATCGCAAATCATTTCGCTTGAAATATTAGGGTCTGTGTTATTAAGAATCAAGGTAATACCAATTTTGCTAAGTCGGCGAAGTTCTAAAGCAACGTCAGGGTCGACGTTGTACTGAACAACAAGCAAAGCGCATATTTTATTGGCACTTGCAACATAAATTGGGAAATATCCGTTTCTAAGGATTTTGCGGTCGACTTCAACGTCGGGCACTTGTATTCCGTGGGCTTCCATAAGAGTACGGTTACCAATAAATAAAAGTTTATCATTAACCCAACCCGAAATACCCATTCTTTCTTCGTATTTGATGGTATCAGAATCAGGTAAAGAAACGATGTTGCTTTCACCCGCAATTTTTTTGAAAATGGGTGCCAATGGGCTATTCAAACATTCGGTAAGCGAAGCAGCACGTAAAATTGTTTCATCAAGATTATTTTCCGAAAGTACTTTCATTTGATGCAACGTTACTGTACCAAAAGGGAAAATATCGGAAGAGTTTAAAACCAATGCATTTGCGGTTTCAATGTGCGAAGCGGCGGCTTGACCCGCTATCATACCGCCTGAGCGATTGAGTTTTTTAGCGGCAGAATAAAGCGGAAAATCATTTATAAAGAAAAGGCAAGGTAAAGCCGAGAAACAGTTAACCACTGCGGCGGCATAAAGACCGTGCATAACCGAGCCGTAGTAACTGATTGCCGCTATTGCGGTTATAACCGAAAATACAAGAGAAATTATGGTAACTAATGGAAGTTTACCGCCTAAAAACGTTCCAAATGTTGAATATTTTATAAAATCACTTATTCGTGAACATTTTTGAGCCGAAGCGATAAGCACTTCACCTTCAATTGAATTTTTTGCCATAGCAAATGTAGTGGCAGGGTCGTTAATAAGTTTTAAAGCGTTTTTAGGTGTACTTGAAGAGATTTGTTTCAAGTTTGAAAGCATATATGAATCTTTGCGGAATTTGCCAAGCGCTCTGACAGAAAGTAAAATGCAAAGAAGCAATAACATTTCAAGCACGATTTCACCCGAAATAATTCCCATAACGGCATAAGATAAAGTGAATAGTGTTGCAAGCGATATGCAAACGTCAGGGCCGGAACTTTTTGTGAAAATCTTTGCAAAAGATAGGAACATATCCATATTAAGCAATGCGGTGACTGCTGTAATGGCAGTGAAGATTATCATTAAAGTTTTGGTTTGGCTTAAAATGAATTCCGACATAAAGGGGAGTTTCATAAATGCTAAAATGAGCGTGAGTATTACAGAGAATGAAACACAAAGGAAACTGGTTCTCTTTTTTATTGAGAATTTGCGGATATATTTTTTTAAATCGGTTTCGTTTGTGATTTCGTCTTTTGGAGCAAAATCTTCAAACTCGCTCTTTTCAAGAGCAATTTGTTCGGCTTTGAAATCACGTTTTGGGTCTTCAATAGGAGCAATTTCGCCTGTGAGGTCTATGCTTTGAGTATTGCTCGAAACAAATAGAGTTGGTTTTGTTGCGGTTTCATTTGTAATAGGGGTGAAAGTTATTGTGGCACCGCTGTTTGCATTGTTGTTACTAACCGAAAATTCACCCGAGTCAATGTCTGAAATTTGAATTGGTACGCTTGATTGTACATTTTCAAATTTTGCGTTGATTTTAATTTCTTCAGGTTCGGGTTTTTCCTCTATAGGCGGTTCTTCATTTGTTGCTTCTTGTGTTTTTTCTTCAACATACTTACCAAGATAATCAACAGTTATATCGTATTTTTTTGCCAAAGAATCAATGGCTTTTTGGCTGTCGCTTTTAAGTATGTCGGAAACGCTTTCGAGTTTGTAAAGCGGTTCACTGTTAACCGAAGCGTCATTACCGTCTTTATCGGTCAGATACACCTTGCATTTTTCAAGTAGTGATTTTTCGTCTTTTGGTTCTTCTTTTTTAGGGTTTTGTGTTTGTGGGGTGACAGTAACAGGTGAACTGTTTTGTTTTTTATTTGCCGAAGAAGTATTGATTGAAGGGCTTTGATTGCTGATTTCTTGCATTCGCTTTCTAAGTGAATCTAAAGCCGATTTTCCGTCATAAGAAGGGGAGGCGGAAGATTTCGAATTACCCAAAACTTCATCAACGGTTAATTTATGTGACGGAGTGGGTGCGTTTTCAACCTTGAAACCAATTTGATTTTGCGCTTCTTCGAGTATTAAACTGTCATCTTCTTTATTTTTTGAAAATAAGTTCATTTTAATCTCCGTTTTAATTATCTTCTTTTTCTAACTACTTCATACATCAAAACGCCTGCCGCTACCGAAGCATTGAGCGAATTGATTTTTCCAAACATGGGAAGACTTACAATTCCGTCACATTTCTTTGCGGTAAGAGTTCCAATGCCTTTTCCTTCGTTGCCGATTACCAATGCTACGGGGCAGTTGAAATCAATATTTTGGGAATCTTCACCGTCCATATCGGCACCAAATACCCAAACACCGTTTTCTTTAAGTAAATCGATTGTGTTTGGAATGTTTGTGACACGGGCAACTCGCATATATTCAAGAGCGCCACAAGCACTTTTAGCAACAGTTGCATTCAAGGAAGCACTGCGCCTTTTTGGAATGATTATTCCGTGAACTGCGCAACATTCGGCGGTACGGATAATAGCGCCAAGGTTGTGAGGGTCTTCTATTTCATCACAAACAATAATAAACGGTTTTTCACCTTTTTCATTTGCGTAATTTAAAATATCTTCTACGGTGCAGTAGTCTTGCTCTGCAAAAAGTACCGCAACGCCCTGGTGGTTAGCGCCCGAGCAATAATAATCTAATTTTTGCGGGCTTACTTCTTTTATTAAAATGCCTTTTTGTTTGCACTTGGCAATAATAGCGGTGACCGAGCCGCCGCTTACACCGTGCGCTACTAAAAGACGGTCGATTTCTCTGCCCGAGCGGACTGCTTCAAGCACGGGATTTCTTCCGCAAATAATGTTATAACCTTGCTCTTTTTTATTTTCCATGCGTAATGCACCTTCTAAACATAAATATACATTATAGATTATAACATAAAACTTGACAAAATAAAATAGTTAATTTTATAATATTATTGAATTTTTTTGGGAAAATAATAAAAAATCTTTGCGGAGGTTATTTATGAACAGTTTTTGCATTGAAAAAGTTGAAGGATTTGAGGTTTTGGATTCCCGTGGAAATCCAACCGTCGCAGCAAGAGTGACCCTTTGTGACAAAAGCACAGGTTTTGCGATTTCTCCTTCGGGTGCTTCTACGGGTGTTTTTGAAGCCCATGAAAAGCGTGATGGCGATAAAAGATATTTCGGTAAAGGCGTAAGCCGGTGTGTTGATTCTATAAACGGTGAAATTGCAAAAGGAATTATTGAATTAAACACTTTGGACCAAAGAAAAATTGACGATTATTTAATTAAACTTGACGGAACAAAAAATAAGTCTCGTTTGGGTGCGAATGCAATACTTGCGGTATCTTTGGCAGTTGCAAAAGCGGCGGCAAATCATTATAAAATGCCTCTTTATAAATATTTGGGCGGTACAAACTCGGGCGAAATGCCAAGACCAATGCTTAATATTTTAAACGGCGGCGCTCACGCTAAAAATAACATTGATATTCAGGAATTTATGATAACACCCATAAATGCCAAAAACTTTGCCGAAGGACTGAGGCAGTGTACCGAAATTTATCACACACTTGGAAAAATTTTAAAGGAAATGGGAAAATCTACAGGTGTTGGTGACGAGGGCGGTTTTGCACCTGACCTTGAGAGTGACGAACAAGCGATTGAATTGATAATTAAATCAATTAAAACTGCGGGATATTCGATTGATGATGTTAAAATCGCACTTGACGTGGCTTCGAGCGAGTGGTATAAAGACGGTGAATACGTGCGGCCAAAACGCAAAATCAAAATGTCGGCACAAGACCTTATTGCTTGGTATGAAGATTTGACTTCAAAATATCCGATAATATCTATCGAAGACGGTGTTGCCGAGGATGATTGGGATGCTTGGCAAGAATTAACCAAAAAGTTGGGACAAAAAATTCAACTTGTGGGCGACGATTTGTTTGTTACAAATATGGAACGTTTGCAAATTGGAATTGACAAAAATTGCGGTAATGCAATACTTGTGAAGTTAAATCAAATAGGCACTTTAACCGAAACGATGGATGTTGTTAAAATGGCGCAAATTCACGGTTATAAAGCCATTATTTCTCACCGCTCAGGCGAAAGTGAAGATACAACAATAGCCGATTTGGCGGTGGCACTCAATGCAGGTCAAATTAAAACGGGTGCACCTTGCAGAAGTGACAGAACTGCGAAATATAACCGCCTTTTACTAATAGAAAGCGAGATATAAAATTATTAAAATATAATTGACTTTCAAGTGGGATTATGTTAAAATTCCACTTGAAAGGCGGTGCTTTTATGCTCGATTATGATTTTATTTGTAAGGTGGAAGAAGCAAATCTTTATAAACGTTTTTTGCCCTATGCTATAGGTAGTCCGTCACGTAGCATAACCCATGACGATTCTTATGACAGGGCAAATTTTGTATTCTTTACCGACAGTCATATAGATTTTATGGAAGCAGACGCTTGTATGGATAACTTAAAGCGTACAATTGCTTTCTCGAACGAATCTCCAATAAAATTTGATGCAGTAATAAACGCAGGGGATGCTATAACTCCGTTTTATGAGCAAGATAAATCTCTACCGCTTTTAAACGCAAAAAAGTTTTTTGACGAGGCAAAGAAAAGCCGTAGTCCGTTTTTGTTTGCAAAGGGTAACCACGACGTAAACTGTTGGTGGAACAAGCCCGAAAACGTGCTGACAGACAGCGACTATTCCAATCTTTTTTATTGGTTTTCGGAAGAAAATTTTGGTACTATACATCAAGTAAAAGCCAACGGTTTCCGTTCTACATGGAACTATTGCGACATAGAAAAGCACAAAATTCGCATTATTTGTGTTGATGTTCAAGATATTGAAAAAACTACCGTAAACCAAAAGGGTGAAGTGAAGTATTTTGGCGGTGATGGTCGCCGTTATATCTCCAACGAGCAAATGAATTGGATTGCTAACGTTGCTTTGAACTTTGAAGACAAGGATGAAAAGGATTGGGGTGTAATTATGGTCGCTCACGACTATAAAGGAAAAAATCCCGATTTTGAAAATTCGGTTGAAAAATTAATTGATATTTGTGTAGCGTTTAATAACGGTGAAGTTTACGAACACCACTATAAGAACAATGTTAACTCTTTCTTTGATTTGGATGTAAAAGCCGATTATACAGGTTATAAGAATTTAGAGAAAAAACCGCATATAATTTGTTGGCTTTTGGGTCATATCCACGATGACGTTCACGAGGTTAAAAATGGTATACACTTTATTTATACCACAAATGCTTCGGCTTCTCAGCGTAGTGGCGACTCACGTTTGCTAAGAATTCCCGGCACTGTTACACAAAACGCTTTTGATATTGTGAACATTGATACCAAAACCCGTAAAATCCGTATGTTCAGATATGGCGCAGGTGTCAACTGCTATGGTGAGGGCGGAGACCGTTTCTTGCCCGACGGACTTGATTATTAAGAAAAAAGGACTATGATTTTTGTCATAGTCCTTAATTTTACTTTTTTACCACTCAACCAACAGTATGTAGATTTTTTTAGTTGAAAGATTTACACTTAAAGCAAAAGGAGAAGAGCAATGGACCAAATAAAGATTGGAAAATTTATTGCAAAATGCAGAAAAGAAGTAAACTTAACACAAATGCAGTTGGCAGAAAAACTTGGTATTACTGATAGGGCAGTATCGAAATGGGAAAACGGCAGAGCAATGCCGGACTCTTCCATTATGATAGAATTGTGCGGTTTGCTTGGAATTAGTGTAAACGATTTGTTGGGCGGAGAGGTGGTCATAGTGGATAATTACAACAAAGAATTAGAAAATAAACTGATAGAAATGGTAAAACAAAAGGAACAAAGTGATAAAAGATTGTTAACTCTTGAATGGGTTATTGGGGTTTTATCTATTATCGTATTGCTTGTGCCTGTTGCTTTAGGCGCTTTGGTGCCAATGGAAGAATGGAAAGCGACGCTTGTAATTTTTTCGGGATTTATTCCTGCATTTATAGGTCTTTTCTTTGCTATGAAAATTGAGCAGGTGGCAGGATATTATGAGTGTGGGCATTGTAAGCATAAATACGTCCCAACATTTAAGGCGGTAAATTTTTCTATGCATATCGGCAGAACAAGATATATGAAATGCCCCAAATGTAAAAAATGGTCTTGGCAAAAAAAGGTCATCAGCAAAGACTAAAATCAAAACAACTTACATCAAATTATCTTTTCGGGACATATCATACCTCTGAAATTGTCTAAAAATGGTTCATAACTCAAACTTATTGCAAAATAAATGTATTTATGGTAAAATAGAAAAAATTCAAAGGAGTTTTAATATGGAAGAAAAAATTTTAATTAAAAGCGAAAAATACAAAAATTGGTTTGTGTTTCCTTTTCTGCCAGGTTTATTATTGTTTGTAATCGGTTTTATTTTAATGGAACTTGCTACACAAGTTTTCTCGCGTTCACATGCGTATGATTTTGAATGGGAATTGTGTGGTAGTTTATCTGTGTTTTGCTATGTTTTGGGCGGGATAGCTTTGTTTGTTGGATTTATTTTCGCACTTGGATGGTCAAAATTCGATTTTACTGTAACTACAACAAGAGTTTATGGTGTTGCTTCATTTGGAAAACGTGTAGATTTACCATTAGACTCTATTTCAGCTGTTGGAACAAGTTCAATGTATGGAATTGATGTTGGAACATCTTCGGGTAAAATTAGATTTAAATTCATTAAAAATAATGTGGAAATTCATAAAATCGTAAGTGATTTGCTAATTAAAAGACAAAATAAAACTAATGAAATAACAGTTAATAAAGAAACCTTTCAAAGTAATGCAGACGAACTAAAAAAATATAAAGATTTGCTTGATAGTGGTGTAATCAACCAAGAAGAATTTGATGCAAAGAAAAAGCAGTTGTTAGGTCTCTAATACTGAATACATACAAAAAGGACTATGACATTTTCGATGTCATAGTCCTTTTAAGTTTAAATCAATCCAACGGCTTCATCGTGGGGAACAAGATTACTTCTCTAATAGTATCGGAATTAGTGAGGAGCATTACTGCACGGTCAACACCAATACCCATACCGCCTGTTGGAGGCATACCGTATTCCATAGCGGTTAAGAAATCTTCGTCGAGCATTTCTGCCTCGTCGTCACCACGTTCACGAAGTTCCAACTGTTTCATAAAGCGTTCACGTTGAACGATTGGGTCGTTAAGTTCGGAATATGCGTTTGCAAGTTCGCTGTGGCATACAAACAACTCAAAACGTTCGGTAAGACGTGGGTCTTCGGGTGAAGCTTTGGTAAGCGGAGAAACTTCAACAGGGTACATTGTGATAAATGTTGGTTGAATAAGTTTTTCTTCAACTCTTTGGTCGAAACAAGCGTAAAGCGCATTGCCCCAAGTTCTGTCAGCAGTTTCAGCGAGTTCAACACCAATTGCTTCTGCGGCTTTTACTGCTTCTTCGTCGTCGCTTATTGCGCCAAAGTCGATACCTGCGTACTCTTTTACAGCGTCAACCATAGTAAGTCTGCGCCAACCGGGAGTAAGGTCAATCTTTTCGCCCATCCACTCAACTTCATAAGTGCCGTGAATTTCTTTAGCGGCGCCTGAAATAATACCTTCGGCAATATCCATCATATCGTGGAAATCGGCATACGCTTGATATAATTCAACCGAAGTAAACTCAGGATTGTGTTTGGGGTCCATACCTTCGTTACGGAAAATTCTTCCGATTTCGTAAACACGGTCCATACCGCCAACGATAAGACGTTTGAGCGGTAATTCGGTAGCAATTCTCATATACATTGGTATATTAAGAGTGTTGTGATGTGTTACGAAAGGACGAGCCGAAGCACCGCCTACGATTGTGTTAAGTACAGGGGTTTCAACCTCGATGTAGTTCATATCGTCAAGATATTTACGCATAAACTTAATGAACTTAGCACGTACAACAAAGTTGTTTTTAACGTTTTCGTTCATAATAAGGTCAACGTATCTTTGACGGAAACGAAGGTCATTATTGGTAAGACCGTGGAATTTTTCAGGCAAGGGTAAAAGCGATTTTGAAAGAAGTTTAATCGAAGTGGCGTGAACCGAAATTTCACCTGTTTGTGTTTTGAAAACAGAACCTTCAACACCTACGATATCGCCGATATCCCATTTTTTGAAAGCAGCGTAAACGTCTTCACCAACGTCGTCACGGCGAACGTAAAGTTGAATTTTACCGCTTGTATCTTTAAGACCAACGAAACTTGCTTTACCCATGATACGACGGGCAACAATTCTACCTGCGATTTTTACAGTTTTGTTTTCAAGTTCTTCGAAGTTGTCTTTGATATTCTTTGAATCGTTATCGAAATCAAACTTTGTGATAACAAATGGGTCATTACCCGATTCTTTTAAAGCGGCGAGTTTGTCGTGACGGATTTTTACAATTTCGTTAAAATCTTGTTCTACTGCGCCGTTTTTCTTATTGTTATTTTGTTCCATATTGTCACTTCCTATTAGGATTTAAAATCAACCAATTTCTAAAATCTTGAATTTAAGTTCGCCTGCAGGGGCGTCAACGATAACTTCATCGCCGAGTTTTTTGCCAAGCAAAGCTTTTCCAAGAGGAGATTCATCCGAAATTTTTCCGTTCATTGGGTCAGCTTCGGTAGAACCAACTACAAGGTATTCAACTTCTTCGTCAAATTCCATATCGAGCGCTTTAACTTTAACGCCGATAACAACAGTTTGGGAATCACCCGTAACATCTTCGATTATTTCAACGTTTTTGAGCATTGCTTCAATTTCAGCAATTCTTGCTTCGATTTTTGCCTGTTCATTTTTTGCTTCGTCATATTCGCTGTTTTCAGAAAGGTCGCCATATCCACGTGCAACCTTGATTTTTTCAGCAATATCTGCTCTTCCTTGAGTTTTGAGAGTTTCCAACTCTGTTTTGAGTTTTAATAATCCGTCTTCGGTAACTTTAATAGTTTTTGCCATTAAAACAAACCACCTTTTTCGTATTTTTACCTGGGACTCGCTTTTTGTAAGACATACAATAATCACTATTATATAATTATTTGTGTCTAAAGTCAAGAAGAACTATTTTTATTTTGTCACTAAAATAAAATAAACGAAAAAAGCGGTTTTATTCTTTATTCGCAAAATCTGTGTTTTCCAATTGTTGTAATAACTTTACGGCTTCTTATCCATTTGTTTGTAGCAGTAATAGGATTGTAATAGTATATGGCTCCACTTGAGGGGTCTACACCGTTTATGGCATCACGTGCGGCCGAGTAGCAACTGTCGGCTACGGGCTCGTAAAACTGACCGTCTTGGAGGCAAGAAAAAGCACCTTTTTGGTATATAACGCTTGAAAGTGTATCGGGGAATGAGGGATGCTCGATTCGGTTAAGCACAACAGCACCTACTGCCACTTGACCGAGATATGGCTCACCTCGTGATTCGGCTGAAATCAATCTTGCTAAAAGGTCATAATCGGCAGAAGAATAATTGCCGTAATCGGCAGTTCCGGTTATTCCAAGCGCCTTTAGTGTGTTTTTACCCGCAATGCCATCTACTGTAAGGCCGTGTTCTTTTTGAAACTTTTCAACCGCTTTTTTGGTTTTGGTTCCAAATATTCCGTCAATTTGGCTTGAAAAGTAACCTTTATCACGCAAAGCGGTTTGAATTTTTCTTACTTCTTCTCCACGTGAACCAATTTTCGAAAGCGCAAAAACACTTGTCGCTAAAACTAAAAGAAAAAGCAAAAAACAAACTGAAAATTTTGTGATTTTTTTCATATTATTACCACCTTCCAATGTATTTTTGCCTTTTTGTATTTTTTTATTACAAACTTTCTCTTTTACCGCAAAAAACTGCTTTGTTTTACACCGCACTTTGACAATTTTTTTTGAAAACGGGTGATATAATTTATCTTGACAAAAAATTTTCGAGGGTGAATTTATGAAGGAAGTAGTCAAGGTTTCAAATAGTGTTGAGAAGTTTCAAATAAAAGATATATTATCCGCTGCAGTTTTTCATATTTTGTGTTTGTTTTGCGGTTTTGTTGCCACAAAAGGAGTTGTGTTGGACAAGTTATTGCCTTTTGGTATGTCATTGGTGGCGGGAGCATCGCTTACATACACTCCCGCTTGTGCTATTGGTGTGTTTTTGGGTTATTTTATACCTGCGGTGGGAAATGGTGGCTTCAAGTATTTGGCAGCCATGTTTGCACTGCTTTCAATAAAACTGCTTTTAAGTAATTATAAGCGCCTTGTAACAAACGAAATTTTTTTGAGTTTTATTGCTTTTTTGGCAAGTTTTTTTGTAGATTTGGCTGCATTGAAAACGGTTGGCGGAAATATGATAGATGCTTTTAGCGAGGCGGTTTTAACAACTCTTGGAGCATATTTTACAAGTCGTACTTTCAAGGTGTTTTCAAAATATAAAGCAGGTCTTTCACCTGATGAACTGTCAAGTGTTTTGATTTTCATAAACATATTGCTTTTGGGTCTTGGAAATACTGTGACTTTTGGTATTTCATTAGGTAGAATTATGAGTGTTTTACTTATACTTTTATCTTCTAAATACGGAGGAATTATAGCAGGTGCAATAAGCGGAATAACGGTTGGTTTTACAAGTGTTTTAGGGGGAATATCCGGCAATATCGGAGTGATTTTTGCCGTTATGGGACTTTTTTGCGGTGTGTTTTCGTCACTTGGAAAATATGCCGAAGTATTTATTGCCTTAATACTTGGTTTTATTGGCGCAGTCTCAACCAAAGAAATTTCTCAAATTCCAATTATTTTAACCGAAACTGTTTTAGGTTCGGCAATATTTATTGTTTTGCCTCGAAGCAGTGGGGTGTATCTTGGTAAGATTTTTTCAGCATACCCAAAGATTTCGGTGCCAACCGGCTTTAAAAAATCGGTTACAATGCGGCTTCAATTGGCGGCAAATGCTTTGAAAGACGTTTCTAATACGGTTGACCAAGTGGCAACTGAACTTTCAAAAATCAATTCGCCCGATTTTTGCACGGTTATAAATGCTATCGAACAGGATGCTTGTGCGGGGTGTAAACTCAGAATACATTGTTGGGAGAAAAAACGTGAGCAAACTGTTGAGGCGGTTTTGGAAATAACTAAAGCCATAAAACAGGGCGAAATCAATCCTGAAAATGCTGTTTCGGAAGAATTTAAAGGAAGATGTGTGAGAGTTGGAGGCGTTAGTAATGCGGTATACAGACGGTATACCGATTATGCTGCAAAAATTTCGGCAGAAAACCGAATAGATGAAGTAAGGTCGGTGGTGTCCGACCAGTTTGACGGTATTTCTTCTATGCTTTCAGATTTGGCACACGATTTTGAGTTACAAGAGCGTTTTGATAATTCGGCTGCCGAAAATGCCGCTGCGGCACTGAAAAATATAAATATTCATATAGACGAATGTAGTAGCAGAGTTGACAGATATGGCAGAATGACTGTTGAATTAAAACTCAAAAAAACACCTGAACTTATTATCAATAAAGCACAGGTGATGAAACTTGTATCATTGGCTTGTGAACGTGATTTTGATATACCTTCTGTTAATGAAGTTGGCGGGGAAGTATATATAGTGCTCAATGAACGTGCCGAGATTATGGTAGATATTGGCGTTTGTCAGTCAAGTGCCAACGATAATGCGCTTTGCGGTGATGCATATAAATATTTTACCGACCAAAAAGGTCATTTTGTTATGATTTTAAGTGACGGTATGGGAACCGGTGGCAGAGCGGCGGTAGACGGCGCAATGGCTTCGGGGCTTATGGCACGTTTGTTGAAAGCGGGATTTGGATTTAATTGTTCGCTGAAGATTTTAAATTCTTCAATGCTTTTTAAATCTACCGATGAATCATTGGCTACGGTAGATATTGCGAGTATCGATTTATTTACCGGTATGACCGAACTTTATAAGGCGGGAGCGGCGCCCACAATTGTTCGCCGTTCGGGCAAAACGGGTAAAGCCGAAAGTAACTCTCTGCCTGCGGGGATTTTGCGTGATATTGGTTTTGATAAGGCGGCTATTCGCTGTAAAATAGGGGATATAATTGTACTTCTTTCTGACGGTGCCGTGAGTGAAGGTACCGACTGGATACGTGCCGAAATTGAGTCCTGGCGTGAGGGCTCTGCACAGGAACTTGCCGACCATTTGTGCCTTTGCGCAAAGCGTAGAAGAAGTGAAAAACGACAAGATGATATTACTGTTATGTGTGCGGTGTTG
>JAEIGA010004651.1_pt1 | contig 21199 bp, 12 predicted proteins | sample 9270691 | NCBI WGS metagenome assembly JAEIGA01 (sample SAMN17057246, study PRJNA624740) | gut metagenome | biome: biome; isolation source: fecal sample | host: Bos grunniens | place: China: Xizang | collected 2019 | reverse complement strand
GGGCTTCACCTCGTCGGAGAACTTCTACAACCAGGCTATCATCCTCGACACCGACTTCTCGCCCGAGGAGTTGCTCGAGAAGGTGCTCGAGATTGAGCAGAAGCTGGGCCGCGACCGCGAGGAGGAGGCTCGCATCAAGGCACAAACGGGTGAGAGATTTGCACCCCGCAAAATCGACATCGACATCCTCTTCTACGACGACGAGGTTATCGACACCCCCACGCTCAAAATCCCCCACCCCCTGATTCAGGACAGGGACTTTGTGCTGCGCCCCTTGAACGAGATTGCCCCCGATAAGATTCACCCCATCCTGCGCAAAACCATCCACACCCTCTTCGAGGAAATGGGCGACAACGGTCGCAGCGAGTGATAGTGGCTCCGAAGCAAGGCAGTAAGTAGAACGGTAACCTCACGGTTACACTAAAAGTTTTTGGTGCAGCTTTTTACAAAAAGCTGCAAAAAGGAATGAGCAAAGAGTTAGGTAAGAGATTTTTGCAGATTATGATGGTGGGGCTGTTCAGTAGCAGCCTTCTGTGGCGTTGTGCCAATGTGGCCTCGCTTCAGGGTGGCCCCAAGGATACACTTCCCCCCATTGTCATAAGCGCCACACCCGGATTTGGCACCACCAACTTCACCGGCAAGGAGATCTTCATCGGCTTCAATGAGTATGTCCAGATTAAGGACCAGCAGAAGGAGTTCTTCACCTCGCCGATGATGAAGAAGACCCCCACGGTGACCACCAGCGGCAAGGGCATACGCATCACCATCCTCGACACCCTCGAGGAGAATCAAACCTACGCTCTGAACTTCGGCAACTCCATTGTGGACAACAACGAGGGCAACCGCCTGAGCGGTATGCGCTATGTATTCTCCACGGGCGACACCATCGACTCGATGGTTATGAGTGGCTACACGGTGAGCGCCAGCAAGGGCGATAGCGTGAGCCATTCGCTCATCTTCTTCTACCCCGCCGAGGTGGATTCGATTCCCGACTACGACTCCATTCTGCTCAAATACAAGCCCGCAGCCGTGGCCCGAGCAGGTGGCAATGGCATCTTCATTGCCCAGAACCTCAAACCCATAGACTATAAAATCTACGCCATTGAGGACAAGAACAACAACTTCACCTACGACCCCGAAACGGATATGGTGGGTTTCCTCGACTCGGCACGTAACCCCTTGAGGGAGCCCGACTTCAGGGTGTGGTACGACACCACGCGCCACTACCTCACAGCCGAGCCACAACTCTACTTCCAGATGTTCACCGACGGAAGGTTCCTGCGTCAGAACCTCGCCGAGTCGAAGCGCGAGAGCCAACACAAGGTAACCCTCTTCTTTGGTGCCCCCTGGCCCGAGGTGCTCGACTTCTCGATTGACAGCATCGACCACAGCGAGATTGTCACCGAGTATGTCACCCGCGACAGGGATACGGTGAACTACTGGCTCAATGTCCCCGCCGAGCGACTCGCCGACACCCTGAAAGGCCGAGTGGTCTATATGAAGCACGACTCAATAAACAACCTTGTGCCCGACACCGCCAAACTCACGCTCGTTTGGAAATACATCGAGAGCAAGGAGGAGAAGAAGGCCCGCGAGGAGGAGGAGAAGAAGATGGAGCAAGCTCTGAAGGATAGCGTGGAGTATGTTCCCCCTGTGAAGAAAAATCCCTTCACGGTGGAGGTGAGCAGAGGCGAGCTCAACCCCGAGAAGACGGTGACATTCAAGTTTGCAATGCCTCTGGTGGCGGTTGATACGGCAGCCATCGACCTGCGAGTGGCGGGCGATGCGCTCTCCCCCGAGGAGGAGAAGAAGATTGCCGAGGAGAAGGCCAAGGAGGCACAAAAGAGAGGCGTGGAGAGCATCGCCGAGGACCTCTCGGAGTTGCCCAAGATGGATTATGAGTTCTTCCGCGACAGTATCGATATGCAGATTTGGCACCTGAAGGCCAAGTGGGACCCCAAGAAGAAATATAAACTCGTGGTGCCTGCCGGCGCCTTCCGCAATGTGGCGGGCGAAATGAACGACACCCTCCGCAACGACTACACCACAATGGACCCCGAGAAGTTCGGCGTGGTGATGGTGAAGATTAACGGCAAGAGCGAGGCGAGCAACTATGTAATCTACCTCAAGAATGAGTCGGGCAAGACCATTTCCGAGGTTCAGAACGCCACAACGGGCACCTATGCCTTCAACTATGTAACCCCCGGCAAGGTGAAAATCGCTGTGCTGGAGGACGGCAACGCCAACGGCAAGTGGGATACGGGCAACCTTATTGAGCGCCGCCAGCCCGAGCGTACGGAGCCCTATGTGGACCCCAAGGGCGAGGAGCTCATTGAGGTCAAGGCCAACTGGGAGATTGAGATTGACATCGACGCCAACGAACTCTTCGAGCCCATCACCTTTGAGAGCGTCAATGAGCAGCTGCGAAAGACCGAGGCCGTAAGGCTCCAGAAGGTGCTCGAGGATAGGGAGAAGAGGCGCCAGGAGGCTCTCAAGCGTGAAAAGGAGCAGGGCGGCGGCCTGGGTGGCTTCTCATCGGGTATGAGCTCGATGAAGAGCGCTGTGGGCTCAATGTCGCGATAGCCCCACCTATCGGCGCAACGCAAAGAGCAGGATTGATTGATTGAAAAACCGAGCAAACGAATAATGAAAAATATCACAAAAATAGGCTTGATGGTGGTGCTTATGCTCCTTTTGGGGCTCCCCAAAGCACACTCCCAAGTGCAGTACTTCGGCGTCAAGGGCGGCTGGGGCGAGGGCGATGTGAGGCTCTATCCCCACTGGACCTCTCCCCCCGTGTGGGGCAAACTCAACGGAGGTCTTTATTGGGTTTACTACGGAGGTGGCAAGGATAGTGCCTACCTCTATGACGACTACACGGGAGGTATCTGCGTGGAGCTTGAACTTCTGCAGAGGGGTTTCGAGTATGCAGCCCTCGACAGGAACAGTAAGCAGTTCACCTATGGCCGCCACTTCAACTCCATAACCCTGCCCATTATGTGGCAGCCCCACGCTTTTGCTTTCGACGGGCGCTTGAGGCTCTTCCTCAACGCGGGTGCAACCCTCTCCTACAACCTCTCGCAGGGCTCCATTGAGTACTACATCAACAACGATACGAAGGTGGTGGAGAATTTCGACTACGAGTGGCAGACGGTGAGGGACAACCGATTCACCTATGGCCTTGTTGTGGGCCTCGGTGCGGGTCTTAACTTCAGCCGCATTGAGGTTATGGCCGAGGCGCGCTACTACTTCGGTTACTCCGACATCGTCAAACGCAAAACCATCTACCTCGGCACACAATTTCTACGCTCGCCCGTTGATAACATCAACCTGAGCCTCGGTGTTGCCTACCGCTGGAACCATTCGGGCAGCTGGTCCTTCAGCCCCGCACAACGCAAAGCCGCGCGTGCAGCTGGGGCCGAGGTGCTCCCCTCGGAGGAGAGCATCATTGAGCTGGCCGAGGGGGCACAACTCATCAGCAACATAGAGTAAGAACATTCGACAAACCATAAAAAAACGGAATAGAAACATATGGAGAACAACTTTGGAGAATCGACCCGACAGCAGAAAGTGGCTCGTCAGATTCAGAAAGATATAAGCAACCTCTTCCTTAAGGAGTGTGCCGAATTGGTCAGGGGCGTGATTGTCTCTGTGACGGCTGTGAGGGTGAGCCCCGACTTGGAGTATGCCCGCATATACCTAAGCATCTTCCCCTTCGACCGCCACGAGGAGATTATGGCAAAGATTCAGGCCGAGAGCTGGAAGATTCGCAAACTGCTGGGCGCCAAGATGAGGAACCAGCTGCGACTCGTGCCCGAGATTACCTTCTTCCTCGACGACTCGCTGGAGTATATCGAGAACATCGACAACCTTCTGAAAAAGTAGCCACACCACTATCCACCACAGATGGGAAAAGGGAAGCCAACACACAGAGGGGGTCTTGAGCTGCTGTTTGCACGCCGTTACCTACGCTCTCGCAAGTCGCTCTCGGTGATCAACACCACCGCAGCAGTGAGCTCCATTGCGATAGGCGTTGCGGTGGCCGCAATGGTCATCCTGCTCTCTGTCTATAATGGCTTCGACACCATCCTCCGCAGACTCGACACCGCCTCGGAGGCCGACATTATCATCACCCCCGCAAAGGGCAAACATTTCCACGAGGAGGCTTTTGCCTGGGAGGAGCTGACGCCGAATATTGGCGTGGAGGCCTACGCCCCCTACATTGAGGAGAGCGTTATGGTGGAGTACCACGGCAAGCAGGCCTTTGCCACACTGCGCGGTGTGGAGCAAGAGAGCTACTCACGAGTTGTGGCTCTGGGTGGTGAGGATATGCTGCTCTATGGCAATTGGCAGCTCGCCTTGGGCGATTTGAGGCGCGTGGTTGTCGGCAGAGATATAGACAACATCTTCGCCGACGGTTTCTCGGTGAGGAATACAGCCGTACACGGGCCGCTGAAGATTCTCACTCTGCGCAAGGAGAACATCTCTCCCCTGCTGCCCCTCTCGGCCATCAAGAGCGACAGTCTGCGCCACGGCGGCACGCTCTCGGAGAGAGCCACAGGGCTCACAAGCCACATCTTCACCTCGCTCGATTGGGCCCAGAGGTTCCTCACCTGCGAGGGAAGGCTCTCGGGTGTGGCCGTTAAGGCAACCTCTCAAGACAACATTGAGAGGGTGGCCAAAAGGGTGCAGAGGGTGCTGGGCGAAGAGTTCAAAGTAAGGAGCCGATATGAGGTAAATGAGACTCTGTATAGGGCCACCAAGTTTGAGAAGTGGAGCATCTTCTTCATACTGCTGCTGGTCACCATCATCGCCGGAGCAACCATCATAGGCTCACTGGTGATGCTCATCACCGAGAAGAGGGACGACATTGCCACTCTCTACTCCATTGGCGCCCGACGAGGGTTTGTGGCCCGCATCTTCACCCTTGCGGGTGGACTGATTGGAGGGCGAGGTGTGCTGGGAGGAATTCTGCTGGGCGTTGTGGTCTGCTCGGTGCAGATTCTATTTGGGGTTATCAAGATGCCGGGAAGCACCTTCCTCATTGAGGAGTACCCCGTAGAGATGCGCCTCGGCGACATTGTAGGAATATCGTTGGCGGTGCTGGCCGTCACGCTGATAATAACCAATTTTACCATCTCTCGAATGATACCGAGAGGTAACAAACCGAATGAAATACGCAATTAAATACCTTCTCCTGATAGTCGTGGGCTCCCTCCTGCTGGGCGGCTGCTCCAAAAAGACCATCATCCCCGACGATGAACTCAAAAACATCGCCCGCGAGATGTTCCTGGTCAATGCCTATGTGTCAAGCAACAGAATCAACACCGACAGTCTGGATATCTACACCCCCATCCTCGAGCGCTACGGCTACACACAGGACGACTTTTTCAACACGCTGGCCAACTTCCAGAAGAGAAAGAGTGCCCGTCTGGGCGATGTGATGAACGCCACCATCCTCGATATGGAGAGCCTCTCGCAGGGCTACCAAGCAAAACTGCGAAACAAGAGGTTCATCGACTCGCTCGCCAAGGCAGGCTGCAAGAAAGAGATATTTACGCTCGATGGCGTGGAGGTAAATCGTATGAAGGATACGGCCCGATTGCGCATCTCGCTCCCCATCATCGACAAGGGCGAGTATGTTGTGGAGTATAGCTACAACATCGACACCCTCGACAAAAACCTCCGACTCCAATCGGAGCACACAACCTACGACCGCAACGGAAAGAGGTTGAGCCTTATGCGCAACAACCTCTCGGGAGGCGGCACCACCAAGCACTACTCCACAACCATCACCCCCAGACCTTCGGCAGAGCGTTATGAGCTTCTCCTGGCCGACTACACACGCCGCGAGGATGAGCCCCACATCAGCTTCTCCTCACTGCGCATCACCTACTTCCCACCCATTGAGGAGGCTCTGGAGCAGATGAGCTACGAGCTACGCATCAAGCCTATGATGTTCCTCGATGAGAGTATGCGCTTTAGGGGCCACTACATCAACACCCCCATCCCCACGCTGCCCACCGACACACTCTGGATGCCCCTCGACTCGATAGACCTCGCACAAGCCGCCCTGCTGTATCGCGAGGCCGACTCACTAAACAAAAAAGCCGAGAAGCTGAACAAGGAGCTCGAGAGACTCAACGACAAAAAGACCACCAAGGAGGTAACCCGTAAGAGGGAGGAGCTCACCCAGGAGATTGAGGCTCTGGAGCGCGACGCCCTGCAGAGGAATCAGAGGGCCGATTCGCTGGAGATTGGCATCTTTGGCTACGCCCGCGAGAGAGATTAGAAACTACGAAAAAACCACTACCGATATGTACAAGAAAGAGGAGATTTACGATCCCGAGACCACGGCCCAGCTGATGGAGCACTACGAGGCCATACTGCGCCTTTTGGGCGAAGACACCCAGCGCGAAGGGCTCATCAAGACCCCCGAGAGGGTTGCCAAATGTATGCAGTTTCTCACCAAAGGCTATGTTGAGGACCCCGCCGAGATTCTGCGCAGCGCCATCTTCAAGGAGGACTATCGCCAGATGGTCATTGTCAAAGACATTGAGCTCTACTCGCTCTGCGAACACCATATGTTACCCTTCTACGGCAAGGCCCACATCGCCTATATTCCCAACGGTCAGATTGTGGGACTCTCGAAGATTCCTCGCTGTGTGGAGAGCTTTGCGCGCCGCCTTCAGGTGCAGGAGAGACTCACAATGGAGATTCGCGACTGCATACAGGAGACCCTCAACCCACTCGGTGTGGCTGTTGTGATTGAGGCTGCGCATATGTGTATGCAGATTAGGGGTGTGCAGAAGCAGAACTCCATAACGACAACATCGGCCTTCAGCGGAGCCTTCCTCAACCACCACGAGACTCGCCAGGAGTTCCTTGAACTCATCGGTGCCAAACTGCACTAATGGGGCCACGGATACCTATTAATATATAAAGAGGGCCGACAGCACATCGCTGTCGGCCCTCTTTTTTTGCTTATTGCTCCCTATCGGACTACTTGCGAGCCTCGGCCATATAGGCCTCCACCTCCTCAACAGTGATGGGGATATGTTTGCCCTCGCCGAGCATAATGTTGCCACTCTCGGTGATGAGCAGGTCGTCCTCCAGACGGATACCACCAAAGTCATAGAAGGCACCGAGCTTGTCGTAGTTGATGAAGTCGCGGCACTTGCCCTCGCCCTTCCACTGCTCGATGAGTGCGGGGATGAAGTAGATGCCGGGCTCATCGGTCAGCACCGTGCCGGGACGCAGACGCCAGCGACTGCGGATGATGCAGGTATCAACCTCATCGGCACGAGCCAACACCTTGGAGTAGTCCCTCATACCCCTCTCGCCCATAGCCTCGCAGTCGTGGACATCCATACCGAGTCCGTGGCCCAGGCCGTGGGGCATAAAGAGGCCCACAGCGCCTGTGGCTACCGCATCGTCGGCATTGCCCTTCATAAGGCCCACGCCGATGAGTCCCTCGGCCAGAGTCTTGAGTGCCACATTATGGAGGTTCATATACTGACCGGGCTTGGCAACCCTCAGTACCTCATCGTGGGCGCGCAATACAATATTATATATATCCCTCTGCTCGGGGGTAAATTTGCCGCTCACAGGGAATGTTCGGGTGTGATCCGAGCAGTAGTTATTGACGCTCTCACCACCGGCATCCACCAAAAGCAGGCGACCGTTGGTGCAGATACCATCGTGGGAGTGGTTGTGGAGAGTCTCGCCGTGCTGCGACACGATGGAGTGGAACGACACGCCCTCGCCCAACTGGTGGGTAACACCCTCCATAGCGCCGGCAATGATGCGCTCCGACACGCCCTCACGGGTGAGCCTCATAGCGGTTGTGTGCATCTCGTAGCCCACCTCAAAGGCCTTCTGGAGCTCCACAATCTCCTCGGCACTCTTCTCCTCACGCATAGCAGCCACATTGATAATCAGGTCGGCCGAGCAGTGGGCATAGTGCTGGGTGGTCTTAATGCCCGTCAGCTCGCTCATAAGCAGCGTGCCATCGCCACGGTAGGGCACCAGATAGTGGACCTTGCGACCCTGACGGATAGCCCCCTGCACCTTCTGGCGAGCCTCTGCAAAGGGTGCGGTGTTCTCCACGCCCACACTTGCGCCCAAATCCTTAATCGAGGGCTGGGGGCCCATCCAGATAATATCATCCACGGTGTAGTCGTTGCCAAAGAGCCAATCCTTCTCCTCGTCGAGGTCGATGACACCCACCAAGTCGGCATTCTGAAGGCCGAAATAGTAGAGGAAGGTGCTATCCTGACGGAAGGCATAGGCATTGTCGAAATAGTTGCGTGGAGCCTCGCTATTGCCGATGAGGACCACGATGCCACCCTTTGGCATACGGCGTCGAAGTTCGTTACGACGCACAATGTAGGTCTGTTTTGCGAACATAGGTCTATCTTTAGTTTTGGTTTTCTACTCTTTGACTACAAAGATAACATATTGTATCGAAAGTTGAAAGTTGATGTTTGAATTTTGTTTCCCCACCCCGTGCGCTACGGACACAAAAACCCCCACTCTCTTTTCGAGAGCGGGGGCCAATCTATTCAACCGAGCTTAATGCTCGCTACAAGGGCAAATTAGCGGATGCTACCAGCCTCGTTGTTGAAGTCGAGGGTAACGGTCTTACCAGCCTCAACAGCAACAGCCTCCTGGTCGCCGCCACCAGCACGGTAAACAATCTTACCATCGTAGATGTTGAACTCCGAGTGCCACCAGTTGCCAGCACCGTCAGCGGGAACGTACATACGGAGGTTACCAGCTGCAGTGGTGGTAATGGTTGCAGTACCATCAGCGTTTACGGTGAAGGGGTAGTTGCCCTCGTCCCAGCTGCCAAATGCATCACCAATACCGTAGATAGCAGCGGGAGCAACCGAAACAGCGTCAGCGGTGAGGTCAACAATGATGAGGTAGAGACCATTAGCCTCAACCATATTGTTGCCGGGAGTTACGAAACCGCTGTTGTTGGTAAGACCGCAGAAGTCACCGTTCCACTCGCGGAGTGCGCAGAACTTGAACTCGGTGGTGGTGGTCATATAGCGAACAGCCCAGAATTTACCAGGAGCGCTGTGAACGGGAACCATCGAAACAACGGTCGAAGCGGTCCAATCCCAGTTACCAAAGTCGTTACCAATGATGTACATAGTCTCGGGCATAGTGCTCTCCTGGGTGCACTCAGCAGTGTAGGTGAAAGCCTCAGCTACAGCACCAGCTTTGGGAGTCCAAGTGAGGGTGAGGGTGTAAAGACCAGCTTTCTCAACTTTGAGGTTCTCCTGTGCAGCATTGTGAAGCTTGCCCTCGGTCAAACCAAGCGATACCTCAGCTTTAACCAAGCCGTCAACATCGAGGTTGATTTTCCAGCCGTGGCACGAAGCCCATTTGTACTCACCATTCTTTGCAAGGTTCTGCTCGGTGAGGGTGTAGGTAACGCTACCGTCAGCGTTAACAGCCTCAGCTGCCTCGGTGAAGCCCCAACCGTTCATACCACCACGAACGCCCCATTTAGCGCGCTGGATGATGATCTGGGGATACTCGAGATCGCCAACTGCGTTGTTGTCGAGTACGATGTGGTACATACCGGTCTCTTTAACCTGCATAGCGGGAGCGCTCTCGCCAACGATCATCTGACCAGCCAAGATCTTCATATTTGGGTTGTCTGCGAAGTTCTTGCAGTTGGGATCCTCTGCGTCGTAACCGTAGTTTACCTCTGCGAGCTCAGCGCCGTAGAAAACTTTGTTACCAGCCGAGTTCTCAACAAGACGGAGGTCTTTGTTAGCCTCGAGCCAGATGTACTTCTCATACATACCGGTACGAACGGTTTTGTTAACCTCGTTCGAGCCAGCAGCCATCTGGTTAACTGCAAGGAAATCCTGAGTACCTACAGCGTCACCATAGATGTAGAAACCATCGAGAACGATGTTGATAGGACCATCACCAGGCTCATCACCATTGTCGGGACCGCAAGCGGTGAAGCCTGCCATCAGTGCCATAGCACCAAGCAAATAAATAAGTTTTTTCATAATTGTTTGTTTTTGTTTGTTAAAAAAGGGTTTTTATGTATGTGTATGTTGTTACTCTTTGTAACCTTTGTATTGAGGGCGGTCGGTAGAGATTTCTCCCCACTGCCCCACTTTCAAAGCAAGCTCGGGATAAGCCCCCTGTCCTTTTCTTGGGGTGGATGGTTGGGAAATTCTCCCGATCGTCCCACTCCTTTATGGAAGGGGTGGCAGAGCAAGGGGCACTCCCCTGCTCTACCCTCCTAACCTAAACTATTTGAGGTCCTCGTAACCCTGATTCTGGGTCCAGAAGCGTTTGCCATCCTCGCCCACAAGCGATTTCTCCAATACCGAACGGGGGATGGGGAACCACTTGGTGAAGTCGTCCTTCTTGGTTACATACTGGATGTTGCCATACTCACCGAAACGGATGAGGTCCCTGCGGCGTACCATCTCCCAAGTGAACTCACGACCACGCTCGTCGAGAATCATCTCGAGGGTGGGAGTTGCACCATAGGCCTCCTCGAAGCTGCTGCCGCCATAAGCGAACGAGCGTTTCTTGAGGGTCTTGAAGTCGGGGGTATTGAAACCGCTGGCACCAGCGCCACCGCGCAGGATAGCCTCCTCCTTCATCCAAAGAACGTCGGCATAACGCATCAGGACGAAGTCGTTCTCGCAGTATTTGTAAGTACCGGTCTTATCGGCCTCCCACTTGTTCAGACGAGCACCGTCGAAGTTGTGGGTGTCGTAGGGCTTGCCACCCTGCTCCGAAATCTCGGGGCGGATGATGGTGGGCTCGTTGTAGTCCTCGTCGAGGTACATAGCAGCAGTATCGCGAGCGGCAATCTGCGCTGCGGTAGCCGAAGCCATATACACGGGACCTACAAACCAACCCCACTCCTTCTTGTTGCCTGTTCCGTTCTTCTCGGTACCCATACCTCGAACATCGTTCTCGTTGTAGAGTTTCAGGAAGTCGGGGCGTGCGCAGAAGCCGTTCCAGGTATCCAAAACCATACCGTAGGCCTGCTGTACGCCGTAGTGGTGGGTATTCATAACAAGACGAAGCTTGTTGCTCATACTACCGTTGCTACGCTCATCGAAGTCGGCCAGACCGTTATCAACGATTGCGAGGATGTTCTCCTTGCTCGACTCGTTGAAGATCCTAAAGTTGTTGAAATAGTTGCTCTCGATGGTGTACGAACCGGCGTTGATAACATTGTCGCAGCAGCGTACGCAGTTGTCCATAAACGAACCGCTATACTGTGCGGGAGCCTCGATGTTCTTAAACACATTCTCGGGGGTACAGCCATACGACTCGGCATTCAGGTAGAGCCTTGCGAGCAGACCGTAGGCAAAACCCTGAGTGGTGCGGCCATAGTTGGCAGCACGGTTGCCATCGTCAACAACAGCCATATTGGGGGCGTTGCGCTCCAACACAGCGACCAAGTTCGACCAGGTCTCCCAAGGCTCGCTCATAGGACCAACAACCTCCTCATATTTCTCGGTGTAGGGGATGCGACCGAAGCACTCGAAAAGCAGGTAGAAGTAGTAGCTACGCAACACCTCAACCTCGCCAACATACTGTGCATAAACCTCCTCGCTCATATTCTCCTTGCCGAGCTCGAGAGTCTGGAGTACGCGGTTACACGAAACAGCACCCGAGATGGTGGTGTTCCAGATATTCTTGATAGCATCGCCACGGAAGTCCCAGGTGTGGTCGTTCTGTTTCATCCAATAACCACCGTCGTTCCAGTCGTTACCCTTGTTACGAGGAACGCAAAGACCCTCGTCGGCCGAGATGGTCACAAGACCCCAATAGCCCCAGTGGTCGTGAATCCACTTCAGGTCGGCGTAGCACTGACCAACCAACAGAATAACATTCTGCTCGTCCTGCACCATTTCGTCCACAGTGGGGTTGCCATAATTCTGCTCGTCGAGCAGACGGTCGAAGTTCGAGCACGAACTCATCGAACCCAAAAGAGTGGCAGTAGCTGCCAACATCAAAACAATCTTTTTCATAATTCGCAGCACTTTTTACTAGTTAAAGGTAAGATTCAAACCGAACAGCACGGTAGCAACAGTGGGATAGAAGTCGCAGTAGTCAATACCGGCGCTCCATACCGAGTTGGTATCAACCTCGGGATCCATACCGCTATAGCTGGTGATGGTCAGAAGGTTCTGTGCGGTCATATAAACGCGGAGGTTCTCGATAGCCGAGCCCTCGGGCATCTTGTGGGTGTAACCGATGGTGATGTTGTCCAACTTGAGGTACGAGCCATCCTCGAGGTAGTAGTCCGAGAAGGTTGCCTTGTTGGCATAAACCACATTCTTACCCTTCACATCGTGCATAAAGAGGTTGTCGGCCTGCGAAGGACGAGGACCATATGCCCAACGGGTGAGGTTCAGCACATCGTTGCCAAATACGCCACGGAAGAAGATGGTGGCGTCGAAGTTCTTATAGCGGAACGAGTTGTTCCAACCATAGGTGAACAGAGGCTGTGCGTTACCGATAACCTGACGATAGGCGTCAGCCACGGTGTCGTCATCCACGAAACCACCTGCGGGGGTGTGGTAGTACCACTTGCCATCCTGCATAGTGTAGAACTTGTAGCCGTAGAAAGCACCTACCGACTGACCCTCAATCAGAATCTGGGTGGGGGTATTCATAATACCATTCTCGCCCACATTACCCGACGAGGTCTCCTTATAGTTGAAGCCCTTGCTGGGGTCGGAGAGTTTGGTGATATAGTTGCGGTTGAAGGAGATGGTGGGGGTAGTGGTCCACTTGAAGTCGCCATCGCGAATAACCTCGGCATTCAACACGAGCTCCACACCGTAGCTATCCATCTGACCTGCGTTGGCAAGCAGAGTGGGATACTGATAGGGAGGAGTGGGAACCTCATAGTCCCAGAGAAGGTCGCGAGTCTGACGGTAGTAAACATCCAAGCTACCATAGAAGCGGTTGTCGGCAACTGCATAATCAACACCGAGGTTGTACTCGTGTTTCTTCTCCCAGCGGAGGTCGGGGTTGACATTCTGGCTCACACCGTAGGTGTAAACATAAGCGCCATTGTACCAGAAGGTACCACCATTGGAAAGCATAGCCACCGAGCGGAGGTCGCTATTGAGGTTGTTACCGGTAACACCCCAACCCAAACGAACTTTCAGGTCGTTGATGTAGTCGTTACCAATCATAAACTCCTCCTGATTTACACGCCAGCCGAGCGAAACAGCGGGGAACAGACCCCACTTGTTGTTGGCACCAAAGCGCGACGAACCCTCACGACGGAGCGAAGCCGAAAGGAGGTATTTGCCATCGTAGCTATAGTTTACACGAGCAAAGGCAGCAGCCAGGGTGTTGGAGTTGCGGTAGGACGAAGCGGTAAGATAGGTCTTCTCTGCGTCACCGTTACCAATCTGGTAGTATTTCATACCTGCGGTGGGGAAGCCCTTGTTCGACACATTCATACCATCGTAGAGGAAGCTCTGGTACGACACACCAGCAACAGCGGTTACGCTGTGTACATCCTGCGACCAAACATAGTCCAAAGTAGCCTCGAAGAGGTTGCTGCGGCTCTTGTCGGTGCTACGACCGGCCTTGCCCGAGCCCTCAATGTCGGTATTGATAACGCCGTTGTACCAGTAGGAGGTGTTGTCACCCTGCTCGGTAGCGGCAAATGCGCTCAGTTTCAGACCATCGAAAATCTGGTAAGAAGCCTTCACCGAACCACGGAAGAAGTTACCATCCTGGTAGCTCTCCTTGTTCATCATATTCTCAACGGGGTTGGTCAGACCTGTACCCTGGGGCAGGTAGTAACCATTCTCCTGCTCCTCATCGTAGATGGGATAGGTGGGGTTGAGGATAGCAGCCTGCTTGAAGTCGCCACAGAAGTAGTCGTTGCGGTACTGCATATACGAAAGGTCATACTGCAACTCGAGCTTGCCATCCAGAGCCTTCTGCGAAGCAGCAATCTTGGCCATCAACTCGTTACGGTTGGAGGTCTTGGCGATACCCTGTGCATCCTTGTAGGAAACAGCCGCACGGTAGTTGAAGTTGCTTGCCGAGCCGGTGATAGCCACATTGTGGTGCTGGGTCATTGCCACGCTGCGGGTCAGAGCGCCCATCCAGTCGGTGAGCTCATAGTTGCCCTCTGCATCGCGGATAATGGTGGGTTTAATGAGGCCACCGGTGCTCTCCTCGAGGTTAACAAACTCCTCGGGGGTAGCCATACCGGTATTGCCGTTGCGAACCGAAGCCGAAACATAACCCGAGTACTCTACCGAGGTCTGGGCCTCCTTCGAGAAGTTGCTACCGCGCTTGGTGGTGATGATGATCACACCGTTGGTACCACGAGTACCATAGATAGCAGCTGCCGAACCGTCCTTGAGCACATCCATCGAAGCAATCTCGTCGTTGGAGATGTTGTCGATGCTGCTCACGGGCACGCCGTCAACAATGAACAAAGGCGAGGTACCCGCACCCTTATCAAGGGTCGAGAAACCACGAATCTGCATACTGTAGCCTGTGCTGGTGGGGTCCGAAGAGGTCTTGATGATGTTCAGACCTGCAACCTTACCCTGCAACAGACCTACGGGGTTGGTCTTTACGCCCTGGTTGAAGTCCTCCGACTTGAGGCTGGCCACCGAACCGGTAACCTCTTTCTTCTTCTGCGAGCCGTAACCCACCATCACAATCTCCTCAATCTGCTGTGCGCTCTCCTCGAGGACAAAGTTGATAGTAGTACGACCACCCACCTGCTCGTAGATGTCGGTGTAGCCCATATAGCTCACACACAAAGTGGCATTTTTGTCCACATTGATAGTGTAGGAACCATCATACGAGGTGGTAATACCCTGACCGGTAGCAACATCCATAATGGTTGCGCCAATCACAGGCTGACCACTGGCATCTTTCACGACACCCGACACAGGAGCTTTTTGCGCAAACACTCCGGTGCTCACTACAAAGAGTGCGGCTACCAGCGAAAGTACCCTTTTGAAACTGTGTACTTGTTTTAACATAAGCGGTTAATTTGATTATTAAGTAGTTATCTTGTGTTCTCGTTTTGCCAAAGTCTTTGGCAAAAATAATATTTTTATTTATTATAGGTATAATTCGCTGCCGAAAGGGGGAATAAGGGGGATGAACTCGCCATTTTTGACGACGGATGAAACACCCCCCTACGCCAAATCTATCGGCCAGAGGCAACAATCATATCGCGAATCAGACCATTGACACCCTCCTGCTGGAGCAACTCCTCAACGGTGAGGTGCATCCTATAGCGCCAATAGTGGTTGGCGATTGCGGGGATGTTGATGCGCTCGCTATCCACATCCGCCTTGCGCACCTTCTCGTCCATCGAGAGCCAATCCTGCAAGGGGAGAATGGTGAGTGCAGCGGGCGAGGAGAGGTGGTTGCCAACGATGGTGCGGCAAATCTCACCTGTTGCCTCGGCGGGAGCAAAGCCCTGTTTCCAGAGAATCTCGTTGTAGTATGCCTGGGTTGTCGCCCTATCCTCGTGCCACCAGCCACGGATGGTGCTGGTGTCGTGCGAGCCCGTCGTACAAACCGACGCATAGGGGTACATATTGGTATAGCCAAACTTGTTCTTGGGGTCCTTGGGCATCCTCTGAACCTCCAGCGAGAGGATTCCGAGCTGCTGCATTACGGGGCCCACACAAGCGGGCACCATACCGAGGTCCTCACCACAGCACATCATATGGGTTGCATCCACCAATGCGGGGAGTTTCTCCATTGCGAGTGCGCCCCAGAAGTCGTTGTGGCGGTGGTAGAAGAAGTCGTTGTAGAGTTCGTTGAACCTATCCTTCTCCCACTGCGAGAGCCACTGGTAGCTCTTGGTGTGCTGTGCCGAGATGCGGGGGTGGAAGTGGCCGGGCTTGCGGGGATCCTCAATAAAGAGAACCTCACCCGTGAGGCCATAGAGTGCATTTTTGGCCTTCTCGTTCTTGCCGCCCAGAGCCTCAAGAATCTGACGCTGGGTGCGATACTCGGGCTTCAGGGAGAAGTAACCGTTATCCTTGGCATCGAGATAGGGGGTCCAATCCTCACCTGCGAAGTACTCACCCAGGTAGTCGTAGTGAATCTGGGGCTCTACATACCTGTCGCGGTTCATAGGCATACCCCTCTGTGCCAGCTCATCGTAGCTGAAGGGCATTGCGGGGTTGAAGTAGCCCAGAAGGCCCACAACCGAATCCATAGGAATCTCCCAGATGCGGAAGAAGCCGAGGATATGGTCTATACGATAGAGGTCGAAGTAGTCTGCCATCTTCTCGAAGCGCCTCTTCCACCAAGCGTAGCCATCCTGTGCCATAACCTCCCAATTATAGGTGGGGAAGCCCCAGTTCTGACCGTCGGCCGAGAAATCATCGGGTGGCGCACCCGCCTGACAGTTCATATTGAACAGGCGTGCGTCACTCCAAGCCTCCACCGAGTCGCGCGAGATACCGATTGGAATATCACCCTTGAGCACCACGCCGAGCGAGCGGCAGTAGGCAACGCTCTCTTTGAGCTGGCGGTCGAGCTGATACTGCAACCAGAAGTAGAGGGCCACCTTGCCATACTCCTTACCCTCGGGGTTGGTGAGTTTCTCAACAAGTTTGGTGGTGAAGGTTGCCTCCTTACCCCAGGCGTGGAAGTTGGCGGTGCCCTTCTTGTCCCTCAGGTAGCAGAAGGCTGCGTAGTTGTCGAGCCAATCCTTGTTTGCCTCATAGAACTTCTGGAAGGCTTTGGTTTTGAGGGTGCGCTTGCCGCTGCGGGCAAACTCCTTGCGGATGAAGTCGAATTTGAGTTTTACGACTGCGTCGTAGTCGCACATCTCCAGCGCGTTGAGCCTGTCCATCTCCTCATCCTCGGCTCCGAGCTCGCGGATGGAGAGGTAGAGGGGGTTGAGTGCGAAGATGGAGATTGCGCTATAGGGGTAGGAATCTCTCCAGGTGAAGCTCTGGGTGGTGTCGTTGATGGGGAGAATCTGGATGATTTTCTGGCCCGTAGCCACGGCCCACTCGCCCATCTTCTTCAAATCCACGAAGTCACCGATACCCTGACTCTGCTCGGTGCGAATCGAGAACACGGGGATTGCCACACCTGCGCCCTTCCAGTCGAAGTTGCCGCGGAAGGTTGCGTCGATGTGCTCGCTCTCCATCTCGCCACACACATAGTAGCGACGGTTGTTGCCCTCTTCCCACCAGATGTTGCCATTCTCCTTCACAATGAACTTGTACTCAAACTCGTCGCCGAGCTTGCTCAAATCCAGAGCGATGGTCCAATAGGGGTAGGACTCAAGGGTCAGGGGAAGTGCTTTTTCTACATTCCAGCCTCCGAGCATCTCGCTGCTACCCACGATAAAGAGCCTCTGCGAGGGGCGTGCGATGGGTGCATAGACCTTGAACGAAAGGCGGTGCTTTGCCCTCAAAGTTGCAGCCTTCTCAGCGGGGAAGAAGGTCGCAAAGGGCGAGGTTTCATATATGTTTTTCATTCTGCTGTATATATCTGTTATTTAACAAATTCGATAACATCGCAACCGTAGCCCTCAACCATCTGCTCGCCGGTGGCGGTAACGCTCTCGCCGGTGAGAATACTACGACCGGTCATACCCTCGGGGATAACCTCGGCATAGTCGCTCCAGGTAATCTTACGACCATCTTTAGCGAAGTTGGTGATGGTAAGAACAACTTTCTCTTTGTTGTGACGAGCAAAGACATAGAGGTTGTCGGTGCGGTAGAATTGGGTGAGGAGGCCGTTGTGGAGTACAGGCTCCGAGGTGCGGTAGCGCAACAGGGTGCGGGTGTGCTCAAAAGCCTCCTGCTCATCGGCAGTACGGCCCTTGGCGGTGAACTTATCGTGCTTGTCGCCCTGCCAGCCGCCCTCAAAATCCTTACGCGAGCCGCCGTGGCCCATCCTCCTGTCGCTCGAGCGCATCATAATCTCGGTGCCATACAGAAGCTGGGGAACACCACGGGTGGTGGCAATGATTGCCATACCGATTTTGTACTTCCTCACATCGCCATCAACAGTATCGGCAAAGCGCTCAATGTCGTGATTGTCAAGGAATGTAAGGAGAGTATTGGGGTTGCCGTAGAGGAAGTCCTGCATAATGGAGGCATAGACGCCGTGGCCGCCCCACATCCATCCGTCGGGGTTGGTAGACAGGCCCATCGAAATCTTCTCCTGCAGGGGGAAGTCCATCACCGAAGGCAGACCACTCGAGTAGCCGTCACGGTTGTTGGAGTCGCCCTCCCAATAGGCACAAATGGCGGGAACAGAGTTCCAGCACTCGCCAACGATATTGAGGTTGGGGTACTCCTCCAAAATCGAACGAGTCCAGCGAGCCATAGCCCACTTCTCGTTGTAGGGGAAGGTATCAACCCTCAAACCATCCAGGTCGGCCCACTCAATCCACCAGCAGTAGAGCTGACGGAAGTAGTTGAACACCAAAGGATTTGCCAGATTCATATCGGGCATCGAGTAGTCGAACCAACCCTCCTCCATCATCTTCTGGTCCCTTGTCGAACGGTTCACGGGGTCGGACTGCATCATCCAGCCGTGGTTGGTGATGAGGGGCTTCTCGGCATTGTGTACCCAATCGCTCGAGGGGTAGTCGCCAGCCCACCAATGAGCCGTACCGCAGTGGTTGGTAACCACATCGAAGATGAATTTGATACCCCTCTTGTGGGCCTCGGCAATCATCTCCTTGTAGAGCTCATTGGAGCCATAGCGGGGGTCGATGTGGTAGTAGTCCGAGCAGGAGTAGCCGTGGTAGGAGGCAAAGCCCTCATTGTCAAGGGTGAGGGGGGTGCTCCAGATGGCCGTAACACCAAGGTCGGCGAGGTAGTCGAGGTGGTCGATAATACCCTGAATGTCGCCACCGTGGCGGCCAAAAGGCTCCTTGCGGTTGCAACCCTCGGCAAGGCCCTGAACGCTATCGTTCGAGGGGTCGCCATTGGCAAACCTGTCGGGCATAATCAGATAGACAACATCCTTCGAACTGAAGCTCTCCCTTGTGGCGGAGCCCTCACGACGGTTGTCGATGTGGTAGGAGAAGGCATAGCAGGTGCCATCCTTGCAGAGCGAGATGGTCCAATCGCCCGCAGCCACAACATCCAGGTCGAGGAAGAGGTAGTTGGGGTTGTCGGTAGTAATTGTGCGTTTCAAGACAAGACCCTGCTCGTCCACCGACACCTTTGCGCCGGCGATATTATCGCCGTGGAGCATCAGCTGAAGAGGGGTCTTCATATCGGTAAACCACGAGAGGGGCTCTACGCGGTCCACCATCTGTGCGCTCAAGGAGAGCGCACAGAGAGCGGCCATAACTGTTAGGATTATCCTTTTCATCTTTGGTCGTTTCTACTAATTGGTCTTCACGAGTACCACATAGTCGTGGGGCAGGAGCGACACACCGTAGTAGCCGTTGGAGATGTTCACAACCTCGTCGGTGATGAGGTTTTTGTAGGTGCCGCTGGGCACTGCGATAGTGAACTCGGTGGGGGTGCCGGCCTTTGCCATAACACCTGAGGCCTTGTCGCCCTGAACATTCACGAAGATATCGCCACCATTGTCCTTGGCCTCTTTGGTGCCGTCCGAGTTGCGCAATACGAAGGCGAGTTTCTTGATGGTCTCACCAGCAGCCACGCCATAGAATGCGCGAGGACCACCTGTGATGGTGAGCTTCCAGAGGTTACCCTCAACCTTGGTCATCTTGCAGTCGGCCGCGTTTACGGTCCACTCGTGCTTAACATACTTCCAATCGGCATTTGTAGCGCTCTTGTCGGTGAGTACGCCGGTGTGGGCATAAACATCGCCGCTGAAGCCTGCCAATGCGGTGCCTGTCACATCGAAGAACACATCCACACTCTCGGTGGAGTTGTTATATACAACCGAAGGCTCGGTATAGACGGTGAGCGACGAGAGAGGAATGATAATGTCGGCGCCATTGTCCTTGAGCTCCTTGGTGCCGTCCGCGTTGCGGAACACGAAGGCCAACTTCAGGATAGACTCACCGCTGGGCACGCCATAGAAGGCGCGAGGACCACCTGTGATGGTGAGGCTCCAGAGGTCGTTGCCGAGGTTTTTGAGCTTGCAGTCGGCCGCATTCTCGGTCCACTCGTGTTTCACATACTTCCAGTCGGTATCATCCACACTCTTGTTGGTGATAACGCCGGTGTGGGCCCAGAGGTCGCCGGTGAAACCAGCCATTGCGGTACCTGCGGTGTTCACATAGACGGTCACGGTCTCGGTGGTGGTGGACTTAACAACTGCGGGGTCGGTATATACGAGCGAGCCGCCAACGGTAGTGGTGCCACCGCCGCCGGGGTTCGAGGGGTTCTCGCCCTCGCAGAGGAAGTTGGCAACAACAACCACCGCGCTGTTACCCACGGAGTAAACGAGGTGTTTGCCACCCATATCGGCATCGTTCACATTGTAGGTGGTGAGCCTGTTCGACGCGCCGTCGCCATAGAGCTCGGGGTGGTCGGTACGGAACGAGATAATCTTGCTTGTTGCATCGTAGAGAGCCTTGCGGTTCTCGTCGGTGAGATCCTCCCAGCGGAAGGGTTTAGCATCGGTGCGGCCCTCCTCGGTGAGCTCCCTGTCGTCGCCGAGCTCGCCACCCTGCCACATCATCTTGGGATAGGGGGTGAGGAAGTGGAAGGCCATAGCTGCCTGGAGGCGCTTGGTAAGGTTGTTCCAGTCCTTCACGCCGGCACCACCATAGGCCAAAGCCTTGTAGGCAACCCTCTCCTCGTCGTGGCTCTCCATATAGCTTACGCGGTTGTTGGCATAGGCACTACCGAAGTAGCTCTTGCCGTTGCCGGTCCAACCCATAATGGTCTCCTGATAGCCGTAGATGGAGTTGCGCCAGGGAATTGCACCATAGTTGGCCATCTCGTTCTCCTCCTGATCGCACACGAAATACTCGAGAATCATATAGCTACCCTCGCTTGCCTGCTGCATAGCGTCGTAGTAGTATTTCAGGTGGCCCACACGGTTGCTGTCGTAGTTGCGGCAGCGACCATCGTCCTGACCCGAGTTGGTCTGGGTTATACCCTTGGCAAGGTCGAAACGGAAACCATCCACCTTGTACTCGGTGAGCCAGAACTGGAGCATATCGCTGAAGTAGGAGCGAGTCTTGTGGAAGTCGTGGTTGAGGTCATTGTAGACATTGAAGGGG
>JAEIGA010004650.1_pt1 | contig 21199 bp, 20 predicted proteins | sample 9270691 | NCBI WGS metagenome assembly JAEIGA01 (sample SAMN17057246, study PRJNA624740) | gut metagenome | biome: biome; isolation source: fecal sample | host: Bos grunniens | place: China: Xizang | collected 2019 | reverse complement strand
TATAAATATCCCACCAAAAATGTTGTATAAATTCTAAAATCCATTGGGTCATTTCCGCAAACAAAGGAACCTGTTTCATGTCCACCCAAAGTATCTTGCATTCCCCGATGAAACAAGAAATGCTGATTTGCCCACAAAATACGCAAAAGCCGAGTAAAATTTTCAGTAAAATTATATTCAGTTTGAACAATAAGAATGTTAGGATCTTTTGTTGCTTCAATTTCTTGAACTTGGATTGGATTTTTCACAACAGCAACAATTCCTCCATTATGAAGCCAAGGGTCAGCAGAAATAGTTGCAATAATACGATGAGAATCAATATCAACAGATGTAAAATCTAAAACTTTGATTTCTGGCAATTCATAATCAATATAACTTAATGCTTCGTCCGTATCAGGAAAAAAAACAGGATCAAAATAGGAAGAATATTTATCACAAGCGGATTGCACAGCGTCTAAAACTTTTTTATTAGTTGACGCAACAAGAATTTTTTTCATATTTTTTTTCATCCTTAAAATAATTTACCCTTAATTATATCACCGATTTATGATTTTTACATAAGATTTATGCTTAATTTTAGAATATTTTGATTTTATGTTTTATTTTTATTTTTTTATGATATAATATACGTTACAATGAGAGACGAAAAACGTTTGACTATTGACAGCGCAAAAATAAAAAAAGCAATTCAAGCTAGGATTCCACTTTCAGTTACCACATATACTTTACCTCACGAAATGGAAGTTTATATGGGGGATATTCTTACTGCATTTCTTTCTGAATTGAACCAGTCTCATATGACCGAATTTCTTACTTATTCTCTCAACGAACTTATTACAAACGCAAAAAAAGCAAATACAAAACGAGTTTACTTTGCAGAAAAAAATCTAAATATCAACGATATTGAAGAATATTCCATTGGGATGAAAAATTTTAAAAAAGATACTTTGGAAAACATTAATCATTATTTAGAAATGCAAAAAGCCAAAGGACTTTACATCAAACTCATTCTTCAATCTAATTTTCACGAAATTAAAATTGAAGTAAAAAATAATTCCGAACTTACACCATTTGAGTATAAACGCATTCATGATAAAATCGAAAAAGCACAACAATATTCATCCATTGAAGAAGCTTTTTCTCAAGTTTTAGATGAAACTGAAGGGGCAGGACTTGGTCTTATCATTATGATTTTGATGTTAAGAAAAATTGGATTAACAGACGATAACTACCAAGTTCTTTGTGAAAACGGTGAAACCATAAATAGAATAACACTTCCTATAAATGAAGAACTAAAAGATAATATTGACCATTTATCAGAAAAACTTGTTCAATTAATTGATAGTTTGCCTCAATTTCCAGAAAATATTGCACATATCAATTCAATTTTGTCCAACAATGACACAAAACTTTCTGAAATAGCCTCTGTAATTTCCACAGACGTAGCTCTTTCTGCCGACTTATTAAGAATGGTAAATTCTGCTGCCTTTTCTTTGCAAACTTCATGTCACAGTATTACAGATGCAGTTAAATTTGTTGGAACTAGAGGAATTAGAAACCTTCTTTTTTCTTTGGGCTCAATGAAAAATCTAGGCACTTCCAGTGCAGAACAAAGAAAATTATGGAATCACTCTTACAAAGTTGCTTTTTATTCATATAACATTGCAAGAAACTTTTTTCCTCAGGATAAATCTGTTATAGAAGATTCTTACGTTTGTGGACTTCTTCACGACATGGGAAAAATTGTTTTTGACGTAGCACATCCAAAAATCTTAGATGATTTTAAAAAGTCCATGCAAGAAAAAGCCATTAATACGATTGTTTTAGAAAAAATAATTGCCGGACAAAACCATGCAGAAATTGGAAGCTTAATTGCAGAAAAATGGGATTTTCCAGAAATTGTAAAAAATACCATAAAATATCACCATTCCCCAGAATATTCCCCTGTTGAAGTAAAAAAATTGACAACTGTTGTTTATTTTGCAAATATGTTGGCAAATTACCAAGATAAAATTGTTGAATACTATCAATTTGATTTAAATATTCTATCTGTTTTTGGCATTGAAGAAGAAAAACAATTAAAGAAAATCTCAGACAAGCTTCTAGAAGCCTTTAGTAGATAATTTCCAATAGTTTATAAATTATTCAGAAATTGAACTTGTCCATCGTTCCATCAAAATTCCAAAGGCGACACCAACATTTAAAGAGGCTTTTATTCCTGTCATTGGAATTGTAACAGTTCCAGATTTTGCAAGAGCCAAAGCTTCAGGGCTAACACCAAGTTCTTCAGAACCAATAATAACAATTCCCTTTTTGGGAAAATCAAACTTTCGAATATCTGTGCCTCCAGTTTCTAGTGCAAAAACTGGAAAATCTTCTGGCAAAGTTTCAAGAATTTCAGTTAAGTTTTTTCTCTCCCAAGTCAAAACTTCATCGCAGCCCATAGCAGAACGCACTGCTCGAGGATGATTTGCGTCTGTACACCCCGGAGACAAAAAAACTTTTTCTGCACCAAAAGCTTCTGCTGTTCTAAAAATCGAGCCTAAATTAAAAGGAGAACGAATATCTTCTGCATAAACATAAAGCTCAGGATAAAAACTTCGTTCTGTGATTATGCCATTTTTTGCTTCTTCAGAAATTTTATGAGGTGCAATTATCAAATCCCATTCAGCTGGAAAGGTTCCTAAAATCTTTAATAAAGCGTTTCTTCCAATATTACAAGCCCGTAATTCATCAAAAGGATTTTGAGAAAGTAATTCTTCAAGATGATTTTTATCTTCCGTTGGAAGAGCAGGGTCTTTTAATAAAACTTGAACCACTTTTTTTGTATATTCTTCCCTCTTCATAGAAGGGAAACTGTATTCGTGGCCTTTTTCTGCAATTCCTGCAATATCCCGTTCCAAAGCTCCAAAGGTGAGTGCTAATTTTCTACGACGTTGTCCGCCATCAAGTTGCCAAAGTTTATTAGGTTCTATCATTAGTATGCCTGTTTTATTAAGTCAAATAAATCGTCAGCAGTCATAGACCGTGGCATACAATTTATTAAATCAAGATTTCCTGCATCTTCGGCGGCAAGGGATAATTGTTCAATACTTATGAACAAATCCTTTAGTCGCGTTGGAAGATTTGCAGCAGCAAGACGTTTTCTAATATTTTCTGCCAATGCGGAAACTGCTGTTTCATCACTTGTAGCTTCTGTTGCAACACGTAAGATTCTTGCAACTTTTGCTAATTTTTCTGTTTTATATTTTGCAGCATCTTCTATTATGTATGGAAACAAAACCGAAGCTACAACCGAATGGGAAACTTTAAATCTTGCATTTATTGCTAATGCCAACAAAGTTGCTGCTCCGGGGAAAACCATTCCACTTGCTATAGATGTCATACATCCCCCTTCTGCAAAAAACAATTCTGGGGAAATCGTGGAAGACAAAGTCGGAGCTCCGTCGAGGCTAGAAATTATTAATTCCATAGCTTTTTCTGCCACTGTATCAGAAAAAAAGTTTGCTTTTTGAGAAATATAACATTCTACAGCCATACATAAGGTTTCTAAAGTTACGGATGCCACTTGGTTTTCTGTAAGACTCACAGATAGGTTTGGATCAAAAATCGAAAGTTTTGTTATATTGTTTTGTAATTTTAAAGTTTTTAACTGTCTTGTTCTAGCATCAATTATTGGTGTTTTATCAGCAAACAAGAAAATATCACGCATTGTAGTTGGAACACAAATTAAAGGCAAAACCCCAGCAGTTGGCACAGAACCGTCAACAAAATCATACAAATCTGGAGCTTCGTTGTACAAAGAAGCAATCACTCTACCAATGTTTGCAGTTTTGTTTCCACCAACAGCAATTATTCCATGAATATAAGCTTCTTTTGCAAGTTTTAATGCTTGGGAAATTATAGTTGTGTCTGGAGCATTTGGGATTTCATCATAAACAAAAAAATCAACCTTTCTATCAGTAAGAGATTGTTTGATTTTTGCAGCAACTCCTGATTCATGCAAAATAGGATCCATAAGCACCATAAACTTTGTGCCCCACTCTTGAACAAATTGTCCTATTCTGGTTGCCGCATAAGAACCTAAAATAATATTTGGTGAAATCTTAAAAACAAAATCTGCCATTATAAAACCTCCGCAAAAAAAAAGGCGAGAACCCAAGAGTTCCGCCTTTTGCCAAATTCAGCTGGGCATTAAATACCGAAGCTTTCCATTATGTGGTTTGCAGTTGATTCAATAACTGCAGCATTTAGATAATTTGGATCTTTAATCTTTTCTTTAATTTGCTCAATCAAATCTGTTCTAACATCTGGAGTTTCCTTAGCAATTTCTGATAAGTAATATACTTCAGCCATTTCTCTTGCTTCATCAGAGATGCTAATTGTATCTGCTTGTGGAGCAATGCTAGATTTTGCAGCTGTCTTTTGAGTAGTTTTGATGTTATCGAGAGGATTAAGACCTCCAAGTCTGTCTATTGTCATATCTGACCTACCTTATTTTAATTATCGGTTGTTTCTTCTAAAACTTGAGCATTTTTATTTCCAGCAACAAAAATTGCAAATTCTCCAAGTATTTTTGATCTACTTGCAAAATTCTCAAGAACCTCTGCTGCGGAACCCTCCACAATTTCTTCATGTAACTTTGTTAGCTCACGCCCAACAACTACATTACGCTCACTTTCAATATCGGCAATATCTTGCAAAAGTTTAACAATTCTGTACGGAGATTCGTATAAAACAAATGCCCAACCAGTTGCAAGTAACTCTCTAAGCCGACTTCTTCTTCTTCCAGGTTTTGGCGATAAAAAGCCTTCAAACACAATTGTTTTTCCCCCAGGTCCTGCAACGCTAATTAAAGTAGCAAAAGCAGAAGCTCCAGGAAGAGGCACAACAGTATGTCCAGCTTCCCTAACCCGTTTCACAAGAACAGCTCCAGGATCACTAATTCCAGGTGTTCCTGCATCACTTGCAAACGCAACTGTCTTTCCTTCATCTAAAAGAGCAATCACTTTTTTAGACGCCTCTTCTTCATTCTGAGCCCGACAAGAGATTAATGGCTTTCGGATTTCAAAATGAGTTAAAAGTTGCAATGTGTGCCGAGTATCTTCTGCGGCAATTACATCTACGGTTTTAAATGTTTCTAAAACGCGGACTGTAATATCACCTAAATTTCCAATAGGTGTAGCCGCAATATATAAAGTTGACACACTAAAAGTATAATAGAAAAAACAAAATAATACTAGTTATTTTTTATTAATGTTAAAAATTCTTATTTTCGCCTTTCTGCTATATCGTCAGGTGTAATAATCGTATCAATCTTTATCCCCTTTTCTGTGGCTAAAGAATTTACCAATTCAAATGTACATTTTACAGATGTTCCTCGTGGTTTTGAATGAGGTTCTGCGTCTCCAATTAATATTACTTTTTTTTGTGCATCAAATCGCCAATCAAAAAAGGAAATTGCCCCGTACAAAGCTTCATAAACAGCCTCAGGAATATCTCCTCCTTCTAATCCGTTTATATTAAAAGAGTTTAATCCTTTTTTAAATTCTTCAAAATCAGTAGAAAAATTAAAAATTTTTATTGGCAACCCTTTATATCTAAAGGAATCCACGTAATCTCGATATAAAACCAAGCCTAATCTAACATCACCTGAGTTATCCTTTAAGCCATCCAATTCTAAAATCAGATTTTTCCGAAGAATATCAATATCATCCTTCATACTGCCTGTGGCATCAACACAAAATATAAGATCTATTTTATCTTTTGGATTTATAGCCTCCAAACTTTGACGAATATCTGCAATCAAAGTTTCTGGACCATTTGAATATATCAAATTACCAGCATTTGCTTTTGCAATATTTTCAAAGGCAAAGGATGCTGTTGGATTGTATGAATCAGTTAAAATCACTTTTTCTTGAACCTTTGGCTCTGCTTGAATTGGAATTCTTTTAATTTCAAAATTGAACATAAAAGGATTATCCGAAAATTCCCCTGTGTAATCTGCATAAGGTTTTTCAAAACTTCGAATATTTATAAAAGTTCCTTTTTCCACCAAAACCTTACCATTTCGTGTCCAAGGATATCCATAAGAAAGTTCTTCTGGAATATAAATATGAAAAGCTTCTCCAAATTCCAAATCCTTTTCCGGCGTGGAATCAATTAAGCTAAATTTTGCATATTCACTGTTCAAAAATTCGCCATTCAAAATTCGCTTTTCATCCCCATTTATGGAATTGTAAACTTCAGCCCGATAGGCATAATTTGTTTCTTGTCCCGTTGGATCTTTTGTGGTTTCAACCAGAATAACGGAATTGACATTTGTTTTCTTCCTAATATAAAGGTGATACCCAGATTCAGAATCCTTTTCTAGACGAACATCTTTCTTTTCTATCAATAAATCCAGTTTTGAACTTTCTGAAAATCCAAAAGATAGACAAAAAATCATTAATCCTAAAATAACGAAACTAATTTTTATACTTTTCTTACAAATTCTATTCATAAATTTATTATCGGTTTAAGTTATTTTTTAGCATATTATTTTTTTAAAAATTGTGATATAATAAAAATAGGAAAATTGGTGATATATGGAAAAAAACACAGATTGCAACTTTGAATTTACAAATGTAGATATTGAAGAATTCTACGACAAAGATGAATTAAAAAAAGATGAATTCTCTACAAACCTTGTTGTTCTAACAGAAAAAGAACAAATTCTTGTAAACACCCTGTTTGATAGACTAAAATCTATTTCTCCAGAAAGTTTGGAAGTTTTTGCAAATCGTGTTGCAGACTTAGAACGCTTAACAAAAAACATTGCACACTTTCCTTCACTTTTAGAAAGACAAGTTATCGCCTCTGAAATCAGAACAGAAATCACTTTAATAGAATCTTTGCTTACCAACAGGGGCGGAGACAAAATGTTGCATCTTCCATCTAAAGCAATTCTCGGAAAAGGTTTTATTGTTGCCAAATTCCATGTTTTTATGTCTATGTGTAAAATCGCGTTAGAATGTGGATTTCCAAAATCCTTGCTTATGGAATATCAAAAAGCAACCCTTTCTTTAATGTTTACAATTATGGCAGAAGATGTTTATCTTAGTATGCTTGATAACACATCAATTCCAATTGATTTAAGACAACAGGTTGCATATTCTCTTATTATCCTTTGGGAACACAGAAGCGACCAAAATGTTTCAGAAATGGCTCCCGTTTTAGAAGCTGTTTGGTCTGCAAGAAAAAAACTTGCTCCAGTTTTTGGAACAATGGTAGGAACTAGCGAATTGTTGCTTTTATCAATAGAGATGGACGATCAATGGTGCAAATTTATCTCTACTCAACTAAGTGATAAAGAAGTTTCTATGGCTTTGGAAGAATTTTTATTCGGTCTTTCTTATGAAGAAATTCTACGGGTAAAAAACATTCTAAAGGATAAAGGAATTAGTGCCATAGGCCGAGATGAAGTTGCTGCCCTTTTAGACAAACCAAGTATTCAAGAAGCTGCAAATTCATCCCATGACCCACGTCAATTCTACCTTGATTATTCTGTTCGTAGAGATAATGCAAGAGCACGGTTACGAATGAATTTACCAGGTCCACATACAACCCTTGAAGATCATTATATGCGTTTCATCATGGAAAAGAACAAGGAGAAACAATACAACGATGTCTACGCAAAATAAACAACAGCCATATCGTTTTGGCGAAAAACTTAGAACAGTAAGAGAAAAAAAAGGTTATACACTAAAAGTTGTAGCACAAAAAGCAGGAGTAAGTGAAAGTTTGGTTTCCCAAATTGAACGAAATCGAGTTTCACCTGCGATTGATACCCTCTTAACCCTAGCCGACGTTTTAGATATCAATCTAGAATTCCTTTTTGAAGAATACAGACGAGATAAGCCTGTTAGAGTAATTCGAAAAGATGAACGAAGAAAGGTTGAAGAAGAAGACGTTATTTATCAGGAATTAGCAAAACCTTCAGAAACTGATGGGGAACATGCTATAGAATGTTATTTACTAACAATTCCTCCAAAAAGTACAACTCACAGAGGTTCTTATGGCCACTTGGGTAGAGAATTTGGCTACATAATGGAAGGAAATGCAACATTTCAGTATGAATCTTCTATTTATGAATTAGAAGCCGGTGATAGCATTTCATTTTCTGCCTCATCTCCCCACGTTTTAATTAATAGCGGAGAAAAAGAATTAAAAGCTATTTGGGTTGTAACACCCCCTCAAAGATTTAATCTGCAATAATTTTTAACTGATTTAGATTCCTATGTTTTAGGAATTTCTGAATCAGTTTATTTTTTTTACAAAGAAAACGGTTTCTATAAAACTGTTTTATATTTTCTGCCTTTTGGAGGACTTATGTTCAAAACAATTCCATACGTTTCAGAAAAAGTTTGGGGATACGAAAATTGGATTGTTTCAACTCACAAAGTTGGACAATCTCTTAATGAAGAAAATCAAGAAAATATATCAAAGGTTCTTGGAAAGGACTATCCCCTACTTATCAAATTAATTCAAGCCAATGAAACATTGTCAGTTCAAGTTCATCCAGAAGACGAGTATGCAAGAAAAGTTGAAAACGCTTATGGAAAAACAGAATGTTGGTACATTCTAGATGCCAAGCCAAATGCAACCCTTGTATGTGGATTAAATAAGGAATACACACGAGAAGAGCTTTCCGCTGCCATAAACAATAATACCCTTGATAAATGTTTAAAATATGTTCCTGTAGAAAAAGGTGATTTTGTCTTTATTCCAGCAGGAACAGTTCATGCAATCCAAGGGGGACTTAGAATATTAGAAATTCAACAACCAAGTGATATAACTTATCGTCTTTACGATTGGGGACGTCCACGAGAAATCCATATAGAAAAAGGCTTGGATGTAACGAAAGCTCTTGCACCAAATCCTGAAAAACCTTTTTCAAAAAACTTTTTATGCCAATATTTTAATCTAATTCAACAAGACATTTCATCTGTAGAAGAAAAAATCCTATTAGAGCCAACCGATTATAATAGTCCAGCTTATAAAACAGGTTTTATTACCTTATTTGTATTATCTGGAAGTGGAAAATTGTTTTCCAAAACTGAAAACAAAGAAATTCCAATACAACCAGAAGATACAATAATTGTAAATACCACAGAAGAAATATTTGCAAAACCTGATAGTAACAACGAAAAGCTTTCTTTTATGAAAATCTTTTAATTTTAATTCTATAAAAAAAGCTATCTTTAATGAATGGGATTCTTAAAGATAGCTTTTTTCGTATTTGATAACTAATTTTTAGAAACTATTTTATTTATTCTGCCATATCAGGAATTATAATTTCTACAAATATATCCGAAGTTGTTTCCTTTAACTTTTCTGTAATATTTGTAGATACATTATTTTCTGTTATCGGTTTAGATTCTGCTTCAGCAATAGTGTTGTTAGCAGCAGCTGTTTCTTCTTTTTTAGTTTCCTTTGGAGGAACAATATTTCCTGTTTTCACAGGACTAACATAAGCAACTTCACCTGCATTAACAAAAACTTTTTCATCGTTAGAAAAACCGGCTAGCATTTTTTCTATGTCGACATCAAGGTCAACATCAAGATTGATATCAGCATCAAGGTCAACATCAAGATTGATATCAGCATCAACTTCAACAGGTGGTATTTCCTGGTCTATTTCATTATTATTGGCATCAGGATTTGTTGCTGGAGCATCCTGACTAGCCACATCTTGATTTATATTAGGTTGATTAACACCTTCTTGATTTGCACTTTCCGTTGTGGTAACTTGTGTTTCTGAATTATCCTTTACTATCATTTTTGGTTGTGGTGCAGAAAGTCCCCACTTTCCACGAATACCTTCAACCTTACCATAAGCATAGATATTTCCAGCAGTTCCACGAACAGAAGCTGTTACAGCAGGTGTTTTCACAGTAAAGCCAACACGTTTATTTTCAACAGGTTTTACATCAGCAGTAATAGACCCAACATCTAGATAAACGGAAGAAACGTGGTTTTGATTTTTTTCAACTAGTTGTTCAATAGTCATTCTTGTTAAAGCTCTAACTGTAACAACAGATTCTCCAATTGATAAAACAGCTTCAGACTTAAATCCTGTTGAAATAACATCTCCTGCAAAAAGTTTATCGCCTTTTTTTAATGCAACCCATGAATTACCAGATTGTTTTTCAACTTTACCCAAAACATCAACAATAACACCTTCCAAAGCAAAAGTCGAAAACATAATAAAACACATTAAAATTGCTAAGAAAATCTTTTTCATTTTGAATTCCCCCAACCTAAATATTTACAACTAAACTGGCAACCCCCATAAATCCAGGAATTACACTTTCGTTTAATGGAATTTTTTGAATTAAATTTATATTAAACATCATATCGCTAAAAATCTGCCAACTTAAAGAAGATGACCATTGGAAACAATCTGGTGCAATTTTGTTTTCCTTTGAATCCATCACAAAATCACCCATAATTCCAATATAAAGATTTGAAAGAGGCTTTATAGAACCATTTATGCCAATTTTTAACAATCCGTTAAGAGAAATATCTTCTCCCATAACAATTCCAGAATCAATAAATGGATAATAATTTTCTGAAGCATAAACCACATTTAATCCTAATGTAGAATTCTTAAAGGAAGGGTACCAACCAAAGTTACCATTCAAAACAAATCCAGTTGTTGTTTTTTCACCATAAAACAATCCTAAAATTGCTGAAAAGTCATGATAGAAGGCAGTATTTATATTTCCAAAGAAACTTGCTTTGCCATAAATGCTTGTTGAACGATTTTCAGCTTTTTCCATTGGAAGAAAGGCAAACACATCATAAGAAATGGAATTATTTTGCCAAATATCATTTGCAACAAGTGAGTTTCCTGCAACCAAAAATCCACTTGCTAAAGAGTAAATTTTATTTGAATCTTTTTCTTTAGAAGAATTTACTATGCTTATGGAATTTGCATTTAATAATCCTGTATATCCACAAAATAAATCCACTTCAACATCATCAAGACTCAAACTAGCGTTTACGCCATCAATTAAATTTCCATAAACTGTAGAATCTGAATCGGAAACATAAAATCGTCCCAAATCAACATTGATTGTAGAATCACGGGAAATATCAAACCCCATTTCCAACTTCAAACAACTTAAATCTAGTTGATTATAAATTGTCTCAAAGTCACAACCCAATTCATAACTGCCTTGAACTCTAAGAAGGACATTTTCGTTAAAAGAATTAACCATCCATAAATCAACTTTTTCTGAAAGTAGCATATTTGATTCTTTTGAAGGGAACACATTTGAATCAAAAATTCCGAAGGTTGAGTTTAAATTCGCACCAAAATTTACAGAAAAGGCAAAAGATGCCACAAAGAACATCAAACTAAGACAAAGTATATTTTTTAACAACTTTTTCATACAATTTATTCTCCAGATTTTTCCACTATTTCAAGAAACCTTGTAATCATATTCAAGGCATTGATACCAGAAACTTTTTTATTAGGATTTTCAGTTTTAGAAACAAAACCTAAATACTGGATTTCCTTAAAAGCATAATAATCAGATTTTGTTATTCTATACATTAATCCGCCTTTTACGCCCCAAGTTCTCATGCACATATTTGCTAAAGTACCATAAGAAATAGTATCCTTAGGATTTTTGGGCATTGAAAAAATCTTTGCATTATCCAAAGCAACCATGGCTTCTGCTGGAGAAGTTTCATCATCAATTAAGTTTAAATTTATGGCACAAAAATATGCAAACTCTTCATAAGTTACAGAGTCTGCTTCTATCAACTTTGAAACCATGTCTGCCGATTGTGCAAACAAACAAGTACCAACTAATAAAAATATACAAACAAAAATTATCTTCTTACACATAGTAAATATTGTATCACAAAACCTATGTATTTCATACATAAATATTATTTTTCTATTTAATTTCTTTGAAAAATACCGATATTCTAATAGATTATGAAAAAGAATATTTTTTGCAAATTGATTTTTGGATTTTTTCTCTTTACTTCGGTTTTTGCCGTTGAAACAAATCAATATACTATTGATACAATCCTAAAAGGCATAAAAAAAGTAGATAAACCTTACATTTCTAACGGATATTTGGTTTTTACCGCAGAAGATAATGCAAGACACATTGGAATAGCTTTTGAAAATGAGAATTACAAAACAATCCACTCTTTTGAACGTCTTGTTTCTTATACATTTGACAATGAAGAACGTTCTTCTTTAATGTTTTTTCTTTTTCCATTACCAAAAAATTCTAGCAAAGTTGGCTATAAAATGATTATAGATGGATTATGGACAACAGATCCAACAAATCCAGAAAAAGAATATAATAAAACTGCACGAACATGGATTTCCACAGTAAATTATCCAAACAACGCAATAGAAAAAACTGATTCAAAACCAAATAGTGTAAAATTTGTGTATGAAGGAAATTCTGGTGAAAAAATCCGTTTAGCAGGTTCTTTTACAAACTGGGATTCTTTTATTTATTATTTAGTTGAAACAAAAACCGGACATTATGAATTAGAATTGCCTCTTCCATCTGGAACCCATTACTACACTTTCTACAAAGGTTTAGACGTAATTTTGGACGAAAATAATCCAAACAAAGTTTATACACCAGAAGGAAGAATTGCTTGTTTAATTACCGTTAAATAAGTTTCTTTGATTTATTAATTTTTTGCCTTTGCAACAGAATTACGTTTCATAACACATGAATCCAAACGTATAGACTCACACTTTTCTCCAGCTATACATTTTACTAAGGTTTCAGCAGCAACAACACCCTTGTCATACCCTGGTTGATGAACCGCGGTTAGTTCTGGATACAAAACTCCAGAAACTGCTAGGTCATCAAAGGAAACTATTGATAAATCTTCAGGAATTTTTATTCCAAGTTCCATAGCAGCCTTGTAAAAACCAAACGCTTGAATATCTCCCATACAATAAATTGCAGTTGGCCTATCTTCTTTTTGCAAAACTTCCTTTGCAACAGAATAGGAATTTTCTAAAGAAGTTTCACTTTCGATGAAATCATAAGATTTTATTGCATCCTCTGGTAAATTATGCTTTCGCATTGAATCTTGAATACCTTTTTGACGTTCATCAATAGTGGTTGATTGATCTGGTTCTGCCACATCACTGGCAATTGGTTTCAAAGCACAAAATAAAATTTTTGTATGACAATTATCCAAAAGAACATCCATTAGTTCTTCTGCCATTTTTCTATCGTCTATTCCCACATTCACATAATCCGCATTGTATTTTGCATCAATTGCTACATAAGGCATGTTTCGCATTTTAAATGATGCATGAACAGAAGTATCTTTGTCTACACCAATTATTATCATTCCGTCAACAGCGGCATTTTGTATAGTATTATTCAAAATTCCCTTCAATGGAGATAACAATGTTAGCGAAAGCCCCTTTGCATCACAAACTGTACCGATTCCACGAACTAAATCTGCCATATGAGGATTCTGCAAAACTTCAGAAACAGCTTGAGGAAATAAAATCCCTATTGTTCCAGTTTGCTTTGTTGCTAAAATTCTAGCCACAGGATCTGGAGAATAACCTACTTCTGCGGCGATTTTCATGATTCTTTTATATGTTTCTTCTGATATTCTATTTGGCTTGTTAAATGCAAAAGACACTGCTGTTTTTGAAACACCAGCCTTTTCTGCCAATTCTTTAATTGTTACTTTCATTTACTTTTAATTATATTCTATGATTGTTCAGAAGTAAACCAGTTTACTAATTTTTTTTCTTATTTTTAATAACATTTTCCTTGCATTTACTCAAAAAAAACGCATCTAAATCTCAATATTTATATATATGATGAAATATTTTCTGCATAGCTAAAAATCATTTCATCAATTTTTTTCAAAAAAGGACAAGAATATGAATATTGTTAGTTTTTCACCCTTTGGATACGAAGGAGCCTTGGTAATTGTAGAAGTTGATTTAAGGAGAGGAATTCCATCTTGTGATGTTGTGGGACTTGCAGATTGTGCTGTAAAAGAAGCAAGGGAACGAATGCGAGCTGCCATTAGAAACTCTGGATTAGACTTTCCCTCTGAACGAGTTCTAATCAATTTAAGTCCTGCCGACTTAAAAAAAGAAGGTTCTGGTTTTGATTTGGCCATAGCCCTAGCAGTCTTACAGGCCGCTGACGAAGGAACATCTTGTAATCAAAAAAACGAGCCGATTTCAAAGAATAAATCCCAGGTTTTAGTTATTGGAGAACTTGAACTTTCTGGCAAGGTTAGACAAGTTAGAGGTACCCACGCTGCTATTCTCACCGCTGCAGATGCAAACATAAAATATTGCATAATTCCCAAAGGCTTAGAACTTAAAGATTCTGAATTTGGTGATACAAAAATTTTTCCCGTTGATTCTCTTTTAGAAGCAAAAGAAATTCTTACAAAAATCGAAGAAATGGAAACTCAAAAGAAAAATTTCAAAAACCTTTCCCCAAATGAAGAAAACACTCTCCCTTTGGACGATGAAATCTCATCAGGAAATAGTAATCGTTCAGTAAATCAGAAAAAACTTTCCGTTGATTTTCCAACTTTTCCAAAAGAAATGGACTTTTCTGCTGTTAAAGACCAACCAGTATTAACCCGAGCCCTACAAATTGCGGCAGCCGGAAGACACAATCTCCTTGCCTACGGACCACCAGGTTGTGGAAAAACACTGTCCTTACAAAGATATGCTTCATTATTACCAAATCTTTCATTAAAACAAAGCCAAGAAGTAACTCGTATTTGGAGCTTAGCAGGTTTAATTCCTTCAAACACAGAACTTATAAAAACCTCCCCTTTTAGAATGCCTCATCAAAGTGCCTCTCTAGAAGGTATGGTAGGCGGTGGCACACATTGTCATCCTGGAGAAATTTCCCTTGCTCATAATGGGGTTCTTTTTCTAGATGAAGCCTGTGAATTTCGCAGTTCTGTGCTACAAACACTCAGAGTGCCCTTAGAAAGTCATTCCATCACCCTTAGTCGTGCTGGAAGACATACTATTTTCCCCGCTGATTTCCAACTTTTAATCGCCACAAATCCATGTCCCTGTGGAAATTTTGGCTCTAAAGACAAAATTTGCTTGTGCAGTGCCTTTTCAGTAGAAAACTATTGGAAAAAATTTTCTGGACCTCTTTTAGATAGAATCGATATTCGGGTTCCTGTCTTCCAAAATCTGAAGTTGCCTAGAGATTTTCCAAAAGAAGCAGGAATTGTTTCAGGATCTTCCACAGCGGAATTAAGAGTTGCAATCAAAAAGGCCCAAGAAATTCAACTTTCTAGACAGGGAAAATTAAATTCAAAACTTACCCCGGATGAAATTAACTTTTATTGCAATTTACATTCGGTTCTTAAAGAATATTTAGAACACGTAACGGAAAAATATGATCTTTCATCAAGAGCTGTTCATTCCTGCATAAAACTTGCAAGAACAATTGCAGATATGCAAGGTACTTACGACATCAAACTTCAACACTTAGAAGAAGCATTTTTTTACCGTAAAACTGAAGGTCCTTTAGAAATGTTTTAACACCAATATTTTTAAAACTTTTAAAACTTGTTTCACAATATATTATGGTACTTCTTCGAAAAAAGTGATATTATATTGTTATGACACTTATAGGCGCAGTATTTAGAATTTGTTGGTACTTGATAAAAAATCAAGACAAAAAACGTGAATGTTTAAAACTTGAAAAAGCAGGTAATATCCAAGCAAGAGATGAAAAAGTTCGGGCTCTTGTACCAGAATGGGCAAACTACATGATTGATTTAATGGGCAATCACAAAGCAACTGTTGAAGTATTTGGACAAGAAAATATCCCACAGGATTCCGCAGTTGTTTTTATTGCAAACCACCAAGGATATTTAGATATTCCAGTGTTATTAGCTCATTCAAATAAACAATTAGGCTTCATTTCAAAAGCAGAAGTTCTAAAAGTACCTATCCTTTCTGATTGGATGAAGTTAATGCAATGTGTATTCCTAAAAAGAAACAGTCCTCGACAGTCCGTGGAAGCAATGTCTAAAGCTGTTGAAACTGTAAAACAAGGCTATTCCTTGGTAATTTTCCCAGAAGGACATCGCAGCAAAGGTGGTCCAATTCAAAAATTCAAAGCAGGAAGTTTTAAACTAGCTTTCCGTTCTGAAGTTCCAATCGTTCCTGTTACCATCGATGGCACTTGGCATCTATTTGAAGAAAAACGTAAACCAAATCCAGCTAATATTAAATTAACTTTTCATCCAGCGATTTTGACAAAAGGTTTAACAAAAGAAGAACAAGCTGCAATTCCAGCGAAAGTTCAGGAAATTGTAGAATCAGCCCTATAACAAAATTAACACTCTTGGAGGATATTATGGCTAATGAACAATGGTTCGAAAAAGAAGCCTTTTGGGTAAATTATGGCCCAATAATGTTTGATTCTTCTCGATGGGCAGAAGCTCCAACCGTTGCAGAAGCAGTTTGCAAAATTGCAGGACTTTCAGAAGGTTCTTCAATTTTAGATGCAGGATGTGGTCCTGGAAGAATTTCTGTTGAATTAGCATTAAATAAATTGGCTGTAACCGGCGTAGATTTAATAGAACCTTTTTTAGAAGCAGCAAAAGAATCTGCAAAAGACGAAGGCGTTGAAATTGACTTCGTACAAGCAGACTTACGAACCTATACAGCAAAACACAAATTTGATGCAGCCGTAAATCTATATACTTCCTTTGGATATTGCGAATCAATCGAAGAAGATATACAAATACTAAAAAGAATTGCAGAATCTTTAAAAGATGGTGGATTTTTCATCATGGAATGTCTTTCAAGGGAAAATGCTGTTCGAGATTTTATCGAAGGTGAATGGTTTGAAAGAGCTGGTAAAATCGTTTTAACTGATTTTGCTGTTGAAGGCGCCTGGGAAGGACTGCGTTCCAAGTGGATATTAATCGATAAAAACACTGGTGCAAGAATGGAACATGTATTTGTCCAAAGACTTTATTCTGCTATTGAATTAAAACGAATCCTTCTTGCCTCAGGTTTTTCTAGTTGTGAAATTTATGGTGATTTTGATTTTTCGCCATACAACGAAAAGGCAAGAACAATGGTTCTTGTTTGCCGAAAATAAGCAAATATAGTTACTAAAAAAGACGTTTCATTATTACGTAAATGAAACGTCTTTTTTTTGTTTAACACCGAAAATGATATTTCTGTCCCAACAATCACAACCAATAATCATAGCATTACACTGTCATTGGAAGGAGCAAAGGGACGTGTTATTACCATTCATAAGCAGCTGTTTGTAATTCTTTTAATTTTTCCAAAATCAATTCATAATCAGTCAACTCAATAAGAGTTTCCAATTGACTTGGACTAAAGAATAATTCCACGCTTGGAGAAGAAACATGTTCCTCTTCTGCATAAGGAGTTGCACTCACATTAATTTTAAAATATGGCTTATTTTCTTCTAGATATTGATAATTTGTAAAATAATTAGCTAAAGTATCGCGAGTATATCCAGATAATCCCCACAAAATTTCAATTTTACCAACTTCAAATGCATTTTTCTTTGTTGGTTTTCGATTTTCCATTTTTTTTTCGCCAGAATATAAGGCAATATATTTTTCAATACTTGAATTAAGTCTTTCTCTTTCTTCTGGTGTCCATGTTAAACAAATATTATTCATTCCAGACCGAAAACGAGCCTGAATATCATTAGTTCTAGGTGCAAAATACAAATGAACTTCAAGAGGTTTTATATTTCCCAATGTAGACCCGGATAAACATAAAACTTCACCTAGATAAAATGGTTCAAAATCACCTAGAAAATTAGGATTGCTTTCCCTTATTTCTTTTGGTGTTGAAACACAAGAAAAAACAAACATACACATAAAACAAAGGAAAATACTTAATAAAACATTTTCACTGATTTTTTTATTCATTTTCATTATTTTCTCCAATTAAGTTCGTTTATATTAAGATACAACATTATAGAAAATAAATCTACATAAAAAAAACCGCAAAGCCAAAGCTCTGCGGTTTCTTAATTATACTAAATCACAAAAACTATAGAGAAATTTTTGCACCAATAGCAAAATTATTATCTTTGTCTAGTTTGTAATTTCCTTGGTATTTAGCCCAAAGATTTGTGTTTTTGATAACATTGTTGTTCCAGAAACAAATTTCGTATGTAGCACCGAAATCTTTGAAAGCTACAGTTTTTGCAGCACCTTCAAGTGTGATACCTACAACATCAAAATCTTTGCTATATTTAGCGTTTAGATAAAGTGTTCCTTTTCCGATTTCTTCAGCTTTTGTATTGTAGTATGCAGCTGTTGAAAGACCTTCAACTAGAGAGTTACTGAATAAACCAAAAGCTAATTCACCGTATACAACATTTTCAAAGTCATTCTTTGAAAGTGTTGTCTTGTAGTTTACAGAGAAACCTTCATTGAATTTATTATCTTTGTTATAACCTGCTAAGTTATGATATGAATCATCAAATGGGAATCCAACGTCTTTATTTCCCCACCCAAATAATGCACCTGCAGCCATCCAAGATACAGCTAAATCATTTATGTCTTCATATGTAAAATCTACAGCTGGTTTTAGATAAAGTTTATCGTTAATTGCGAAATTATGATTTCCACCTAAGCGATAAGAAATATCCTTTCCTTTTAATGCCATATCTGCATAAATGTTTGTGTTAATGAAACCTTTAATTACAGATTTAACAGCATAAGTATATTTTGCTGCATCAGATGTTTTAGGACCATTTGAATTGATGATAAAATCAACATCAGCAAGATAGTTTCTAATTTCTAGACTTACACCATTAGAAAAAGATTTGTTAATTTCACTTGTGCTAAACCAAATTGGTAATGCAGAAGGTAAATCTTGTTTTCCAAGTTTTGCAGCAGGGGTTAAAATGTTTAATGCAACATCAACATCACCGTCTACAAAGTGAATTTTTGCAGTTTTAACAGAAGCTGATTTTCCAATTGATAAAGCACCAGGATTTTCTTGATCGGCACCTTCAATTTCTACCATTAATTCTCCCCAAAGGCCTTTTCCACGAGTTTTTACAAAACCACCATTTAGAAGATTTAATTTAATTTTAGCTTCAGTTGAATTTGAAAAACCATGTTTTACAACAGCATTTCCATCAGCATCTTCATTTATTGAACCTTTATATTCTAAGGTTGCATTTCCAGAAAATTCAGCAACTGAATAATTTGTTGCTGGTTTTACAGCAAAAGCTGTAAATACAAATGAAATAATTAGAAGAAAACTCAATAATTTTTTCATAATATTGTATACCCTTTTTTTGTAAGTAACAAACAGAAAGCAGCAAATACTCTTTTGTTACTTATTAAGATAACCTAAAACGGTTTACCTTATATTGCCTAAAAAGGGCTGCCGATAAGACAGCCCCTTTTTCAAATCTCTAAACTAGATTATAGAGAAATTTTTGTACCAACTGTGATTTTACCTTTTTTGTCTTTTCCACCTTCGTAGTTAGCGTAAAGACTTGTGTTGTCGATAACATCGTCTGTTGATAGACCAGCTTTGTACATATAATCGTTTGTTTCAGCTGCTAGATCTTGTTCATAACCAAATTCTGCACTGATTGTTAGGATGTCAATATCTGTACCATATTTAACACCAGCATTGATTTTTCCTTTAGCAAATTCAGCTAATGTAGCATCGTAGTTTACACCAACTTTTAGACCTTCTAGAAGTGTGCTGTCATATAAACCAATTTGGATATTTTTAGCATCTGCTAGATCTGTTGTGAAAGCAACTGAAATACCATCTGCAAATTTGTCAGAATCTTTATTTAACATTGCGAATTCAGGTTTTTGACCTTCTGCACCCCAACCAAAGATTGCACCTGCTAGAAGTGATTTTGCTTCACCCATCATTGTGAAGTCAACAGCTGGTTTTACATATAGTTTTTCATCAATTGCTAATTTGTAATCTGCACCAAATCTCATAGCTGTTTTTTCAGCAGCGTATGCAAATGCAGCTTTAATGTTCATGTTTTCAACAGCTTTTACTGTTGCATCTGCAGCAAAACCAAATTCTTTTTCAGCTGCAACACCATTGTCTGCTACAGTAAAGTTAGCATCAACAACACCTGTTGTAACTTCTAATTTGAAACCTGTTTTTAGTGCATCGTTAGGATTAACACCTGCATTTTTAACTTCATAACCTGTAGCTGTTGTAACACAACCTTCACCTAAACCTAAGCTCATATCTGGTTTAATGTTTAGAGCGATTCCAACATCACCATCTACAAAGTGGATTTTTGCTACGTCAACAGCAGCTGTTTTTTCAATTGTTAATGCACCAGGATTTGCTAGAGCATATGGTGTATCAATTTTAATTTTTAATTCACCCCAAACACCGTCACCTGCTGTAACTTTTTCGCCACCGTTTAGTAGGTTAATTTTTAATGTTGCAGAAGCATCATTTTTAAAACCGTTTGTTTTGGCATCTAGGTCAGATACCCATTCAAGAGATGCAGAACCTGAAAATTCTGCTACAGAATAATTTGTTGCTGGTTCGTCTGCAAATGCAGCAAAAACCATTGAAAGTGCTAATAGAATAGCTAGAGCTTTTTTCATTTTAAATGAATCCTCCTTAATTTTAGAACAATTTTCCAAAGCAACGCTTTTTTATACGGAAAATCGTAATCTTTTTATAGGATAACACGAGATTTTCAAGCCGTCAAGCAAATTTTAACTTGTTTTAACACTTTTTTAAGACATTTTTAAACTTTTTGTCGTTTTTTTTATAATTTTCGAAACACTTTTTCCCCAATTTTACTCAAAAAAAAGAAAGTTTTTCCTAATCTTTATTTATAGAACAAATTTTTAATTGGGAATTCAGTTTTTATAAGGAGAAGGAAAATTATGAAACCAATAGAAGAATTAACATTCACAGACGATTACATGTTTGGATATGTTATGCGAAATGAGGAAATTTGCAAAGGTCTTTTAGAACGCCTTTTGCAGATTAAAATTGAAAGGCTTGAATATCCTGAGTTGCAGAAAAGCATCAGTCCATATTACGAGGCAAAGGGGGTACGTCTTGACGTTTATGTTAAAGACAGCGACAAAGTTTTTGACATTGAAATTCAAAACGGAAAGAAGT
>JAEIGA010004649.1_pt1 | contig 21201 bp, 15 predicted proteins | sample 9270691 | NCBI WGS metagenome assembly JAEIGA01 (sample SAMN17057246, study PRJNA624740) | gut metagenome | biome: biome; isolation source: fecal sample | host: Bos grunniens | place: China: Xizang | collected 2019 | reverse complement strand
GAAGAATGCATCGCTTGCCATAACGCTGCCCTGAAGCGAGAAACCGAAGTTGCCGGCCTTCTCGATAGCGTGTCTCAAAGAGTCCACGCGTGATGTCTGGCCAACGCCGCTGGCGATGAGCTGCTTGTTCTTTGCCAGAACGATAGCGTTGCTCTTGCTGTGCTTCACAATCTTGTTTGCAAAAAGCATATCCTCAATCTCGTCGGCCTTTGGAGCAACCTTTGAAACGGTCTGCAAGTCGGCTGCAGTCTCAACCTTGGAATCGCGGTCCTGAACGAGAACACCGTTGAGAACGCTACGGAATGTCTTTTCGGGCATTTCGGTCGATTTCTGGATGAGGATGATGCGGTTCTTCTTCTGCTTGAGTACCTCAAGGGCATCGGCATCATAGCTTGGAGCAATGATTACCTCGAAGAAAATCTCGTTCACCTTCTCTGCTGTAGCCTTGTCAACATTTGCATTTGCGATGAGCACGCCACCGAAAGCCGATACGGGGTCACCTGCAAGTGCTGCATCCCAAGCCTCGGCCAATGTTGGGCGTGAAGCCAAACCGCAGGCGTTGTTGTGCTTGAGGATTGCGAATGTTGTCTCACCTGCGAAGTCACCAATGAGTTCAACGGCTGCATTGATGTCGAGCAGGTTGTTGTAAGAGATTTCCTTGCCATGAACCTGTTCCAACATCTCGTTGAAGTTGCCGTAGAATGCACCCTTCTGGTGAGGGTTCTCGCCATAACGCAATGACATTGGAGTGTCGTTTGTCTGGCGGAACGCGCTGTTTGTCTCCTTGTCGAAGTAGTTGAAGATTGCTGAGTCATAGGCTGAAGATACCGCAAACGCTTCGCGTGCGAAGAAACGACGCTCCTCGAGTGTGGTCTGTGCGCCATTGTTCTTCAGAATCTCGTGAAGTGGAGCATACTGTGCCTTGCTTGCAACAATTACAACATCGTTGAAGTTCTTGGCCGCACCGCGGATGAGCGAGATGCCGCCTATGTCAATCTTTTCGATGATATCGGCCTCGGGTGCTCCTGATGCTACAGTCTGCTCAAATGGGTAGAGGTCCACGATAACCAAGTCAATCTCGGGAATCTCATACTCTGCCATCTGCTGCTGGTCCTTCTCGAGTTCTCTGCGTCCAAGGATACCGCCGAATACTTTGGGGTGCAGTGTCTTTACGCGACCGCCAAGAATTGATGGGTAACCAGTAAGGCTCTCCACTGCTGTGCAGGGAATGCCGAGTGACTCAATGAACTGCTGAGTACCGCCGGTAGAAATGAGTTGAACACCGTCTGCATGAAGCATCTTGATAATCTCGTCCAGACCGTCCTTGTAGAAAACGGAAACCAATGCCGATTTAATTCTTTTTGTTGACATATTTGTGTGTTAAAAATTGTGCTAAAAGTTTGATAGTCAATTTTTTGAATCCATTCCGCCCAAAATGGTGGATTTCAACTACAAAGTTAGTTGTTTTTGCGCGATTCTGCACTATAAAAATGATTCTATTTTTCAACAAAATGTGAATAAAAAAAGGGTCGGGAACATTCAAGTTCTCGACCCCTGTCGGTTGTTTATAAAACCTTTTCAGGCTTCTGTTTTCGGGTAGTCGATATTGTAGTGCAAGCCACGGCTCTCCTTGCGTTCCATTGCCTGGCGCATGATGAGGTAGCCCACATTGATTATGTTGCGAAGCTCGCACAGTTCGCGGCTCACGACACTCTGCTTGAATAATTCCTCGGTCTCCTCGTAGAGCAGGTCAAGGCGGTTCCACGCACGCTTGAGTCGCAGGTTGGTACGCACGATGCCCACATATGTGCTCATAATCTGTTGCACCTCCTTGGCATCCTGTGAAATTAGTACCATCTCCTCGTTCATCTTTGTACCCTCGTCGTTCCACTCGGGGATTTCCTCCTTGTAGCAGTACTCCTCGAAGTGTGCAATGGAGTGCTTTGCAGCCGCGTCGGCATATACGACGGCTTCAATCAAAGAGTTGCTAGCAAGGCGGTTGCCGCCGTGCAGGCCTGTGCATGAGCATTCACCCACTGCATAAAGGCGGTGGATGCTCGATGCTGCGTTCAGGTCAACCTTGATACCGCCGCAAAGGTAGTGCGCAGCCGGTGCAACGGGGATATAGTCCTTTGTTATGTCAATGCCAAGTGAAAGACACTTTTCGTAGATATTGGGGAAGTGTCGTCTTGTCTCCTCGGGGTCTTTGTGCGTGACATCAAGATATACATGGTCGTCACCACGCAGTTTCATCTCGTTGTCAATGGCGCGTGCCACAATGTCACGCGGTGCAAGCGAGAGGCGTGGGTCATATTTCTGCATGAACTCCTTGCCGTCCTTGGTGCGCAGTATGCCGCCATATCCGCGCATGGCCTCGGTGATGAGGAATGATGGGCGGTCGCCGGGGTTATAAAGTGCCGTGGGGTGGAACTGGATGAACTCCATGTCTTTTACCGTTCCTTTGGCGCGGTAAACCATTGCAATACCGTCGCCGGTGGCTACAAGTGGGTTTGTGGTTGTCTTGTAGACAGCTCCGCAACCGCCGGTTGCCATTAGCGTGACTTTGCTCAGGAATGTGTGGACCTCGTTTGTGGCAATGTCAAGCACATACGCTCCGTAGCACTCGATGTCGGGGGTCTGGCGTGTCACCTCAACTCCCAAGTGGTGCTGGGTGAGTATCTCGATTGCGAAATGGTGGTCGAATATTGTGATGTTGGGGTGCTTGCGAACGGCCTTGATGAGCGACTGCTGAATCTCGGCGCCTGTGTTGTCAGCATGGTGCAGGATACGGAATTCCGAATGTCCGCCCTCGCGATGAAGGTCGAACTCACCGTTCTCGTTTCGGTCAAACTCTACGCCCCAGTCTATGAGTGCCTGGATTTGAGACGGTGCTTCGCGTACCACCTTTTCCACGGCTTCTCGGTCGCTTATCCAGTCTCCGGCAATCATTGTGTCCTCGATGTGCTTGTCAAAATTATCGACAAGTTCATTGGTGACCGATGCAATGCCGCCTTGTGCAAAATAGGTGTTGGCATCCTCTAATGTTGTCTTGCACACAAGTGCCACTTTGCCTTTATGGGCAACCTTGAGGGCGTAACTCATTCCGGCAATACCGGAACCGATAACTAAAAAATCGAATTTCTTGACCATATTACCTTGTGTTTCTTTAGGGCGAAACGGGCTTCAGTCCTTTTTGTCCTTTGGAGTGTAAAAATACAAAAAAATGACAAGTAGTCTAAATTTATACGAAAAAATTATATACCTGGGCTTGTTTTGTCGTCTGAGGTCATTGCTGTGATGTTGCGCATGAGCTGTTCATAGCCACATCTTTCCACTGCGCTGTGCCCGAAAAGAGTATTGTATTCGGGTTGGGTAAGCTGGTTCCATTTCTCCTTTGTCATCTGTAGAAGTTCCTTGCTTGGTTGCAGTTCGGGAATTTCGTTCGGTGTGGCAAAACGGTTGTGTGGGCACACTGCCTGACATCGGTCACAGCCATAGAAGCAATCCCTCATCATTTTACCGATATTTTCGGGCAATTCGCTACGGTGCTCAATCGTGAGGTATGAGAGACATTTGTTGGCATCAAGCCCTTCGTTGCTCAAGGCCATTCCGGGGCAATTTTCTATGCACTTTCGGCAGTTTCCGCAAAGATTTTTCAGTTGTGTGGTGTCATAGCATAGTTCGATGTCCACAAGCAACTCCCCCAGGAAGAACTTGGAGCCTTTACCCGGAATGATGAGCTGGCGGTTGCGCCCAATGTATCCGATGCCTGCCGTTACTGCCCAATAGCGTTCAAGTACCGGTGCTGAGTCGCAAAAGGCACGCCCCTTGACATTGCAAATGCCATTTATGCTCTGCAATAGCAGATAGAGCCTGTCCTTTACAATCTTGTGGTAGTCTTTTCCTTGTGCATAGTCGGAAATACCCTCAATCTGCTGTTTTGGCGTGTAGTTGAGCGCGACGCAAATTATGCTCCGGCATCCCTCGACAAGTAGGGTGGGGTCGAATCTCTTTTCGCAGTTGCGTTCAAGATAACCCATAGTGGCATGGCTGCCCTGTGATATCCAATTGTTGTACATTGTTTCCGTTTCCGGCTCAACCGGCCCGGCCTTGGCAATGCCACACACATCAAAGCCGAGGCGCAAGGCTTCGGCTTTGATGTGTGCTGTCAGTTCTTCTCTTGTCATTTGAATACCTTGAATTCGTAACCCTGTTCAAGCAACCATTCAATGGCGCGTGGAAGAGCGTATTTGAGGTTGCTTTCCGAGCGCAGGGAGTCGTGGAATGTGATGATGGAGCCATTGCGCACGAACTTCTTCACATTGGCAAGTACATCCTCGCCATAGAGGCGGAAACTGTAATCGCGCGTTACAAGATCCCACATCACGAACTGGTAGCGTTTGCTCAACTCCTTATATTGTTTGCGGCGCAACAATCCATGTGGTGGACGGAACAGATTACTGTGTATGAAAGCATCGGCCTGGTCCACATTCTCAATGTATCCTTTTGTGCTTGTGAACAAACCTTTAAGGTGGTTGAATGTGTGGTTGCCAATCCTGTGCCCGGCCTCTACAACTTGCTGGTATTCCTGTGGGAACTTGTGGACATTGTCGCCTACCATAAAGAAGGTGGCCTTGATGTTGTAGCGTCCCAACAGATCCACGACCCAAGGGGTTATGACTGGGATTGGACCGTCGTCGAAGGTCAGGTAAACAGCCTTCTCATTCGGGTCCATCCTCCACAGTGCCTTGGGGAACAGGTTGCGTATGAAACCGGGTACTTGCTCTATGAACATTGCCTATAAGTGGATTATTCTAACATTTGTTCCAATCGTTCCAATTTACCGATCATGTCGTTAAGATCTTTAATCGGTACGGACGGTTCTGCCTCAACTGCCACCAACATACTCAAAGCCTCTTCAATTAAAGAAAACCGCTCATGTACATATGACTCGATAAGGTCATGTGTTTTTGTTTTCTTAGGATCCATTGCGCAGTAGAATCCCAGATGCCCATACTCCTCCTTGAGTATGGCATTTGAAATTTCTGTAATTCTATCCTTCAACAACTTGAGAGTGTCATCTCCAAGGTATGGATTCTTATTAAGTATAGATTCAAGCTGCAGGATTTCCTTTGCAAGTCTTTCTTTTTGCAGGCTTACGGTATCAGTCAATTCAGCAATCTCATTGTAGCCTTGTGACTGGTTGTCGGTGAGCTTGTGAAGGCTTTCCTTCCTCTTGTTTTTTTCTTCCTCAATTTCCTTTATGTGTTTTTGCTCATTATAGATGGCATAGTACAAATTAGCGATAGCTATAGTATTGTCAGCCAATGCATCATAAGGAGCAACATGGCTTGGGAACTCTTCATATAATTTCTCAAGCAGATTGATGATATCTTTATGAGGTCTCTCTTCGCGAACCATCTTTATGCCCAGCAAGGTGATATATCTGCGATGAGTGTGTATCATTCTTCTGATGGTTTCATCGGCATAATAATCCTTGTTCTCTTTCATGCCTCCCCATTTGAAACGCTCCATGACATTTGTGTAGAACTTGTCAATGTCAACGGGGCGGTTCATTGAATTTTCTGTGTTATATCCTTGTTCTTTGCTCCAGTCAAATGGCGTTATGCGGTATGCCAAGCCTTCGTGTACAAAGAACTTGGTCAGTACCTTCGGGTAGTTTTCCTCACCTACAGTTGTTGACATGTAAATGGGTCGCTTCCAGTTGGTATTGGCAAGAAGGTCGAATATTATGAGTTCATGACGATACAGTATACGCTTGCCTCTGATATTGATGGTCATGAATTCGGGCATGTCTTTCTGATACTTCTGAGGTATCATCATTCCCGATTCAACAACGGCTGCAGAATCAATAGGGATACGGAGTTCTTCAGTAGGGATAATCGCTACATCTGCTGGTTTCTTGTTATTGAGTTCATCTGCAATCCAATACAGAAGTTCGGCTTCTGACGCATATTCCTGGGCTTTTTTCTTGTCTATCTTTTTAATTTTTTCAGATTCGTATGCCAAGCGCTCGCATTCATCGTAGAATTTTGGTGTGACATCCTTGATGATTTCTTCCACAACCCTACGGGCTCTTGACTTGTTCCTGTCATTGGCTTCTGCAATCCAATATCTTGTAATGTTGTTGACATTGTGGATGTCTCCAACAATCTCCGCCTTTGCGGGATTTTGTTTCAAATACGCCTCAATGATTTTTGTTCCACTTTCGGGTATTGTATATGTAGCCATATTGGTGTTGCTGCAATAGTCGTCACGCTCCAATGTTATTGGCAGTGCCGGTGAATCGTATGCAGGGCGTTTCATCTGGTCGATGTACCAATCTGTCTGCAAATAAGACAGGTTGCATACGCGTGCATCGGTGCGCTCGCCCTCAACCTCCTGACAGTACCAAAGCGGGAATGTATCGTTGTCGCCGCATGTAAAGATGATTGGGGCTCCCTCTTCGGGAAGTGTGTTCAGATAGTTCTGGCCAAAGTCACGGCAGGCATAGCGTCCGCTGCGGTCATGGTCGTCCCAGGTCTGTGAAACCATCTGCAGTGGCACACAAAGGCAGATTACTGCTATTATGCTGTTTGCCAATACTATATGTTCCTGTTTGTTGTATTTTTTCAACAACTTGTTGGCGCATTGTACTATACCGGCAACACCCATACCAATCCAGATTGCAAACGCGTAGAATGAACCGGCGTATGCGTAGTCGCGTTCACGGGGTTGCATTGGGGTCTGGTTGAGGTACAGTACAATTGCAAGGCCTGTCATGAAGAACAGCAGCATGACAATGCTGAACTGCTGCTTGCCCTTGCGTCCATTGACCAATTGCCAAATTATACCAATGATACCAAGGATGAGCGGCAATGCAAAGAATACATTATGTCCCTTGTTTTCCTTGAGTGAGGTGGGCAATGCGTTCTGGTCGCCTACATGCCATTTGTCAACGAATGGAATTCCGCTTATCCAGTTTCCGTATTCCTTCCCACCAAAGCGGTTCTGGATATCGTTCTGGCGTCCTACAAAGTTCCAGAGGAAATATCTCCAGTACATATGGTTCACCTGGTAATTCACAAAGAATGTAAGGTTGTTCCATTGTGTAGGCATCTTTATTTTTCTGTTGCCATATGCTGATTTGACAGTGTTTTCTATCGGGCCTGTCCACATCTCGTAGAATTGGGTATGGTCCTTGCTGTACATGCGTGGGAAGAGCATGTTCTGTACATATCTATACTCCTTGTTGTAGCCTGTAAGCACATACCTGTCGGGGTCTTTAGGGCTCTTTTTCTCAGCGCGTACATAAATGGGGCTTGTCTTGTCAAATACGGCCTCGCCGCTTTTGTTGCGTTCCACCTCCGAGTCGAAGCACTCGCCATAGAAGAGGGGGCGTGTGCCATACTGCTCGCGGTTGAGGTATGAACCTAGGGTAAAGATATCCTCTGGTGAGTTCTGGTCCATTGGTGTGTTGGCTGCAGAGCGTATGACAATAAGTGTATACGATGAGTAGCCAATCATTATAAGCAACAGGCTCAGGAATGTTGTGTTGAAGAATCTCTTGCTTACCTTGTACTTGACTATAGCGACGGCTTTGCTGTATGTTGTCTTGCCGACTGTACAAGCCCAGTATATTGCGCCTAGCACTACAAGACCAAGCAGAATGCTTGTGCTTGTGCTGTGTCCATAGAACGGAATTCCCAACAATGCCACGGCAAGGGTGAATACGCCGGCGATGAGTTTCTGGTTGTTGCTCTTTTCTGTAAGATATATTCCGCCGATGATTGTTGCAAACAGCAGGATGATATATACATAGAGTCCTGTGTTGTATGGGAGTCCAAAAATGTTTACAAACAGCAGTTCAAACCATCCGCCAACCTTCACTACTCCCGGGACAATGCCGTAGAGTACAATCATTACAATGACAGCCGACACAACAAGCGCCAGTACTGAACCCCAGAAGCTTGCATTCGGGAACTTCTTGTAGTAAACGACCAATACAATGGCCGGTATACAAAGCAGGTTAAGCAAGTGTACACCGATTGAAAGGCCAACAAGGTAGGCAATCAGGATGAGCCATCTGTCGCTGCGTGGGTCGTTGGCATTGTCCTCCCATTTGAGAATGAGCCAGAATACAACGGCGGTGAAAAGTGAAGAGTATCCATAGACCTCGCCTTCGACGGCGCTGAACCAATAGGTGTCGCTCCATGTGTATGCCAAAGCACCCACAAGGCCGGAACTGAAGATGGTGATCATCTGGCTCTTTGTGACTCCCTGGTTCCTGCCAACGATGAGCTTGCGTGTGAGGTGTGTGATGCTCCAGAAGAGGAAAAGGATGCCACCGGCACTGAGCAGTGCCGACATTATGTTCACCATGTATGCCACATTCTCGGGGCTCGCAAACATTGAGAAAAAGTTTGCTGTCAGCATGAAGAAAGGTGCACCTGGCGGGTGTCCAACCTCCAATTTGTTACCTGAAAGGATAAACTCGGGGCAATCCCAAAAACTTGCCGTTGGTTCCACTGTGAGGCAGTAGGTCAATGCTGCAACAAGGAATGTGAACCATCCAAGGGCGTTGTTCCAAATCTTGTACTGTTTCATTATTTTGTTTTGTTATTATTTCCCTTCATTTTTGACATGTTGGCGACATGCCAAAATTCGCGCAAATTTACCTAATAAATAGCACTGGGCAAAATAATAACGGACAAATTGAACTTTTGTTAAGATTTATTTATATATCAAAAGTGCTCTGAATGGCGTGGTTACAGTGGGTCTATGTCATAGTACATCACTATTGAACGATAGCGCGGTTGCTCGCAGTAGGCCTGTTGCAGATTTCTCAGCACCTCGTTAATCCTGTATTGAGAAAGAGAATTCTCTACCTTCAATACAATTTTTCTTATGTACAGTTGTTTCACCTTTGCCACGGGCGGCAGGTCGGGGCCGAGTATGCGGTTGTCGAATATCTCGCGCATGTGCTTGCCGAGCAGTTCCGAGAACTCCTCGATAATGCGTACATCGCGGTGCTTCATGTAGATGTAAATGAGCCGATAAAAAGGAGGATAATGGAAGAGAAGTCGCTCCTGTAGCTGCCCGTCATAGAAAGAGGCATAGTCGTTGCTCACGATTTGCGGTATTACGGGGGCATCGGTCATCTTTGTCTGCAGGAAAACCTTTCCCTGTCCGTTCTTGCGCCCGGCGCGTCCGGCAACCTGCGACATGAGTTGGAATGCTCTTTCGGTTGCCCTGAAATCGGGGTAATTGAGTAGCGTGTCAGCATTGACAATGCCTACTACATCGACATTGTCGAAGTCCAGTCCCTTGGAAACCATTTGGGTTCCAATGAGAATGTCGGTCTTTCCCTCCTGGAAATCGCTGATAATCTTCTCGTATGCCGTGCGTGTGCGTGTGGTGTCGAGATCCATGCGCTCTATGCGTGCATCGGGGAAGAGGTTCTGCAGGTCGTCCTCAATTTTCTCCGTGCCATAGCCCAGGGTGGAGAAGTTGCGTCCTTCGCAGTTGGGGCAGTGTACGGGGGCTGGTATGGTGTAGCCACAGTAGTGACATACGAGTTTGTTCGCGTTCTTGTGCAGGGTGAGGGTGACATCGCAATGTTTGCAGTGTGGTACCCAGCCACAGACGCGGCACTCTATCTGTGGCGAGTAGCCACGACGGTTCTGGAACAGTATTATCTGTTTCTTGTCCTTCAGCGCCCGGCTCATGGCCTCGACAAGAGGGTCGGAGAATGGGCCTACAGTCAGTTTCTTGCGTGTGTACTCCTGCATGTCAATGACCTCTATATGCGGCAGTTGCAGTTGACGGTGGCGTGTTGTGAGGCTTACAAGGGCATACTTGCCTATTGTGGCATTGTAATAGCTCTCAATGGATGGGGTTGCCGTGCCAAGCAGTGTCCTTGCCCCAAAGAATGAAGCAAGTACAATGCCTGCATTGCGGGCATTGTAACGGGGGGCCGGCTCCTGCTGCTTGTAACTGTTCTCATGCTCCTCGTCCACAACTACAAGTCCAAGTCTTTGGAATGGAAGGAAAACCGATGAACGCACACCCAGGATTATGTCATACGGGGTGTCACTGAGCTGCTTCTTCCATATCTCGACCCTTTCGGCATCGGTGAATTTGGAGTGGTAGAGGCCTATGCGGTCACCGAAGACACGACGCAGACGCTCGATGATCTGCTTGGTAAGTGCAATTTCGGGCAGCATGTACAGAACCTGCTCACCGCGTTCTATTGCTTCGCTGATGAGGTGGATATATACCTCGGTTTTACCGGCCGATGTCACTCCGTGCAGCAGCGTCACATTCTTTTGTGTGAAGGATTCCTTGATTTCATCGAATGCCTTCTGTTGTGCCGGGTTCAGTGTGTTGACAGGTTGGCATGGTGTTTCGTTGCGGCCAAGACGCCCGATTTCTACCTCGTAGGTCTCAAAGACACCCTTGTCCTGTAGCTGCTTGTATATCGGTGGCTGCACCTGTGCAAGTTCAATGAGCCGATGCTTCGCAATCTCTTTTGGAGTCTCGCCGAGCGGGTCGGCCTGCTGCAGGTATGTAGCGAGCAGTCTTTTTTGGCGTGGTGCCCTGCCAAGTGTCTGCATGAGCAGGTTAATCCACTTCTCGCTGCGGTATTCGGCAGTGAGTCGCACGCGCTGTTCGGTACGGGGCTTGAACTCACCCTTCAGCCCTTGTGGAATGGCTGCCTTGTATATGTCGCCCAATGAGCATAGGTAGTATTTCGAAATCCATTCCCAAAGCTTTACCTGGCTGTCAAGTACAATTGGCGTTTCGTCGAGTACCTCTTTCAATGGCTTTACTGTATAGTCTCCGGGTTCGTTGTCATGCACGGTTGCCACAAGCGCTGTGTAGCTCTTCTTGTTGCCCAAAGGTACAGTCACACGGCAACCGGGGAGTACTCTTCCCTTGAATTCATCCGGGATGCTGTATGTGAAAGTCCCGGGTAGTGGTAGTGGCAATATTACATCGACAAAAAGGCTCATAAATGGTCTATTCTGCCATTGGGGCTACTTCTGTTTTTAAAGTAAAAATCCTTTTTATAGGATACTTAAGCCGGTGGAATTGATTCCACCGGCTTGTTTTTATTCATATATTCTGTATGTCAGAAAATGACGGCAAGTGAAATTTGCCAGCTGTTGGTCTTTGTTTCAAAAAAGTCCTTGGTTAATTCAAGAATTCCTGAAACGCTATCCAGGCTTTGGGGATTATTTTCTAAGAATTCTGCTGTGTTGTCAAATGTGATGTTGTAGTTTGCATGTATCTGCAGGTATTTGAACAATATCAAACCGAATCCAAGATTCGCGCTGATGTTCCTGTCTTCCAATTTGTATACCTTGAATGTTTTGTCGACACCGGGAATGTAATCAAGAATCTTGTCTGCGGTTGCGTTTCCTCCACCATTTACAAGGTCACGGAAACTCTGGACTTCGGCATGATTGTTGCCTACATTCCAACTGAACTGCGATCCAATGGTAACGAATGGAACAACAAATCGACCGACGGCGGGCAATGACAAATCATAGCGCAGGTTTACCGGAACATCAATGTTCTGGCTTTTGACAATCTGTCCTTCAAATTCAAAATTTGACTGTGAGTAAAGCAGCTCGGCTTCTATTCCCAAACCTATGATCGGTATCATGAGTTTTGCTGTAGGGCCAACGAACCAACCAGTGTTTCCTATAACGCTGTTCTTGATTTCCTCAAAATTGGTTGCCGGTTTGTCTGGAAGAGTCACTCCAGCCTTTATGCCTATCTTGAACTGTGCCGCTGCGGGCATTGTCACAAAGAGGTTGAAGACTACCAATAAACCAAAAAGTTTTTTCATTTCTAATTGTTTAAGTTGCTGTGTAAAACAGCACTACTGTTACATGAAATGTACCAGTAATGCTGCTTCATTACTTATTTCCACCGCAAATGAACGACAAAATAAGTAAATAAACAATAATTTGTGTAATAAGTTGTTGTAAATTGCGTCTTTGTAATTTTTATGGGATATCTGAGAGCCATTCAAACAACTTTCAAAATGTCTATCGGCGTTCGCGGCGTACTGATACAGAACCCTTGTTTCCGGTAGCACTGCTACTTCTCTTCTCCTTTTTGGCAGGCGCCTCCTTCTTTGTGCTCTTTATTACGCTGCGGTTCGTTTTTACTTTCTCTTTCTTTGCCGGTTTCTCTGTCTTCTTGTTCTCTATAGTGTCATTTGCAGCTGCATTTGCGGCATTGATAGAGTCCTGCTTGATTTCGGCAACTGTTTTTGTGTTCCAAAGGTTAGTGCGGAAATCCTTCAGTTGCTGTTCAATCTTGTCCTGCTCCTGCTTGATTTCTGTTGAATCATTGCAGTACTGTGATATAGCAAGGTTGTGCATGTTCAATGTGTTGTAAATCTCACCGTGGTAGCATCCCCTTTTGAAATAGTCGTCAAGTGTCATCGACATCACATTGTTGAGGCTGCTTGTCATTACGAGCTGCTGCGCGAGCAATGCCGATATGTCGTCATACTTGACCCAGAACATCGGGAACTTTGTCACCTCATCCCCTATATCGCCTAAACTGTGCAGTACGGGGCAAATTGCGGTTACGCGTGTCCCATATGTGCCTGTACGCTGGTCATAGTAGTATAACTCCTTGATATAGTAACTGAGAACCTCGGCACTTGGAATGTCGCTTTTGCCAACAATGAACTCACCATTTTTCTCCTCGTAGTATATATTGTTGTTATCAAGAATCTTTATGGGAGCAATTATATAATCGGGAGTAAGATGTTCTATTCCGTCAAGGTCATATCTGTAGGCTGTTATTTTCCCCTTGATTATGTAGTTGAACAAGAGCGTGAACAGGTTACAGTTGTTGCCAATCTGCTCTACTGGATAGTATAGCGGTGCGTTCTTGTCATTCTTGAGGTCAATAGAACGGTATATTTCGCGTTTCCAGACAACCTCCTGTGGGGTTTGTGTGACAGGAAATTGGCTCTTGGCCCTTTCGCTAAGCTCTACAACCGCTGTAGTCTCGGCATTTTCGCTCTTCTTGTTGTTGTTCTTGCGTGCGGGGGGCTGCGCGTTGGCTGTATGCGCCACAAATGCAAGTGCTGCAACAACTAAAATTCTGCTAATGTACTGCATATTGTAATATCGTTTGTTTCAGTTTATTCAATTATAACTTCAAGTACCGGCAATCTGCGTTTTACTTTGTCGGGGCCTTCGGCCATTACATTGGTAATGTAGAAACGCTTGCCGCGTCCGAGATTGCTTATCTCGTTCTTCTGCTCCTCGGTAAACAATGAAGTCTGTGATACAAGGCGCTTGGCGTCTCCTGTCCTTCCAAAGAATATCGTCTCAAACGAGAGCACCTTGAAACCGATGTTCAACAAACCGTCATCAATCGCGGCGGTGATGCCTTTCGTGCTCAAGAGTGTCCTTTTATTGAACTTTGTTCCACCACGATAGCGCTTTGTGTGACCATCCTTGTCCTTGTACTCAATGAATGGGGTCGGGTCGGGCAACTGGCGGACACGGAAAGGATACTCGCCGATGTTTATAGTGCGTCCCTCATCGTTAAGTGCCGTAACAGCAATCTTCAACTCTTCGCCGACTTTTGTCGGGATGACGATGTAGCCTTTCTTGCCGTTGCTTCTTATCTTTGCACTTCCCTTTTTAATTCTCATGGATACCTTGTTTGCAGGAATGCCCGGGACAGATACGCTCATTGGATTTTCATAGCCGGCATAGAGAACATTCATCATCGTAGCGCTTACAGTGGCTGTGGGAGGAGGAACGACTGTATACTTCTGCTCAAAGTGATATGATTTTTTCGCTCCATTGACAACCATGTGTCCGCTGAGTGTGTAATCGCCTGGCTTGTCGCAATTTACGGTATACACACCGTCTTTTGAATCGAACAGTTTATTGTCTATGTAAATTCTTGGTCGCTGTGTCGAGTCAACCGCTGCAAGAATTATCTGTGCAGAGAACTTGCCGCCCTGTACAATATTTGTTGCTGTTGGTATGACCAATGCCTTGATGTCGTTTACACGGACATCGCCCAGATCAATCTTCTTGTAGAGTGTATGAAGTACTTCGCCCTCTACATAACGGACATCATTCTGTATTTTTGTGAGCAGGGTGATGGCTGCAATCGCAGGCATGCTTTCAAAATGGTACTCCTGCCAGTTCTTGTTCAGGGCATTGGCGTGCTCCTCGGTGTCGAGACTGTTCTCAATCATCTCCATCTGTTCAGGAGTATCAACATGCTCCATCATGAATTCGCGGTATTCATTGATTTTGTTGTAGAGCATTTCTCCTTGCTTGTCCTGTGAGAGCATTACGAATGTAGAAGCCTCAAGGTTCTCGCGGTTTTTCAGGTTGTGTGGGTCGGCTTCTTTGCCGTCAGCAGCTTGAGCAATAAGCAGTTTGAGCTGGTCGGCATATTGATAAAGACTGTCCGATTTCTCCTTTACCTCTTTTGCGTGGTGGAGCCATTGGCGTACCTTATCCGGATTTTTCTTGAACATCTCTTCAAAGGAATTGAGGAGAGTTTCATTGTGTGCGCTTGTGCTCTCGTTGCTTCGTGTGAGGCTCTCATCGACCAATGAAAAGCCGTTGAGCACATCCGAAGAAACATTCATCGCAAGCATCGCCATCAGAAGTACATACATCAGGTTGATCATCTTCTGACGGGGTGAAACTTTTTGTTTTTTTATTTTCATTGTGCGAGATTCCTTAAATTTGTGGACGGTCCATCTTCGATGTCATGGCTTCAATCATGCGGCCATAGAGATTGTTGAGTTCCTCAATCTGCTGAGCCATCTTCTTGGTCTGCTCATTAACCTGGTCAATTGCATTAAGCTGTCCGCCTGCACTGCGCAGATGTACCTCGTAGAGTGCATTCACGCCGGTAAGGTTGCGGCTCAATGTATCCATCTCCTCCATGTTGCGGCCAAGTGCATCGGTCTGCTGTGATATGCGCTGGATAGCCTCGGTCAGAGCCTTCACCTTCTCCACATATTCTTGAGTGGCCATGTCCATTTCTCCAATGTTCATCGGTGCTGCTGATGGCAAAGTGTGTGCCAGGCCACCGGTTGCTGCAGCCATGCCGCCACCAATGACAATAGGTCCGGCTTCGGATGGTTCCAAAGTTGTTTCGGGTGCAATCTCCTCTCCATTTTCTGGTGTCGCAGATGTAACAGGTGAGCCTGTAGCTCCGGTCATTATAGGACCATTGATGATGATTGGTTGTCCGCCACCGGCACCGCTGTATGCCTTTGCCTCCTTTATGTCATCCTCTTCAATGTCATATGGACGTTCAAATGCCGAGAAAAAGAACACGATAACCTCGGTACCCATACCGATGAACAGCATGAGGTTTGCGCCTTCCATGTGTGTGAGCTTGAAAAGTGTACCAAGTATGACAATGGCTGCTCCCCAACTGTAGAGGTAGTTCAATAAGGTTTTACCCTTTGGAGAATCCATGAATGACTGCAATCCTCCTCTTCTGCGTTTTGACTTTTTCATATATTGTCTGTTTTTTTCTTCTTATATGTTATCTTCTGCGGTCGGCACCTGCGTAAGTTCTCACGCAGCGGAAACCGATGTATGAACGCGACTCGTTCTGGTATTCGTATGCTCGTGTCGCACCTTGGATGTATTTCACGGGGTCTTTCCATGAACCGCCACGCACGGTCTTCTTCTTCAGGCTGTATGGGTCTTCCTTTGCAGCGCGGTACTGCAGGTCGGGGTTGATGTCGCTCATCATCAACACTCCTGCTTCGGTATATACGGTTGATGTCCACTCTGCCACATTACCGGCCATGTCGTAAAGACCATTAGAGTTTGCCGAGTAGATACCACAACCCGATGTGATGAGGCTGCCGTCCCTGGTGTAGTTTCCCTCACCGGGCTTGTAGTTGGCATAGTAGCATCCCTCTGCGCTCTTTGTATCGGTCTGCTCCCATGGGAAACGGCGTGCATCCCTGCCGCGGGCAGCAAACTCCCATTCTGCCTCTGATGGCAGACGGTAACGCTGAATCCAACGCGCCTGTGGTCCCATACCGCGCAACAGATACTCAGTGCGCCATGCACAGAATGCATTTGCCTGCTCCCAACTTACACCAACAACAGGGTAGTTGTCATATTTGGGGTGGCTGAAGTAGAGCTGCAGATATGTCTCGTTGTTTGCGTTGGGGAAATCATTTACCCAGCAAGTAGTGTCGGGGTAGATGTTTACGATGTATGTGTTGAGGAAATCGTATGCACTTGACAATGGGCGGTTGATTGTCTCGCGTACAATGTTACCCTCGTCGTCAATGTATGCAGTGTCCTTTGAAATGGTGATAACTGCATCATAATCAACAGGAATGTCTGTGTTGCGGTTACGCTCCTCGGGGTTCAGACGGTTCTTGCGAAGTGCAGCCTGTGTGTAATCGTAGATTTCATAACGATAATTCATCTGTGCGGCATCGAGCATCTTTTCACCGGTGATGGGATTGGTGATATATACGCTTTCAATGGCACGCAACTCATCCTCTGTAGGTTTCTTCCAGTTGAGGTATGGAGTGATTGGCTCTCCAAACTCGTCCTCTGTAATCTTGAATGTCTCGTCGCCACCATATGCAGGGTCGGCAAGACGCTCGCGGATGATGGAATCGCGTACCCAATATACAAACTGACGGTATTTTGCATTCGACACCTCGGTCTCGTCCATCCAGAATGCCTCGACCGAAATATCTCTGGCCGGTGCTCCTGTGCCCCATAGTGAATCATTTACCTCGTCACCCATTTTGATAGAACCTCTTTGTACGAGTACCATACCGAATGGGGCAGGTTCATTTACCGCCGAACCATGTACTCCTGTAACTTCTCCGCCCTGCGAAGTGCTCATGCCGCTCATCTTGGGGCTGAAACAGGAAATCAGCGCGAACGATAGGAATGCTGTTGAAAGAAAAACTATTTTCTTCATCATTGTAGAATTCTTATGCTGTTATGTTTATTTTTCCCTTTTTTAAATATATCCAGGTCAATCTTGTAACCTATGTAGATATCGTGGCTGCCATTCTCGGCACCAATGCTCGATGTGAACAGTTCGTATGCATAGCTTGCAGTAATGTTCATCATTTCAACACCAAGAATGAATGCTACCGATACCGTGGGGCTGTATGTTATACCGCCAAAAAAGTCCTTTCCGCCATAGCTGTATGTGCCAAGTGCCGTTATGTCGACCCTCCATCCGACAAAGTCGGTCATCACCTGCAAAGATGGCTGTATTGATACTAACGAGTTTTTCAGTGGAATATTGCCTCCGGCCATAAAATTAAAATATGGGTCAACATCCATCTCGTTCTTTTCGCCCATCAGTACAGTCGGTGCATTAAGGTGAGTACCCGATACTCCGGCATAGAAATATTTGTGCTGGTACAGGATGCCCGCTCCAAAGTCAATTGAGTTGCCGTCAGCATTGCCCGACGGGAATGCCGGGTCTCCTTGCTCCCCGCCAAAAATAAGGTCCTTGTTTTCGAATGTGCAGTTCACAAGGCCAACCTGTGCGCCCACTGCGAAGCGTCCGCCAAACAGCTTGAAAGCATAGGCATAGTTGAGATAGAGATGCTGGTTTACGAAGCGGCCAATCTCATCGTTCACCACGCCAAGACCAAGGCTGTGGTCGCTCTTTATGAATGGGATAGGAGCATCGACATTTATAAGCATTGTCTTCGGGTTGTTCTCGAAACCCGAGAGCTGGTGTGCGTATGCGGCATATGCTGTCAGTTTTCTCTCGGCACCCGCACCGGCCGGGTTGTAGAAGTTCTTCATCTCCCAATAGTGGGTAAAGTGTGCGTCAAACTGTGCCTGCACCTTTCCTGTGATGCAGACCATGAACAGTATTATGAGTAACCACTTTTTCATTTTGCTCAATAACCTCTTCTCACTAACGCGAAAAAGAGTAATATATTATCTTTATCATTTGTTTAGGCTGTGCCAAGTTGAAAATATTATACAAAATTGCAGTAATTTTTGTAAACTTGCAATCGCGATTCCTTTCCATTAGCGGCAAACAGTACAAAACATGGCAAGACTTCTGTTTGCCATGTTTTTTGAGTTTTATATTCTTATTCCTGTTGAGAATTCGAGATATTCAGCCTTTACACTGTGTGACTTGATGGCAAAGCCCAGGAATGTATTTCCAAATTTAGGGAAATAGTATCTGAGGCCGGCCTTCTCGTAATGCCATCCACGCTCACGGTCACCGGCCTCCTTAGCTTCGGCACCATTTACTCCCTTGTGTCTGTATGGGTATGCACCAACGGCGACATGGACGGCAAGGTTATGCCAATAGACCTCTTGGACAAGTGCGAGGCCAACGGAGATCGGTGAATAACCCGGAGAGTTCTCAACAGCCTTGTCGCCGTATATTATTCGGTCACTGGCTTCAAGTTCCTTCATGTTTGATGAGTAGAACACATCAAGGCTTACTCCACTTGCATATCTCAATGCATAGCGGTACAGGGCATCTAAACTGATAGAGAGTTTGGGGTGTGCCTTGAGCTTTATACTGCTTTTCTTGGAAGCATCTTTCTCGGTCTCCACTTTTGCATTCCACTCGGCCATACAGGTGTGTACGCCACCTCCAAGTACAATAATGTATTGCATCCCGCGCTTGTAATCGGTTTTGATGCGAGGAGTGCCGATGTATTCCTTGTGGTCGTAATCGTCAAGTCTGTAACGCGCGAACAGGCCTGCGCCAAGTGCGTTCAAAGCCTCGTTGGGGAGTGCCAGACGGCCGTTGGAATAGTGGCGGAACATTGCATCTGCACCAATTTCCCATCTGTCGCCAATGTGGAATTTGATGAAGGCTCCGGCTCCGAAGTAGGCCATAACGGGTGAGCTCAACCAGTTGTTGCCCGGGTTGTTCACCGGGTCGTATCTGTCGGGGTTGTATGTCGCTCCAAAATCAAGCAGGTAGCCAAGGGAAAAGTGTTTTTTACGCAGCAAGGAACGCTCAAATGAACCGTAAAGAGAATAAAGGTTCGAGAACTTAGTCTGGTCATGGAACTTGAAGTCACCCATGCTTGCAATGGAGAAACCGAAATTGAAGATAGGGTATCCGAATCTTTGTGCATAGACCGAACTGTCGCTAGGGTTTGTCTGGAACCCAACCGCAGCCTCGTATGTCATGTAACCGTATGTCTTCAAGTTGGGTCTGGTTCTTTCCATGTCTGTTCCATACCATCCATGCGCAGTAATAACCATATCCTTGGCTCTGAACTTCTGTGCCTGTGCTTGTGTCTGGAATAGTAGTAAAAACGAGAATGCAATAACAGTCGTTATAATAGCTTTCATGGCAGTGTCGCAATTATTATGCAATGCTAATATAAAAATAGGACAACCGGCCTGTTTGTTTTGACCTGTTATCCTATTTAATCTGTTGGTTGTTAATCTTTTGAGAACTTAATATTCCTCTTCGTCAAAGAAGAAGTCCTCTTTGCTTGGATAGTCAGGCCAGATGTCTTCGATGCTCTCGTAAACATCGCCTTCGTCCTCAATCTCCTGCAGGTTCTCTATAACCTCCAATGGCGCGCCCGAGCGTACTGCATAGTCAATGAGCTCGTCCTTTGTTGCCGGCCATGGTGCATCCTCCAATTTGGATGCCAATTCAAGTGTCCAATACATATCTGATAATGTTTTATTAAGTTTTTGTTAAGTGCGTGCAAAAGTATATTAAATTTATTTATTTGCAAGGCTTTTGCCATATTTTTTCCTCTCCGCCCAGCAGTTGGCGCTGAAGCACGAAAAGATAGTCCGAAAGGCGGTTGACATATACCATTGCATTGTGTGATACCTCGCACTCATGTCCCAATGTTACCATTGTTCTCTCGGCACGGCGGCAGATGGTGCGGCATGCATTGGCGCGCGCTGCCTGCTCGCTATTTGCAGGGAGTATGAAACTTCTTAATGTGGGGAGCGATGCGTTTATGGTGTCAATCTCTCTTTCAAGTGTCTCAATTTCGTTTCTCTCAACAGGTTCATAATGTTTCTCCTCTGCCGCTAAATGACAGCCGATGGTGAAGATACAATTTTCTATTTCTGTGATGAAATCAATGGTTCTGCAATCATTGAGTGATGCTGCAAGCAAACCTAGGTGTGCGTTCAGCTCGTCGAGAGTCCCGTAGGCCTCAACTCTTGGGTGGTCTTTGGGAACGCGTGTGCTGCTGCCGAGCGATGTGCTGCCACAGTCGCCTGTGCCGGTGTAGATGTTTGCCTTCTTCATAGCTGTTTTATCTTTTCAGGGTGTAGTGCTGTTTCCGTCTCTCCTTGTCAAAGAATAGCAGCCCGTAGCTGTACATGTCGTATGTGATGACTGTTGCGCTGTCACTTACAATCTTCTGCCACCATTCGCGTGTCCTCTTGTTGCGGTGTATGCCGCCAACAACAATTACGCTTTGGGCATCGGTGTGGGGCAGTGTGGCATGTACAAACGGAATGGTACTCTCAGTGGCATCTATGTAGAGCATACCGATGGTCCCAAGTTCTTTGATTATCGTGTCGAACTGCTCCATGTTGCCAATGATGTGGCAACCGTTTGTACTGAGCAATGTGCCGGCTTCCGTCTTCAGTTCTGCTTTGTCCAGGAATGCATGGTGCTGTACGCTTGGCTTTGCAAGCAGCATTGCGCAGGCTGCATCGGCTGCACCAACTGATATGCAGTTTTTTGGCTGCAGGTGGTTGGTTATGCGGAATATCTCCCGCGCGTAGTTGCTGTTTCCCCTTATGGCCTTGTCAAGTTGGGCGTAGGCATAGTAGGCTCTCCGCTCCTTCAGCACTTGTGTGACGAAGAAAAAGGCCGAGGGGGATTGGATTCCAAACCCCCTGTTGTGCCTTTTACGGTTTATCCAACTGCCCAATCCCATTGTATCAGATGGCGAAAGCCTCCTTTACTTTCTCAATATAGTCGAGTTTCTCCCATGTGAAGAGTTCTACTTCCATGGTCTTGGTCTCGAGGTAGCGTGATGTGAACACCTTTGTCACCACCTGTGGTGTGCGGCCAACATGGCCATATGATGCTGTCTCGCTGTAGATTGGGTTACGCAGTTTCAGACGCTCCTCGATTGCTTTTGGACGAAGGTCGAAGAGTGCCTTTACCTTCTGTGCAATCTCACCGTCGGTGAGGGCTACCTTCGCAGTG
>JAEIGA010004648.1_pt1 | contig 21202 bp, 18 predicted proteins | sample 9270691 | NCBI WGS metagenome assembly JAEIGA01 (sample SAMN17057246, study PRJNA624740) | gut metagenome | biome: biome; isolation source: fecal sample | host: Bos grunniens | place: China: Xizang | collected 2019 | reverse complement strand
TAACTGTCGGAATACCGAAAAATATAGCGGAATAAGAGAAAAACCGAAGGACGTTTATCCACAGTCCGTCAAATGCGGATGTTTCGCCGATGACTTTTGCCGCCTCAAGAAAATATCCGGATCTAACATCGTTTTGCGGGTCAAGAATGCTTGAATTTACGCCGGAAAATATGATAAACGCAAAAAAGACAAATATGATAACCGCCTTGATATAACCTGTTGCGGTTATTGCCGAAAAACCGCCGAGAAAAACAAATATTGCAATTATCAGTCCGCATAAGATTGTTGCGGATGTGTTGCCCATATCCGTAAAGCGGTTGAGTATATCAGCCGAAACGGAGATCACGTTTGCTGCGAAAATAATGTTGAATATGAAAATTATTGCGGAACATACAGCCCTTAAAATACCGGATCTGTCCCTGAATCTGTTTTCGAGATATTCGGGAAAGGATTTTGAATCTCCCGCAAGCTCCGAATATATTCTTATTCGTTTGCTCACAAGAAGTCTGCTCAAAAATATGCCGCAAACCATGCCTGCTGCCGAAAATATTGCACCCGATATTCCGACGGATGCGTTCAGCACTGCCATCGGTACGGTTACTGTAAAAAGATAACCGAGAAGCGCCGTCTGTGATGCCAGGCCTGCCGAATGGGCGGGAAAATGACGGTTTCCGAGAATATAATCGGATACGGACGAGCATTTAAGATATTTGTATGATCCTATACCCATTGCCGTTATTCCGTAAAGAACAATAAACCAAAGCATCCGAAGGCCTCCTCTCAAATGTAAATAACAGCATTTCTTTATTAAGAATACACCTTTTTCTGCGATATGTCAAGATATTTTGCATTTTATTTGAATTTGGGGTATTGAAAACGGCATTCAATATATGTTATAATAATATATAACAGAGTAGATACCGAGCGTTAAGTGCCGAAGAATGGGAAGTCGTCTTCGGACGAAAAAACGGTTTTACGTTTTGCGGTTTGGTGTCGCGTCCGCTGTGTAAAATTAAATATTTTTACGACGGATGATTCTGAATAATTTATATTTGAGGGTCATCAAATGAAAAAAAATGTCAAAAACCATGTAAAAACAATTATCGTCTGTGCGATTTTTGCGGCGATAGGCTTTGTTCTCGACAGATTTATGGGCGTTACGCTCCCGCTTTTCGGAAATAAGAGTCTGTCTGTAAACATCAGCTTTGTACCGATCTTTCTTGCGGGATTTCTTTACGGTCCTGTGTGGGGTGCTCTTGTCGGCGGCGTTCAGGATCTTGTGTGCTGTCTTCTCGTTCCCCTCGGTGCCTTTATCCCCGGAATTACGCTTTCAACAATGATCGCGGGTGCGCTCGGCGGATTTTTCAAGATGTTGTTTATAAAAGATATCGCTCAGTTTACCGACAATAAGATCGGAAAACAGGCGTCTGCATCATCTTCCGTGTTTTCCGCGATTTCTGCCGCATCTGTCCTTGCGTGCGGTATTCTTCTGTTTATACCGTCTCTTGTTTTTACGTATGCAGACGGCACTTCGACCGAGCTTACCGCTTGGCAGGCACTCGTTCAGACAGAGGAGTATAAAACCGTATTTACATCTGTTTTACATTCTCTCGATACCGGAGACAGTGCTGCTCTTATTTATTCGGGCATAAAGATCTCGGATCTTGCGGGTACTGTTTCAATCGGCTTTGCGGCTGCGGTCGTTTTCGGTATTCTTGCCGTTGTATCGTTCATTTATAAACGTAAGCTTCCCGCTGTTCTTTCTGCATTTTTCGGATTTATCATCAGCGGTGTCGTTGCTTTTACAACGATCCTTCATGTCCCCAAAGCCCTTGCAAATACCGATATTTCCGTTGATATTACAGTTGTCCCGTATATTTTCACGGTTCTTTCCGCCGTTGTTCTTTTAAGAGTTATTACCGATTACAGTCCCGCGCTTACAAAGCTTACAGTCTTCTGTCTTACCGCAACTGTTATAACATCCATTCTCAACTCTTTCTGGATAAGCCTCGCATATTCATCCGTTTCTTTCTGGGTATATCTCGTTCCGAGACTTGCGGTTGCAGTGTTTATCGGTGTACCCCTTTATACTGCGATCCTCTGGCTTATTCTTAAAAAGTCAGTTCCTCAGCTTAAAAAATCAAATCTTCTTTAAAATACAAAAATGATATAAGGAGTTTACCGAATTATGAAAAAAATCCCTTCCGATATTGAAATTTCCAACGCAGCCGATCTTTGGCCTATAAAAAAGATCGCAGAAAATGCAGGATTCAGCGAAGATGATCTTATCTACTACGGTCCGTACAAAGCAAAGATCTCTGAAAAAGCAGTAAAAAATAAAAAAGGAAAAAACGGTAAACTGATCCTTGTTACCGCTATCAACCCCACTCCTCTCGGAGAAGGTAAGACCACCACTACAATCGGCCTTGGCGAAGCTCTTAACATTCTCGGCAAAAATGCTGCAATCGCTCTCCGCGAACCTTCTCTCGGCCCTGTTTTCGGTCTTAAAGGCGGCGCTACAGGCGGCGGTTACGCTCAGGTCGTTCCCATGGAAGATATAAACCTTCATTTTACAGGCGACTTCCATGCGATCACTTCCGCAAACAACCTTCTCTGCGCTATGATCGATAACCATATCTATCAGGGCAATGTTCAGAATATAGATCCCAAACAGATCATTTTCAAACGTGTTCTCGATATGAACGACCGTGCTCTCCGTAATATTGTTGTCGGTATGGGTAAGCTTACAGACGGTGTTGTACGTCAGGACGGCTTCCAGATCACCGTTGCATCCGAAGTAATGGCTGTTCTCTGTCTTGCTTCCGACCTTGCAGACCTTAAAGCACGTCTCGGTAATATCCATGTTGCAAACAGATACGACGGCACTCCCGTTTACGCTCGCGATGTTAAAGCAGACGGCGCAATGGCTGCCCTTCTTAAAGATGCAATTCTTCCCAACCTCGTTCAGACTCTTAACCATACCCCCTGCTTTATCCACGGCGGTCCGTTCGCAAATATCGCACACGGCTGTAACTCTGTTCGTGCAACATCTCTTGCTCTTGACAGATTTGATTACTGTGTAACAGAAGCAGGCTTCGGCTCTGATCTCGGTGCTGAAAAATTCCTCAATATCAAGTGCAGAAAGATGGGTGTAAGCCCCAACTGTATCGTTCTCGTTGCAACCGTACGTGCTCTTAAATATAACGGCGGTGCTCTTGTAAAAGACAGCGCGATCGAAAACCTCGAAGCTCTCGAAAAGGGTCTCGACAATCTCCGCAAGCATATCGAAAACCTCCGCGGCTTCAATGTTCCCGTTGTTGTTGCTCTTAACGTATTCGGTACCGATACCGATGCAGAAAAGGCTCTTGTAGAAAAAGCTTGTAAAGAAAGCGGCGCAGAATTCGAATGCTCTTACGGCTTCGCAGAAGGCGGTCAGGGTGCCGTTGCTCTCGCAGAAAAAGTTGTTAAGGCTTGTAATGAACCTTCCGAGCTTAAAAATACATATGATCTCGACTCTTCTATCGAAGAAAAGATCTGCGCTGTTGCAGATAAGATCTACGGCGCTGACGGTGTTGACTTTACAGCTGCCGCTAAAAAGACTATTGCCGATATCAATGCTCTCGGTGCAGGCAATCTTCCTATCTGCGTTGCAAAAACACAGTATTCATTCTCCGATGATCCCAAGCTTCTTTGCAGACCCACAGGATTCCGTATCACTGTAAGAGATCTCAAGCTTTGCTCCGGTGCAGGCTTTATCGTTGTTTATCTCGGCGATATTCTTACAATGCCCGGCCTTCCCAAGGTTCCCGCTGCTGACAATATCGATATCGATAACGACGGCAATATCATCGGCTTGTTCTAAAAAAAAGATTTTTAAGCCCCAAGATCTTGTTCTTGGGGCTTTTATGAGGCTTATATGAGTAAAAAAGATGAAAAAACAAATGTAATGAGAGTTCTCGAACAAAAGCAGATCGAATTTGAAAGCTTTATTTACGATCCTGCCGAAACGAATGCCGTAAATATCGCCAAAGCCCTCGGCGAAGATCCTGCGTCTGTTTTCAAAACCCTTGTCACTGTCGGAAAAAGCAAAGAACATTATGTTTTTATGATTCCGTCAAACGAAGAGCTTGATCTTAAAAAGGCTGCTGCCGCCACAGGTGAAAAATCGATCGAAATGATCCCGCAAAAAGAGCTTTTGCCTCTTACGGGATATATTCACGGCGGCTGTTCGCCGATAGGTATGAAAAAACAGTTCGATACGTTTATCGATGAAACGGCCATTCTCTTCGATCGCATATGTTTTTCCGGCGGAAGGGTCGGGTTTCAGGTCAGAGTACGCCTTGAGGATCTGAAAAGCGTTGTGGATGTTAAAGAATTTGATCTTGTTAAATGAATATTTGTCCGCATATACGGAAGTCTTCGCTTTCCTGATATGCGGATTTTTTATGATTTTTTAAAGGACACTCTTTTGTCGTTTTATTTATATATTTATATTGTAGATACGGCTTGACAAAAAGCAATAAATAATGTATACTTATAATGATATATTGGCGAAGTTCGAAATCAACTCTTTAAGGGGTGTTTGCTGTGACAAACCACGAATGGTACAAACAGGCTCAATACGGTATGATGATCCATTGGGGCCTTTATTCACTGCTTGCCGGTGAATGGAAGGGTAAGAGAACTCCGGAGATCGGCGAATGGATTCAGGCATATTTTGCAATTAAAAACGAAGATTATTCTCAGCTTGCAAAAGTATTCAATCCCATATACTTCAATGCTGAGGAATGGGTTCTTTTCGCTAAAAGATGCGGTATGAAGTATATCGTAATAACATCAAAACACCATGACGGATTTGCCCTTTTTAAGTCCGAGGTGGATAAGTTCAACGTTGTAGATGCAACACCGTTCGGCAGAGATATAATCGGAGAGCTTGCAGAAGCATGTTATAAGCATGATATGAAGCTCGGCCTTTATTATTCTCAGGAGCTCGACTGGCATCATCCCCACGGCGGCGGATATACAAATTCCGGCGGATGCTCCGGTGTTTCGTGGCACAATTCCTGGGATTACGGCATGTCTGCCGAAGGCAAAGATTTCTCGATATGCTTTGAGGAAAAGATAAAGCCTCAGATCAAAGAGATCTTAACAAAATACGGCGAGCTTTGTCTTGTCTGGTTTGACACACCGCACACGATCTCCACCGAACAGAGCTTTGAGATATTCAACATGATCAAAGAATATCAGCCGAACTGCCTTATCAATTCACGTCTCGGAAACGGCGCTTACGATTACGTTTCTCTTTTCGATAACGAGATCCCCGAAAAATTTGAACCGAACAGCGCAACGGGCTCTCTTAACGATCTCGGCGGCTTCAAGCCTTCTCCGTACGGTCTTTACGAGACTCCCGCAACTCTTAACGACACCTGGGGCTATAAGTATTTCGACCATAACTGGAAATCTCCGGAAAAGGTCGCAGAGCTTAAAAATCATCTCAATTCAATGGGCGTCAATTATCTTCTTAACGTCGGTCCCGACGGTCTCGGCAGAATTCCGTCCATCTCGCAGGATATTTTGCTGAAAGCCGCAGAACTGATGTAAAAAACAAGACATAAAAAAGAATTTTTTATAAAATTTACGCTGTAAGTATTGTAAAAACATAATTAATAGTGTAAAATATAATGTAAAACAAATTTCGACCAGTCAAATAAGGAGGGCTGAAAATGCTCAGACTCGATAATTCCAACGGTATCATCGCTGTTGATGATAATGTAATTTCCAATATAGTTTCGATCGTTGCAGGCAATTGCTTCGGTATTACCGGTATGTCCGCTAAAAACGTCACCGAAGAATTCTGGGAACTTTTCCGCAGAGATACGAGCGATAAAGGCGTAAGTGTTCGCTGCAGCAACAATGCCATTGAAGTTGACCTTCACATTACAGTCGTTTACGGCATTAACATTCCTGCCATTACCGAAAGTATTGCGCATAAGATCACATACACTCTCGAAGAAATGACGGGTTTCAAAGTAAGTTCTGTTAATATTTTTGTTGACGCCGTAACCAAATAATCCGGCTCAACTGTGATTTATAAATTAAAATGAGGTTTCATTCAAACATGATAAACGGACAGGTTTTTCGCGATATGGTCCTTTCCGGTGCCAACGCGATAGATAACGAAAAAGAAAAGATCAACAGTCTCAACGTTTTCCCCGTTCCCGACGGAGACACAGGTATCAATATGAGCCTTACCATGCAGGCTGCAAAGAAAAATCTTATCTCTTTTGAGGGTGATCTTTCTAAGTGCGCAGATGTTGTCTCCTCTTCTCTTCTCAGAGGTGCCAGAGGTAACTCAGGCGTTATTCTTTCTCTCTTCTTCAGAGGTATAGCAAAAGAACTCAAGGGCCTTGAAGAAGCAAGTACTGCCGATATGGCTCGCGCATTCAAAAACGGTGTTGATTCCGCTTATAAAGCCGTAAGACATCCCACCGAGGGTACCATTCTTACCGTTATGCGTCTTGCTGCGGATGCAGGTCTTGACAATGCCGAAAATAACGAAGATATGGTTTCTTTCTTTGACTGCGTTTACAATGCCGCTGCTGACACTCTCGCAAAAACCCCCGAAATGCTCCCTGTTCTTAAACAGGCAAAGGTAGTTGACGCAGGCGGTAAAGGTCTTCTTACAATTTTTGAAGGTATGCTCTCCGTTATCAAGGGCGAAGGCATTATCGAAAGCACAGGCAATGCTTCCGTTGAAGAAGCTGCTTCTTTTGAAGACTTCAACACCGAAGACATCAAGTTTGCATACTGCACCGAATGTATTGTCGATAAAAAAGCAGATGTTACATCCGCTGAAATTGAAGCGTTTGAAAAAGTTGTTATGAACGCAGGCGACAGCGACGTTTTTGTTGACGATACCGAAATCATTAAAGTTCATGTTCATACAAACGATCCCGGTAAGGTTCTTTCCGCTGCAGTTACCTGCGGCGCCCTTGCTACCGTTAAGATCGAAAATATGAAGCTTCAGCATTCTAACGTAATTGCCGAACAGGGTGCTCAGCCCGAAGAAAAAGGCCCGAAGATCGCCGAACCCGAAAAGAAATACGGCTTTGTTTCCGTTGCTGCCGGTGCAGGTCTTTGCGATGTGTTCAGAGATCTCGGTGTTGATGTTATCGTTGAAGGCGGTCAGACAATGAACCCCTCCACCGAAGATATCATTTCTGCGGTTTACAAAACTCCCAGTGAAGTTGTTTACGTTCTTCCCAACAATAAAAATATCTATATGGCAGCAAAGCAGGCAAGTGAGATAATCGAAGAAAAACAGGTTATCGTTATCCGCACTACCTCTGTGCCTCAGGGTATATCTTCAATGCTCGCATTTGATGAAAGTGCATCTGTTGAAGACAATACTGCAAATATGAAAGCTGCAAAGGATTCCGTATTTACCGCAAGCATGACTTTTGCCGCACGCGACTCTGTTTTTGAAAACAGCGAGATCCGTGAAGGCCAGACCCTCGGTCTTGTTGAAGGCAAAGTAAAATACGTTGAAGATACAAGAAATTCATGTATGGAAAAGATCGCATCCGATCTTACCGACTATTCGTACATAACTCTCTTCTATGGCTGCGATGTTGAAGAAGCCGAAGCAGAAGAAATGTGCGAGCATCTTAAATCTGTTCTTCCCTCTGATAAGGAAGTTGTTCTCGTAAACGGCGGTCAGCCCGTTTATTACTACCTTATCTCTGCAGAATAATCCAAACGTTCGGAAAAAATATCTATGAAAAAGCTTTTCGTTATTCTGGTTTTGCTTATATCAGCTATTACCTTATCCTCGTGTACGCAGACAAATATCGAAGACCTCATCGCTCTCCCCGAGACAGATACGTTTGAGCAACGTATCCACAATAAGCTTCTCGAGGTCGAAGCCGATGATGTCTCGTTGGTCTTTGCATTAAGAGGTCAGGTACAGAATCCGATAAGCTTTTTTGATCTTAACGGAGACGGAAACGATGAGATAATCGTTCTTTACCGAAGCTATAAAGCTCATCCGAATTCGGGTGATACAGCAAATATCCATATTTTTTCAAACAATAACGGCGTTATTACTTCTTTCTTTGATATAATCGGAGCCGGAAGCGGCATCGATAAGCTTTCGTTTGCTGATTTTAACGGTGACGGGCTTTCCGAGCTTGTTGTCGGCTACGTTTCGGCTTACGACAGCTCTACAATGCTTTATGTCTACGAGCTCGACTTCGTAAACAAGCGTGCAAACAACACGGTGTCACGACGTTATAACGAGTTTATTGTTTCCGATATGGACGGTGACGGTAATGACGATATCGTTTCCGCAACGTATAAATCTCTTGACAGTGTTGCATATGCAAGCTTCTTTAAGTATGATATTCTTGAACAATGCGTAAAGGAATCAAGCATATCCGCTGATCTGTCATACAGCAGAACTCCCTATACCATGATCCCGTTTACTGCAGAAAACGGAAAAAACGCGGTTGTTATAACATCAAGATACGGAACCATGCTTATGACCAATGAGGTTATAGTGTGGAACGATACGAAAAACTGCATAGAAAATATTGCGTATGACCCTGCGGGACGGCGAAATCCGGTTGCTTACATGAAAACCGATTACTGTTCTCTCGGCGATTACATTCCGTGCGATGTTGATAACGACGGCTCTATAGAGATACCTCTTTGTTATTTCTTTGATGAAGATGAGGCTTCAAAAGCTCTTACCAGCTGGCAGGAAGCACTGCTTTTCCCTTATGTCTGGTATTCTTTTACGGGAGAAGGGCTCGATGCCGATTTTACATCTTATGTAAACAGCGAAAGAGATTATCTTTGGGTGATCCGTGATGAGGCGGCATATACAAATATAAAGGCATATATGAATTATAATAATGATCTTTATTTTTACTATGTGTCGGACGAAAACTACACGTATCCGATCTTCGGTGTTGACAGACGTGTTCTTCTTTTCAGTATTCAAAGCTCAACCCAGACACCTGTATTTGACGAAAATAACATATTCCTGTATTATTCCGAAACAAGCGGAGAATACTACACGCTTGTCAAGGCAGATCTTCTTGAAAGACAGAAGCCGCTTATGCCGTCGGACGAAATAATCAAAAATTCATTCAGACCCGCAACCATCACAGTCGGACACTGAAAGGAGGTCCTTTACAAATAATGAAAAAAATTCTTATTCTTGAAGACGAAATGTCTATTCGTGATTTTATTGTTTTTAACTTCAAAAGAGCAGGCTATGAGGTCTTTGAGGCAGGCACCGGAAACGAGGCATTGAACGTTTTTTCGGAAAATTCAGATATTCAGCTTGCCGTGCTTGACGTTATGCTTCCGGATATAGACGGTTTTGAGGTCTGCCGTAAGCTTCGTGCACAAAACAAAACAATGGGCATCATCATGCTTTCGGCAAAGGACCTTGATGAAGACGTACTTTCCGGATTTATCTCGGGCGCCGACGATTATGTTAAAAAACCCGTCAGTGCCTCTGTTCTTGTTGCAAAGGTCGATGCGCTTTACCGCAGGATTTCCGTGGTGTCACAGCCTGCTGTACAGCCCGAACCCGCAAAGCAGCCCTCTCAGGTTTTTGTCCTCGACGAGAAAAAACGAACCGCAACAAAAAACGGTCAGCCTCTCGATCTCACTCCCAACGAATACCATATTCTTAAATATTTTATCGAACATCCCGATGTTGTTATAACCCGCGACGATATCCTTCAGGCAGTCTGGGGCTATAATTTTAACGGAGATGCCGATATTGTAAATGTAAACATAACACGTTTGAGAAAAAAAATAGAAGACAAGCCTTCAAAACCCGATTTCCTTCAGACATCGTGGGGGAAAGGCTATATCTGGAAAACTAAAGACCAATGAAATTCTTTCATGCAGATATTACGTTTCGCTGGTTCAGATCTGTTTTTTCCTTCATGCTGATCTTTCTCATTATTGTTGAGCTTATAATACTGTTTTTTGTAAACGACAGTCTTTACAGCAACGTTGAAACGTATCTTGACCGAAGAAGCGAAATCAATACAAGATCTTTTGCCTCTCTTATTGTTGAAAACCGGAACGATATTCACAATGCCGCCCATTCTTTTATGAATTCTATGAGCGATACCGAGAATATCCGTTTTGAAATATACGATCTTTCGGGTAAAAACTTCCTTTCATCTGACGGTTTTACAACAAGGACCGTTCTTGACGTTACAAAGGTCAATGGCTCGAAAACAATAACAAATGACTCCTCAAGCGGTGAACGTCTTATGATAATGGATGTTCCGTTGAGAAACAGCGGCGGGTCCGTCTGCGGTGCGATAAGATACATAGTTTCTCTTGAAAATGTTTTCGGACTGCAGGTTGTGTATACTGTTGTTTCAATTGTCGGGCTGCTGCTTGTCGCTGTTCTTGTATTTCTTTCGGGACAGTATTTTGTACAGTCGATCGTAAAACCCGTAAACACGATAATCCGTTCCGCACAGCTTATTGCAAAGGGTGACTTTTCAATTCGTATTCAAAAGAAATACGATGACGAGATCGGTAATCTTTCCGATGCTATCAATAACATGGCGCAGGAGCTTTCCAAGATCGACACTCTTAAAAATGAGTTTATTTCATCTGTATCGCATGAATTGCGTACACCTCTTACAGCTATAAGAGGCTGGAATGAAACGATAAGCATGTGTGATCCCGAAACAGACGGAGATGTTATAAAAAAAGGCTTATCGGTAATCGATGCCGAAACAGACCGTCTCGGACGAATGATCGAGGAGCTTCTCGACTATTCAAAGATCCAGAGCGGACGCTTTACAATTTCAAAATCAAGGGTAAATCTCTTTACGCTTGTCCGCGAAACTCTTGATATCTATTCTCAAAAGGCTGCTTCGGCAGGCATTGAGATAAAATACAACACACCCGCGTTCGAGCCTATCGTTACAGGTGACCCGAACCGTTTAAAACAGGTGTTTATCAACATTCTCGATAATGCAGTCAAGCATTCTCCGAAAAACAGTACCGTTGAGATCCATCTGCTTAAATCCGCAGCCGCGTATTCCGTTATTTTTAAGGATCATGGCAGCGGTATCAAAAAAGAGGAATTGCCGTTTATCAAAGGCAGATTTTATAAGGGATCTTCAACAAAGCCCGGCTCCGGCCTCGGCCTTTCGATCTGTGATGAGATAATCAATCTTCATGGCGGTACTCTCGATATAGACAGTGCCGAGTCAGAAGGTACCACCGTTGCAATAACTCTTCCCATCAGTTCAAATTAGCTTCAAAAAAAGGAAATACAAATGAGTAAAAATAAAACACAGTATGCTAATGTCGGCGGTCAGGCTGTTATGGAAGGCATTATGATGCGTTCCCCTAAAAAAACGGTTATGGCTGTACGTACACCCGATAAATCAATAGTAACAGAAGATGTTAAATTCACATCAATAAGAAAAAAATGGAAGTTTTTTGCACTCCCGATAATCAGAGGTGCGGTTGCTTTCATCGAAAGCCTTATTCTCGGTTTTCAGACTCTTTCCCGTTCCGCTGAGCTTTCCGGCCTTGAAGAAGAAGCAAACGGCAACAAGTTTCTTGAAAGCCTCATGCTTATCGTTTCTTTCATTCTCGGTATAGGTATTGCGGTAGGCGTGTTTATTCTTCTTCCCGTCGGCATCCGTATGGGTCTTTCATGGCTCATTAACGGCACAACAAACTGCTTCGGTGCGTTCCGTGCTCTTCTTGAGGGCGTTATAAGAATAGGTATATTTGTTCTTTACGTCTTTGCCGTCTCCCGAATGAAGGAGATACACAGACTTTTCCAGTATCACGGTGCGGAGCATAAAGCTATTTTCTGCTTTGAGGCAGGCAAAGAGCTTACTGTTGAAAACGTAAGAGAACAGTCCCGTCTCCACCCTCGCTGCGGTACAAGCTTTCTTCTTATTACAATGCTTGTAAGTATTATCGCTTTTTCTCTTATCCCCTTTGACGGCGGCCTTTATATCCTTATAAAATTCGCACTTCTTCCCGTTATCGGCGGTATCAGCTTTGAGCTTATTCAGCTTGCGGGCAAGTATAATAATGTTTGCACAAGAGTTCTCAGCGCTCCGGGTAAGCTTATGCAGATGATAACGACCTGTGATCCCGACGATGATCAGATCGAGGTTGCCATTGCCGCTCTTACAGCTTCTCTTACCGATGACGGTCAGACTCTTGACCACGAAGCCGCTTATAAGGCAGAAGAAGATGTTAAATAATTTACTCGAAATGCTTGAAGGTCATGGCGTAGACGATGCAAACACAACGCTCAATGTACTTTGTGCATATGTGCTTGGTGTGGAATATTCACAGGTACGTATTCGCCGTATGACCAAGACTCTCGTTCTTTCGGAAGAGCAACAAAAAACTCTCTGTTCTTATGTTGAACGCCGCTGCAGTGGCGAACCGACAGAATATATTACCGGTGAACGTGAATTCTACGGTTTTTCGTTTCGGTGCAAGAAAAATGTTCTTATTCCGAGAAACGATACGGAGATCCTCGTGGATGCCGTTCTTGATGTCGTTGACGACGGAGATACTCTTCTCGATCTCTGCACGGGAACGGGATGTATCGGTATCAGCCTCGCAAAAATGAAAGATATACGCGTAACACTCGCGGATATCAGTGATTTTGCACTTGACTGCTCTCGTGAAAATATTGAAAGACTCGGTGTTGAAAACAAGGTTAATGCAATAAAGCATGATATATTTTCAGATGTTCCGGAGGAATGTTTTGATATTATAACATCAAATCCCCCATATATTACGGAGGATGAGATGAAGGAGCTTTCGGCAGATGTTAAAAACGAGCCGACACTTGCGCTTTTCGGCGGCAAAGACGGGCTCGATTTTTACAGAACGATCTCCGAACGCTATAAGCCGTTTCTGAAAAGCGGCGGGTATATTTTTTTTGAGGTAGGTTATAAACAAAGCGCGGATGTCGCGGCTATCCTCGAAAAAAACGGATATACGAACATAAAAATAAAAAAAGACTATAATAATACAGAACGGGTCGTTTTAGCCCGTAAATCTTGATAAAGGATAATTTATTGATGAAAGTTGCTTTGATATTCGGCGGTAAATCAACGGAATATGAGGTGTCCTGCCTCTCCGCCGCTTCTATATTATCAAATATTAACGGCCACGAGGTCACTTGTATCGGTATAACAAAAAAAGGCGAATGGTTCGTTACCGAAGCATCCGCAGACGAGATCCGCTCAGGCAAATGGGTAGATCTTGATAAAAAACCGATAAGCTTTGACCTTACAGAAAAAGCATTTATCTGCGAAGGTAAAAAAATCGAAATTGATGTTGCTTTCCCCATTGTACACGGAAGAAACGGTGAAGACGGCCGTCTTCAGGGCCTTCTTGAGATGTTTGAGATCAAGTATGTAGGCCCCGGTGTTCTCGGCTCTGCGGCTTGTATGGATAAAATAACAGCCAACAGACTTTTTGAGTCTGTCGGAATTGCTCATGCAGAGTGGTTTGAGGCGATCAAAGGTGTTGAATCTGTCGAACAGATCAGCAAGAAAGTTGAAGCCTTCGGTTACCCCGTATTTGTTAAACCCTCAAATGCAGGATCTTCTGTCGGCATAACAAAATGCTTTGACGGATCCGAGCTTTCTGCCGCTGTTGATCTTGCTTTTGAAAATGACAGCCGCATTATTATCGAAAAAAGCATTGAAGAGCCTTGGGAGATCGAGGTTGCGGTTATGGGCAACGAATTCCCCGTAACATCCTGCACAGGCAGAGTATGCTCTTCCAATGAAGAGATCTACGACTACAATGCGAAATATCTGAGCGGAACATCAAAAACTCTTATTCCCTCCGGTCTCGATTGCGATGTTGAAAAAGAGGTAAAAGAACTTGCTGTCAAAGCATACAAGGTATGTGACTGCAGGGGTATGTCCCGTGTTGACTTCCTTATTGACAAACAGGGTAAAATTTATATAAACGAAATAAACACACTTCCCGGCTTTACAAGCATCAGTATGTTCCCTGCGCTTTTTATTGCAACGGGAATGACTTATTCCGAGCTTATAGATAAGCTTCTGAATTACGCTGCAAACTGATTTTTAGGAAAGGCAGGCAGAAGTATGCGATTTTTCGATTTTTGTTCGGGAATAGGCGGCGGACGCCTTGCTCTCGAAGCTGCGGGGCACACCTGTGTTGGTTACTCCGAAAAAGACAAAACGGCAGATATTATTTTTTCTTATCTTACCGGTGACTGCCGCGGTTTTGGCGATATAATGCTTATCGACCCGTCAAGGCTTCCCGATTTTGATATCATGCTTGCGGCATTCCCTTATAAGAATTTTTCCGCAGGCGGTAAGCGTTTCGGCTTTCACGATAATAAGGCCCATGTTATAACAGCGCTTATAGGTATTCTTTCGGCTAAACGTCCGCTTTATTTTATTTTTGAAAACGATAAGGGCTTCCTTTCTTATAACGGAGGCAGAGCATTCAAAACCGTTTGCGGAGCTCTTGAAACTGCAGGGTATGAAATTTTCAGCAGTGTTCTTAACTCTTCCGATTACGGCACTCCGTACAACCGCGAGCGTGTGTATATCGTCGGCGCTTTGAAGGGTGCGTTGTCAGGTCCGTTTGAATGGCCCGAAAAGGTAGAGAGCCGTCCCGTAAGTGAATTTCTCGGCGACGAATATGCTCCCGTTCTTCCTGTTTCCGACCCGACATTTCTTGCAGGGCTTCAGAATGATTTCAACAGGGGACGCATATTTATAAATGAGCTTCTTTCACGTGATCATATCGTTATTGACAGACGTTGGAACGACTACCGCGTGTTTGAAGATAAGGTTCCCGCTTTAAGCTCGTCAAGAATGGGTATCGTTTATACTCTTGGCGGCGAGCTGAAAAAAATAACCGCATATGAGGCTCTTCTTTTGCAGGGCTATCCCGGAAAAATTGCAAAAAAAGCGCGTGATGCCGGTATTCTTCGCGGCAGTCTGATGAAATATGCCGCAAATTCCGTTTCCGTCAATGTCATCGAACATATCGCCCGTGCGATCGAAAAGCAAGCTGTTACTTCTTTTGTTCCGTCGGAGGACCTTGAGATATGCTCCGGAATATACGAAAAAAATATCGGGACAAAAAAGAAATTTATCTCTGTTTTGTGTGATTACGAAAACAGTCAGACTGCAGAAAAATGGCTTTCCGTTATCGGTGAGGATCCCGAAAATATTGATTTTGTAAAAGCAGAAACTGTCCGAAACGACAGCCCGATAACCGTTTATATCAAACAGAAGGGTAAACGTATCGCAAATATTTCAAAGATCGGATTTTACACTCTTTCGGGTAAAACAAGAACATCCGTTCTTGCAAAAAGAACTCTTTCAGATCTTGCCGATGAGTGGAACATTCCCGAGGATGTTTATGCTCTTCTCGATCTGAATGTGAATAAAAAAGTTAAATTCAAAGATATGGCTGAGCATGAACGTGAAACTGTACGATCATGGTTCTTTGAAAACAGATTTCTTGTTGTTTCCGATATAATATGCGGACGTGACGATACTGCCCGTGATTTTATGTTCTTTACTCATAAGTCCGACAAAAAAACAGAGTGGATCTTCACAGGCGTCGGCTCCCTTGTGGGAAAGAAAACATCGGGTGATGCTTCTTTTGTGGGAGATTCGCTGAAAGTCTGCGGAATAACTCTTGCAAGAACAACTTCGGGGCAGATCAAATTTACGGTCAGTCTTTAATTTATGAAAGGCGACAGTCTTTATTTATGGAAAAAGCAATAGGTGTTTTCGATTCGGGCTTAGGCGGTCTTACTGCCGTTAAAGAGCTTTCAGCTCTTATGCCCAACGAAAATATAATATATTTAGGAGATACTGCCCGTGTACCTTACGGTTCACGCTCTCCCGAAACGCTCGTGCGCTTCGCAAAAGAGGACCTTGCTTTCGTCCTCAGGCAAAACGTTAAAGCAGTGCTTGTCGCATGCGGAACAATAAGTTCAGTAGCTCTTCCTGTTTTAAAAGAAACGTGTCCTGTTTTTGTTGAAGGTGTTGTCGGCCCTGCCGCACGAAGTGCCGCATCAAAAACAAAAAACGGCAAGGTTGCGGTCATAGCAACGAGTGCAACCGTAAACAGCGGTGCTTACAGAAAAGAACTCGCATCGGTCGATACAAATATTGAGGTTATCGAGAAAGCCTGTCCGATGTTTGTTCCGATAGTTGAAAACGGCTATTTTGCAAGAGACAATGCTGCCGCAAAGATAATTGTTTCCGATTATCTTACCGAAATAAAGAAAAGCGGAGCCGATACTCTTATTCTCGGATGTACTCATTATCCTATCCTCCGTCCTCTTATCGAAGATTTTTTAGGACCCGATGTAACACTTATCGACTCCGGAAAAGAAGCTGCGAAGGTTATCTGTAAAAAGATCGGTGAAGAAAATATCGGCGCAGATAAAAACAATGTAGGTAATCATACCTATTATGTTACGGATGAACCGTCTGGGTTTGTTTCTTTGGCAGAGCTTTTCCTTGATAAAAAAATCAAGGATGAGGTCCGAAAAGCGACACTCGACGAGATGTTAAAGCAAAACGTTTAAAACAGCTTAGAATTTCAAAGGAGAAACAATGAAAGAAGAAAACAGAGCCGTTCTTGAGATCAAATCGGTTCAGGACGGTGTAGAATCTATGCTTCTCATTTCGGATGTCCGCGTTACTACGAAAAAAAATTGCCGTCTTCTTGAATTTGACGGCACGGAAATATGCGGTGTCCCCGGAGAAGTGACAAGCTTTAAAATATTTAACGATAACAATGTTGAATTGACAACGACAGGCCGCCACGTTGTTTCTTCGTCAATGACGTTTGAACAGGGCGTAAAGCAGCACTGTCACTATACAGATGCATTCAATGAGCCTATTGTGATCGGCTTTTCAACAAGCCGTGTTTCGTCTTCTGTTAACGATAACGGCGGACGTCTTGAAATAGATTACTTTGTTGAATACAATAACACACTTTCGAGCAAAAACTCGATGAAACTTACATACAGATATAACACCTGAAAGGTTCGGATATAAATTATGGATTTCTTATTGGAAATAAACAAAATAATAACCGCTAATGTAGCGGCTGCAATCAAATCTGCTCAGGAGAAGGGCGAACTTCCCGAAGCAGAGCCTTATAAATTCTCTGTTGAAGTTCCCAAGGATACTTCCTTCGGCGACTTTTCCACCAATGCCGCAATGATCGGTGCAAAAGCATTCCGTAAAAACCCCGCACAGATAGCTTCCACCATCGTGGCTAATATGGAGCTTCACCCCTGGCTTGCTTCCGCTGAAGTAGTAGGTGCATTTATCAACTTCAGAATGAGCCCCGCTTACTTTGCGGATGTTGTTAAAAACATTGAAAAAGAAGGCGCGGATTACGGCCGTTCCGATTTCGGCAAGGGCAAAAAGGTAATGGTTGAATACGTTTCTGCAAACCCCACAGGTATGATGCATATGGGTAATGCAAGAGGCGGCGCTCACGGCGACAGCCTTGCTACCGTTTTAAAGCTTACAGGTCACGATGTAACCCGTGAGTTCTACGTAAACGACGCAGGCAACCAGATCGAAAAATTCAAGGATTCTCTTGAAGCACGTTATCTTCAGCATTTCCTCGGTGAAGAAGCTGTTCCGTTCCCCGAAGACGGCTACAAGGGCGCTGACATCATCGACAGAGCGGAAGAATTTATCGAGATCAATGCGGACAAGTATGTTGAAGCATCCTCCGAAGAAAGAAAAGCGGCCCTTCTTGCTTATGCTCTTCCGAAAAATATGGAGATCATCCGCGCAAATCTTAACGAATACAGAGCCGAATACGATGTCTGGTTCAACGAATCCGATCTTCACAACAGCGGTGCTGTAAATGAAATTATCGATATTCTTACCAAAAACGGTCATACATATAAAGAGGACGGCGCTGTTTGGTACAGAGCTACCGATTTCGGCGCTGAAAAGGACGAAGTTCTTATCAGAAAGAACGGCACTCCCACTTATTTTGCTGCCGATATCGCTTATCACAGAAATAAGATCGTAACCAGAGGCTTTGATAAAGTTATCAATATCTGGGGTGCTGACCATTACGGTCATATCGCACGTCTTAAAGGTGCGCTCGATGCTGTTGATGTTGACAGCGCAAAGCTCGATGTTATCGTTGTTCAGCTTGTACGTCTTTTGCAGAACGGTGAAGCTGTCAAGATGTCCAAACGTACAGGCAGAAGCATCACTCTTGCCGACCTTTTTGATATGACAGGTGTTGATGCCGCAAGATTCTTCTTTAACCTCAGAAAATCCGATACTCATTTTGACTTTGATATCGACCTTTCCGTTGCAAAGACAAATCAGAACCCCGTATATTATGTACAGTACGCTCATGCACGTATCTGCTCCATCCTTTCTGTTCTCAGATCCGAGGGTATCGATCCCGATAAGTGTGTTGAATCCGTAAATTACACCGAGCCCGCTGAAAAGGCTCTTATCAACAATCTCGCATCCTATGCGGACGAGCTTGTTAAAACCGCGGCAGATTATGACGTTTCAAGAATCAACAAATACACCATCGACGTTGCATCTGCTTTCCACGGATTCTACAACGATTGCCGCGTTAAGGTTGAAGACGAAAACGTTATGTATTCAAGAATTGCTCTTGTTAAAGCAACAAAGACCGTTCTTGAAAATGCACTTGCTGTTCTTAAAGTTACAGCTCCGGAGAAAATGTAATGAACTTTTCATATCCTTTATTGCTTGACGGCGCTACGGGTTCAAACCTTATCGCCGCAGGCATGAACCCCGGTGAACGTACTGCTGATTTTATTCTTTCTCATCCGGATGTTATGACGGATCTTCAGAGACGTTACATCGAAGCAGGGGCTTCGGTTATTCCCGCGCCTACTTTTGGCGTAAACCCGACGAAGTTCGGTCCGGAGTATTCCGATGTTCTTCGCAGACTTGTGTCCCTTACCCGTAATACCGTTGAAAAATACGGCAGCGGCAAGGTTTTGATCTCAAGCGATATTTCTCCCTGCGGTCTTTTTGCAGAACCTATGGGAAATGCCACTTTTGATGATATTTATAACGATTTTGCGGCTCAGGTAAAGGTTTTTGTTGAAGAGGGCGTTGATATTTTAACGTTTATGACGATGTACTCTCTTTACGAATCAAGAATTGCTTTGCTTGCTTGCAAGGAGATTTCAAATAAACCTATCTTTGCATCCGTTACCGTTGACCGAAACGGAAAAACAATGACCGGCAGCGATATCCGTGCATGTGTTTCCCTTCTGGGCTCTCTCGGTGCGTCTGCGGCAGGACTTAACTGTTCAACAGGTCCTCTTGATATGGTAACAAATATCAAAGCCGCTTTCTCTGCGGCTAAAGTGCCCCTTTACTGCAAGCCCAACGCAGGAACCGACGTTGAAAATTATCTTTCTCCCGAGGCGTTTGCCGAGGCTGTGAAATGTCTTATAGCTGAAGGTGCAAGTGTAATAGGCGGATGCTGCGGAACATCTCCCGAGCATATTGCGGCTATTGCAAAAATACTTCCGTCATGCAGTGTTAAAACGGTTGAAAAGAAAAATACATTGGCTGTTTGCACGGAAAAAACATTGCACGAATTTGACGGCAAGATCACTCTTTCGCCTGTTTACGATGTTGAATCATTACTTGAGGATTGCTTTGATTTTGACACAGACGAATACAGTGCCGCTCATATCGAGATCTCGTCTGTTGAAGAAGCAAAGCAGCTTTTGTCTTCCTGCTATATGTTTGATATTCCTCTTGCGATAACTTGCGACGACTATACCGTTGCGGAAAAAATGGCGAGAGAATATTGCGGTAATCTTATGTTTACCGATCATTGCGATTTTGAGCCCGAACAGAAATATTGCCTCGAATCGCATTATGCAAGTCTTTTTATTTGACATTATGCACGAAATATTTATGAAACGCGCACTTACCTGCGCAAAAAAAGCCGCTAAAATGGGCGAAGTACCCGTTGGGGCTGTCGTTGTAAGAAACGGTGAGGTTATATCCACGGGTTATAACAGACGTGAGACCGACAAAAACGCCCTTCGCCATGCGGAGATAACCGCGATCGACCGAGCATGTAAAAAACTCGGCGGTTGGCGGCTTTGGGAATGCGATATTTACGTTACGCTTGAACCCTGCCCGATGTGTGCGGGCGCGATAATCAATTCAAGGATACGTAATGTTTATGTCGGCGCTCCCGACCTTAAAAACGGCGCGATGGGCAGTGTTGTGTCCCTTCAGGACAATTTTACTCATAAGCCGACCGTCGTTAATGGCATATTGAAGGATGAATGTGCCGCTGTTCTCTCGGATTTTTTCAAGAGTCTTAGAGAAAGAAAAAGAAGCGAAAAGTCGCAGGACGTGTGACTTAAAAAATAAATATGAAAAGAGGATCTTAATATGAGTTTTCGTATAACATTTATCGGTGCGGGCAGTCTTACATTTACCAGAACTCTTCTGTCCGATATTCTGGCTGTTCCCGAATTTCGTGATATTCAGGTGTCGTTTACCGACATCAATCCTCATAATCTGGATATGGTGTATCAGCTGTGTCAACGGGATATTGAAGCCAATGGCCTTGACATTAAGATCCATGCCACCACCGACCGCCGCGAGGCGTTCAAGGACGCAAAGTACGTGATCAACTGTGTGCGTATCGGTATGCTGGAGGCCTTTGAAAAGGATATCGAAGTCGGCTTGCGCTATGGCGTTGATCAGTGTGTCGGAGATACGCTTGCTTGTGGCGGTATCATGTACGGTCAGCGCGGCATTCCTGCGATCTTGGATTTCTGCAAGGATATCCGCGAGGTGGCCGCACCCGGTTGTATTTTGCTGAACTATTCCAATCCCAATGCCATGATCACTTGGGCGGCCAACAAGTACGGTGGTGTGCGCACTCTTGGTCTTTGCCACGGTGTGCAGGGCGGTCACAAGCAGATCGCCAGCGCCTTTGGCTTGGAGCAAAAGGATCTTGACATCATTTGCGCGGGACTCAACCACCAGACATGGTATATCAAGGTGGATCACAAGGGTGAGGATATGCTGCCGAAGATTCTGGAGGCCTACGAAAATCACCCCATGCTTTCCCGCAAGGAGAAGGTTCGCAT
>JAEIGA010004647.1_pt1 | contig 21207 bp, 20 predicted proteins | sample 9270691 | NCBI WGS metagenome assembly JAEIGA01 (sample SAMN17057246, study PRJNA624740) | gut metagenome | biome: biome; isolation source: fecal sample | host: Bos grunniens | place: China: Xizang | collected 2019 | reverse complement strand
TTTGAACATTTAGAAGAGTATTTTGGTTATAATCTAAATGCTGATAAAATTGCTTCTTATGCTCCAAGTGCAAATGGAGTAACTGCACAAGAATTAATTGAATATTATGATGGAAAAGTTGATTTTTCAAAATTTAATAAATTATCAGCAAGAGATAAAGTTACACAAAAATTGATTAAAGATGTATCTGGTATAGATGCACCACTTGTTTTAGATCCAACATTACTTATTGATAGCTTTGAAAAATATACAAAATATCCAGAAAATGATGAAAAAGATTATATTGTAATTTATGGATATGAATTTTCAAATGAAGAAATTTCAAAAATAATGGAATTTGCTAAATCTAAAAATAAAAAAGTATATTCATTAGGATTTGAAAAAGATTGGTGTGATGCTTTAAAAATAGATGTATTTGAGTTCTTAGGATATATGAAGAATGCAGATTATTGTATAACTAATACATTCCATGGATTGTTATTTGCGATGATATTGGAAAAAGAATTTGTAGTATTTCCAAATACAAATGCAAAAGTACATGACATTATAGATAGATTTGAAATTTCTGAAAGAAATGGTATGTATGTAGAAGATTTGAATGAAATATTTGATAATAAAGTTGATTATGAAAGAATTAATAAATTTAAATTAGAAAAAAGAGAAGAATCATTAGAATATTTAAGAAACTTTATTGGTTAAGGAGAATTATGGAAAAAGTTTGCAATATAGAAAGATGCATGGGCTGCATGGCTTGTGAAAATATATGTCCAGTTAATGCTATAGAAAAAGTTAAGAATGATAGAGGTTTTTTTGAACCTCAAATAAATAAAAAAATCTGTATTAATTGTAAAATGTGTCAAAGCGTGTGCCCAGAACTTACAGATATTGTAAAAGTAGAACCTATTAGAATATATGCTTGTAAAAATAAAGAGCTTGATGTTAGAATGTCTAGTTCTTCAGGTGGTACTTTTTTAGAACTTGCTAAAAAGATATTTGAAAATGGTGGAAGTGTATATGGTGCTGCATTTAATGATGAAAATAAAGTAGTTCATATAAAAGCAGAAAATGAAACTGAATTTGAACCTATAAAGAAATCTAAATATGTACAAAGTGATGTAGGAAATATATATGAATCTCTTGAAGAAGATTTGAAAAAAGGGAAAAAAGTAATTTTTTCAGGGACACCTTGTCAAGTACAAGCTGCTTTAAATTTGAATGAAGAATTAAGAGACAATTTATATTTGATAGATGTTGTATGTCATGGCGTTCCAAGCCCGGGCGTATTTGAAGATTATAAAAAATATTTAGAAAATAAATATAATTCAAAAATTATAAAAATTAATTTTAGATATAAAACAGAAAAATCAACACAAAATATTAAAGTTGATTTTGAAAATGGAGAGACTTATATTTCTAGTCATGTTGATGGAGATTTATATTACTCATTATTTGCAGATGATATTAGTTTAAGACAATCTTGCTATGATTGTAAGTTTAAATCGTTTGAAAGAATAGGAGATATAAGTTTAGCGGACTTTTGGGGATATAGAAAAGGTCCTGCCGAAAGTTTTGGTGATAACAAAGGAGTATCATTAATATTAATAAATAATCAAAAAGGTTTGGAGTTATTTGATCAGATAAAAGATAAAATAGATTATATGGAAATAAATAGAGAAGATTGTGAACCATATAATTGTTTTAAAAACTTTGCTATTCCAAGTAAAAGAGAAGATTTGTGGAATGATTATTTATCTAATGGTATTGAATCACTAATAAGTAAAATTGGTACTTTTAGAGATTAAGATTTCATTAAGAAATCAAAGTGGTAGAAAAAGAGAGAAAAAAGGACTAAATCTCACTTTAGCATAGTGAGATGACAGTATTTTGAAATTAAAATAAAAAGCGTTTAAATATAGTTAAAAACAGGCGAAAACGGCAATTCGCCTGTTTGACAATTTACATAAATTTGTAGTATAATATAGTCTGAGGTTGTATTTTATGTATTATAATTGGAAAGATAAAACAAATACAGAAGAATTAAAAATAGTATGTAATTTAATAAGAAACGGAGAGCTTGTAATCTTTCCAACAGAAACAGTATATGGAATAGGTGCTAATGCATTGGATGAAGCTGCGGTAGGTAAAATATTTCTTGCTAAAGGCAGACCTTCAGATAATCCTTTAATTGTTCATCTAGCAGATAGAAGAAAAATTGAAGATATAGCACAAAATATAACTGAAATGGAACAGATATTAATTGATGAATTTATGCCTGGTCCATTTACTATTATTTTGGAGAGAAAACCTATAGTTCCAGATATAGTTACAGCTGGTTTAGATACTGTAGCCGTAAGAATTCCTGAAAATATTATTGCTAAAGGTATTATTACTTTTTCGGGTTGCCCAATAGCAGCTCCAAGTGCAAATATTTCTGGAAAACCAAGTGGAACTAAGATTGAAGATATAAGAAAAGAATTAGAATCTAAAGTATCTGCAATTGTTGATGGTGGAGAAACAGAAATTGGATTAGAATCAACGGTAGTAAGAGTAATTGATGAAGTACCAGTAATTTTAAGACCAGGTGCTGTAACACCAGAACAAATTGAAAAAGTTGCAGGTAAAGTAAGAATAGATAGAAATGTTTTTACAAAAACAGAAGTTGGACAAATTGTTGAATCTCCTGGAATGAAGTATAGACATTATGCTCCAGAGTCAAAATGTATGCTTGTGTATTGTGAAAACGATTTAGATCAAATTTTTTATTTAAAGAAATTTATTAAAGAGTTCCAAGGAAATGTTGTTGTCATTGGATTTGGAGAACATCAAGAAAAATTACTTGTAGATGATGATAGATTTATTTCAATGGGAAATAGAAATGATTTAGAATATTACGCAAAAAATATATATTCGGCATTGAGAAAAGCAGATGAAATAAAACCTAAAATGATTCTTATCGAAGGTGTAAAAAAACAAGGTCTTGGATTTGCTATTATGAATAGACTTTTGAGAACTTGTGAGCATAATTACTTCGAAAGATAAAAGGAGAATTTTATGAATTTAAAACTAAATAAAGAAAAAAGAAAATTTATAGCAAAAGCTGAAAAAGTAATGGGACATTATGATATTGCTACACCAGAAGAAACTTTAGATGAACTTATTAATACTAATAAATCTATTGCTAGATTAGGTGATGGTGAATTCGATATGATTTATAAAATTGGAATGAACTATCAAAAATATGACGAAAAATTAGCTCAAAGATTAAAAGAAGTTGTTCAATCTGAAGATGATGGAATTTTAATCGGAATTCCAAATGTTTTTAATCTAGAATATTGTGATGAATATACTGGATTTGCAACAGAATTCTGGCCTAAATGGGTAAATAAATTTAAATTTAGATTAGTAAATGTTTTAAAAAGAAATAAAAAATTCTATTCTGCACAAATTACTAGATTTTATTTAGATTATAAAGATAAATCTACAAAAGCAGATTATGTTAAAAAATTAAAACAAGTATGGGATGGAAAAGAGGTTGTTATTATCGAAGGTGAACACTCAAGATTAGGTGTTGGAAATGATTTATTCGATAATATGAAATCTATTGAAAGAATTATATGCCCATCAGAAAATGCATTTGAAATTTATGAAAAAATATATAACGAAGTATTAAAAGTTGATAAAAACAAAATGATACTTTTAGCATTAGGACCAACAGCAACTATTCTTGCTTATGATTTATATAAAGCAGGATATAGAACAATTGATATCGGACACGTTGATATTGAATATGAATGGTTCTTAATGAAAGCTACTACAAAAGTTAAAATTAAACATAAATATGTTACAGAGGTTAAAGAGGGAAGAACTGATATCGAGGATGTAAACGACTCAAAATATCAAAGTGAAATTATAGCAAGAGTGTTATAATTGAGAGTGAGGAAGTATGAAGAAAGAGATAAATTTTGGAATTGGTTTTATAACTGGTAGACCGAATATTTGTCATATAATTAATAATTATTATAAATATTTAGTAGATCAAGTTGCGGATTTAGACTATAAAGTTAATTTTACTGTCTTTATCCTATATGACCTAACATATCAATTTACAACAAGAATTGACTTTTATGGTATTTTACCTGAAGTATACAAAAATATGGATATAAAATATATTACTCCAGAAGGTATTGATGAAGAAAAGAAAAAAATTATTTCTAAATATGATGTAGCTCCTGCTGATGCAGATCTTTTACTTGGTAAAGGATATGCAAAAGCTAGAAATACAATTATGTATTATGCATTAAAAAGAAAAATTGATTATCTTTTATTCTGGGATGATGATGAATATCCTTTAGCTAGTGTAAAAGAAGGTAAAGATTTAGAGTGGATTAAACAAACAAATATATTAGAACATATTAAACACATTGAAAATGCTGAAGTTACTATGGGATATAGATGTGGATTTATGAATCCTATTCCATATATTGAATATGATGAAAATATTCAAGAAGAAGACTATAAAAAGTTTATCGATGGTTTAGAAAACGAAGTTATTAACTGGGAGAAAGCACAAGCTGCGAGAAAAGATACATCAAGTATGGCTTATGCAGAAAGAGATATTGCTGAACACACTAGAAAACCAGAATATTTATCTGAAATAGGTAAAAAATCTTTCGTTTTAGGTTCAGGAATTTGTTTAAATATGAGACATTTAGATAAGATACCAGCATTTTATAATCCTCCTGGAGCAAGAGGTGAAGATACATTTTTCTCTTGTGCTTTAGCGATGAAAGATGCAAAAGTTTTAAGAGTACCAACATATCATTTCCATGATTGTTTCTTAAAATTTACTGGACTTATGAAAGATAAATTCCCAAAAGTATTAAGAAGAATTGCATTAGATGATACAGGAATTGAGCAAAGATTCTTAAAAACTACTATTGGTTGGACAAAATATAAACCACTTTTATATTTCATTACAGAAAATAAAGATTATAAAAAAATCATTGCAGAAACAAAACAAAACTTAGAAGATAGTATTCCAAAAATTAATACAGCATTTGAAACATGTGATTTTGGATGTCTTTTAACAGAACTTGAAGATTATGATAAAAATGTTAAAAAACATTATAAAGAATTTTTAAGAGCAACTGAAGTTTGGGATGAATTAAAAATAAAAATGGTTGAAGATGAAAGATACAATTAATTAAAGAGGCTAGCATAAAATGCTAGCCTTTTTTGATAATAAAAAAACCATTTCCAGCATTGGAAATGGTTTGCATTTCATGTGAGCAATACAATTATGGTAGAAAGCACTGCTACAAGAATGACATTGGTCAGGATAAAGGATAAGATTCCTACTAGACAACTCATTGTTTCTTTTTTGGGATAGCTTTCCAAGAATCCCCAGAAACAGCTTCGGTATAAGTGATAAGGTACCTTTGATTGGCACTTGTATCTATACAAAAGATAATGCCGATTTTTGCGTTTATGAGGCATTGTTGTCCTCCTTATAATTGTTCATAGTAATGAAACAAGTTGCTATAGAGCAAGAACGCTCTAAGAAATAGTATAGCAGTTTTCCCTTAGAAATTCAATGTATTAGCCTCTTTATATTGTAATTTTATTCAATTTTTAGTATAATAGATATGTTAGATAATAAAGGAGAAGAGGATTTATGTATTTAATTGTAGGACTTGGAAATCCAGAATCAGATTATTCAAAAACAAGACATAATATGGGTTTTAATGTTATAAATAATCTATCTAAAGAATTTAATATTGAAGTAAATAAATCTAAGTTTAAATCATTATATGGAAGTGGCATTGTAAATGGCGAGAAAATCATATTATTAAAACCACAAACATTTATGAATTTAAGTGGAGAAGCATTAGTTGAAGTGATGAATTTTTATAAAATTTCACCAGAAGAATTAATTGTTATCTATGATGATATTGATATAGAACCAGGATTTATTAGAATTAGAAAAAATGGTTCTCCAGGTACTCATAATGGTATGAAATCTATTACTAGCTTAATTGGTACACAAGAATTTACAAGAGTAAGAGTTGGTATTGGTAAGCCAGGAGAACATATGGATATGATAAATCACGTTATTGGTCATATTCCAGAAGAAGAAAAAGAAGTACTTGACAAAGGTGTGTTAGAAGCAACAAAGGCAGTGCTTGAAATAGTGAAAAATAGCGTTGATTCAGCTATGAATAAATTCAATAAAAAGAAAGAAAAATAGATGAAAAAAGAATTAGTAATTTGTGATTATAATAATAAAAAATTAATTGCATTATTTGAAGATGATGAATTAGTTGAAAGATATGAAGAAGATGAAAACGATAAATCAATAGAGGGAAATATTTATGTAGGAAAAGTACAAAATATTTTAACTGGTCTTCAATCTGCGTTTGTTAATATAGGGGAAAAAAGAAATGCATTTATTCATGTTAAGGATGTTTTACCTAAGGTAGATATTACAAAAGAAGATAATATAAATGTAAAACCTATTAATGAACTTATAAAACCAGGAGAACCTTTAATAGTTGAAGTAAAAAAAGAAGCTGTTGATAAAAAAGGACCACGTCTTTCAACTCATATAACTTTAACTAGTAGGTTAATAGTGTTTATGCCTAATGCAACATTTACTACTGTTTCTCAAAAAATAGAGAGTAAAGAAGAAAGAGATAGATTAAAAGCTATTGTTGAAAAATATATTCCTGAAGGGACAGGAGCAATTGTTAGAACAGTTGCAGAAGGAAAAACAGAAGAAGAAATAAAAGAAGATATCTTAAAGACAGTTGATAAATGGAAAATGATTCAAAACAGACAAATAGAAAAAATTCCTCAAAAAATTTATGATAAAGGTGGAGTTTTAAAGAAGACTGTTGTTGATTTAGTTGATAGTAATTTAAATAGAATTGTTGTTGAAAATGAAGAAGATTATGAAAAGATAGAAAATATTTTAAATGAGATTGGTTCTGATTCAAAATTAGAAATAGATCCAGAAATAAAGTTAAAAAATAATTTTTCAAAACAAATCGAAGAATCAAAAAATGTTAAAATATGGTTGAAAAGCGGAGCTTTTATAACAATAGAAAAAACAGAAGCTTTAGTAGCGATAGATGTTAACTCAGGAAAATTTATTGGTAAAAAAGATGTTGAAGAGACAATAAAAGCGGTTAATATTGAAGCAGCAAAAGAGATATCAAAACAAATTAGATTAAGAGATATTAGTGGAATCATTATAATTGATTTTATAGATATGAAGCTTGACGAATCAAAAGAAGCGGTTATAAATGAAATAGTAAAAGAATCTAAAAAAGATAGATCTAAGATACAAGTTGAAGAATTTACAAAATTAAATTTAATGGAAATAACAAGAAAACATATAAATAGCAAAAAAACATTTTAGAAAAAGGGATGGAGTAATAAGCTCCATCCTTTTAAAATACCGAAAACATTGACTTTTAAGGGAAATGGGACTATAATATTAAAGTTGACTCATGTAAAAAGAGTTGATTTATCAGTGATTAGCGTTGTATTTGCAAATAACTATGTAAAGGCGTGATAAGATGTTTGAAATTATTAGAAGTTTAATGCCTTTGCTTCTTGCAATATTCTTTTTGTATGGAGCATCAAAATGCATTGCAACCGCAATCTTAGAAAAAAGAGATAGGAAAATTCAGGTCAGCCTATCTGCAGTGTTTATTGGTGTAGCACTATTTATCTGGGTGCTGAGCATGGTTGATTTTTTCGACTTAATGGGGAGAGTAATTTATAATAGAGCACTTGCTATGATTCTGTCTATTTGCATAATGTTTTTGATTACAATTATTATGACAGTTCATAGCTATATGTTCGAAAAAAATAATACCTAAATGCTTGAAGCGTTAATCACTGAAACAAACGGCAAAGAACTGCTTTGCGAGGAAAGAAGGTGGCGAGCTAGAAAGGCTTGCCATCGCTTTTTATTTTAAGGAAAAAAATGGAAGTTTAAGCATATTTTTTGTTGTAAAAAAATATTGGTTAAGATATAATATATAATGACTAAAACTATAAAAAAGGAGAGGAAAAAATATGACAATAGGATCATTTTTGATTGGACTAGTACTTTTGATTATAGTATTAAAAATATTAACATTTCCACTAAAAGTTGTTATTAGATTTGTTATAAATTCAATAGTTGGTGGAATAGTACTTGGTATTTTTGCATTCTTTGGAATAATTGTTACTGTAGAATGGTGGACAGTACTTTTAACAGGATTATTTGGAATACCAGGAGTAGTTATAGCAATGATTATAACTATGTTTATTTAATTTACAAATGCTAAAAATAATGAGATATATAATTTAGTAGGAGTTAGAATGAAAGTAGGATTCGTATCGCTAGGATGTAGCAAAAATTTAGTAGATACAGAAATGTGTATAGGGGTATTTAGAAAAGAAAAATTTGAAATAGTAAATGACCCAAAAGATGCAGAAATAATTGTAATTAATACTTGTGGATTTATTGAATCAGCTAAAGAAGAAGCAATTAATACAATGTTTGAAATGGCAGAATATAAGAAAACTGGAAATTGCAAATATTTAGTTGCTATGGGATGTTTAGTACAAAGATATAAAGCTGATTTAGAGAAAGCTATTCCAGAAGTAGATTTATTTATTAGCATTGATGAATATGATAATTTCTGGGAAAAAATCGCTGAATTAATAAATAAAAAAACAACATCAAAAAATACATTAGATTATTTAGATAGAGTAATTTCTACAGGAGATACAACAGCATATTTAAAAATTGCTGAAGGATGTAGTAATAGATGTACATATTGTGCAATTCCATACATTAGAGGTCCATTTGTAAGTAGAAAAATGGAAGATGTATTAGAAGAAGCAGAGATGTTAGCTAAAAAAGGAATAAAAGAACTAATTGTAATAGCACAAGATACAACTAAATATGGTATTGATTTATATGGAGAATCAAGACTTGCAGAATTACTTGACAAACTATGTAAAATTGATGGATTTAAATGGATAAGATTTTTATATGCATATCCAGAATCTATAACAGATGAGTTAATAGATGTTGTTAAAAGAAATGATAAAATTTGTAAATATTTTGATATACCACTTCAACATTTTGCGGATAAAGTGTTGAAAAGAATGAATAGAAAAAGTGATAGTGCTTCAATTAGAAAGACTATTAATAAAATAAGAGAAGAAATACCAGGAGTTATTTTGAGAACAACATTAATACTTGGGTTCCCAGGAGAAACTGAAGAAGATTTCTTTGAACTTTATGAATTTGTAAATGAAGCAAAATTTGAAAAATTAGGTGCTTTTAAATATTCGAAAGAAGAAGGAACACCTGCATCAAGACTTCCTGAACAAATACATCCAAAAACAAAACAAGCTAGACTTGATAAAATAATGAGTTTAGAGCAACAAATATCAAAAATAAAACTTGAAGAGAAAATAGGTAATACATATGAAGCAATAGTTGATGGATTTTCAAGTGATGGAAAATTTATTTGTGCAAGAAGTTATATGGATATTCCAAATGAAGATGGAACAATATTTATAAAAAATAATGGAAAAGTAAAATCAGGAGATTTTATTAATTGTAAAATAACTGCGGTTAGAAATTATGACTTAATAGGTGAAATAATTTAAAGTCAAAGGATGTGTAATCTATGCTAAAAAAGGGATTGAGTTTTCTAATATTAGTATTGGTTTTAGTTGGATTTTTCTATGGAATAATGTTAACAGTAGAAAGAAGAAATCCAAATAAACAATTAAAGAAAATTGAAGAAAATGTTTTTTCAAAACTACAAGTGCAAATGGCTGAAGCAGAAAATGTTTTTACTTATGGAAAAACAATTAATATAAATGGAAAAATTTTAAATATTAATAAAGATAATTTAGAAAGTGCAAAACTATATATTACTGATGGTTTAGAAGTAGAAGAGTTATATACACTTGGATATGAATTTGAAGATAATAAATTAAAGTTTTTTTCAAAAGAGAATATAAATAAAGGTATTATTTTAGATAATCTTCCTTGCGGTGAGTATTATATGTTTTTAAGATTAAAACTTAATAATAGTGTAGAACCAAGATTCTATTCATTTAAGGATTTTAAAGGAACAGATAAACAGATTGAATATTATACATTTGCCAAAGATGGTGAATATAAAAAAGTTAATGTAGCTTTTGAAAATAAAACATATAAAGACAGAGATTATCAAATAATAAAATTAAATATAACAGAAGCTGAACTTCCAGAAGATGTGTACGACATAGTAATTGATGCTGGACATGGAGGTAAAGATTCTGGAGAATCAAAAGATGGAATTACAGAAAGTGATTTAACTTTAAAATATGCCAAAAGATTAAAGGAACAATTAGAAGAAAAAGGATATAAAGTTAAATTAACAAGAGATGATAGTAATACAAACTCATATACATATACAAATATGTATGATGCTGATGGTAGAATTGGAATAGCTTGTAGTTCAAAAGCAAAATTAATGATTTCTTTACACATTAATAATGCAGAACAAGATAAAACAGGTTTTGAAATATATTCACCAACAAAGTCAAATTTAAATTTTGCTAAAGAATTAGCAAAAAAGATTGATGAAAATGTAAGTTTTACATATTCAAACAATAATCGTTTTAAAGTACACGATGGAGTATATGTGAGAGGATATACAAAAAGAGAAATCGCAGATTTAGCTGTATCAGCGAAAAATAAAGGATATGAGCCATATGCAATAACAACAACTACACCTTATTCATATACAATAAGAGAAGTTGGAGGAATAGCAACAGAGGCATATGTAGATGGAAGAAATACAGCTTATAGTAAAAATGAATATTATGATTCAAATCAAGGAATTGAATGTTATCAATTAGAACTTGGTTATATAAAAACAGATTTAGAAGTAATTCAAAATGAAATAGAAAATTATACAAAAGCTATAGCAGATGCTATAAAAAATAGTTATTAATCAAAAGATAAAGAAGATGTGAGGTAAAAATGGACGAAACAGAAAATTTTGTAAGATTTATGAAAGAGAAGTTTAACGGAAATGAACTTTTTTTAGCAAGATTTATTTATGAAACTGACCTATTAGCTTATAACATGCTTACAGAAAAGGTAAAGGAAAATGATAAAATCATAGATAAACCAACAAATGTGCTTGAAATGTCTTACTTAAAGTTATGTGCTAAGAAATTTGATGATTCAAATGATATGTTTGAAAAAATATTCTTATCATTTGCAGGTTATCCATTAAGGGATTATAAAAATACTTGGAGATTAAATTTAAATAACTTAGATGCAGATTTAAGACAAAGATGTTCATATTGTAATGCTAATATTAAAGTTTGCCCATTTAAACTTGTGACTTATATAAAGAAATGTATTGCTGATAATAAATTTGATACAAAAACTATTTTTGCTATGCTTACGAATCATGATATACCAGAGTATTCAAAAGATGAAATTACAATAGATATGGTTGTAAGAAGTATAGATGAAAAAGTAAAAAATACTATCGATTTAGTAGGCGCAGAAATGATTTTAAATTCTGGCGTACTAAAAATTGATAGAGAAGAGTATGGTAATTTATATTTTAGACATGTCGATTTTAATGTAAAAAATAATTCATTATTTAACAATTTGAATGAATTTTATAATGATAATATTGGTATAGAGGGTATGATTAATTTATCAGAACTTAACTTTAGTGAGAATTATTCATACATATTTAATCAATCACCATTTGAAATTGCAGCTTTTGTTAAATATCAATGTTCTAGAAACAATTTAGATGAAAGAACAGTTATTAAAGCTCTTTTAGATAAAAGAAAATTTAGAGAAACAGAATTAAGAATTGCATATTATAATCAATATGTTCATTTAGTAGAAGAACTTGAATGTTCAGAAAAAGAAAAAAATGAAATTATTTCAATTTTAACTTATGTTAGAAATTATTACTATAATGAAGATTTACCATATATTCATTTTAATATTGGTCTTTATACAAAGAATAATATAATTGCTGATAAAGTTATAAATTTATTAAATAGATACGTTAGAACATTCAATTATATAACAAATAAAGGAACATTATGGGTTGATACAGAAATGCTTGTAAAGAGAACAAAAGATTCTACAGATATGATAATGCAAGTAGATAAAATCTATAATGAAAATGATACAGTTATATTTGAAAATATTGAAAAAATTAAAATGTTAAACGAATATAGAGTTGATGCACTTTTAACATCTATAGAAAAATTCCATTCAAGAAATAAAAGATCAATGACAATTTTTGTTGAAAGTGAATCTGCATTTAAAGATGTTACAATAAAACATCCTGCAATTGAATCAACAATAGTAAATAGAAAAATACATATTGATGGATTTGATGCAGAGAAAATAAAAGAAAAGATTATAAGAAGACTTGAAAATGTAATGCAAATAGATGATGCATTTAAAGGTGAACTTGATAGATATATAAAAGCTACATATCGTCCAAATGTTATAGCTGAAACAACATATCTTGACAATTTATATAATAAAATTATTTTTGATAAATTTAAATCTTTAAATGTTACTAATGCATTTATAGGAGAAGATGCTCCAAAAGAAGAAAATACAAGAGAAGTAGACGAGATATTAAAAGATATTAATAGTCTAGTTGGTCTTGCAGATGTTAAAGATAATGTTAAAGAATTATTAAAATATTTAGAGTATTCAAAGAAAATTGATACAGAAGGTTTTGCAAATCTAAATATGATCTTTAAAGGAAATTCTGGAACAGGAAAAACAACTATAGCAAGATTATTTGCAGAGTTATATTATAAACTTGGATTTATATCACAAAATAAAATAACAGAAGTAACAAGTAAAGATTTAATTGGTACTCACCTTGGAGAAACAGCTCCAAAAACACAAGCTGTTATAGATACTGCTTTAGATGGTGTATTATTCATTGATGAAGCTTATACAATAATGGCAAGTAAAGGTGGAGGAACATCTAATTATCCAGCTGAATGTATGGCAACAATTTGTAAAGCTATGGAAACATATAAGAATAGATTGGTTGTTATATTTGCTGGCTATACAAAAGAAATGAATGATTTTATTAATGCAAATCAAGGATTAATGTCTAGAATTGGATATGAACTTGAATTCCCTGATTTTTCAAAATCAGAGTTAATGCAAATATTCTATGATGAAGTAAATGGAAATGGATTTACTTTAGAAGATGGAGTAAGTGCTAAAATAGAAAAAATTGTTTCTAAAAATAAAGTTGGAAGAAATTTCGGTAATGCAAGATTTGTTAAAAATTTATTTGATAGATTAGTTATGACACATGCAGCTAACTATACAGAAGAATATCAATTAAAAGTAATAACAAATCATGATGTAGAAGTATTTGAAGCAACAAAGAAAGATAAAGAAAGAGGCATTGATGATATTTTAGGAGAATTAAATTCATTAATAGGACTTTCTAAAGTAAAAGAAACAATTAATGGATTTGTTTCAGTAATAGAACTTAATAGAAAATTAGGAAGAATGCCAGACTTTAATATGCATATGATCTTTAAAGGTAATGCAGGTACTGGTAAAACAACTGTAGCAAGATTACTTGCTGAGATATATTATAATTTAGGATATGTAAAAAGAAATAAACTTGTAGAAGTTCAATCTCAAGATTTAATAGGTGAATTTTTAGGACAAACAGGACCTAAAACACAAGCTATTATAGAATCAGCTTTAGATGGAGTATTATTTATTGATGAAGCATATTCAATTATGGAACATAATGGTACAAATGCAAGTTATTCTGCTGAATGTGTAGCAACACTTCTTAAAGCTATGGAAGATTATCAAGGTAGATTGATAATAATATTTGCTGGATATACAGAAGAAATGAAGAAGTTTAGGGACTTAAATCCAGGATTAAAATCAAGAATTGGATATGAAATTGACTTTGAAGATTACTCTGTTGAAGAGTTATTACAAATTTACGATAAGAAAGTTAATGATAAAGGATTTAGATCTGATGAAGCTGCAAGAGCTAAAGTTGAAAGAATTCTTAGAAAAGCTAAAGATGTTGAAAACTTTGGTAATGGTAGATTTGTTGAAAATACAGTTCAAAAAATTATTATTGAACATGCTATGAAAACTAGAAATACTGATGATTATGATAGATTAATAACATTTATTGAAGAGGATATACCAGAAATAAAGGCAGAAGAATCAAGAAAAAGAATTGGATTTTAAATAGAAAAGAAAGGTTAGAAATAACCTTTCTTTTTGTTTATAAATTATATGAAATTTATATGATTTTTAATAAAAAAAGTAGAAGTAAAATATGGTTTATGATATTATATAAAAAAACATACGGAGGATAAATAAAACAATGTACAAGGCAGTATTTTTAGATTTAGATGGAACACTATTAGATGATGATAAAAATATTTCTAAAGAGAATAGAGAAGCAATAGAAAATGCAAGTAAAAAAGGCGCTATAGTTTGCTTATGTTCAGGGAGACAACAAGATTTTGTAAAAGTTTTAAAAGAACAAGCTGGTGCTAGTAGATATATAATTTGTTCAAATGGAACTCAAATATATGATTGTGATTCAGGTGAAGAAATTTTTTCAATGACTGTTGAAGAAGAACTTACATCTGATTTATATGAGATCGCTAAAGCGAAAGATTATGTAATAAAATTAGATACAAAATATGGTAAATTTATTAATTCAGATAAATATTATTTTCCAACAGAAATGCTAATTGAAGAAGATCATGAAAAATTTTTAGCTGAAAATAAAGTGCTTCAAATTACTATCGCTACTGATACAGAAGCAGAAGTTGATGAAATAATTAAGTACTTGACAGGATTAAGAAGAACAGACATTAAGATATACAATAAATATAAATCAGCAACAAAAGAGGGCAGAGAGTTTTGGGGTATGAATGTAATTAATAGTAATGCTTCAAAAGGTAATGCTATAAATGGACTTTGTAAATATTTAAAAATAGATGTTAACGATGTAATTGCAATGGGAGATGACTTAAATGATATATCAATGATGCAAGCTGTTGGTATGGGAGTTGCAATGGGAAATGCATGTAAAGAAGTAAAGGAACATGCAAAAGAAATTACAAAAACAAATAATGAAAATGGTGTAGCAGAGACATTAAATAGTAAATTTTAATATAAAGGAGGCTTAAAATGGAAGTAGTAGAATTAAATCATCCATTAGTTTCACACAAACTAACAATTTTAAGAGACAAACAAACAGGTACAAAAGAATTTAGAGAAATAATTGGAGAATTATCAATGATGCTTTGTTATGAAGCAATGAAAGATGCTGAACTTGATGATAAAGAAATTGAAACTCCAATTTGTAAAATGCAAGGAAAAAGATTAAATGAAGATAAGTATGCGTTTGTTCCAATATTAAGAGCAGGAACAGGTATGCTTGATGGATTAATTAAAGTAATGCCAAATGCAAAAATAGGGCATATAGGAATGTATAGAAATGAAGAGACATTAAAACCTGTAAGATATTATTTTAAAACTCCAAAAGATTTAGATAAAAGAGAAGTTATTGTTTTAGATCCAATGCTTGCAACAGGAGGTTCAGGTGTTGATGCTATTGAATCATTAAAAGAAAGTGGAGCTAAAAAATTAAAATTCTTATGTATTATTGCTGCTCCAGAAGGAATAAAAAAATTGCAAGAAGCACATCCAGATGTACAAATTTATTGTGCTGCTATTGATGAAAAATTAAATGAAGTAGGATATATTGTACCAGGTCTTGGAGATGCTGGAGATAGAATTTTTGGAACAAAATAAGAGGCAAAATATGTTTAAAAATAAAAAATTAATTATATTTGATATGGATGGTACATTAATAGATTCTGTCGGTATTTGGAATGAAGTTGATAAAAATTTGATTTTAAAAATAGGGGATGGAACTATTGATGATGTTAACATTCAAGTTCAAAGAGATCAAACATTAAAGAAATTTAAAGATGGAGATATTTATTTAGAATATTGTAGATTTTTAAAAGAAAAATATAATTCTAATTATACAGCAGAAGAAGTATATAAGCTTAGAAAAGAAATTGCTGCTGATTATATGATTAATGTTGTTGATTTTAAACCAAATGCAGATAAAGTAATTAAAAGGTTAAAAGAACTAGGATATAAACTTGCTATTGGTACTACAACAAGAAGATGGAATTTAGACAGATATAATACTGATAATAAGAAAATGATGGAAAAATGTATTTTAAATGATTGGTTTGATATAATTCTTGCAAAAGAAGATGTAGAAAAAAGAAAACCAGATCCAGAAGTTCATCTTAAAATATTAGATGAATTAGGCATAAAAAAAGAAGAGGCTCTAATTGTAGAAGACTCTTTGATAGGTGTAGAAGCTGCAAAAAATGCTGGTATAGAATGCGCTATAATTTATGATAAATATTCTGATTCTGAAAGGGAAGAGATAAACAGTAAAGCGGATTATATATTTAGTGATTTTGCAGAAATGCTAGATAAAATTAATGAATAATTAAATAAAAAAGAAAGTGGCGGACTCCTGAGTGGAGCCCGCCTAAATCATGCTGAGCGAACCTCCGTGTTCTCATAGATCGACAGCCATGTCTGAATGGCATAATTTCCTTCCTGAAGACTTTAGGGCATTACAACTTTGATGACGGGATCTCTACCACCGCTCCAGACCATAAGTCTGATTTCGGGCTGATAGCGATTTGCATCATCATTAGCTGCATTGTGCTTGCGAGTCTTAGAAGAGTCGATGCAATAGAACAGCTGGGTGTGTTCGCTAAGAGTTCTCCATGCATGATTTGTGGTTACCTGCATTTGAAAATCTTCTTCCAGATTATGAAGTTTTACGAATTCAAGGATGCGTTTCCGCTCTTCCTCATATAGGTCTTCGTTCTCTGGGTACAGGTAGTTCTTTGCCGTTGCAAGGTACTGTTCAAGGGTTCTCATTGTCTTTTCTCCTTCCTGCAAAATGGGTTTCAAAGTTCCTACTTATTATTATATCATAAAAATCGATAAAAATCAACTGTGGATAGGGTTACAAGGGAAAAGGACCCCAAGAGCAAGCTCTTAGAGTCCAGTAAAAAGAACAAATTTGTTCTAAAGTGAGGTACGTGAGGGATTAGTAGCGGGATTCGTAGGTGCTGGTGTTGTGCACTTGGAACTTACCATTACCCATAGGGATAACATTGACCTTGATGTCGATGATGCCGCGGGTGTTCTGCATGTTTGCACGAACTTCACGGGCAACTTCTTCAGCGCGATCTTTAGTATATCCATCCAGTCCAGCGACTCCACCGTCACGTGTTTGAGTTCCCCAACCGGAAAACTTTTCGTCAAAATGTCTGATAGCCATGGATGCAACCTCCTAATATGTATAATACATTAATTATATCATAAAAAAGCAAAAAAATCAAAAAAACAGGCTTGTAGAGCCTGCTTTGCGTTGTTTTTGATAATTATTTTTCACCTAAATCTTCAGAAAATCTTAATAAATATCCATCTGGTGAAAGGATTAGAAATTCTTTGTTACCAAGGAGTTTACCGTTTTGACGATACCAATTTTCTTCAATTTCGAATTCTATTTTATATCCTGAATTTTTAAAATTATTATAGATTTTTAAAACATCATCAACTTCAATTTGGAAATTAATGCCATTTCCATAAGGATATGTAAGCTTTTCAATTTCCCATTTAACATTAGTTGTTTCTTCTTGTATCATGAATTGAACTTTTCCTAGTGATAAGAAAACAAACTTTGATTCAGGTCTTGAATATTCTTCTTTAAAACCAGCACACTTAAAGAATTTTAGTGATTCATTTATATTGCTTACAGATAATTCTGGAATTAATTTCGAAAACTCTAAATAATTATTATCTCTAATAATTATGCTTTTGAAAAATCTTTCTTGAAATTCTGTTAAAGCTATAATTTCATCATTTGTGTAGTTTTTATCTTCTGGCATAACGATTAGTTTATCATCATTAGTGTCTAATCTGTGTATAATAGCTTTGCAAATTCCGGTGAATTCTTGTATTGGTTCATATACTCCTAGAATATAAGCATCTAATTCTTCGCCATCACCACTAATAGTATTTTCGATATATCCATAATTAATAGGGTAGATGTGGTTAGGATATTTTTCAGAATGAGATGAACCTAGTGGACGATCTATTTTTACTGTAACTTGTTTTTCTAGATATTCTTTTGAATTAGTCATAGCAATATCTCCTTAAAATTATTTATAAAATAATTCTAGCATAAATTATTCATAAAGTTAATATAGAATTCTATAATTGTCAAAATGCTTGTAAAATGCCCAAAATCTTGGTATAATAGTAAGGTTCTAAAAAGAATAGAAGGAGGAATCGCATATGGCAAATGACAAAAGCGGTCGGAAGAAAAAGAACCCCATAGTAACGATTCTCGCAGTAATTGTGATCCTTATAGGCTCTGCCTTTGGGATTTGGGAACTGGGAGACTTTTTACCTTCTGACACCAACACACCATCAACTCAGGTAACACAACCTTCTCAGGGTACTGGTGATAACTCACCGGAAGTCTTGGTTGATGGAGCACTCACAGTAATCATGTTTGATGTTGGACAAGCGGATAGTTTCTTACTTATCCAAGATGGAAAGACAGCACTCATTGACTGTGGCACACGTTTTGATGGAGACGAGATTCTCGCTTATCTCAAAGACTTGAATATTTCTCGACTTGACTATGTGTTCGGAACGCATCCGCACGATGATCACATGGGAGGTATGCAGGAAGTCATTCAAGGAATTGAGGTTGGTAAGCTCGTAGTTCCAGACGTAAAAAAAGGTAAGGTATCTGCAAACTGGTACAAGTCACTTGAATCTGTATATCCTAATTATGATGTCATACGGCCTAAGGTTGGAGATGTCTTTGAATTAGGAGATGCAACAATGACAGTCCTTGGACCTATCGACACTGATCCGAGCAACGTAAATAATTACTCAACAATTCTTATGGTATCTTTTGGAGAGATGGATATTCTCTTCACTGGAGATGCTGAGACATCACTTGAAAAAGATCTTTTAGAGTCTGGTGTTAATCTTGACGCAGAGATTTTGAAGGTCGGCCATCATGGCAGTGACACATCCAGCAGCGATGCATTTTTGGATGCGGTCAGTCCTGAATATGGTCTTGTATCTACTGCTATAGGAAATAAGCATGATCATCCTATTGGAGAAATCATGGACAGGTATAAAGAACGTGGTATTAAGATATACAGAACAGATCAGTCTGGTACTGTAACTCTTACCATAACAGCAACTGATGTCAAGTTTAGTTGTGAACCTGGAGATTACCGAAGTGGTATTGAAATGGCAGAACTGGAGGGAAAATGATGATTAGTTATTTGAGTGTAGGGGAGGTCAGTAGAAATTATGTAAGGGCTGAAGTAGAACTTATTCCTTTTGAGGATAGCAACCCTGAAGATTTCGCAACCAAACCTTGTGAAATGATGGATGTCAGACGTGATCTTTTTGAAGACGCCGGATATTTACCCGTTGAAGGTGAAATTTATGTCGTTGAACATGACGGCAAAGAGGTATCCATGGTGCTTTACGAAGATCTTGATGAAAAGGCTCGAAGAGACGCTATTTAGGAACTATTTTTTGAACAAAGAAAACGGTGGCAAAGAATTTTGCCACCGTTTCCTGTTTATTTATTTTTCAACGTCTTTATTTGATCTGTTAAACATTGGAAGTGTTTGTTCAATTCCATATAAAACATCTTTATAAAGTCCTTGTGATTTTAAATAATCACTATTATCTTTAACAAGATTTAAAAGTCCTGTGATTCTACTTGGAGTAATTGCTTGAGTTGAATACATGATATCACGAATATGAGCTGTTGCACATCTTGCTGGATCTGGATTTGTACTATCATAAATTAATGTTTTTTCAGATAAATCAAACATGTTTAAATGTCTTTTATATACTTTTATAGAGTCAAAATAACTATCTAATCCATTTTTATGCAAGTCATCTTCAAAGAATTGTACGTTTGAAATAAACTCTTTTGTTGTATCATTATGATATGCTAAATCTGTATATCTAAGTGGACTACCAGAAGAATCTCTTGTGTCAACCATATGAAGATATCTTTCGAAGATTGAAAATGCACTTTCGTTAATTGGTACAGCCAATGTTGCAAGTGAAATAGAATAGTTAGTTTTTTCTGCAGATTTATATCTTGATACAATTTCTTTAACCCATTCTAAATCTTTCATAGTTCCTGTTACTATAACGTTAGTTCCAGGAAATTCATTTAAAATTATTTCTTGAATCATAAAATAAATTGCATAAGATGTTTGATTTGTTTTCTTTGCAAAATCTTTATCAGAAATAGATTGATCTTCACCTATAATTTCATCATGATAATGTCTAAACATATCCATGTTTAAAACAACATAATCTTTATCTGGATTTTCTTGCATTATTTTTCTAACTAATGTATCTTTACCAGCGCCAGTAGGAGCTCCTAAATAAATCATTTCAGCTTTTGGTTTTTCATCTGAAACTAATTTTTTTAAATCATAGTTTGAGATAATTTGAGCAAAAAGGGGAGCGTGTTTTGGACTTAATGCTTCTATATCTGGATTGATACTTTTTTGATATTCAATTAGTGATGCGATTTTTTGAGTTAATAACTCAAAATCTAATTTATCCATTTATTAATTCTCCATATTTATCGATAAGTTCTTTTAGTTCTTCGTTTGTGCCTTTAAAAAATAAGTCTCTATCTTTTAAAAGTAAGTTTAATTCGTTCTTTAAAGCTTCATTACTATTATCTTTAGAAAGTAAGATATTTATTTCAGTAATTTTTTTATTAAGCTTATCAATAATAAGGCTAAATTTAGTGTTTAGTTCCATAATTTCCTCACTATTTATTTGTTTTTTAAATTATATCATATAGCAATTTTTGGTGCAATTAATAGGATATATTTTTTAATAATCCATTAACGATATTTAAATCATCATAAGTTGTAAGTTTTATATTAGTATAATCACCTGGAATAATTTTTACCGTTTCTCCATAGTTTTCAAGTAGCATACAATCATCTGTG
>JAEIGA010004646.1_pt1 | contig 21208 bp, 7 predicted proteins | sample 9270691 | NCBI WGS metagenome assembly JAEIGA01 (sample SAMN17057246, study PRJNA624740) | gut metagenome | biome: biome; isolation source: fecal sample | host: Bos grunniens | place: China: Xizang | collected 2019 | reverse complement strand
TTATTTTGTTGTTTTCTTTTTTTATATTGGTAGGTTGTAAAAAAGATAAAGAATCTTTAGAAAAATTGTATCTTTCTGCACTTGAGTCCTATTCTGTTCGAGAATTTGATAAAGCTTTATTTTATTTAAAAGGTGCTACGGAAATTGATAGAAATAATTCACAGGTTAATTTTTTGATTGCAAAAATTAACTTTTTCCAACAGAATTATGAACAATGCTTATTATTACTTAATAAGGTAATAAAACAGAATCCTGAATTTACGGAAGCCCGTATATGGTTAATTCGTTGTGAGATTGTAAATAAAAATTATGAAAGTGCTAAAGCAAGACTTGATGACGAATTAAAATGGAATATGACAGATTGGAGAATTTTTTATCTATACTCTTTGCTTTCCAAAGAGCAAGATAAATTGGATGAACAATTGGTAATGTTAAAAAATGCGGAACTTAGTTTACAAGATGCCTCAAAAGTTTATGCATCAACTGCTATGACATGGAGTATATTAGGCATCGAGTCGAAAGAAAAAGAATATATTAATAAAGCTAAAGTTATTGGAAATTTTAGTGAGGTAGTTAAAAATGAAGAATAGATTTTATATATTTACAATGTTATTTTCTCTAGTTTTTATTTCTTGTGGGAGTGTTCCTTTCTTATCAAATGGTTATGTTGTTGTTCCCGAAAATCCTACTAGTTATCACATTGTATCAAATTCAGTAGAAGTTATTATTGATAAGGTTTCAGATAATGATATAGCAAATCAAATTTTGTCAATTTGTGAATCGACATTCCCTGTTTTAAATGCAGAAACTGAAAACAATCTTAATTTGGATATTACCGTAAACCAACGCTCTTTTTTTTACGATATAAACCAAAAAAATTCAATTTTTGTGGTTTATTCATTGTCTGATAATTATGGTAATATAAAATTGCAAAAGGATTTTTATTTTGTTACAAAATCTTCGATAATATCTGGAAAAGAACAGTATAAGATTACAGATAAAATAAAGAATGATATTAAAAACTTTTTAAAAAAATCTAGTAAGAATGAAAAAAAATAAAAGCATTATATTTTTATCTTTTTTGTTTTTCTCTATTTCGTTATATGGTCAGGTTCACTTTCATTCTGCAGAAGAAGCAGCAGATTTTGCGTTAAGTAATTCAATTACATATACCTATGAACGTGCTAATTCTCTGCTTGCAGTTAAAATGGCTAATTATTCGATAGAAAGTTTTTTACCAACTTTTAGTGTAAGTTGGGCTGATAATAAAAATAAAAATTTTAATTCGGTAGATTCTTCAAATAAAACTCTTTCACTATCAATGAGGCAAAGTTTGTTTGATGGTGGCAAGAATAAACTGTCTTATGATATGCAGAAATCTACAAGTTTATATAATTATAATGTCTATCTTCAAAGTGAGAAAAATTTTCGCTCTGATATTATTTTTCAGTATTATAACTGTATTACAAGTCTAAAGATGCTTGAAATTAAGAGAGAATTGGAAAGTCTTGCACAAGAACAGTTGAACATTTTGAAAATGGAATACGAAATGGGCAAAGTCTTAGAGAATGATTATCTTGAATATATTATTTCATTTAAAAAAATTCAGAATGAAAAAAAACAATATGAACGAGAATATAGAGCTGTTCTAAGGAAATTTAAAATTGCATTATCTTTAGAAACTGATGCAGAAATTATTTTAGGTGGCGAAGTATTTATAGATCCATATGAAGATTTTGTTTTGGAAGATTATTTTAATTATTTATGGAACAGATTTAAAGTTGTAAGTCCTGAATATAAACAACTTAATTTAAATCTTCAATATGCAATACAACAGTATAAATATGCAAAAGCAGCATTTATTCCAGAAATTTCTCTTCAAGCTGATTTAAATTTCTCTGGAACAGAATATCCACTTACATCTCCTTCGTATAATATAAAATTATTTTTATCATTCTCAAATTTTCCTCTTTTCCCTATTACCATCGATGGAGGGGTTGGTATGGATAGTAAAGGAAGACTTGTTAGTGCTAAAAATAATTCGTCTGTATCTTTATCTCCGAACCCTAATTATTTAAATACTTTAACAAATCAAAGAATTTCAGTGATGCAACAGAAAGAAAATAGAAAGCAGTCAGAAAATTCTTATTATGATTCGTTATTTGAGTCTATTTCTCAATTTGATGATTATAATAATAATTTAATTATTTATAATGATACTATAAAAATTCAGGAAAAGCGTTTGCTAATAAGTCAAGAGCAAATGAATTCTGGTATGATGAAAAGAATAGATTATCTCGAAGAACTTACCGATTTGGCTAGACAAAAGATTGAATTAATTCAATCACAGAATAATCTTCTTGTAGTGGAACGTAGTTTAGAAATAATGCTTGATATCCCATTTGGAGAATTACAAAATGTTTGTAAAGAAAGTTGTAAAAAATAGTTTATTAGCAGTATGCATATTTTTTCTTTTTTCGTGTAATGAAAATAAAAAAAAAGAACTTGATGTTGAAAAAACATTTGTTAATGTTGTAGAGGTTAAGAATAAGATACTAGATAATACATTAAATAATTTTGGTTCTGTAACATATAAGTCAAAAAATGATGTAACCAATCTTGTTGCTGGAACCATAACCAATCTTAATGTTAAAGAGGGGGAGTATGTAAAAAAAGGTCAAATACTTTGTGTACTTCGTAATGTTCAGATGGAACAGGAAAAAAAACAATATGAAAGTAGCTTGGAATCTGCCCTAGCAGCATTAGATATTCAACAAAATAATCTAAGAGATGAAAAAATGGCTGTTAGGAGTCGTCTTTTGTCTTTAGATAAGGCAAAGCTTAATATCAAACAAAAAGAATTAGAGTTGGAATCGCAACGAAAAGATTATGAAAGTCAAAAAAAACTTCATGAAGTAGGTGGAATAACAGATGTTGAATTAGAAAAAATGGAAATAAATTTAAAATCATCTGAAACGGATATAGATATTTTAAAAAAAGAATTTGAGATTTCGTCTTTAGGACTTAGAGACGAAGATTTGATTTTTAATGGTGTTACACCTGCAACAAATGAAAATGATAAAATTAAGCAAATAATTGAATTGAATACACGTTCTGCAGTATCTCAAGTATCTGCTGCTCAAGCTCAAGTTGATGCAGCAAAACAACAACTTGAATCCATTAATACACTTTTAAATGAATTAATTATAAAAGCTCCTGTAAGTGGAGTTGTTGGTACAAAATATTATGAAAATGGCGAATATGTGAAGGAAAATGAGAAAGTCTTAACATTAATAGATATATCTTCTGTATACGTAGCTTTTTATGTTCAGGAACAGGATATGGTTAATTTTGAACTCGGTACACCCATAACCTTAGAGGTTCCTTCTGTTAATAAAAATTTGAAGTCTGTAATAGATGAAATATCACCCATTGCTGATTCTCAAAGTGGAAATTTTGCAGTAAAAACTATTGTAGAGAATAAGGATGGAAAATTAAAACCCGGAATGTTTGTCAAATGTTCAATACTTAAGGGGGCACAGCTAGAATATCCTTGTGTTGCAGAATCAGTTTTAATTTCAAATAATGAAAAAAATGCAAGAGTTTTCTGTGTAGTTAATAATCTTGTTGTTATAAAATCAATAGAAATTAAAGCTCATAAAGATGGATTGTTATGGATAGAATCAGGAATTTCTAGTGGTGATATCCTCATAAAAAAACCGTCCCCTTTTTTAAAAGAAGGTCAATATGTCGAAATTTATAAATAAAATAGTTTTAATTTTAACAATTCTTTTTGTCTTGTTTTCATGTAAGTTAGTAAATTTTATAGATATAGAAATAAAAACTTCTGTAGCTGAAAATCAAAGTTTTTTTTTTGACAAATATATTTATTTGGATTTTTCTTATATGCCGGAATATATCTCTACGGAGAAATTAATTGATTTAAGAAAAAAAGGTATATCTGTTAGTATTGATGTTTTATGGATTGAAAAACAATGCCGAATTAAACCTTCGGAGGGATGGGAATTAGGTTCAGACTATCAACTTCTTATTGATGGTAACATAAAGACAGAAGAAGAAGGTCTTCAATCTGTTTATATAAACCGTCATTTCAAATATGGAGAAGAATCTGAGCTATTTACATTGGTTTCTTGTTCAGTAAAAGAAAATGAAATTGTAAGCTCAAAGCAAACTTTGGTGTTTGAATTTTCAAAGCCAGTGAGTCAAGTTTCATTTAAACAAAAATTTCAAATTTCTCCATCACTTGATTTTAATACAGAATTTGAGGGAAATAAAGTTTATATTACACCAGTTTCAAAATGGCCAATAAACACATACTTTACATGGACTTTGGATTCAATTCTTTCTTCTGATAATTATATTTTGGATAAAAAGTCTGTTGGTGTTTTTCAATCAGAGGATGATTTGGAATTACCCGTAATTGAAAATGTCAGTAGAGTTTCCATATCTGAAAATATTTATACTTGGTTGGATGATGATTTAAATAAAATTCTTATTGGTAACGGTATTGGTTTTGTTTTTTCTCAGGAAATGGATTATTCTTCAGTTACCAATGCTATTTCATTTATTCCAAGTTTAAGGGGTGATGTAGTTCTTATACCAGATTCGGATAATAAAAAATATGTTTTTATTCCTTCTTCAAATTATAAAATTAATACTGATTATAAGTTAACTGTAGCAACTTCTTGTAAAGATCTTAATTCCCAATCGTTAAAAAAAGAATATACATCTTTTTTTAAAAGTGCAAATGAATATTTAAAAGTTTCAAAAATTGAAGAAGAGCATTATGAAATTGCAACAAATGATATTGTTCTTTATGATGGTGTGAATCCTGAGGCCATAAATACAATGACATTTCCTGCTGATATAAACGATAATCCAAATTTTGTTGTAACTATCAATATTAAATTTTCAAAATCAATTGCATTAAATCTCCGTTCAAAAGTAGCGGATTCTGTTTCATTTTCATTATTGTTCCCTGCCAAAAGTAGGTCCCCAATTGTCAATGCAATAAAATGGAATTCCATTGGTGATACAGTTTCATTTTATCTTTCTAATTTTTCTGTTGGAACTGAATCTCTACCTGTATATTATCAAATATCAATAACTGGTGGAGAAAATGGAATTGTAAATTCTGCAGGAGAATATTTGGAGGAAAGTTTATGTGTTACATTAAAAACTTGCTCAGAATAATTTTATTTTTGTGTCTTTTTATTTCATGCTCAGAAAGTGTTATTCCCTATTTAAAAGTTAAAGATATAGAAATTTCTGAAGATATAATAAAGTTGACTTTTTCGGAAATTCCTAATCAAAATTCTGCTATAGATGCGTTTACCTTTTTTGAAGATAAGGATTCTGTTTCAGGAACTTTTAGTTTTGAAGGTAATTCTCTATATTTTATGCCTTTCAAAAAAATTGAAATAGGTCATAATTATATTATAGAGCTTTCAAGTAATTTAGAAGATATTTATGGGCATTCTCTTGAATTTGACTATGTGTATAAGTTTACAACAAAGACAGATACTACTCCACCTGTAATTGTGGCAATTTCTCCAGAAAACGAAAGTTTCGTAACAGATGCTTCAGTAACTCCTTTAATAACTTTTTCAGAAAGTGTTGACAGACAATCTTTTACTAATGCTTTTTCAATTTCTCCAAATGTAGGATATTTTTTAACATGGGGAGCAGAAGACAAGACTGTACATATTAATTTTGAAAAAGAACTGACAAAAAATACAGTTTATACAATAAAAGTTTCTACCAGTTTAATGGATTTGCAATACAATAATCTAGTAAATGATTTCAGTACAAATTTTACATATTTTCCTCCAACCGAAAGTGAAAAAAATTTTAACTATACCCTTTATGGGAATCAGATAGAGTTATTGCAGAAACAAATGAATGAACTTTCTTATACAACTTCCTTTTCAATTAATTTTACAAATGCTGTTTCTGTGGATGCGATTTCTTCGTATATTTCTATTTATCCAGATTTGGAATTTATATATTATCCTGATTGGGTAAATAAAAAATCTGTCCGTTTTGAAATAAGTAAAAAACCTCTATGGAATCAACCTTATAAATTAACTGTAAAAAAAGGTATTTATGATGAGTTTAATCAGCAGATAGAGACTGAAAGAGATTATACTTTGATTTTTAAGCAAGAATCAGAACGCCCTGTTGAATTTTTAAAAGCATTTTTTCTGTCTTCACCTGAGCAGACCGATATTAATAAAAAATGGTTTACAATTACTTGTGATAATATTTATTCAGACTTAAATATTCCTATAGAGAATTCTTCTTCTGATTCTCAATCAGAGACTAATGAAAAAAAACTCAAACTTTATTCAGTTTTTAGAATATCAGATAATGCTTCAATGCTAAAAATACCTTCTGTTTTAAAAAATATTAAAATTTCTACAACAAATTCTTGTGCAAGTATTATTATTGATAATTGTGCAATATATAAAAATTCTGAATTATCTACAACTCCTATTTATGATTTATCAGATTTTACAGAAAAAGATAAAGGATGGAATTTAATTGCTGTTTGTTTTGATTTGACGGTAACAATACAAAAAGCTTCTGGTATGATAAAATTTACATATAATAAAGATATTGAAGATAATATAGGAAATACAATGACCGATGAAAAGGTCTTGTCATATAATAAAACATGAGAAATATTATAAATTTTTGTGTAAAGCATCCACTTTCTGTCTTGATGACAGTAATAGCGATTGTGTTATGTGGATCAATTTGCGTTTTTTCAATTAATATAGATTTTTTACCCAAAGTAGGAGAAAGATATCTTCTTGTGACAACTGAATTTGAAGGTATTCCTGCTAATGAAATGAAGAAACTAGTAACCGTGCCTATTGAAGATTCATCCGCATCCTTAAAAGGAATAAAGAATATAGAATCTGTTACACGTGATGGAATCTCTTTAATTACTATAGAGTTGCATTGGAATACAGACCTTGATCTTGCATTAATTGAATGCCGAGAATTAATAGATACGTGTTTTGGATCTTTACCTACTGGGTGTTCAAAACCTTTGGTGAAAATTTATAACCCTAATCAATCTGAAACTTTTAAACTTTGTATAAAAAGTCTTGACGGTGATTTGAAATATTGTAGGTATATTGCTCAAAATGATATAAAATCACGTTTGCAACGAATTGATGGTGTTGCTACCGTTTCCGTAGCTGGTGGAGAAGAGGAAGAAGTTCATGTAATTGTTAATATGTCAAAAATGGAATCATCTGGACTTTCTCTCCAAAATATATCAGATATTCTTGCAGAGGCTAATTTTGAATATCCGGCTGGTGTTATAGTTGAAGGCAATAAAGAACTTGTTTTTAAAACTAATGGGTTATATAAAAATAATCAAGAAATTGAAAATACACCTCTTATTAGTACGAATGATGGTTTTATAAGACTTTCAGATATTGCATATGTTGAAGATGGGATAAAAGAAAAAGAAACATTTTTTATTTACAATGGAGAAGAATCTGTATGTATTGGAATTACAAAAAAAACTGATGCTAGTCCTGTTTCTGTTTCAAAAAATATTAAAAAAGAAATTGCTAATTTAAATTATCTATATGGAAATTTTTTTACTTTTGAACTTATTGATGATGAGTCTGTCCAATTGTTAGCTTCATTAAGGAATTTGCTTTTATCTGCATTCGTTGGAATAGTAATTACTGTATTTCTGCTTACTATCTTTCTAAAAACAGCGAAAACTGCTTTACTTGCTGCAAGTATGATTCCTCTTTCAATAATCTTTTCTATAATTAGTTTAATGCTTTTTGGTAGATCTATTAATATTCTTTCTCTTTCAGGTATAGCTGTTGGGATAGGTATGGTGGTAGATCCTGCAACAGTAGTTATTGAAAATATTCATAAAAAACTTAAAAATAATAAGAACATTGAGTCTACAGTGACAGATGCTACAGAAGAAGTTTCTTTATCATTGGTAGGTTCATCTCTTACAACGATTATAGTTTTTGTTCCTTTTTTCTTTTTAAACGGACTTACCGGAAAACTTTTTAGTGATCTTGCTATTTGTGTAATTTCATCAATTAGTTTTTCTTGTATTTTAGCTTTTACTTATATACCTGCAGCTTATGTAATAATATCAAAATCAACAAAGAAAAAAATTGAAAGTGGCCTTGAAATAAAAAAAATTGAAAAACTATATTATAAAAGTTTATCTTGCTTATTTGAAAGAAGAAAATTACATACAGTATGTCTTTTTTTTATTCTAATTATTGGAATAGTATTGGTTCTTTTTTTAAGAAAGGAATTGTTTCCTATTAACTCCAGTGACAATATAGTTGCAGAATTATTTTTTGAAGAAGGAACCTCTCTTACAAAAATAGAAGAAAATGCTATAAGTCTTTATAATGAATTATCGACACATGAAGAAATAAGTAAGATTTCTATATTAGGTGGAATTGATTCAAAGAATTATGATAAACTTTCAAATCCCGAACTAAGAAATGAGTATATGCAGGTTTCATTTGAATCCTCAGAAATAAGAGATTCAGAAATCTTTTTAGAAAATCTTTTAAAACTGATGACAGATAACTATGTAATTCATAACGAGAAAGATTTTATTTCTTCAGTAATGAAAGTAGAGCAAAATAGTTATTTGATAACAGGAGATGATGAAGACTTTGTGTTACGAAGAGCAAAGGCACTTTGTCAGAAGGATGATATAATTATCCCAGAAAGTATTGTAGTGGAAAATATTTTTTGTCCTGACAGAACAGCATGTTCAAGATTTAATATAGGAACCATTAATACAGCTATATTTGCTCACAATACACTTGAGGGAGTTTATTCAACATACATTTATAGAGAGGAAAGACGATTACCTGTATTGGTAAAATTTCCGGAAGGGCAGATAAATACTGTTGAACAATTACTTGAGTCAAATATCTTAGTAGATAAAACAGTCATTCCTTTGAAAACTTTGGGAAAATTTGAACAAGAAAGTAATGAAAAAATAATTTACAGAAATAATAGAAAAGATTCAAAAATAATTAAAATATCAAAAAAACGCAATTTACAAGTTTCTAATGATATATTCTCTATTGAAAAGAAACAAATTGAGGAACTGTTTGGGAATGCAATTTTTTTACTAGTGATAATTATTTTTCTTCTTTATTTTGTAATGGGTGCACAATTTGAATCTTTCGTTATTCCTATATTTATGTTGTTAGCATTGCCACCTGCTTTTTCTGGTGCATTTCTAGGATTGTTTATTTGCAATCAGTCAATCAATATTAACAGTATTATAGCATTAGTTGTTCTTTTTGGAATATCTGTAAACAATGCAATTATTCTTTATGAAGCAGTGAAACAACTTGATATTATTAATAGAGATTCTGTTATAAAGGTTTGTGTAGAAAAACTCCGAGTTATTTTATTAACTACATTAACCACTGTTTTTGCATTAGTTCCTTTTGCTATCGATCCTCTTCATAAAAATTCACAATCTTCTATGTCTATTGCGATTATTTTTGGGTTATTATTTTCTTTAGTAATCATTCTTTTTATTATTCCACCTATTTTACAAAGAACAATGTATAAAAGGAACAAAAAATGATATTAATAAATTGGTATAAGAAAAAAATAACTTCATTATTTATTCTTTGTGTTTTTTCTCTAATTATGTTGGCTTCTGCGATAAATATTGAGTTTGGGCAAAGTAAGAACACTAAATATATTGTTTATAGCATTGAATTTGATTATTATGGTGTAGACTCATCCAAAATTGAGCAGATAATAACAATTCCTCTTGAATCAAAAATTAATGAATTAGAAGGTCTTAAAGAACTTCGTTCTTCTAGTGAATATAGTAAATCTTATGTAACGGCATATTTTAATAAGAAATATAAAAACAAACAAATTTATCTTGCTATAAGAAATATTGTAGATAGTCTTTATTTTGAACTTCCATCTGATGTTCAAAAACCTAAAATTTATTCATCATCAGTGAATGATAAAAGTGTATTAACAATAGCAATAACTGGTAATCAAAATATTAACAGTATTAGGGATTGGGCAGACAGAAATCTAAAGAAAAAATTTGAAAGTGTAAATGGAGTTTCTGAAGTAGTTGTTACTGGGGGTAGTCAAAAAGAGATTTTAGTTTCTTTTGATGCAGAACGTACAGTAAGTGCAGGACAAAACCCAATGGGATACGCTTCTATTTTGCAAGATGGTAATTCTGTAAGTCCCTCTTCTCTAGTAAAAAACAGTAATAAAGTTTCATCTGTTGTGTTTGATACAAAATTAAATACTTTGGATGAGTTACGTGAATTACCTGTAAAAGTGGATGAAGGGTATACAAAACTTGGGTATCTTGCTGAAGTAAAAGAAAGTTATCGGATGAGTGATGAATATGTTAGGCTAAACGGCAAAGAATGTATTTGTGTTAATATAAAGTCTGCTTCAAATGGGAATACTATTACTATTTCAAAAGAATGTAATAAAATTCTTTCAAATTTTAATAAAAGTGATTTTACTTTTAATATCTTGAATGATAATGGTAAAGAACAAAAAAAAATGCTTATGTCAGTTTTTATAGCATTAATTCAAAGTTTTATTTTTATTTTATTAATAATTCCTCTGTTTTATAAAGATTTAAAAATCACAATCATGGTTATGATTCTGATGCTTTTGGATATACTTTGGACTTTTGGAATACTTCAAATATTTGGAATGAGCATTAATCAAAATACTTTAGCTGGTATAACAATAGCTCTTGGTCTTATTGCAGATCCTGTTTTGGTACTTGGAGAAACAGCAGAAAAATCGAAATCTGAATATTCTTTTTTTGAGAATGTATCTAAAATAATTCCCTCAATTATAGCTGCTTCTTTGACAACAATTTTAGTCATCATTCCTTTGTTTTCAATGGATTATATCGTTCCAGGAGTAAAAATACTTGCTGTTACGATGCTTGTTATGATTGTTAATTCTGTTATTATAACAGTAATATTCTTGCCTTCTTATTTTTATAGTAGTAAAAAAAATAGATCTTTTAGGAAAAACATAACAAATAAAAATCTGCGGTTCTTTTATCGAAGCAGTTTTTTTCTAGGCTCTACAACTAAAAATAGAAGAAAAATTAACAGGGTGATTTATATCTTGCTTATGATTTTTCCATTGATTTTGTTCTTCGTATCAGGGAAAGATATTACTTTAGAAAATCAAACAAATGTTGTTTATTGCTCTGTTGATTATGATCCTGAAATACAAGCTGAATATATTAATAATTCGATTTTAGATTTTGTTGATGAAGTCAAAAAAAATCCGAATGTAAAATATGTACTCACTGAAAGTAGAAAAGGCTCTGCAGATATAGATATAGGCTTTGATGACGATAAAATTAATTATATAAAAATGTCAGCAGAATTACAAAATTATTCAAATTTAATTACTGAGGGATATATTTATATACCAGGAGCTAGTCAGAAAAAAAGTAAAAAACATCTTGAATTAGAAATTGCTATAATAGGTGATGAGTACTCTCGTTGTACAGAATACGCAAAGGAAGCCTCGGACCTTCTACAAAAAGCTAATGTTGTAGATTCTTGTGTATTGAATTTTAAAAGAGCAGAACAACAGATTTCTTTTATTCCAGATAAAGATAAGATTTTCTTAAACGAAATAAGTGTTGCGGGCCTTTCAAATTCATTGCGTTGGTTTATGTTTGGTCCAGTAGCAGATAAATGGCTGCAGAATGGACAAGAAGAAGATATAAGGATTGCCGGGAAAGGCTTTCAATCAGCAAAATTAGATAAAATAAAAAATATTCAAATTCCTTCTGATAATTCATATATTATTATTACAGCATTAGGTAAAATTGGTAACAATTTTTCTTCAGGTAAACTTTACCGAAAAGATGGAAGACATGCGGCTTTTTTTACTGTTGAAGTAAATAATTTAAGTACAGATAAAGCAGTTAAAAGAATTAAAGATACGCTGTCTGTAATAAATTTTGATAAAGGATATGCTGTATCTTTACCACAGGAAATTATTAAGCTAAAAAGTAATTACAACATTCTTGCTCTAGTTTTTATTTTATGTGTTGTAGGAATGTTTATTCTTTTAACAATTTTTACAGAAAAGATACCTAAATCTCTTATACTTATTTCTATAATACCGGTTTCTTGTGTTCTGCCGCTTTCTTTGAGAGTATTTACAAATACATCTCTTGTATTAGGAGATATTGTTGCTTTGGTCATATTATCAGGAATAAGCATAAATAATGCTATATATATAGGTGATTCAAAATTTGACAGAGGAATATTTAAGTTGCGTGATAAAATAAAAAGTATTACTGTAACTTCACTTACAACTATATTTGGTAGTGTGCCTTTATATTTCTTTTCTAAGGATGTATTTTCAAAAAGTCTAGCATTTTTTATGTTTTTTGGAGTTCTTAATTCACTCCTAGTCGTAATTATATTATATCCAAATTTTTTTGAACTTATAAAATATAAAAAGAATCCCAAATAGAAGAAAGTGTTTGGTTTTTATTTATAATTATGATACTATGTATAAAAGCGAGAAAGAGAGAATGGGTAAAAAAAACGTTGAGATTTCCATAGGTAAAAGAATAATTTCTATTTTTCTTTTAAATATTTTTATTATTAATATTCTTCCTGCTCAAGCAATAAGTACCTCTATACAGCAAGGGAAAGTCAGATTGGAATATTATCTTGATTTAGCAAATCAGGAATTTTCAGAATCCAAGTGGAAGCAATTGGCCAGTGATGGTATGGTAACTGCTCTTTCTGTATGGGAAAGCAATGCTAGTTCTTTTGCAGAAGATAAAGAAACTTTTGAAAATGTAAAAGCTATTTATGAGAATATTGTAAGTGAAAAATTTGTAGAATGGAAAACACGAAAATATCTTGAAGAAAATAATTCTCTTGAAAGTAGTGTAATAAGCAGGATTCTTGAAAAAGCTGCAAAAGACTGGGAATATACAACAGAAGATGGAAGTAAAACAAGAACTATTTTAGAATCTCAAACAAAAGATGCTAGAAAACAGTGGGAAAATTATGCGACTAATTTGGTAAGCAAGTATCTTACAACATCAAATTTTTCTGCAGATAAAATAATAGGAATTAGTTCAGATTTTACAAGCCTTACATCAGAAGAAATAAAAAATCTTATTGAAAAGACAAGAACTTCTTATGAAGTAATGCTATACAATGAATGTGAAGATATAATACAAGCTGAAGGCAATGATCTTATGAGATATCTTCTATATGATCAATATTCTATGAGAAAAATGTCTGATTCGGAAGCTGCTACTGTAATTGCAAACACTCTTGCAAATCAGGCAAATACAGAAACAACAAATAATTTGAATTCTGTATTTGCTCAAATTGATACTTACATAAAAGATTATTCAGATGCAGATTTAGCTATTGCTCAGGAAGAATGGTTTTCAAACTTTAGCAGAGTAATGGAAGAAAGTTTAGATAGATGGAATAAGGCAGAAGCAGAATTTTTGGTAAAACGTGTTGAGTGGGAAAAATCAGCGAGTGAAATTTATGCAAACGACGAAGAAGTTTGGGGAAAGGCATATAATGTTCTTATAGAAAAAGAGAGTGAATGGAAGGTCAGTCTTATAGAAAAAATTCAAGCTGGACAAGAAAAATGGAATTCTCAAAAAGAATCTCTTAATGAAGAACTTAATAAAAGATTAAAAGATTATACAGAAAACCTTAAAAATGAAAAAAGCATGAAAGAAAAAATAATTGAAGTTCATGTTTCTACATATAATACGAGTAGGGATATTCTTTCTATGAGTTCTGAAGGAATTATAAATTGGTATAATAATTGGACAGATAAATATAAGGGATTGTATTCGTATTGGAAAACAGAAACGGAATCCAAAAATGAGGCGTTGGATAAGCAGAATAATGAAAAAACCACATACAATAGTGAAGATAATTTAGCAAAATTAAAGGTTTTCGAAGAGTCTGAAATTAATAAACTTTCAGATTTTGAAAAGTCATCATACGTAGTAACAGAAGAAGATGTACAAAAGATTCTTTTGTATATAAACAATTGGAAAGAAAGTTACATAGAAGCCGTAAAACGAGAAATTCAGAAAATTTATAACTATAAGCAAAGCAGAATAAATAAAATTAACGATAAAGTTGCCAGCTTAGCAGCTGAAATAGATGAAATAACTTCAGATATTCAGAATCCAAATAGCCAACAATATAATGAAGAAATAGAAGAGAAGCAGAAGGCCATTGAATTTTTACAAGGACAATTACATATAGAAAAAAACAATTTAGATTCAATTCAGTCTTATATAGATACAGTTGCCAAAATCGATGTTGTAAAATATACAGATTATTCTAGTTTAAAAGATTTTGATGGTAGTCAAATTGAAGATGAAAATGCCAAAATAAAAAAAGTATTAAAAGAGTTAAGAGATGAAAAAAACAGTATTATTGTAACAATGAACCATGGTTCAGTAACATATACTGATATAAAAGAGGTTGAATTTGAAGAATCAAATATATTAAGACATGACATACTTTTTGCTGATGAAAAACTTGTATATGGTTCTGAAGGAACTTTATATACATGGCTTTATAGCCATGTTCAATATGTAAAAGATTGTAAAGAAGAAATTGCACAAATATTTAAGTATACGGGAAGTATAGCAACAATTCAGATAGGCAAAATGGAAGATAATGATTCTTCTGAAAAAATAGAAATTTATTATGATGAGCTAACATTGGAATATTTAAAGGCAGAAGCTCTCAAAGAATACTGGGCTGAACAGAAAGAAATATTAGAGGCCTGTCTTGATTATATAAATAATGAAACTTCAACAAGTGACACTTTAGAAGAAACAAAAAAACAACTTGAAGAAGCGATCAGTGTATACAATACTGCAGAAGCTGCATATATTGCAGAATGTGAAGAACTAGAAAAAAAAGCAAAAGAAATATTGTCAGCTAAAGAAAATCTTAAAAACAAAGAAAAGGAAATAGCAGAGAAATTTGAAGCTTTGAATAAAGCTCGTGAAAATTACAATTCTGTTTTGGAAGCATACAACGGTGTTTCAAATGATGCGTTGCGTTCTTCGATAGAAGGAATTATTTCTCAAATCAATGGTTTAACAGAAGATAAAGAAGAAGCAAAGATAAATAAAGCAAATTATTTAAAAGAGTACTATAACGCATATCAAAAATATCTTACTTTCTGTCTTGAAAAAGATAAAAAGACTGTTATTGCAAGTTTAGTGGAAGGTGATGAATCAAAGGGGCTTGCCTCTGAGAAAACACTTTCAAAGAAACTTTATGCAGAAGATTTTATTGACGCTCAAAACCAAGAGACACTTTATAGCTATCTTTCTGCAATTCCAGCCCTTTACCAAATGGAAGCACAATATATACAGAATGCATACACTAATATGACGAGTGAAAATGTTTCACCAGAGCAAAAAACTCTTTATGAGGAATTGATTAGAAAAGCAGTAGAAAGTATAAACCTTTCAAATGAACAAGAACTAAAGAGAAGAGAATATGCAAAAAACTATATACAAACAGGATCGTGTACTACAGATGATATAACGTATACAGATGCAAATATAATAAAAAAGAAAGCTCTTCTTACAGCTGCAAAGAATATAATTTCATTTGTAGAAAAAAATAATTTTTATTCAAAAGAAATAGAATTATTGTCAGAGATTTCAGAAGAAATAACGAACCTTCTTAAAGTTCCTTTTGAAAACTTTGAAAATGCAATTAGTGAATCTAACAATGAAAAGATTAAAGATATTCTTTGTGGGCATAATATTTTTAAAGATAACAGTCTCAATATTATAATGTCTTTTGAATATACAAATGTGCTGTGGTCTGATAGTGATGGAAATAATCTTGTACTATCTGAAATTGCTAAGACAGTAGAAGAAGATTATTTCTCTTATAATTCGTATGCATTGCAAGAACAGAATGATGAAGCACGAAAAGAAGTTGCTGCAGTAATAGAAACACATACAACAAATATAACTGAAGAAACAGAAAACACTCTTAAAATATATGTAAATGAACTTTATGAAGCAGGACAGAATTTAAACAGTGTTGGTCAGATTGCTTTAGAGAATTATATTTCAGAATACATAAAACAGTATATCTTGAAAAATTTGAGTTCGTTTGATGCAGAATCTTTAACGAATGAATTAAAAGGAGATAATGAAAATCTTGTCGCTATACAAGGGAATTTGATGGAATTAGATTCCTGGCAAAGCGTTTCCTCTTTTATACAAGTGTTGAATATAATGTCATCTTCATCCTTATATTCTAAGAAAGATAAAGATTTAATCAATGTTTTTTCTGATTATGCTGCAGTTCTACTTTATGAACAAATGGTTATAAGTAAAAGAGAGATAACAGAAAATTCTATAAAAGATTTTTTGAAATCTTATAAAGATAAATATCCTGAAAATAGCACAGGTATACCAAAGGATTTTTACATAACTATAGAAACAAAAATTTTAGATTTTTATAATAATTCCTACAGTGATTTTGATACAATACAGAAAGAACTATTAAAGTATTTAAAAGATTCAGCAGAAATTTCAAATGATTCAACAAATGCATATGAATCTGCTCTAGAGTTGACAAAAAGTCTGAAAGAAATTCGAGATTATTGGGATAAAGAAGAAAATAAAGAGACTGAATATCTTAAATCATTAAGTAATCAGGCAAATGTTGTTTTTGAAAATCTTTTTGGATTTTTATCTCAAGAAGAGCAAAACATAATTAATGTAGAATTAGAAAAACAAGTATCTGAAAATAATAATATTAATGATATAAAAGCTAAACTTATTTCTGATTACAGTGAAAAAATAAATGAAGAATGCAATTATTCGAGAGAAGATTATATAAATGTCTTTAATACTATCTTGAAAACATTTAAGGGGGATGATGGGAAGCAATTAGTTGGTGATCTTTCAAAAGATATAGTTTTTTATAATAAAAACGAAGTAAATTTTTATGCGGAACAGCAAAAGCAACTTGAATATGAAACAGCAGTAACGACATCATCTTTTAATTCATATGATTTTAATATGCTAGATAAGGACTGGTACAATGCATATCTAGCAGGCTCGGATCTTTTATATGTTTATCTTTCTATTAGAGATAATGATATTGATCTTATAAATGAAGTTCTTGAGTATGAAAAACAAAATATACTTACAGATTGTGCAAGAGAAAAGAATATTTCAAAACTAGAAAAATATTCGACAATTAAAAATTTAATAAAAGAATATAGCCCTTATTTTGATGAAGATATAGCAACGTGGCTTAAGAGTCAGGGATTCTCAGAAGGAGACGACATTTATAATGCTGTTTATGAGAATATTGTTTATGGAGTTGAATATCATACAGAGTCACATTACGAAGAAGATATGAAGTCTTTGAGAAATACAATAGGCTCTATTGAAACACATAATGCACAACTTACTTCAGGTAAATTTTTGAAGGCATTTAATGAAAAATATGCTTTATTTTCTGATAAAATAGCAGAATTACAGGACAAAGAATATAAATTATATTCTGAAGCAAATTACAAGTATATGTTTGATAATCTTGCACTTGTAAATTTGTGTGAAGACTTGTCATATCAAGAAGAAATCATTAAAGAAGTAAATGCGAATAACAAGAAAAACGGTGTTGAGGGAGATTTTGTAATTTCAAAAGTAAATCAAACTGTAGATTTTTTAGATGCATATAAACAATACTTTACTCAAAATAATAGTACCTGGGAAATGTATACAAATAATAGTATTACAGGGGATGAAGATGACAAAGCATTACAGAAAACATTGATTGTGGCTCAGAATAAGATAGATGCAATAGAAACGACACGTTTTAGTTTGCTGGGTCAACTACAGAATATCTTTTTAAAGCTTCAAGCGAATCAGGAAGATGTGGCTTCTAAACTAACAGAACTTAAAGAAAAAAAAGATGTTTATGATGATGCAGAGAAAGCCTATAATATAGCAGTAGAAAGTTATAATACAACAGATGATAGTGAAAAAAATGAAACAAAAACTGCAATGGGAACATACAAAGATGCAGTAAATAATTATAATTCAGAATTAGCAATACTAAATTCAAAGTATGAAGCTATGGAAGAAGCAAGAGTTGCATATAGAAAAGCAAATGAAATATATGAATGGGCAGAAAATACATATTTGAGAGTAGAATCTGAAAAAACTGGTACTACAGAAACAGAAAAAACTGAAAATTCAAAGGATATGATTGTTTCTGTTTATAAAAGTCCAGAAGAAAGATTTATTACTGTTAGTAATTCATATGAAGCAGCTATGATTTCTGTAGAAGTATTAAAAGAGTTAATAAATCCACTAACAGAAACAGAAGAAGAAAATTTAAGATATAAAGATGAATTGTTAGATTTTGAAAACGCAGAAAAGAATTACTATATGGCTAGGGTTTTATCTGCGGAAGTTTCATCTGCAATAAGTGCACAAAGAAATCTTTTAAATAATAAAATGGCAGAAGAAGCAGAAGCCATTGCAAAGATTTTAAATACTAATACATATGATGAAATTTCTACTAAAAAACCGTATTCTTTACCCGATGGAATAAATAGCCTTATTATGGTAACAACTACAACAGATGAAAACGGCAAAACAATATATTCCTTTACTATTAGCAAGGATTTAAAGTTTGAACAGAAAGAAATAAAAAATGAAGAAGGCAATACTATAAGAATAGAAAAAGAAGTATTTGTTGTAGATGTAGAAAAAACAACTGAAATTTCTGATGAACAAAATAAAGAAATTCTTGAAGAATATTTGAACGGTGTTTTAGGACAAGTGCAAGTTGATGCTTATGACAATGAGTACAACGAAAGACTTTCACAACAGGAAGCAGAAGCTTGGCTCAAAGAAATGAATAGTGATGAAGCCAAAGATAAAAAATATTTTGATAAGGTAATTCTTGCAGCAATTTACCTAGAATCCATAGTTTATGAATCAAAAATGAATGATGCGAATTTAGAAGATTTTCTTGGTGATTTTAGAAATCTTACTTCTGATGAAACTTTTAAACTAGACGATATAAAAAAAATGCACCAAGTTGATTATCCAGCAGCTATGATTCGTTATGGGAAAGAATTTCTTGAGGAATGTTATAAAACTGTAAGCAAAGAAGACATTGCTAAATATCTTCTTTATAAAGACACTTATCTTGGCTCTTCTCTTAAATTAAAAGAGAGAGCATATAATTATTTACGTATTAATGCTATGGAAAAAACTATAGATTACGCAAATGATTATAAAATAGGCTTTAATGTTGCGGGAGGTGTCTTTACCGCATTGGCAGCTGGATTTTATGCTTTAGTAGCAACTGGATTTTGGAACCTTTGGGCTTTAATTCCAGCTGTAGCAAACACAGTGCTTGCTGGCTACGAATTTGTAAAGGCTAGAGATACTCAAGGGGTAATGGATAAAATCTCAAGTTTGCAGGATGGAGAAAAGGAACTACTTAGCAAAAATATCGATTATATGGCTAATTCAATAACCTCTTGGAATACGAAGTCTGAAAATGTAAAAGCTGTCAGAAAAGATTTGAACATGATGCTTTATGGAACTGAAACTGCTCCAGAAGAAGATCTAAAAAATGTAGCAGAAATAATGACTTATGAAAGTTTTATTGATGCGATTAATAAAAGTCTTGCAGATAACAAAAATATTACTATTGAAAATGTAAAGGAACTTATAACAAAAGAGAATTTTGAAGAAGTAAGTGGAAACGGGAAGAATGTTGATGAAGTAATTAGAAATGTAGTTTCTTATTATTTAAATGTTACAGAAATAAAAAAATCAAAATTACAAACAAAAGTTTTTGGCGGTGAAGACGTAGATGAGAAAGGTAATATTGTAATAAAAAAAGGTCTTGTGGAAGAACAGCAAGAGAATGCAGAAGCATATTATACTTACTTGAATGATTATCTTTCGGGTAAGATTATGATTACAGAGGATAACAAAGAAAACATAAAAAATAATCTTAAAAAACTTGCTACTAAAGCATGGGGAAGTGGGACATTCAAAAGTAATGTCTATTACTCAAAATTGGTTGGTGTTTATTCATCTCTTGATAAAGATAAAGTTCGATATGACAGAGGAACGGAAAACTACATTTTCACAGATGAAAATAATTATGATTCAGAGATTTTAAGTACAGGTGTAATCAATTCATATGTCGCAGCATATTTGGAAGCTCTTGATGCTGAAAATAATATTAAGCTTAAGCAGAAAAAATATGAACTAGACCTTGTATATCAGGATTTACTAGAACAAGAAAGATTGTGGAATGCTCAAGTAAACTATATTATTGATATTGGGAATAAGGAGTGGAAAAAGGCTGCAGAAAGAATTAATAATGACCATAATACTTGGAAGGCAAATTTTGATGAGGCTTACGAAAAAGCGAGTGCAGAGTGGAATAAGAATTATAAGGAATTCCAGGAAAGTAAACAACAGTGGACAATGGTTCAGTATATGAACGCAAGTCAAGGGAAATGGGAAGAAGCTGCAGCGGTCAACGGTAGTGACCTTGAAAAGACAATTAACGATGCTTTGCAAAAAAGTGGCCTTATTGGAAAGATTAATGACAGCCTAGAAGGGATGGCATCTGATGTAGAATCTTATATAGACAGTATAACAAATACAGCGCTACTTAATTCCATAATGGATAGCGCCTCTAATCTATCTACTAGGGCAGGAATAGGAACAAAGAAAGCAAAGGCCGGAAACGAAATATCTCGTGACGCAGAGAAATGGCTAGATGAAGCACAAGCAAAATCAGTTGCCCTTCAAAAAGAATATGATAAAGTAGCAGCAAAGTTATCAGAACAACAGATGAGGGCACAACTTGAAGCAACAATTGACGGATATATGGCTCGAATTGATTCCCAGAACGAAAGTATGAGAGAATGGGAAGAAAAATTAGTACTAGCAGATGGGTACACAGTAAACGGCAGACAAATTGAGCGGGAAACGATAGTTGATTCCACCTTAATAAAAAATGTAAAGAAACATCAGACAGTGCGTATGTATGAGGATTTTAAGATAGCAAGACCAGAAATACGAGTA
>JAEIGA010004645.1_pt1 | contig 21212 bp, 15 predicted proteins | sample 9270691 | NCBI WGS metagenome assembly JAEIGA01 (sample SAMN17057246, study PRJNA624740) | gut metagenome | biome: biome; isolation source: fecal sample | host: Bos grunniens | place: China: Xizang | collected 2019 | reverse complement strand
TATCCCTTCGATTGGTATCTACACCTATGAGTTGTACAACTTCTACGGTGTAAAGACTATTATCCGTGTGGGCAGTGCAGGTAGCATCCACAAGGATTTGAATGTAGGCGACTTAGTGATTGCTATGGGTGCTTGCACCAACAGCAATTATGCAGCGCAATACGAATTGCCAGGCACCTATGCACCTATTGCCGACTTTGATCTATGCCGCCGTGCTGCAGAAGCTGCTGAGCAGTTTGGCTACCGCTATAAGGTGGGCAATGTGTTCTCATCCGACACCTTCTACACCGAGAATGCGCACAACGACAAATGGATCAACATGGGTGTACTGGCCGTGGAGATGGAAGCACCTGCGCTATATATGAACGCTGCACGCAGTGGCAACAAAGCGTTGGTAATCTGTACGGTATCGGATAATATCTTGACAGGTGAGGCGACTACAGCCGAAGAACGCCAAAACAGCTTTACCCATATGATGGATGTGGCATTCTCTCTAGTATGAGATCGCACTTATTAATAATCATATTGTTTCTCTCCACATTGCTCCATGCTGAACGTAGAGTGGAGTTTGTAGCTTATGGTGATATGGATTACTGGACTGTTCGCTACATCAAAGAGAGCAAAATACTAGGTGGCAAGACCAAGATCCTCTATACCCCTGCCCCTAGCGATACTTTGCGTGATAATCAAGTATACAAGCCCATCGAAGGCAATCCTTGGGGCAGCAGTGCTACGTATGCAAAGTTTATGGGCATAGAGACCGCTATGGAAAATTCGGTAGAACCAGAAGCGCGAGGATACGGTTACTGTTGCCGCCTTCGTAATGTGCTCACTGAGGTTAATGTAGGCAACATCCATGCTATGGTGTCAGGTACTATTTATATGGGAAAAGCATTAGAACCATTAGGCATCACAGCCAAAAGCCGTCCGTATACAGCCATAGACTTTGGAGTTCCTTTCACGGCTCACCCCATCGCGATGATGCTGGACTACAAAGCATTGATATCCGATGCCGATAGTATGATTACCACCGAACGAAACAGACCCGAAGTGATAGCCGGACATGATTGCGCAGTGATTTATATTTACTTGCAACACCGATGGGAAGATTCCGAAACGGGTCAGATCTACGCTCGACGCGTAGGTACCGCATACGAGCGAATATGCGAGAGTATCCCAGAATGGGTTAATAACCATGAGATTCCAATCCGATGGGGAAACATCACGACCTCACCTGATTTCCATGCCTATGAGGGTCTGAATCAAATGGATATGATGACTCGCAATTCGAGAGGCAAGATGGTCAAAATAGAAGAAGTGGGTTGGAGCATAGACGAACCTACACATATCATCATGTATATCTCCGCCAGTAATGCGGGTGTCTTCCGCGCATGCGAAGGCAACACCCTTTGGGTCGATAACCTACGATTAGTATACGAAGAAGATTAAGCTAGACCAGGACTTCACCAACTACATAATTGCTGCCTCCGATGAAGATAATATCTTCTTTGGAGGCATCTTTTTGTGCAGCTGCAAGAGCATCTTTTACCGATCTAAATGCATGGCATAATGGAATGCAAGGTTCCTGTAATATCATATATCGGCTAAGCAACTCTTCTGCTGGCAAAGCACGAGATGTAGCAGGTTGGGTAAAATAATACACCGCATCCTTGGGCAACAATCCCAATACGACATCAATATCCTTGTCTCCCACCATTCCAAGCACTATTCGGAGTTTAGCATTTTCTGCTTTTCGCTTTTCGATTTCAGTATTAAGCTGCTCCATTACATACCGAATACCATGGCTATTATGCCCTGTATCACAAATAGTTAATGGTAATGGTGAGATTACCTCCCATCTACCTCGCAAGCCTGTTAGCGTACATACACGAGCAAATCCCTCTGCAATGGCCTCTTTGGATAGTTCCACACCACAAAAATTACGTAGCACTTGCATCGCCACGAAAGCAGTTTGTTGGTTTTTATCTTGATAACTACCTTGCAATTGACATTCTGGTGCCTCTTTCAAACGACGTTTGCGCATGAAACCACATTGATCAGCGAACCATAAACGGCAATCGGTGGTTTCCAAACCATCACCTAATATATTGCACTCGCGCGCACGCGAAAAGAAGACCTCTTGCGTCTCTGAATGCGTTTCGCCTATCACACAAGGTACATTCGGCTTTATAATACCAGCCTTTTCTCCGGCTATTTGCGCAAGGGTATTGCCTAGAAACTCTGTATGATCAATGCCAATATTGGTAATCACAGATAGCATAGGTGTCAAGATATTTGTACTATCTAATCGTCCACCTAAGCCTACTTCTATCACCGCTATATCTACCTGCTGTTGAGCAAAATACCAAAATGCTAATGCCATGGTTGTTTCAAAAAAGGAAGGGCGTAGTTCATCTAAGAACGCACGATGCTCCTCTACAAACTGCACAACCGTATTCTCGGGAATCATTGCACCGGAGATACGAATTCGTTCGCGAAAATCCACCAAATGTGGCGATGTGAATAGCCCTACCCTATATCCCTGTGCCTGCAATGCTGCTGCTATAAGATGAGACGTAGAGCCCTTGCCGTTTGTCCCCGCCACATGCACCGCATGTAACTGCTCATGCGGATTACCAAGGTGTGCCATTAGGCGCAGAGTATTACCTAGTCCTGGTTTATACGCTTCAGCACCCACCAGATGAAAAGCAGGCTGCGAAGCATAAAGGTATTCGATAGTTTGTTGATAAGTCATAAAGATTTAGCAATGATATTCTGCTGCTAAAATATCAATGATTCGCTCAGCGGTATGTCCATCCCATAGTGGAGGAATATTACCGATCTGCCATTTTCCTTCAAATAGTAGGTCTAAAGCAGGTTTGATAGCTTCTGGACGTGTGCCAATTAATTTATTGGTACCTATAGTACATGTTTCTGGACGTTCGGTATTATCGCGCAGGGTGATACAAGGTACTCCCATCACAGTGGTCTCCTCCGTGATACCTCCTGAATCAGTGACTACCACTTTCGCATGTTCTACCATGTAATTAAATTCCAAGTAGCCCATTGGATCTACAATATGCAAATTGGGGAATAGTTGCTTGAGTTGTTCTTCATTACCCCAAAGATTGTAGAAAATCTTTGCAGTACGAGGATGAATAGGGAAAATTATTGGCAAGCCATGTACGTTGGTAATAATCTGTTCCATGAGTGCCTTGAGATGTGTCTCTTCGTCTACATTGGCAGGACGATGCATTGTCATCACTACATAATTTTTCTCTTGCAATCCCAAATGGTCATATATCGTGGGTTTGCGGAACTTTGAACGATTGGCTAGCAACGTGTCAATCATCACATTTCCCACCCACCAAACGCGTTGTGGAGTACGTGGAAAAGCGTATTGTTCTTCGGGCAACATGTCCTCGTAAAGTTTATGGCCTTCTTCTCTTATTTTCCCCTCTCCTTGCAATTCAGCTCCACTGAGCAAGAGATTCTTATTCGCCACATTGCTAGTGGTGAACATATAATCGGCCAACGCATCCGTAACCATACGATTGATTTCCTCAGGCATACTGAGATCCCAACTGCGAATACCCGCCTCCACGTGACATACCTTAGTATTAAGTTTCTTGGCTACAATAGAACAAGCCATGGTACTAGTTACATCTCCTACAACCAATACAAGATCCGTAGGATGTTCCATAAGATCTTGCTCAAAAGCCACCATAATATTGGCTGTTTGCTGAGCTTGCGTACCGCCACCACAACCCAAATTAACATCAGGCATAGGTATACCGAGTTCCTCAAAGAAAGTATCAGACATATTCTTGTCATAGTGTTGACCCGTATGCACCAATCGATAATCGATATTTTTGCCTTTCGTTTTAGCTTGTTGTATAGCCCGGATAAGTGGAGCAATTTTCATAAAATTAGGACGTGCTCCTGCAATCAATGTTATAAGCATGGTATATTATTTATATCTAGTTTGTTGCAAAGGTAGTGAATATTTTTAATATATACAAATCAATCCTAGTGAAAATGAGTATTTTCAATAGATTTTAGTAATGATTTCTTGACATAATTCTTCAATTGTTACTTTACCATCGTTGTTTACCACAATATCAGCACGCTGCATATCTTGTGCGACATCTTGTGCGCGCATACGGGCTCGCACTTGGTCTGGTGTAGAAGTATCACGAGCAATGACGCGCTGCATGCGCACGTCTTCAGGAGCAGTAACAACTATCACCTTGTCACATACTTGGTCTATACCCGCTTGATACAATATTGCACATTCTACAAAAAACAAATCCTTCTTATCCATCCCCTCCACACGATATCTGATATCCGTTCGTACTGCAGGATGTACTATCTTATTGAGTTGATGCAGCAATGACTTATCCGCAAACACACGCTGCGCCACCAAAGCTGTCTGATACACATCACCCACATATACCTCTTTCCCTAAGAGTTGCTCTATCTGTTGACGCACATCCGCATCTTCCACTATCAAGCGTTTGGCTTCTCGATCGGTATCATACACAGAATACCCCATCTTGTGCAATTGCTTTGCAATCGTACTCTTACCACTACCTATGCCACCTGTGATACCTACAATCATTATTCTAAATTATCAAAATTGAAAATATATAAAAGCTTGCAAGTCTGCTGTTACAAACTGATAAATCAACAGTATTGCTAACACTGCTATTAGAATAATTACCCATATTGGCAACTGAACGAATCGAACTCTATACCACCGTTTTACCCGACTAGGAAGCCAGTGCACCAACATACCCAATACAAACAATATCACTACATTGCGATACTCCCACAAGAAATCTAGAATAATACTATTATTCCATGCACCACCTATCTGATTCACCATATTCTTGGCTGTTTCCCACGCCTCTTGGCTAGCTGTTGCTGGGTCCAGGTTACTACCCGAGCGGAAGAACAGACGTGTAAACGTGATAAACACAAATGTCTGTGCTACAGCCCAAGTTGTGCTAAACCATCCTACTATTTTAGCACGTGGAGTGCCCGAAATAGCAAAATACCCCCAACGCTCAATCCACCAATAAACATAGCGTACAACAGTGCCTATCCATAGCGATACTCCCCACACAAAAAACAAATTCCAGATAGGAGCATTTAGCATACTATAAGCTACCCATAGGCTACCCATAAGCATGGTCATCAATAGCATTTTGATATTCCAATTCATCTTCGCCCATACTTTATAGACTATCATACCCGCGCCATTCAGTGCTCCCCATATAACGAAGTTCCAACTAGCACCATGCCACAATCCACCCAACAACATGGTAATAAATGAGTTGACATTACCTGCAGCAATCTTGTTTTTCACTTCCTTACCCAAAATTTTCCGATTGCCACCCAAAGGGATATACAAATAACTCTTCAACCAACGGCTGAGCGACATATGCCACCTACGCCAAAACTCTTGCGGGTTACGTGACTTGTAGGGCGAATCGAAGTTCTGGGGTAGATAAAAGCCCATAAGCATCGCTATACCTATGGCAATATCCGTATAGCCTGAGAAATCAGCATACACTTGCAACGAGTAGGCAAACAAGGCAAACAAATTCTCGAATCCGCTGAATAGCAGTGGATTATCAAAAACTCGATCTATCAGGTTAACGGCTAAATAATCACTCAATACGATTTTCTTTATCAGTCCATTCAGTATCCAAAATACTGCTAATCCAAAGAGACGGCGACTCAAGCAAAATGGCTTGTATAGTTGCGGAATAAACTCGTTGGCACGCACAATAGGTCCTGCCACCAAACCAGGAAAGAAACTGACGTAGAAACCAAAATCTAGAATATTTTTCACAGGTTTGACTTGCCCTCGGTAGACATCTATGGTATAGGACATCACTTGAAAAAGGTAGAACGATATACCCACCGGCAGAATAATCTTATCAACCATAAAGCGCCCGTTCTCACTAAAACCGTTGCCGATGTAGGCAAACAAATCAAATACCGCAAACTCCGTTCCAAGCAAATCGTTCACTACATTGGTGAAGAAATACGCATATTTGAAATAGCAGAGCAGTCCAAGGTCTATGAAAACACTGAGTGCCAACCAGAGTTTGGCTCGCACTTCCTTACTCCTTGTGCCTTGATCCTTGTTCCGATATATCTGCTGAGCAATCAGCCAGTCACTGAGAGTGACAAAGAGTAAGATGAGTAAGAACAATCCACTAGTCTTGTAATAGAAGAACCAACTCACCGCCATGAGGAAGATGTTGCGTAGATGCAAGCGTGTGTTCCTACCTTTCGCCTCTAACTTTTCGCCTTTCGCCCCCACTTCCATAATCAATGCGAGTACCGAATACACCAATGCAAAGAACGCCCAGAAATAGAACTGGGTAAACAGCAACGGGCTCTCGCTATTAAAACCGAATATATGGGAGAAAAATTGCATTTTTTTAATTAAAATTTAGAGTTTAGAGAATCGGGATAGTTCATTATCCAATCATACAATTTCTTACCGATATTATTCGCGCCTGCGCGGGTGAAATGCACATAGTCGCTACCTGCCAATCCGTTTTCTACCCATCTAACCATGCTGTTTTTTCCGCCCATAGCATCGTACATGCTCCAATATGCAATCTGCTCTTCAGCAGCCATTTTCCTAAGCTGCTGATCCATATATGGCACCAGCGGATAGGTGGTCATCGTGCCATCGATATTCGTGGACATATCGCTAGGACCAATCAATAAGACTGACGCTTGGGGAGCACATGCTCGGATATAGCGCACCTGCTGACGCATCGTATTTCTTACATAGCCTCTAATCGTAGTAGGATTCTCTGTCTGCGGAATCATATTGCCTCCAAACTGCAAGATAATCAGTCGAGTATAAGTCGCGCAATAGAAATCGCTCAGTTGAGTGCTATCGATTTTTGTGAAGATATTTCCCGAACAACCACGCATAGGGATATTGTCCACAATCACACCATTGTCCGTCTCTAAACTGAGGCCATATACATGCCCTTTACCTTGGAGCCGAAGCTCGCAATGGGTGGTGCTATCAGGGAGAAGATATGTTTGAATGTTGAATCTTGAATATATGGTATCCTGGTTTTGTTCGGATAGGGTAAGATTAGAATCATTCAAAATTCTCAATTCATAATTCTTAATTTCCACGCTGTCGGTGAGTACTCGCACACGGTTAAAATAGTTGTGCGGTTTGCGTTTTTTATCCATCGGTTCGATCGTCAGCACGACGTCTTCACTACCTTCTACCAACATACTATCCATCACAGCCACTTGCCCCATCACGCCATAGTCGTCATTCTCCAAACGCATTGAACGTGGACCATAAACCAGATATCGTTTAGGGCCGCCTTGTGTAGATTGTACTGCACCACGAATTGACAACCACTGGCGAATCGTACGTGTGGGAATAGTCTGGTGTAGCGGAATCAATCCTACACCGCCACCGCCATACTCCTTTTGCCACCGCTCACGCAGAATATTGGTAATGCGGTCTTCTTCTATCTGCGAGTCACCATAGTGCACCACACGTACTGGCATACTGCTCGCACTATCCAATGCTGCGTAGAAAGCGGCTAAATAAGCGCGAGAATCGGTGTTTACTATATTCGCATCGGGGATACTGGGTTGCGGTTTCTGCTGCACGCTGTCGGTTGCCGCTATCGTAGATGCTTGGATTACGCTATCATGTAGAATCGAATCGATCGCATCAACCTTTACCAATAACGAATCATCCCATATTGCTAAATCATAATTCGCAATCGAATCCTCCTTAAGATCCAGTGCCTCGGCAAGAGTTGGCCATCGTAGAGTATACTTTCCGATAGAGAAACCATCCTCTGGCACAATCAAGCAAACCGCTCCTAGTAGCGCTATCACTATCCATATGATATATGCAATATGCCTTGGTCGCATTTTGACTTATTTTATTGATTCTATCAATCCGTTTTTGAAATAAACCGCAAAGGTACTACTTTTTTATGATATATGCAAAATTTAAGCAAATTTATATCTCCGTAACCGTGTAACTAACATAATATACTTTTGAAAACACAAGCTATTTTTTCGCAAAATACTACCGACTCTTGCATAATTCATGATTTTTCACTACCTTTGCACCCAAATTAAAAAACAAGGTAGACTGCTGTAGCATTATACAACACTACACAACACTACTCAACACTACTCAACACTACCCAACACTACACAATACTACCCAACACTACACAATACTACACAACACTACACAATACTACACAACACTAAACAACACAATAATGAAAGCTTTAGTTAAACGATATGCAGAGCCTGGTCTCTGGATGGAAGAAGTACCAATGCCTAAAGTAGGCGTCAATGATGTGCTAATCAAAGTTACCAAAGCCGCTATCTGCGGGACGGACTTGCACATGTACAAATGGGACGAATGGTCACAAAGCCACTGCACCCCACCCTATATCATGGGCCACGAGTTTGTAGGCGTAGCCGTAGAGGTTGGACCTGGTGTCCGCGGGGTAAAAGTCGGTGACCGCGTGACTGCCGAAGGTCATATCGTGTGCGGCACCTGCCGTAACTGCCGCCGTGGCATGGGACACGTATGCGAAAATAGCCTCTCTGTAGGTATCTTTGGCAAGGATGGTGCTTTTGCCGAGTATGTAACTATTCCCGAAAGTAATATCGTACATATCCGTCCCGAGATTCCAGACGATTTCGCAGCTATCATGGATCCATTCGGTAATGCTACGCACACCGCATTGGCATTCCCACTTTTGGGAGAAGATGTGTTGATTACCGGTGCAGGACTCATTGGCACCATGGCAGCAGGTATCTGCCGCTATGCGGGAGCGAAGAATATCGTTGTGACCGACCTCAACGAGCAACGCCTCGAGATTGCCAAAAAGATGGGCGCAACTATCACCGTCAACGCTACTAAAGGCGAAACCGTAGAAGGCGCTATGAAGCAACTAGGTATCCGCGGCTTCGATATAGGCTTGGAGATGTCGGGTGCACCAGCAGCGTTCAATGATATGATCGCGCACATGTATAAGGGCGCAAATATCGCCCAATTGGGCATTCTGCCAAGCAATACGCAAGTTAATTGGTCAGACATCATCTTCAATGCGCTGACTATCAAGGGTATCACCGGTCGCCGTATGTGGGAGACATGGTATCAGATGGAGCAAATGTTGCTAGGTGGATTGGATTTAAGTCCAGTGATTACACACCGTTTCCACTTCGACGATTTCCAAAAGGGCTTCGACATTATGTGTAGTGGTCAATGCGGCAAGGTATTGCTTGAGTGGTAGTTCACAATCGCTACACAACTCTACACAAGGCTTTGCAAAGTATTTTTACGAAAACATTAGAAACTTTTTAAGTATATGAAAAAATTATTTCTATTAAGCATGGCAGTAGTGGTATCTGCCACCATGCTATTTGCACAATCACGTGAAGGATTGACCGAGTACAAGCTTGACAATGGTTTGACCGTCATGCTGTGGGAAGATCACGACCAACCTGACGTCACAGGCTATGTAACTGTGCGTGCTGGTGCAATGGACGAACCTGCAGAATATACCGGCTTGGCGCACTATCTGGAGCATATGCTCTTCAAAGGTACACAAAAAATTGGCGCACTGGATTGGGAAAAAGAGAAACCATACTACGAAGAGATTATCCGCCTCTACGATGAATATGCTGAGACTACAGATGAAGCTAAGCGCGTAGAATTAACCACCAAAATCAACGAAGCATCGCTCGAAGCTGCCAAATATGCTACTGTGGAGGACTTCTTCGTATTGCTGGATGGTATTGGCGCAACTGGCGTAAATGCGGGTACCAGCTACGATATGACAGTCTATTACAACTCCTTCCCAGAGGCTAGTATGTACAAGTGGCTCACCATCTTCTCTGACCGCTTGATTGACCCTGTATACCGTACTTTCCAAGCTGAATTGGAAAATGTATTTGAAGAATACAACATGTATGAAGATAACCCTAACACACACGTTCGCAAGGAGTTGATGAAAAAACTCTATGCCGGTCACCCTTATGAGCGTGATGTCATCGGTTTGCCAGAGCATCTCAAGAACCCACGACTTAGCAAGCTTATCGACTTCTACAACACATGGTATGTTCCTAACAATATGGCACTTATTATCGTAGGTGACTTCGATGCTGAAGCTACAAAGCCAATGATTGCAGAGACTTTTGGTCGCCTGCAACAGAAGCAATTACCAGAACGCCCTACCTACCCTAAAACTACTATCGCTGGCAGCCATAAATTCAAATTGGGCTACTATCCTATGGTTGTTTGGGGATACGATGGCGTGAAGATGACCGACGAAGATCTATTGCCATTGCAATTCGTAGTATCGCTCCTCAACAATAGCACCAATACCGGTTTGCTGGATAAACTCAATATCGATGGTATCGTATCTTCCGCGGGTGCAAGTGTAGATGCTCGCCGCGACCAAGGTCGTATCTTGATTCAAGCTATCCCATACTACGATGCAGCGCAACAGATGTACGAATCCAACGCGGCTACCGAGAAGATCGTAATGAAAGAAATCAATCGTCTCAAAACCGGAGACATACCTGATTGGTTGATTCAAACCGTAAAAGCAGAGTATGCACAAAACCACAAACTCGCATTCGAAAATTCGGAAACAAAAATGAATGCATTGGTTTCCAGCTTCATCTACAATACACCTATCGATGACATCTTCACCGAAAACGACAAGATTCAAGCCCTCACTAAAGAGGATATCCAACGCATAGCTAAGAAATATTTCGATGCTGACTACATGACTTTGGCTTTTGATGAAGGTACACCTAAAAAGAACAAATTGGCTAAACCAGAGATCAAACCATTGGACCTCATCAACAGCCAAGAGACCGAGTATGCCAAAGCATTCAAGCAGTTGCCTCAAGGCACTCTCAAGCAAACTTTCATGGATATGAACGATGTGAAAGTGCTGGATATTGATAACAACGTAAAACTGCATTATGCTACCAATCCTAAGAACAACATCTTCTCTCTCAGCTTGACATTCGGTATTGGTACGGCAAAAAAACCAATGTTGGAGTATGTGACCTCCCTCATGAACCGTGGCGGTATCATGCCGAACATCGAACCACAAGATTTCCGTCGCCAACTCTCTGAGTTGGGTGGCCGTTGCGCATATGGCGTCAACGATAGTTACTTCTACGTCACCATCATTGGCGAAGAAGAGCACCTGGCTGAGATTTGCCAATTAGTACAACGCCAAATGTTGATGCCGAAGTTCGATACCAAGCAGTTTGATGCAGTCAAAGGTAGCGAGCTCTCCAGCCGTTTCGTGATGTCGAAGATGGACGGTCTGCAAGCGAATGCTTTGCGTGAATATGTGCTCTACGGCGACAAGTCCAACTATATTGACGTAGTGCCATTCATGGATGTTTATTATATGGACGAATTGAAACTCAAGGTAGAATTCCTCGACGCTATCAAATATGCCTTGGATATCCACTACTGCGGACAAAAACCAGTAGAGGAAGTAAAGGATATCTTGACCAAGAACCTCCCATTGCAAGAGGGTGTACAACCTTCTACCTCACCTGAGATTCGTCAAAAGAAGACCTATGACAACACACAAGTATATTTCTTGGCGAACTCCAACGTACAACAAGCTACCATCTATTTCTACTTCAATGGCAAGCCATACGACAAGGATCAAAACGTGCTTTTCCAAGCGTTCAACCAATACTTCTCAGGCGGTTTCACAGGTATCGTATTGGATGAGATTCGCGAAAAACGCTCTATGGCTTATACCGCATCAGGTCAAGCTGTACGTGGTCCATTGCCTGGCAAGGAGTCATACTTCATGGGCTATATTGGTACCCAATCCGACAAGGCAGTAGATGCTATCAACGTCTTCATGTCATTGCTTGATTCTATGCCTCAGTACCCAGATCGTATCGAGAGCGTAAAAGCTGCTTTGCGCCAAAACGCACAAACAGCTAAGCCATCATTCCGCTCAAAAACAGAGGTGTACGATTCTTGGCGCGAGATGGGGTATGAGATCGACCCTGCTAAGTACAACCAAGAGGCAATCAACAACCTTACCTTCGAGCAAATCATGCAATTCTACGAGGAGAATATCAAGGGACAACCTGTATCAATCATCGTGATGGGTGATTCTAAACTCATTGACCAAAAGGCATTGCAAGCTAAGTATGGCAAGATTGTAAAAGTAACCAAGAGCAAACTCTTTGCTCCACTTGATTTAGACTTCTAAACAACCTCTACTCAACACTACACAATGCATCGCGCAGGTTTTGTAAATATAGTAGGTAATCCCAATGTGGGCAAGTCCACATTGATGAACGTATTGGTGGGTGAGCGCCTTTCGATTATCACATCCAAGGCGCAAACCACTCGCCACCGCATTATGGGTATCGTCAATGGCGATGACTTCCAAATGGTGTATAGCGACACACCCGGTGTGCTGCAACCCAACTACAAGCTCCAAGAGCAGATGCTCGAGTTCTCGCGCTCTGCCCTCATTGACGCAGATGTGCTACTCTATGTGACGGATGTACAAGACAACCCCGACAAGAATGCCGACTTCCTTGATAAGGTAAAACGTATCAAAGCAAAAGTATTCTTGATTATCAACAAGATTGACCTCACTACCCAAGAGACTTTGGAGCAATTGGTAGAATACTGGCATCGCGTGTTGCCTGAGGCTACCATCTTCCCTATCTCGGCACAGCAACATTTTGGTACCGACCAACTCTTTAATGCGATCCGTGAGGCGTTGCCAGAGTGTCCACCCTTCTTCCCCAAAGACCAACTGACCGACAAGTCGTCCCGCTTCTTTGTGGATGAGATGATTCGCGAAAAGATTCTGCTCAACTACGACAAGGAGATACCTTACAGTGTAGAGGTAGAGGTAGAGACTTTCCACGATGAAGAACCCGACGAGCAACACCCCGAAGGAATGATTCGCATTGGTGCGGTCATCTTTGTGGAGCGTGATAGCCAGAAAGGCATCATCATCGGCAAAGGTGGCAAGGCGCTCAAACGTGTGGGCACGCAAGCACGCCGCGAGATTGAGGCATTCTTTGGCAAACCCGTGTTCTTGCAACTCTTCGTCAAAGTGGACAAAGACTGGCGCTCATCGCAAACGCGCTTGCGCCACTACGGATATGATTTGAATTAATAAAAAAATGCTCCCGCTGAGGAGCATTTTTTTTGGTGTAAAGCGTATAGTGTAGAGCGTAAAGGCTGGATTACCTACAGCAGCAACATACGCGGAAACCGCAGAAGTAGAGGGTCGCAATAGCGATTGCTATGCCGAGTAAGATGGCAGCTACTGCGATAGCCCATTTGCCACCTTTAGTAAGTTTTTTAACTTTTGCATGTGGGTCTTTCAGTTTCACGATGGGATATTGCGCCTGTTCAGTCAGCGTATTACCGAACAATACATTCACTATCGCATCCGCGTTGATTGCCCAACCATTGGCATTCAAGAGCGGAGCCAAGTTACGCTTGCGTAGCTTCATCCAAGCTAATACCATGGATGGACCGCTGATAACCAAGAATAATGATAGAATGGCTACTGGCAATGCCCACCACGCATATGTGGCAATATCTTTGACACCCGTCGCTAAACTGGTAAAGAAAGCCCCTATGTATCCCACCGCCATACCTATGGCTGCAAAGATACCAGCGAACTTAGCAATATCGAATGGTGCAGGTTGAGCCGCTGGTGCCGCCTGACCTGCTGCAGGTGGGGTTTGAAGTTTAGCTGTGAGATCAGCAAATGACTTTTTCTCTTTCTCAGCAGCCGATTTCGTGATTAAGCCACTTACCCAGTCGCCCAACTTGCGGTATGGGCTCCAGAATGCTTGACCGATAGAGATTGGGTTGTCAACAATCTTCACTACCTCTGCTTCCCAGTCGCGACCTTGACGATCATAGAAGAGGGCGTTTTTGCCTACCTTCAAATTGCGAATATCGCCTACCGTCATCGCTGCTACGATTTGCATGGTTTGTCCCGTAGCGTGGTGCTTGCAATTGCAATAGATAAGGAACATACCGCTATCCGCCGCTTGCGTATTATGCTTACCCATATCGCTCACCTTCAGACACAAGTTGCACGCACGCTGATCTATCACTAGGGTTCCCGCTTGGAAGATGGCCCACGGACTTTCATCGGCTGCGCCACGACCCAACAAAGCCTTACCACGTTTCGCATAAAAATCTTGGAAACTAACAAAATTGTGCAACAATGTCACATAATCGCGGCAAAGCAATAGCAACTTCTCTAGTGGTTTATATTGCGCTTGCGCAGCTGCTAGTGCAGCAGCATTAGCCGCTTCCGCAGCTGCCTTACCTGCCTCATATTCAGCAATCTTCTTACCCATTTCCACAAACTGTTCTTCAGTCAATCCGGGTACAGCAGCATCAGCGGGCTGTGTCGCCAAACCCAATGATTGCAGCTTAGCTGTCTGGAAATACTGTGCATAGGCTTCCTGACACGCCTTGTAGGCAGCCATCACATCACCCGCATAGGGTGCTTCTGGTATCGCTTGCGCCGTGATAGTAGTCCCTGCAATAGCGGCTTTCACAGCATCCAGAGTCACCACACCATCCACTGCCAAGGCATTAGCTACTGCCAACAAGCCCTCATCTACAATTTCCGTCAATTTCAAGGAGGGTTTACCATCGAATAATACTTGTGGATCATGCAACACTTTGCATAACCATTCCGAGGTGGCTACCACATCGGCTACATGAATCTTAGTATCGCCATCTGTGTCCATGCATTTCAAACTCTCCTCTGGAATCTCTAACCCTGCAACTGGGCATGCTAGCACGGTCCAAAGTTTCTCATCCAAATCTGCCAAATGCTGAATATCTTTGCCATTCTTGATAACTACGCGTGTGTTTCCGCCTATATTGGCATATGTCCAAGTATGTTTCATATTGATTTATATTAATATTTGCCGCAAAGGTACGAAAAAAAAAGTATATGCGCAACAAATAAAAAAAAGATTTCATAAATTTCACATCAAAACTTGCATATATCCAAATTATTTTGTACCTTTGCACCGTGTTCAATAAGATTATACGCCTTATTGACTTACAAAAACGTCAAACTATAGCATTAAATATTTTATTATTAACTATTAATTAATTAGTTACTATGATTCGCACTACATTTAATCAACTTCGTGAAGTTAAAGACAGTATGCCAAAAGGAAGTTCAGCCGTTATTGCTGAAGAGTTGGGTATCACAGCAGATGATGTTCGTGCATATTTCAATGGCACTGCTACTGCAGGTTATCATATTGAGCCAGGTCCTGACGGCGGTATTGTCGTTTTAGAGGATACCAAGGTACTTGAGATTGCTCTTCGCATTGCTTGGGCACACAAGCACGCTCTTTAATCCAGCTACCGTTTTGCAGCAATGAAACGCAAGCTTACACTTTTAGCACTGGCACTACTATGTGTCGGTGCTATTTCGCACCAAGCCTATGCCGCTGACGAAAAAGATTATGGCGTATCCTTGGAGGTAGGCGCTGACCTCGTCAGTGGATACTTGTGGCGTGGATACAACTTCGGCGGTCTATCCCTACAGCCATCAGTCACTTTGGATTGGCGAGGACTTTACCTCTGCGGATGGGCGAATATAGGTGCGGATAATTGGAAGTTTCAAGCTTTCAATCCCGAATTGGATATCACCATCGGTTACGATAACTATGGTTTCAAACTAGATTTCACCCACCTCTACTACTTCGACGGAAGCACTTATTTCAGAGGATTAGGAGATGCCAACAACAAACTTGGAACCACTACGGCAGAGCTACATGCTGGGGTGGATTTCGGCGAGTGGTTTGAGAAGGTACCTTTGACCTTTGATTGGTATACCAATATCTTGGGTTATGACCCTATTCTCGACGAGGAAGGTCAAGCATTGCTTACGCCTAGCGGAAATGCTAAACGTGCCTACTCCACCTACATCCAACTAGGCTACGACATCTACCTTCCCCTTGATATCGTACTCGGTTTGAAGCTCGGTTTCACACCTTGGAGAGGTATGTACTCCGACTACGAAGAGGTTTGGACTAGCGGACGAACAGTGGGTATCAACAATATCCAATTGCGCGCAGAGCGTGAATTCGAACTTGACAACCTTTACATCAATGTTTGGGGAGAAGCCATGTTCAACTGCTATGGGGTCACACCTAACAATGTGATCATGCACATCGGAGAGGGCGCCAATCAAAAACTCAATGCGTGCATAGGTGTGGGCATATACTTCGGAGAAGAATGGTAAACACCAAGGCGATAAAGAAGTGGATAGCACTAGGTTTTGCATTAACAGCAGCAGTACTCTTGCTGCTGTTTTTGCCTGACACACCTAAGTCGCAATATTTTCATCATCAGGGCAATATCTTCGGAACCTACTATAATATCCGCTACGAAGCCACTACTGACCTTCACGCTGCCATCCAAGACCAACTGCACACTTTCGACCATTCGCTCAGCATGTTCAATCCCAGCTCGGTGATTAGTCGTATCAATCGCAACGAACCTATCATTGTCGACACGCTTTTCGAGCAGATGTATACGCAGGCGCATGCTATCAGCCAGCTATCTAATGGCGCTTTCGACATCACCGTCCGTCCACTCGTCAATGCCTGGGGCTTTGGCACCAAGAGCCAGGAACCAGGAATCAGGAACCAGGATATAGATATCGATAGTATCAAAGCATTCGTCGGCTACGATAAGATCGCATTGCTCGATCATCGCCTATCCAAATCTGACCCTCGTATCACTTTGGATGCTAGTGCTATTGCCAAGGGCTATGCATGCGATGTCGTGGCAGACTTGTTGCGCACACATGGGTGCCAGAACCTGCTGGTGGATATCGGAGGCGAAGTCGTTTTGCAGGGCGTCAACCCCAAGGGACAACCCTGGCGCGTAGGTATCACTCGTCCTACTATTGATGCTACAGGCGTCGAAAAAGAGTTACAAGAGGTGATTGCTAGTAGCCAACTATGCATGGCGACATCGGGCAATTATCTGCAATACTATTATGTGGATGGTCAGCGCCGCAGCCACACGATTGATCCTCGTACAGGCTATCCTGTCCACCATTCTTTGCTCAGTGCCACGGTTACGGCCAGCAGCTGTATGCGTGCCGATGCGTTGGCTACTGCGTGTATGGTATTGGGCGAAAAAGAAGCACTCAACATGATTGAGTGCATTCCCGACGCTGCCTGCTATCTCATTATAGCTCAGGCAGATAGTTTACATATCATCACCTCTTCGCGTTGGCAGCAATAGTTCTTATTGCTTCACCACTCGCGCTACGGTTTTCTTCACATTGCTCATCGCAAACTCGCGTTGCATGGCTATCTCTAGCGGCACTTTCTCCTCCAAGATTGGATAGATGCCAGCAAAGCCCATCTGCTGCAAACTGTCACACATCTCCACGCATCCTCCGATGGCTATCACGGGTATCTGCTGTTGTTTCGCACGGGCTAGCACACCGGCCGCAGTCTTGCCTTTAGCGGTTTGGAAATCCACTTTGCCTTCGCCTGTAATTACCAAATCAGCACCTTGGATAGTCGCATCAAAGTCGATGGCATCCAGCACCATGTCGATGCCTTTCTTCAGGTGGGCTTGCAAGAATGCATAGAATGCTCCTCCCATACCTCCCGCTGCACCTGCACCTGCTACGGGCACTACCTGCATGCCATATTTCTCTTCTATCACTTTCGCCAGGGATTCCATGCCGGCATCCAGTCGGCGCACCATCTCGGCATCTGCACCTTTCTGAGGAGCAAACACGGGTGCTGCTCCTTGTGGACCGCAGAAGGGTGTATCTACGTCGCATGCCACGGTGAAGACACACTCGCGCACGGTGGCAGCTACAGCCGAATCATCTATGCGGGCTATGTCGTGCATACTTCCTCCGCAGCAATGGGTGATCAGTTCGCCTTGTGGATCATAAAAGCGGAAGCCCATAGCTTGCAGCATACCCGTACCGGCATCGTTGGTAGCACTGCCCCCTATTCCTACTAAGAATTGTCGGCATCCACGCGCTATAGCATCCATTATCATCTCTCCTGTGCCGTAGGTAGAAGTCACCCATGGATTGCGTTCTTCTGTTTTCAACAGCGGTAGTCCGCTAGCGGCTGCCATCTCGATGATAGCGGTTTTTCCGGCTATGCCATAGCGTGCCTCGATGGGTCGTCCCAGGGGGTCACTCACTTTCGCCACCACTATCTCTCCGCCTAATGCGTCCACAATGGCTTCTACGGTGCCTTCTCCACCATCGGCGACGTTCACGGCTACTACCTGACAATCAGGATATACTTCACGGATACCTTCCTCAGCGGCTTGTGCCACGTCCATCGAGCTCATCGAGCCCTTGAACGAATCGGATGCTACTACTATCTTCATCATTATCTTAATTCAAAATTCTTAATTCAAAATTAAATACATTCCCACGCTGCAAATGGTCAATACCAATCCTACGATCGACTCGTATGGAATGAGTTTCAATCGCTCTTTCACAGCGAATCCCATGGCGCCACCTGTAGCGTGGAAGAACGAGCCATGAGGCAGGTGATCGAGTATCGTAGCACCTGCGTTGACCATAGCTGCTCCCCATACAGCGGTCACTCCTGCCGCCATGATTGCCTGTGCGAACGAAGCGGAAGCGATGGTAGCGCCTGCGGTAGTAGAGGCGGATGCGGCTGACATCAGTGCACCTGCGATAGGAGCCATAAAGGTTCCTCCGTTGCTCCATCCGTCCAATAGTCCTACCAGCACGTCCTTAATCTCTGATGCTTGAATCACTCCTGCCAGTGTGCCGGTACCTACGAGCAAGATAGCAATGCCGGACATTTTCTCCAATCCATATCCCAAGCAAGTGCCCATGTTCTTCCAGTTGCCCGTTGCGATGATGCCAATGACGCCTCCAACAGGCAAAGCAATCATCGGGTCTACCACGATGCCCGCTATAGGTCGCAGTGCGAGCAGTAGGATGGTCACGATAGGGCCTATCAGGCTGCGCCATAAGGCGGGTAGTTTTTCCTCTTTCTCATCCACCACATCGCCTGCCATCAACTCTCCTTGTGGCATCAGCGGTATGATGACAAACACGGTGATTACTAGTCCTATCACGGCTGGCACGATTCCTGCTGCCATGACGGATGAGAGGGGTGCATCAAAGTTCTCCGCCGCGATGATGGTATTGGGGTTAGGCGAGAGGATATTGCCGCATTTTCCTCCTCCGATCATGGCTAGTAGTAGTTTTATTTTGGACAATCGCAACTTGCTTCCCATGATGATGGCAATAGGTGCGATGGTGATGACTGCCACATCGATAAAGACGCCCATGGCGGTGAGCAACAATGCCGACAAGGCGAGGGCCAAGTAGATATATTTTTCGCCGAGTGCTTTGATTATGCTTTTCGCGATGGTGGACGCTGCTCCTGTTTTCACGAGCATACCCGTGAGTACTCCCGCCGCGATGATGCGTACAATGGCAGGTGTGATATCTTTCACTCCGACGATCATCTTCGCCACGGTGGTTTCTAATCCCCACCCCGCGAGCAATCCTCCCACGAGTGCTCCTAATATCAGACTATATACAGGAGATAGTTTCCTGATAATTAACACGATGGATACCAATAGGCCTATTAAGGCAGCGAGTGCACTATTCATACTTATGTAAGGGTTTTAAGCGTTTTAAGCGTGTAAGAGTTTCAATTTCGGTGCAAAGATAAACAAAAAAATGCACATACGCAATAGCGCAGTGCATTTTTTTTGAAGCCGTACTTACAGCGCGTCAGCCCGGCCCCCAAAAAGCACTCTCACCCCTATTATACCGAAAATGAAAAAAAACTGTACTTACTATGCATTTTTTTTACCACACTACTCCATCTCATTCCGCTACCCTTGCGCAAAGGTAGCGCAAAGGTAGCGGAACGCGAGTACTACAACTGACTAGCCGATAGCAATCAGTCTTGGCTCCTCTCTCCATATATTTTTCGGCGTTGAGCGGAACCGTGTTGGAGCCCTTCTTAGTATATTTTATTTCCCCTATATAGGGGGAAATTTATACTAAGGGCTTACGGTTCCTGCTCAAAATCACCACTAAGAACCTATTTATAACAGTGCTTTTTCGCCAAGCTACCTTTCAGTTTTCCACTTTCCAAAATAATTTTGGTTAATTGTTTATAATAATCTGCAATTTTGGTTGTGTCAATAATTTTCGTTTCATTCGCCACTTTATTTGCACATATCATTTTTTTTCACTACCTTTGCAACCAATTATTTGCTAACTATCAAATCATTATAATTATGAAAAAACTTTTCTTCCTTTTCCTCGCCCTTGTAGCCACCACCACCCTCTGGGCACACGATTTCGTAGTAGATGGAATTTATTACAACTACCTTGAAGACAACAACGTAGAAGTGACTTACAAGGGAAGCTATTATTACGAGTACAATGAATACTCAAGCGAAGTTACTATCCCCTCAACCGTTACCTACAACGGCACTACCTACAGCGTAACGAGCATTGGATATGGGGCTTTCTATTTTTGCTCCTCTCTCACCTCCATCACCATCCCTAACAGCGTCACAAGCATTGGATATAGGGCTTTCTATGGTTGCACCTCCCTCACCTCCATCATTTGTTTGGGTACTACACCGCCTACTTTAGGAACAGATGTTTTTTACGGTACAAAACTTTCAGCAGTTTATATCCCAGACAACACACTATCTGCTTATCAAACAGCATGGGGAAATGAATATGCATTTGTCAATAACGAAACTACTCTTACCCTCCATGTAGCAACTCCTGGTACATTGGAAGATTTGATTTTCGATGCAGGTACACGCCCAGCGTTGGTGGCTAAATTAATCCTTACAGGTACGCTCAACAATGCTGATTTTACCTGTATGCGCGAAACAATGACTTCACTAGTAGATGTGGACTTATCTGGAATTACCAATACATCTGGAGTAAATTTCAATGGCAAAGCAAGATTAGTGCGAATTATCCTACCGACTAATCTTACGAGCATTGGAGATGGGGCTTTCTATGAGTGCTCCTCCCTCACCTCCATCACCATCCCCAACAGCGTAACGAGCATTGGATATGGTGCTTTCT
>JAEIGA010004644.1_pt1 | contig 21212 bp, 9 predicted proteins | sample 9270691 | NCBI WGS metagenome assembly JAEIGA01 (sample SAMN17057246, study PRJNA624740) | gut metagenome | biome: biome; isolation source: fecal sample | host: Bos grunniens | place: China: Xizang | collected 2019 | reverse complement strand
TAGTGATTTGGAATATAATCACTATCCTATTGAAATGATTAATGATAATATTAATATGGACAGATTAAATTTTGGAATAATTAATTCTGAATTTGGCGGATATGGTCAATATATATTAGAAGTCGATATATGGAATAATGAACCAGCAGTTACTTATGGATTTACAAAAACCATATTTGAAGATGCTGAAAATTGTAAAGTATATATAAATGATATTAATTTTAATAAACTACATGATAACAGATTTAACTTTGAAATAAGAGACGTTTTAAAAAATGAGAAATTTCACAAATTAAATGATTATAAAATTTTAAGTGGAAATTTTAATCCAAATAACATTGGGTGTCTTAATGGCAGAACTGATCATTGTAAATTTCAAATTAGTTTAGAGTTGATAAAATTCAATAAATTAGTTTGTAAAGATAGAATCAATTTTAATGTATGTTTTGAATATGAAACAAAACATACTATTTTAGATTTTGACGGGTCTGAAACTAAAAAAGTTAAATTAAATTTTCCTTGTGAAATATTAATAACAAATAAAAACATAGATTATGATATTATTAATAAAGGAAATGGTAGAGGATGTTTTACTGGAAAATTGGAAGGATTAAATATAATACAAAACAATTATCCAACAACAATAATTAATATAAAAAAAAATAACGAATATACATTATATGATAAATACATAATTCAAAATGATATATATGAATGTTTTTTGCCAAAAGGAATATATAATTTTGAAATAATATGCAATAATGTTAAGCATAATTTTAATAATATTAAAATATGTAATGGAATTAATTTCTATTATTCAACTATAGAATGGGGTCATTTATATAAAATAATAGATGATACATTTGAAATTATTAATAATAAAGAAAGAATAAGAATGGTTATGGGTACAATATTTAATGAATATAATAATTTTTTAGATAACGCAGAAATAATAATATCGTCATTTAATAAATTATTAATGTATCAAAAAGTAGATAGTAACGGTAATTATAGATTTGTATTACCAAAATTTGAAAATTATTCTAACATTAGTATAAGAATAAGATCTAACAATAAAACCGTTAAAATTGTGGATAATTTTAAATATGATCCAAATAAAGGTTTTATAGAACAACTTAGAGACAAAAATAACAGTTTTATACATGGTTTTAGTTTTAAGGAGGTGTAGTTTTTTTGAATTTTAATTTAAATAATAGAAAATTAAACTCACCAAATAATATAGAATTATCATTTCCAAGAAATATAAAAAAAATGGTTATAACTTGGAATAAAGTATCTAATCCAGATGTTAATAATAATGATATATTAAATCCTATAATTTCAATTAATTATAATATTTATAGAGGTACATCTATAAATGGGTTATTCGTTAAAATAAATAAAGTTTTAATTAGTTCAAATAGATATGAAGATACATCTATAGGAATAAATCCAAATACATTTTATTGGTATAAAGTTTCTACTGTTGCTACATTTTTTGATGGAACTACTAGTGAAAGTAAATTATCAGAACCAATTACTTATAAAGTAAGAAATGAAAATAAATGGTTCAATAAAATGAACGAAAGAAATATGTGGATATTAAAAAATGATTCAGTATTGATGGATCTATATACTAGAAAAACCGATGGTGAAAGATGTCACAGATGCTGGGATGATATTAGAGGTCAATCAGCAAATCCAAATTGTGATATTTGTTTTGGAACAACATTTATTGGCGGATACGAACCAGTATTTCAAATATATGTTAGACAAAAACCCGCTTCTCAACAATTAGATCTAAGTTCTCAAGGTTATATTATAAATAGTAACCCGGGGGCATGGACTATTAGTTCGGTTCAATTAAGAAATAGGGATATATTAATAAATCCAGAAGGAAGAATGTTTTCGATAACTACTAGTCAAATAAATCATGCCGCAGGATATTTCTTTCATCAGGAATTACAAATGAAAGAAATAGATCCAACAGATATTAGATATAATATTTGCAGAACTTCATTGTATCCAGAATTTTAACCATATATTTAATTAATTTTTTTATATTTTATTAATAATTAAACATATAAGGTGGTGAAGATGACAGTATGTTAAAAGAACATGCAATAACTAGAGCCAAAGATATGTTAATTAGTCATATAAGAGGTTTTTTAACAAATATTGATAATTATAATGATATATGCGATAGAGATTATACTAATTGTGAAATATTTGATAAAGAGCCAAATGTTTTACGAACTTTTCCAGTAATATTAATAACAGCAGCTAATGGTAATTATATTAATTCTGGGCTTGGTGATGTTGGCGAAGAAATAGTAGACGAAAATGGGATTTATGTTGGCGTAAAATATGCTGGACAATTAGAATTACCAATAACAATTGAAGCTGGTACTAGAAGTACTAAAGATAGAGATATATTAATAGATTTATTATCAGCAGCCATTCGTATAATTTTCAAAAGAGATTTAGAATCTAATGGAATAATTATTAAAGATATGAGATATGGTGGAGAAAGTGAAATATTATATGAGTCTGATAAATTATATATTGCAACATTAAATTTAACCGTCTGGATGGAATGGCAATACGTTAGTTACTATAAAGGGCCAGTCAAACAGATTAATATTGGTGGTAAATTCGACACCAGTTTTAATATATTTAAATAAATTATAAATTGATTAATTTTGCAAATCAAAAGGAGGTAATAACCATATGAAAACTTATAGAGCGCCTGGTGTATATTCAAGATTTATACCAGCAGAAGTTCAAGCAGAATCAGGGGCATATACTAGAAAAATAGCTATAGTTGGTCCTGGACAAAAGTTTTTTACTAAAGAGAACGTAGCGGTTAGACGTTCAAGTGATGGTGTTCTCGATTCACTTCCAAATGAGAACATCATAGAAATGATGGGGCTTTATGATTGTAGATTTACAAACGGAAAGTTTGAATATACTGATGGAAAAGCTTATACTACTTATAAAATAGTTGATGATAAAGTATTATGGCTACCAGTTGATGAAGATGGTGTTCCAGCATTTTCTTCTAATTATTTGAGACCAGCAAAGGTTGAAAAAATACCTAATGAATCAGCAATAATGAGATATGATGAAAATGGAAATGAAGTTCACACAGTTGGTAGTTCAATGTTAATGCAAGACAGATACTTATCTGTTGAAATTGATAAAGATGCTAATGGTGAAGAAAAAATATCTTTATTAAAAGATAGTGTATATGTAGTTGAAATTACTAGTACTGAAAAGGCTGGTGTTTATACAGTATTTAATGAAACTGCTGGAGAATTGGTTGGAGAATTCCTATTGGATTCAGGTAATTATAGAACCGATATAATTCCAGGTGTTAAAATGAGAGTTGCGGGAACCGGATTACAAGATGAAGAATCTGGAGAATATATATTCCCAGAAGAATTTAGTATGGGTGATTCAATAAAAATAAAAGTTTCTTCTCCTAATAATTATCTTGAATCTAGAGCTTTTGTAAATGTAAATCCATTAGATAGAATGGCTAATGGAAGCGTTGCATGGTTTAAAAATGGATCAATAGATAAATTTGATTTAATAGTAGCTGAAGGAACAACAGATGCTGTAAATAGAAGATTAGCAAATATTGGTGAATTTGCCTCATTATCTGGCCAAGCAAATGAAAATGATAACACAAAATCGGCTAGTGTAGAAATAATAAATGATAATTTAAGTCAAGTTATATTTGATGAAGATACAATATTATTAGCAGTAATTCCTGATGAGGCAAGCGATAAATTAGTAGAAGATAATAGTTATAAATTAGTTGCAACAAAATATGATGAATTAGGAAAAAATAGATATGTTATTCAAAAATTAGAAATATTAGATATGAATGGTGAACCAGTTAAATTACCATTACCTGGTATTTCATTAGATATAGGTGGCTCAGATGCCATAGAAGATTTAAATGAAATACTAGTTAGATTTGATGCTAAATTATATAAGAGTGAAATTAATGATATGTTACAAAACGCTAGACAATTAGATGATTTATTATTCCCAATAAATAAAAAGGAAGATTTTGTTAATGCTGCAAGTGTTATATTTGATCAAAATGAACAAAACGCTCCTGCTGCTTCTACCGTTGCTAATATTGTTAAGAGTAATTTAGTTAAAGGGATGATAAAAGATGATTTAGTTAGATTGATTTACGAAGCAATAGTTGATAGCGCAGCTTTAGCATGTGAATCTGTTGAAAATATGACATTAAATTCTCCACTTTTAATAATTGAATCAACAAAAATGACAACTTTGGTAAATAATGTTCAAATAATTAAAGAAAATCAATTATTAAATTATGATTATATAATAAAAGGAGTAAGTGAAAACGAAATTCAAATATATAGAGTTAACAGTGTTGGAGAAATTGGAACTGCTCAATATTCTGAATTACAACCACTTGGAGCATCTATAGAAATACCAGAAGGACAAATAACTAAAGTATTAAGAATACCTGGTATTAGTTTTGAAATAAATAGACCTGCTGGAATAAAATTTAATGAATTAAATAACGCTGACGGAGAAATAACAGATCTTATTTCAGTTATTTCTATTAGACCAAGAATTTTTGCTTTTGGACAACCAGAAAATAATGGTATTTATTATGCATCTTATAAATATGCTAAAAATAATTTTGAGCCAAAATTATTCTCGGATTTTGATGAAATAAAGAATGAATATGGTATTTATTCTATTGCACTAAATGGACAAGTAGTTAATCCTGTAACATTAGCTGCAGAAATTGCATTTAATAATGGCGCAAGAGAAGTTGTTATTTGCCAAACTGAAAATAACACAAAACAAGCTTTTAAAGATGCTATAGATAAATTAAGTGAAATTCATGATGATATTGGCAATATTGATATAATAATTCCATTAACAAGTGATTGGGATGTTATTAAATATTTATCAGATCATGTTACTAAATATAGCAGTGAAGATTATAATTTATATAGAATGGGTTACGTAGCAGCTAGTAAAACAGAACCAACAGATTCAGATGATAAAAATTATTCTGGATTAGAATTGGGTTCAATACAAAAAGCTAAATTATTAAATAATGAACGTATGATCTATGTAGTTCCAGGATCTGTTAACAGATTAGTTACAAATTCACTTACTGGATATGCTCATAATAGAAATCTTGCTGGATATTTTGCTGCTATAGCTGTTGCTTGTTTAACATTAAGAAATGATTTGGCAGAACCATTAACTAACAAAGCAATTTATGGAATAGACAGTTTAGGTAAAATTTATAAAGATGTTGAAGCTAATAAATTGGCTAATGCTGGATGTTTAGTATTAAAACAAGATAAAAATGTTATTAAAGTTAGACATGGTATAACTACTCATTATGAATTTGAAAATCTTAGAGATATTCATTCAAATGAAATTACTTTTGTTCAAGTTAAAGATTTTGTAATAAGAACAGCTAGAGATTTATTAGGTAATAATTATGTAGGTAATAAATTAAAACCTTCAATAATTAATGATATAAATTATAGTTTACAACAAATGTTTGTAAGTTTAATAAATAGCGAAATAATATTAGGATATGAAGGATTAAGTGTTAAGAGAGATGTAGAAAATCCAATGCAAATCAATATAACTTTCTTTATAGAAGCTATATATCCATTAAATTTTATAGAAATAAAATTTGGTTTTTCAACAACAATAAGTGAATAATTAAGTAATAGGCGTATATTGAAATATACGCCTTATTAAGGTAGGTGAAAATTAATGGCTAAAGTAGACGGTTTACAACATGCTTACACTTCAGCAACTAATGGTAATTTAAATACACAAAGAGCTACTGGCATAACACCGATGGATGGTCAAAATAGTGGAGATGATGGTGCTTATTTAGCGGCGCTTTCTACCAATGTGTCAGTATATGTTAATGGTGAAAGAATTGGATTTATGCAAGATTTATCACCATCAGAAACAAGAACTATTACACCTATTCAAGAATTAGGAACTGAAGGTGTTGTACAAATGGTTGCTGCTAATACAAATGGTGGTACATTATCTTGTAGTAGATTTGCAGTATATAATGCTAATTTATTTAATGCTCTAGGTTTAACTGGAACTGGTAAATTTATGCCAGGAGCAAATAATGATAATGATAAATATTATCCAAATAGAGATAATAACTATAGAACTTATCACAATGTATTTAAATCTTTAAAAGATAATAGAGTTCCAATTGAAGTTATGGTTCAATTAAATCAACCTGGAGAAGGTTCAGAACCAAAATATGAAACTTATATTGATTGCTGGTTAACAAATTATGGTAGAACAGTATCATCTTCACAAATTACTATATCTGAAACTTGTACTATATCATATAGTGATTTAATTTAGGGAGGTGAAGTAAATGGCTGTTATAAATAGTAAATTAAATACACAAAGAGGTATTGACCAAAAATTAAATAAAACACCAGTACCTGATTTGGATTTAACTCAAATTAAAACCCCAAATGATAATGGTATGCTGGTTACTTCTACAAATGTTAAAATAAATGGTATAGATCCTAGTGGTAAAAAAGTTATGATTGGAATGATCCAATCGTTTTCAGTATCTGAAACTAGAAATGTAACCAAATTACAATCAATTGGTATTGAAGGTGTTACACAAGCTGTTCCAGAAAACTATAAGGGTGGAACAATAAATGCTCAAAGAGTTGCATTGTATGGAAAAAGACTATATGATGTTTTTAGAATGGAAGATTATAGTGGGGAAGATGATGATGTTTTTAAAACATTAAAACAACAACGTTTTCCTTTTGAAATAGTTTATGAAACAAGAAGAGATGGTAATAGAGATGGAGATGGCGCAGTTTATACTGAAACATATATAGATTGTTGGATATCTTCTTATAAGAAAAATTATCAAACTTCTAATATTACAATTTCTGAACAAGTTACTATAGCTTATGCTGAAGTTATTTAATGAGATCCTTTTGGATCTCATTTTTATTTTTTTATTTTAAAATATAATATTTTTATTATTTTATATTTATTAAATATAAAAAACAAAGAAAGTGAGTGATTTTTTTTATGAGAAAAGTTTTAGAAGATCTTATTTTTATTGGTGAAGTAAAGGAAACCTATACAGTGTGCGGAAAACAATGGGTTTTAAAAACATTAACTTCTGAAGAACAATTAACAGCTACAGCATCTACAAGAGATTATGATAATATATCAAGAGTAAATGCTTTAAAGAGAGCTTATTTAGCTAGATCAATAATTGAAGTTAATAATATTCCTTTAAGAGATATAAATGAAAAAATTGAATTCTTAGGAACTCTTCAACAACCAATAATAGATTTATTGTATGATAAATATTTAGATGTTCAAAAGAAACAAGATGAAGAATTAAAAGATTTTGATGAAGACTTAAAAAACTAGTTAACGACGATATGTCAAGAATGCGTTGGAAGGTGATGAAGGCGTTTGGATTACCGCCTACATCACCTTTAATTAAAAAGATGAATGATTATCAATGGTCTTATTGTTTTTTAAATTTAGCAAAAGATATTGAAGAAGAAGACGAGATATTTAGAATGAGAGCTAAGTATAATGGATTATTTATTAATCCTGAAGCTGTAAAACAAATATCTGAAGCAGAAAAGAAAGGAATAGATAAAGATAAAATAAGAAGACAACAAATTATTGATAATGGAGGATATGACGCTACTGATGCATTTATGGCTGAATTAAACGCGGCTATGAATGGCGAACAATTTATGGAATTACCTAATGAAAATGATAGAAGAGGTAATGTGGATATGTCGTCGGATGAATTTTTAGCTATGTGTATAAAAGAATTTAATGATTCAGAAGAAAATAATGATTTTAATAATAAAAAAACAGATAATATATTTGATAATCCACCACCAGGATTTACTTTATTGCCTGATGATGATAATGATTTAGATATTATAATAGTTGATGATGATTAATATACAATGTAGAGGAGGTGTCTAAATGGCTGGCTCAAATAAATCGAGTTTAAATAACTTAGATCAAAGTAAAGCGGACAATCTACTCACAAATTTGGGTGAAAATATAAATAGTGCCTCGAATAAATTAATTACGGGGGACTTTTCTAATGCAACTAATGATCTTAAAACACTACAAGATGATTATGAAGAGTTGTTAAACGCTATTAGAAGTAATAATTTGTATGATATTCTTGGCGAAAAAATAGGAACTATATCAAATAGTCTTAATGAACTAAAAAATAGAACAGACCAATATTTGCAATCACAAGAACAATCAATAAATAAAATGTTAGAAGCATTACCACAAGTAGCTTCTAAATTTAGAGATATTGAAGAGAGAGTAAGAAGTGTTAATACTGAATTAGGAAATCAAAGTGGTATGCAAGATTTTGTTGCTCAAGTTGAAGATTTAAAAAACAAATTAAATGAATTGGTTAAGCTACCATTAGATGATAGAAGCAATGTAGAACAATGTGCTAAAGAAATGGCTAAAATTTATGTCGAAACAATACAAAGCGCATTAGAAACTGCCAATATAGGTAAGGGATTAATAGTTCAAGCTATTAAAGACGATAAAGTTGAAATAGCTAATGAATTAAAAAAAATAATAGCAGATACGACTATGACTATAAATACTATGCCTAATATTAACCCAGTTGAAACGCAAAATTTAAACAATACTGCTATGGAAGTTATTAGTGTAACAGTAAGTGCAATAGATAAATTAAATAATGCATTAGAAAAAGCAGCTAATATAATAAATAATGTTGAAACAAATAAATCCTCTCAAGATGATAGTGATAAATTAGTAAAAGTTATAACAGAAGCAAATGATGCTAATATGAGAAAAATATATGAAGCATTTAAAGATATGAAACCTATAGATTTTGATAATATAAATAAAATATCAAATAATGCTCAAATAGAATTAAATAATCAATTAGTAACAATGATGTCTAATGCTACGGGCGATGTCGATAATATAAATGCCATAAATGATTTATTAAAAAACTATATAAATATTAGTGAATCTTCTTCGAAGGGTGAAAATAGTCAAAACAATATTAATAATTTAGCAAAACAATTTATTAATGAATTTGAAAATAAAATGAATATTGATAAATTATCAGAAATATGGGAAGCAGCAAAAAGTGAATTAATAAATATAATTTCTGAATCTAAAAAAATATCTGAATCAATATTTAATGGGAATAATATTAAAATTTCTTTGATACAAGATACAACTAATATTGATAATATAAATAATGAATTGACTAAAACAATTGACTCAGTTAATAGTAGTATATCAAATATAATATCATTAAAAAATGAAGATAATCAAACGACTAAATCTTTATTGGTAAATTCAAATGAAATTAATAAAATATATGATACATTAAAAGATGTCAAACCTATAGATTTTAATAATATAAATAATATGGCAAAAGATATACAAAATGAATTGGTAAATAAATTAACAGTATTAAAAACAAATCAAATATCAGAAAATGATACGAATGATATTAATAATTTGTTAAAAAATTATAGTGAAATTGAAGAGTCATCAAAAAAAGAAATTAATAATCAGAATAATATTAATGAATTAATAAAACAATTCAATAACGAATTTGAAAATGAAAAAGACATAGATAAATTATCAAAAATATGGGAATTACTTATAAATGAGTTATCTAATTTTATTAATGAATTTAAAAAATTAACAAATCAAATATCTGATATTAATAATATTAAAAATCCGTTATTAAGTGATATAAATAATACTGAAAATATTAATAATCAAATTGGAATTATTGCAGATTCAATTAATAATTCTATGGCAAATATAACACCTCCATATAGTGAATATAATCAAGAATCTAAATCATCAAATGATGTTAATAATGATAATATTAGAAGAATATATGAGGTGTTTAAAGATTTAAGACCTATAGATTTTGAAAGTATTAGTCATATGTCAAATGAAGCACAATTTGGCTTAAGTGAACAATTAATATCTATGATGTCTAATAATTTTATTGATGATATAGATAATATAGGAGATTTAATAAACAGCTATGCTAAAATTACTGAATCTTCTTCTAGCGGCAGAACTAGTCAAGATAATGTAAAAAGATTAGCTCAAGATTTTATTGATGAATTCGAAGAAGGAATGGATTTAAATAAATTATTAGAAATATGGAATGAAGCCAAAAGCGAATTAGCTAATATAATAATTGAATCTAGAAAAATAACAGAACAAATAGCTAATGGTAATAATATTAGAAATTCATTAAATGAAAATATACCTGGTATTGATAATATTAATAAAGGACTTGGATATTATAATAGTAATATTTTATATGAAATAAATGGACAAGATAATTTAAATATGGCAGCAAATACCGCTAATGGAATGTCAGCAAGATATTATAATAAAAAACAGCAATCACAACAATCACAACAATCACAACAATCACAACAACCACAACAACCGCAACAATCAGAACAATATGGTAATTCAATGGGATTATCTACAATGAATGATATATTTACTCAACACGCTGCTGTAACATCTGATATGATAAATAATTTGGATGAAATTAATAAAAAAATTAAACAGCAAGGCACAGGATCTGTACCACCACCCCCTCCGCCTAAAAATCCATCATCAATTGGAGATGATGATTTTAATAAAAGACCGTATTTAGATGCTGAGGAACATAGAAGAAGAGTTAATAATATTGATAAATTTAATAAAGAAATGAGTAATTTCGATGATCAATATAAAAAGATTAAAATAGAAAATATGTTAGGTGAAGCAAACAAAATACGTAGAGGCTTTACAAATGGCAGATATGATGAGATAGAAATGGCAAAAGCAACTGCATCTGGGTATGGAGAAGATTATTATAGAAAAGTAAGCAATAGATTAAGTGATGCAAGTGAATTATATAATAGAAAAGATAGTTTAGAAAAAGAATTAAATTCCCAAATTGATGATTATAAGAAAAAATATAGAGAATTTGAAGATGATCCAACTGTTGAAGGGTTAAATGATTTAAATGCAAAATCAGATTCAATAGAACAAATAATGATTGAATTGAAAAATATATTGGATCAAATAGCTGGTGATCTTAATTCTAAAGAAGTGCAAGATCTTATGGGAGGAAAAGCTTTCCATAAAATAAAAAATACGCAAATAGAAAAAGAAGGTTCAACACTGAAGTCACATTTAACTGATTCTGCTGATAGTTTTAATGGAGCTGCAGAATCATTACAGGATTCAGCAGATATATTTGGATATAAAATTGAATCTACAATGGTTAATTTTGGTAATAAGGTTGAAAAAATTACTGATGGTATGGGAGAAAAACTTTCTAAAAGTATTAAAACTTTATTTGAAAAACTAGTAGGAATGAATATAACCCCAATGGGACTTGCAACAAGTTTTGTAACTGGCTCAAGAGATTATTATAAAAAATTTGGTAATATGGATATAGAAACTATGAGAGCTATGTTACGACAAGGTGATTTCTATAGTCAAGATGTATTAGATTTTAATAGAAATAAGACGATAGAATTATATGGTAAATATAATGGCCAAATTGATTTTGGTGAATTTGCAAAAATGACTAATAGTTTAATTAGTGGCATTCAGGGTCATGTTGGACAAGATAAAATATCTGGACAAATGGATATGATCAATTTATCAGAACCAGCCATAATGTTAAATAAGGTATATGGTGTTGATTCTGAAAATGCAATTAATACATTTTATAAAAAAATAGGAATGAGTGCTACAGAAACAGAAAACCACTTATATAAATTGATTCAAACAGCACAATCCTCAAATATACCAGTTGCAAATTATATATCAAATATCGCCACAATGTCCGAAAGATTTAGAGAATTAGGAGTTAACATAGATTATGCTAATAGCGGAATGCAGAATTTAATGCTTAGTGGAATGAGTTATGAAGATTCTCAAGGTTTAGTTAGTGGTGTTGGAAATATGATTAGTAATTATGATAATAATCCCGGTAAAGCAGCGTTCTTTGGTGCTATGACAGGATTAGATCCATTTAATGCGATATATCAAACTAAAGCTAGATGGGAAAAAGATGAAAATGGAAATTATGTAACTAGTAAAGCGGCTACTGAAAGTATAATGAGAATGATAGATTCTGAAATAGGTTTATATTCAACTGTTGCTTCTGGGGCTGGAGAAGACTTTATGAAAAGCACAGTAATTGATATATTTAAACAAAATGGAATAAATGATGATAGACTAGCATTTATGGCTATGGAAAAATATTATGAAGGTGATGTTGCCGGACTTTCAAAAATATTTGATGAAGCTGAAAATGCAGATAAAACAGTAATATTAGAAGGTAGAGCTGAATTAGAAGAAAAATTATCATTAGTTGCAGAACAAACCGATGAATTAACGACAGCTGAACACCAATTAGCAATAACTAATATGCAATTAGCTGAAGTTGGAAAAGGTATATTTGATATGGTGGGTAAATCATTAACAGGTATTATATCAACTGTTGGTGGGATTTTAATAAAAATAGTTGATTTATTATCTCCTATAGTTGAATTACTAAATGAACTACTTAAAAAAGCAATTGAAAATCCAGTAACTTCAATATTGACAGCTATAGCAGCTAAATTAGGTATAAAAGGTGTAGCTAGTTATGCCACTAAAGGTTTGGCTGGCGGTGCTACTGGAGCAAAGGTTGTTTCTGGAGCAAAAAATGTTTGGGGAGCATTAGCGGCGGGGTCTAAAAAAATACCAATTATTGGTGGAGTAATAGATGGTCTTGTTACAGCTGGAGATTCTTATTTTGGTCAAGGTAAAACTGGCGCTTATGCAATTGGAGAAGGAGTTGGATCTGGAGTTGGAACCGCTGGTGGAGCAATCGCTGGTGCTTCTATAGGAACAGCGATTTTTCCTGGTGTTGGAACCGCTATAGGAGCAATTTTAGGTGGTTGGTTTGGCGGAAAAGGCGGTAAAAAAATCGCTCAAGTAGGTATGGATGCGTTTGACGTGCAAGAATATAGAGAAGGTTATGGCGATAATCAATCATTATATGATAATATGGAAAATGGTTCATTATATAGAGATAGTCAATTTTATGGCAATGATTCTACATACAATTATAATAGTGTTGGCGGGGGATATAACGGAAGTTATGAAAATGAGTATAGTCAATTATTTTATCAAACAACTGGAACAAGCCCATATTATGATGATATAAAACATATAGAAGGCTATGGATTATCATATGATGAATTAGCTTTATTAGAAGAAGATAGTACATCTAAAATAACCAAGAAAATGGATGAACAAATGAGTTTACAAGAAAGATTAGCTAAACAAGAAAAGAAAATAGCTGAATCGGAATATGTAGACGTTAAAGATGTAATGGAAAAAGAACAAACAAGGCTGCAACTAGAAAATGAAATTAAGAATGGAGATAAAGATGTTAAAAACCAATTAATGGTAGATATTTCTTCTGCATTTCATTTTGGGGAAAAGAAAGAAAAAGACGAAGTGGTTGAAGAACTTAAAGAAATTGAGAAAAAGCTTCCAAGTTATACCACTGGAAATAATAATCCAACAGCATCGGTTCCATATGCAGCTTCAATGCAAGCACCTACTGGACCATCTACTTATAATATATATACTGGTCCAACTATGGGCGATTCAGCTGGAAATACTCAACCATCGGGACGACCTATGAATTATCTTACTGGTTCATCTCCATCAACTCCTATGAGTTACGCTGCTCAACCAACTCATAGTGGAAGTGAAGAGAGTGTTAATAAAGAAAAAGAAAAAGGTAAGGATGGAGAAGATTTAAAAGAAAAGAAAAAAGAAGAAATAGATGAAGAAACTTTAGAACGCCAAAAAAAAGCAGCTGAAGAAGTTGCAAATACAAATTATTTAGAAGAATATAGAAAAATTAGTCAAGGAATGAAACCAATTGAAGATGCTGAAAGAGAAGCAGAAGAAAAACGAGAAGAGCAAACAAAAGAATTAATAGATACAACAACACAAAAATATAATGAATTAATTAGTTCAGCTGAAACTGAAATGGAATTCTTAAGTATAATTGCAGATATTGATACAAATATATTGTCTACATTAATTGAAGTTAAATATATACTTACTAATTTAAAACTTAGTGGTGGTAGTGACGATAAATCAACAACGCATGTATCTGATAGTGGTACTGAACATGGCGGTGATGGAACCAATTTTGGTGGAAATCAAGAAGGTGCATATAATGGAGGATATGCTAAAGATGAAATGGCTGGAGTAACATTACAAACTGAAACATCAGCAAAAGGTAAAGTTGGTGGTGGAATGTCGGCCGCAGAAGATAAATATGATGAACAAATACGTTTGGCCGCTGAAGTTGCTAAAATGGATCCAAATATGATAAAAGCATTAGCAACTCAAATGACCGGGATGGATAATTCAAAATCTGGTGGAATGATGGGACTTGATAGTGTTGATTTACAAGCTGTAATTTCAAATACTAAGAATAAAGATTTGTTAAAACTTGGAGAACTGTCCGAAGAAGATGCATTGAAAGCTTTAAGTAATGATCCTATGTTGGGTGCATTGGCAGGTGCAGAATATGTTAGATTAATAATGAACAATACTATTGGTAATCAATTGGGAGCTGTCTTTAAAACTGATGATGGTGGACAATTAGATAATGCAGCTACAGCTCAATTGTTAATGTTAATGTTGAAAAATGATGATTTAGTTTATAGTGATGATGCAGCTAGAAGACTTGGAATGATAAAAAATGGAAATTTAGATGATGCTGAATTAAATTCATATGAAAAAATGTATTATGATAGAGTCGCAGAACAATATAAAGATTTAACAGATGTGGCATTAGGTAATAACCCATTGGCTGATGAAGCATTACCTTTAGGATGGGATGATTTTAAAAGTAATGGTCGTGGCGGATATATGAGAAATGGAAGGACTTATACATTATCTGAAGTTGAACAAATGATAATTATGTCTTTTGGGGAACTTAATGAGGGTGATTTTGGATCGGATAACAGAGGTAAATTTTATTTGAAAGGTCGTAGTGGAGAAAATGATCCAAGATACACTGCAGCAGAAATGGATAATATAATTAGAATGTCTCAAAAAGGTGATTATAGTTGGTTATATAGTACTGGTAATATATATGATCCTGATAGGGTAACTCCAGAAGATATTGCGGGTACAAATCCAGATATAGGTACTGGTGAAGGTACTGGTGAAGGTACTGGTGAAGGTACTGGTGGAGATACTGGTGAATTAACTGGTATGGCAAAATGGGATGAAGAATTTAATAATAAAATGATGTTTGCTCCAATATATGTTATGGGATCAGCCGAATACTCAAACCAAACAACTCAATATGATCCAAGTAAATTTAGAGGTTATGATCCATTGGGAATAACACTTAGCAGTGGACAAGGATTAGCTAGGGATATAGCTACTAATCCATCCAAATACGCTACTGAGATAGCGGCAGCCTCTGGTAATACTGCATCACAAGCATTCCAATCAATAACCAATAAATATTATGACGCTGTAAATTCTTATGATGATGGATCTTCTAGTACTAGAAATGGAACTATAACCAATAAAACAAATCAACAATTTGTTATAAATGTAAATGTTAATAATAATGTTACTAATGATTATGCAGCAGCAGTTCAACAAGCTATAACAAAGGTAACTGAAGAATATTATAATACTAGTGATATAAATACAGATATTACATATGGATTAATGAATAATGATTACTAAACTGAAGGAGGATAAGAAATTATGGCAGTAGGTGTTTTTGCAAATATAAAAAATCAACAAGAGTATGAACAATGGTTTAAAGAAGTTAATACAGCTGGAATGAATAGCGAATCTCCATTTGGTGTAAAATCTCCTTCAGGAATACCATCAGCACAAGAATACGCTGGTGCTTATATGTTATTAAAGCAGAGAAGAAGATTTGTTTTTGAATTTTATTCGGAACACAATAAAATATCTACTGTTACAATGTATATAAATCCAGAAAACTTAACCATTAATAATTCAAAAATGTATCAAAAACAAGTAACAAGGGGTGGAATATTTTACCATCATTTTGGAAATGACCACCCATCAATGCAACTTAGAGGCACCACAGGATTGTCAGGAATGGCTGGAATAAAACAACTAGAAGATGTTTATAATAAGTCTGGTATTCTTTTAGCTTATAGTAATTCTGGAGCAAGACAAATACATGGCTTTGTTAGAGATTTTGAAGTTATAGATTATAAAGATCCAGTAAATGTTATTTCTAAAATAAATGGAACCAATCTTTCCGCATTAATGATAAACGAATCATCTAATAAAATGTTTAATCTTAATGAGGATTTAGATAAAAATATATTAAATGAAGCGAGTATACTTTTAGATAATACTATAGTTAATAATGAATTAAATAATTTCAAAAATACAATAGATTCTATAATTTCATCAGTTACTTCAACCGAAACTTCTAATTTAGCTTATATGCAAGCTTATATAAGGTTATTAGATGAATTTATTAACAATATGGATGGATTTGATGAATCAATATTATCACAATTAGCTCAAGAAGTTACACAACTCCAATATAATGGTGAGACTAATTTAAATGCTAGAACCAATTCTAATGTTGCAACCATATCAAATGATTTTATTAATAAAAGAAAACAAGCTATAAATGAGCATATAACAAAATTAAGAGATTTTCAACAAAGAGATAATGATATACATGGGCAATTAAAAAGTGGATTTATAAACAATATACAAGAAAGATTAAATGATAAATGGTTACCAAGATTAATAACTATTTATTTTGAGAATAGATGCTATTTAGGATTCTTTGATTCATTCAATTATACTAGAGATGCAAAGACAAATTTAATAAGTTATGATATTAAATTTGTAATAACAAAACAATATGAATTTATTAATAATGGAGATGGTACAATTGATGATACTCCAATACAAATTACACCATCAGTACCAACACCGGCTCCAGAACCAACTCCATCAGTACCGACACCGGCACCATCAGTACCAACACCAGCACCGGCACCAGCACCAGCACCAGAGCCAACACCAACTCCAGCACCGGCACCAAAACCTTCCGTACCAGCTGATAAAACTTATGTTGTTAAAAGTGGAGATGTGTTGGAATTTATAGCACAAAAATTCTATACATATTCTGATTATACTGATTTAAGAAAAATTACTGGACAATTAGCTAAATATAATGGTTTAAGCGATGCTGATGCAATATGGCCCGGACAAGTATTAAAAATACCAGATAAGAGTAAATTAAGTGCAATAAAAGATTATGATGGTATATGGAATAATGGAAAATAACAATTAGTCTAAGTTTTAAACTTAGACTTTTTTATTTATAAAAAATTATTTAAATTATATTTTTATAATAATGAAAAATTAATATAAAATAAAAATAATGAAAGGGGAAGAGAAAATAAAATATGGATGTATTATATAAAGGTATTAGTATATCGGAGATTAATTGTGATAAACCAATAAATTTTAATATTTTAAAAAATAATAACATAGAAATAGTCATAATTAAAACTACTGAAGGTTCTAATAAAATTGATTCAAAATTAAATGAAAATTATACAAATTGTATTAAGTCAAAAATTAAAATTGGATTTTATCATAAATTTATACAAAAAGATAATATAGATTTACAAATTAAAAACTTTATTAAATCATTAAAAAATAAAAAATGCGATTGTAAATTAATTATAGAGTTAGATGATTCGTATGAAGTTAATAATAAAAATAATAGACAATTAATACTTTTTATAAATGGTATTAAAAAAGAATCTAATATAAATTGTATTATAAAATCAAATAAAAATATTATTGAAAAATTAAAATATAATGAAGAATTTAACAATATTGGTTTTTGGTCAACAGGAAATGTTTTAAGTCAAAATGTATTTTGGGAATGGAATGAATGTTTAACATATAAAAAAAATATTAGATTAAATGGTATAACAGGCTTGATCGATTTAAATAAATTTAAAGATAGTATTTATATAGAAAATCAATTAACTAGAAAAACATTTTCAAATAATCAAGAAAAATTATTATCTAAAACCCAAACTAGAAACATTTTGCACATTCAAAAACATACAAATACAATCAATTGTACTATAGGTACAAATAATCCTAAATATATAGTTTTACACTACGTAGGAGCTCAAGGATCTACAGCCTATAATAATTGTGTTTATTTTGCAGGTGGAGATAGAGGAACATCTGCACATTATTTTGTAGATGATACTTCTATATGGCAATGCATAGAGGATGATAATTCAGCTTGGCATGTTGGTAACACCAGAACGGAAGTTAACAACAATAATTCGATAGGTATCGAAATGTGCTGTATGGGGGCAAATTTAGGAGTTACAGATGCGACAGAAGCTAATGCATTAGAATTAACTAGATTTTTAATGGATAAATATAATATTCCGGTATCTAATGTAAGAACGCACTATGAAGTTACCGGCAATAGCAAAGTGTGTCCTAATTGGTCAGATAATAATTGGAGTAGATGGACCAATTTTAAAGCAAAATTGGGAGGTAGTAATGTTAATCCTGGACAAGATAAACCATCCGATGGTGGAACTTATCCATCACCTGGAGATGGTCATATTAGTAAAACTCCAGAACAAAGAATAGATATTGAAGAATTATTAGGTGATATAAAACCAAAATATGATTTAACATCTAGAGTTCATGATATGCAAACTGATCCAACATATTTTAACGATTATCATTTTAAACAAGATTATGTTATTTTTATAAGGAAAAAAAAATATTATGCATCAACAGCATTAAAGGGTGAAGAAGCTTATGAAAGAATATATCAAGTAGACTCATTTACGAGCGCTTCTACTTCTGCTAGTTGTACTGAAGCTGCTGCTGGAAGTTGTAATGTTACTATATTAGGAAATACTAGGATAATATGCGCAGATAAAAGTAATGTAGATAATGCTGGTTGGGATTCTTATGAAGAGTTAATTAATCAATGGAAATATGATATAGATGATTTAGATACAATAATGGAAGATAATGGTGATTATCACATGTATTCAAATTTAATATTTGATAATATATCAGATATGAAAAAAGTTAAATATGGGTATCGAATAGCAGAAAAATGTGATTTTGAACCAATGGATGAAATACATATATATGGCAAATCAAGACATCAAAAAGATAGCGATGGAAAATATAAAGTTCATAAAATATTTTTTGGATATATAACAGATGTGACAAAAGCATATAATAATAAATCTGTTCCTACAATATCAATAAAAGCTGAAGATCATTTGAAATTATTAAAAATATCATATATAGCAAGTACAATGTCTGTAAATTATATAACTGCTATAGCGGGATCTCATTATGATAGGGATTTTGCTGATAATATAATAATAGATGATAATGTGTTAGCAGGACCCGAAGATCCAGAAATTGGATATGATAATTTTTTTGATAATATATTTGCAGGTCGATATGCCCATGAAATAATAGAAAGATGTTGCAGAGAAGCTGGAATACCTGAAAGTTATCTTGAAAAAAGAGTTGAAAAAATAAAACGTATACCGTTTTTACCCCAACTTAGAAGTTCATTAGCGGTTGAATTATTTACTTCCGATGTAAGAGATAGATTAAGTTATTGTAAAGAAGCTGCTCATAAAATACATGTAGAATTTTTTGCCGATGAAGAAGGAAATATTGTATTAAAAATACCTAATTATACATTAGGTATTAATCAAATGCCAGCTAACAATGACTATATAGATTTAAGCGAAGAAGATAAAGAAAAAATAGCTAATGGTGGAACAGTTATTAAAGAATATGAGAAAAAAATCACAGAAACGGTTGATGTTACTGAAACCATACAAGAAGCAGTATACCATACTGTTCAAATTAATGACACGTTATGGGATATAGCCTATAAATATTTGGGTGATGGTAATAAATGGGATACAATTTGGAATTTAAATACTGGACAAATAGCAGACCCTCACTGGATATTTCCGGGTCAAGTATTAAGAATAATGGTTGGAAAAACTGTTACTACACAAAAAACAATAACTAGAACAGAAATAGTTAAAGAAGAAGTATCTAGTGAAACCATCTCAAGTATAACGGATAAATATATTAGAAAAATAGAAGATAAAGATTTAATCACTTTTGTGTTAAGTGATTCAGATTCTCAAATAATAAATGTATTTAAAATAAATATGGAAGTTCCACTAATACAAGCACAAATGAATCAAAATCCATATGCGGTGACTAGAGTTGTTCAAGATTGGCAAAGTATTATAAAATTTGGTATGAGGCCACCGAATACAATAAATACTCCATTAATTAACACGGAAGTTAGTGCAGTATATTTTGGAACTATGATGGCTATGGCAGCTCAAAGCCAAAGATATAGAGCTCATGTAACTATGATAGAGGAATCCAATATAAAGGTTGGAGATCCAATTAGATTATTTTTATATGATGAACATCCGTTTAAATTTAATGAAGGGTATGAAACTTATGGTAGAGAACAAGCAATATTTTACATTGAAAGAATAGATAGGAATTTAAAACCATCTGATGTTTCAACTATGACTTTAACATTAGGCGCTGGTAGAGTAATGGGTATGCAATCAATATACGATAAAATGTATGATTTGTATAAAGATTATTTTACTGAACCAAAATCCGATGAAGTTCCCTGGGCATGGGATGATATTTATACAGATTTAGGTAGTGGTGTAGTTGGACCTGGCCGTAATCCTAGTAGTGAAAATCCAGGTAGTGGTAGTCCAGGTGATAGTGAATTAAACACTGATAACGAAGTTGCTAGAACCGTATATAATGTATTAATTGCTGATGGATTTACTCCAGAAGCTGCATGCGCTGTATTGGGTAATATGCAACAAGAATCTGGATTAAGACCAACTGTCGTAAATTCAATAGGAGCTACTGGATTATGTCAATGGCTAGGTGGAAGATTGGAAGGTTTAAAACAATAT
>JAEIGA010004643.1_pt1 | contig 21215 bp, 20 predicted proteins | sample 9270691 | NCBI WGS metagenome assembly JAEIGA01 (sample SAMN17057246, study PRJNA624740) | gut metagenome | biome: biome; isolation source: fecal sample | host: Bos grunniens | place: China: Xizang | collected 2019 | reverse complement strand
CAGGAAAAAAGAGATGTAACGGAAGCAATTCTTCCCATTCTTGAGAAGATTGATTCCATTGAAGAAAACATAGCAGTAATCCGTAAAACAATAGATGACATAAAGAATACAGAGGAAGTTGGGGTTGAAGATACTCCTGTTGTTGAAAAGAAGAAAGCTAAGAAAGTAAATATTGATAGCTTAAAAGTTATTGAGAAGAATGAACTAGATAAGGAACGTGCTATTAGACAGGCTCTTTATGGCAATAAGTCATTGTTTATGGTTGTTGCTGCTCAGTCTGGTTATACCGCAAAGTTAGTTCCCCTCGTTCATAAGGACAGTGTAAATATTATGTACTCACACCTGAGTAGATATGAATATAAGAAAGCGCTGTTCAAGGTTATTCATGAAAAGATTTATGACACTAGTGTTGGTAGAATGGGTTTTGAGGAATGGCTTAGATGCACCTCTGTAGAAGATGTTGAGACTTTTTATTATGGCCTTTACTGTGCTACATTCCCTAATGAAGGTTCTTTTACTGTTACCTGCCCTAGTTGTAGAGAAACTACAGATCTTAATGTAAATCATAGAAATCTATTTACCACATCTGATAAGGAAAAGATGCAAGATCTAATGAAGAATGTTTCTAAGAATGTTTCTACTAAGGAAGACATGAAGAATTATTCTCTCATTGGTAAGAATGAAGCATTTGAATTATCCGATAGTGGTATTATTGCTGAACTCAGAACTCCTAGTCTTTATGATTCACTTGAGCTACTTAAGAATGTTCCTGAGGCTACTATTGATAAAGATCCTGTTGGTCTAACTAACATGTTATATATCAATCAGCTATTTATTAAGGATAAGAAAGATGAAGGTTATGTTTCTATTACTGATAGAGACACTCTTCTTAAGACTATTGAAAATCTAACTATCGATGATGCCGCTGAGCTTGAAGAAGCTGTTTCCGATAGAGTAGATGATAATAGAATTACATATTCAATTAAAAATGCAACTTGCCCTCACTGTGGTAAGGTCATCGACAATATCCCAATCTCTGTCGAAGATATCCTTTTTACTCTTCTCTTCGAGAAGACCCAGTAATATTAGAGAGTGATGGGCCTAATAAACGCTTAGAAAAATTAAATACAATAGACAGACACTTTAGAGAGTTACGCGCTCATAAAAATAGACTGTCGGATGATATTGTGTATATGCTAGACTTATTTGATGGTAAATTAAGTTTAACCGATATACTTCAAACAGAAATTCCATTTCTTGATAGTTTAAAAGAAGCAAAGTATCGGGCAATAGAAAGATCTAAGCAACAGGCCAATCAAAAATGATTAGGCAATTCAATTCTATGATAAGAGTCTCTGAGGATGATAACATTATTCAGAAAAACTTCTTAGAGGCTCTTGATTATGTTTCTAATTTAAATGATTTTTTAATTAATTTCTCCAGAATTGGTATTACAGATAAAGATATTACATATCTACCTAGTTTTTATGGTAAATATGTTAGTGAAGAAATCGGTAGAGCATCTATCGCTGAAGAAAATGTAATGGGAGTATTTATTTTAAAATCAGAACTGTTTCTCGAAGAGGATTTAATTCAGAAGATTTTTGAACTCATGTCAGATGAGTATACTATAAAAAGAGAAGAAGACACATTTACGTTTATTTTGAAAGAGAGCGTATAAAATGAAGTTAAGAGAAAAAAGTAACATTGATATTTGTGATGAAAATAATTTACCATTTAGCCTACTAACAAATGTTGTAGAAGAGGCTAATACTAAAAATAAAATTCGTTCAACTATGAATATTTTTGCAAAAGCTCTTATTGGTACTCTTGGTCCATATGGTACTACAACTGTAATCCAAGATAGAGAAATGAGACATTTTGCAACTAAAGATGGATATGATTTAATGAATAGAATTAGCTTTGAAGATGAAGTTTCAAGAACAATTCTAGATCTTGTTAGAAATATCACATCTAATCAAGCATTAACTGTTGGCGATGGTACTACCAGTGCTGTCGTTATTGCTAATGCTTTATATCAGTCACTAACAGATAGTAATGTTTTTAGTGAGTTAAAGCTATTAGCACCAAAAGATATTCTTAATATTTTAAACTCTATTGGTGAAAAAGTAGAAAAAGGATTGAAGTCAACAGCTATTCCTGTTTCTTCTGGTATGAAAGAACTAGATAAAATTGCTGCTGTTGCAATCAATAATGATAAGGAAGCTGGAGAATTAGTAGCTGAAATCTATCGAAAGATTGGTAAATATGGCTTTATTTCTACAGATGTCCTAACTAAAAAAGAAAAAGACTGTTACGAAATTAAGCAAGGTATTGAGTGGAATCGTGGTTATATTGATCCTGTTTATGGAATGAACAGCGAGAGCAAGAAGGTTGTATATGAGAATCCTCGTATTATTCTTTGTAATGAAACTCTCACTTATGAAGATCTTCAGCCTGTAATCATGCCTCTAATGCAAACCGCTCTAAACCAAGAAAATGCTCAGCTTCTTGTAGTAGTAAATAATTATGATGATGACGTTGCTCGCTTCTTTAAGAATAATAGAACTAAGCATCGTGATATTACTAAGAAAACTACTGAAATGGATTTCACTGTTGTTGACATCGAGCAGGTAACTAAGACTGGTATTAATAACCTTAAAGATCTTGCACTTCTTTGTAATTGTGAGATTTATGATAAAATGACAATCACTCAGGCGGAAGTTGTTATGAAGCCTCAAAGATTTATTGGTACTGCCGGTAAGGTTATTGTAACAGAAAAGACAACTCAGATTATTGCTGCTGAAGAAAAGAGTGCAGATCACATAAAAGCTATTGATTCTGTTATTAAGGATCTAACAGAAAAGCTAGAGAAGTTGCTGGATAAGGATGAGATTACTAAGGAAGATGATATGAACATCTATGAACTTCGTCGTCGTATTTCTAATCTCACTAGCTCTACTGCTATTTTCTATGTTGGTGGTAAGACTCTATCAGAAAGAATGACTCGAGAAAGACTCATTGAAGATGCTATTTTTGCATGTAAGTCTACTCTTAAATATGGATATATTCCTGGTGGTAATTTATCTATTCCTAGATATTTTAAAAAGTATAAGACATCACTAGCTCTAGAGTTAGCAGACGAGTTCGAATACATTCCTGTTGCTGATAGACAAGTATTCTTTGAGAACTTTATCGATCTTCTTATGGATACTTTCCTTGAGTCTTACAGAAATGTTTTAAATAATTCCTATCTATCTGAAGAAAGGGTAGAGGAATATATTAATACTTGTCTTACAGAAGATAAGTTCTATAATCTTAAGCTACATCGTTTTGAAGAATGGGCACTAACTAGTGTTATTAACTCTGTTGATACAGATATTCAGATTATGCGTTCCTGCTTCTCTATTATCGGTATTCTGGCAACATCTAATCAGTTCTTAACACTAAATTTTGATGTTAGTGGTAATATAAGAAAGTAATAATAAAGGGGTGACCATATGGCTGTTCGTAATCTTGAATACCTTATTGAAAAATCTCTTCAATATAAGAAGAAAGAAGAAAGTACTCAAAAAGAGAAAATTACTCTCAGGCAGTATATCGATAACCCCTCTGGAAAAGGTTCAGCATATTTAGCCAAAAGAGCAACTATTAAGCAAGGCTTAAACTTAACTTTTATAAAACTTCTACGAGAATCTAAAAGAGCATTTACTGCTACACCGTATATTTATGATACTGGAGATTTACTGTATCATGTTACTGTACCATCAGAGTTTTATAAAACAAATAAGATTTGTTATGATGTTCTTTTTTTGTTAAAAGCATCACAGCAAAGACGTGCTATGAGAGAGATTCAAGTTTTTTCTAATTGTCCTTCTTTTGTATACACATATTGTTATGTGTATAATAAAAAAGGATTATTAATAGAAGATTTTAAAGATAAACTCCCAACAGAGGCATTGACGCAGGCTCCTGTCGTTCGAAATCCTATAGAGTCTATGGGGTATGAAAAATCTACATATATTGCAGCTAGATATCTTATGGATGGCTTCTGTTTAAACGATAATTATGTTAAGAGATTCTCTGTTAAGATGACAGATGCCGCTGAACAAAAGTTATCTAATAAAATAGCAGATCCTGAAACTCTTGTTGCTATATATCAGCACGCGGCGTATCAACAAAGAAAATCTCATAGAAAGCCTTTGGATGGAAACACTAAAGCTGCTAGAGATAAAATGGTACAAAAGCATGCCGCTCAAGAAAAGAAAGCTAAATCTAGAAGACTTATGGCTAGACCTGCTAGATCTAAAATAACCGCTAGAAAAGCAAAGAAATCAATTATGAATAATTGATTGAAAAATATATTATAACTTGGATATAGATTGAAACATATCTATATCCAAAGAATTTTTTATATCCGGGGGTATGTTGCAATGGAAGAAAATATGATTATTGATTTAGGAAACGAGGATTCATTTTACGTTTCTAATGGCGGCAACATATTTGGAATAGCGTTTGATAAGATTTTTGAACATCAAGCTCTTGAACCATATAACAACTTTACTCTGACTAGTAAAAGAAATTTTAAAAATCTTGCTACTCAGATTTTAGAGTCATATGAAGAGCTGTTCTTAAATGAAGGTGGACGCTTCAAGGATGAGTTAGCATTAATTCTTTATAATATTCTTAATGTCAAGAAGAAAATTATTCTTGGCGAGGTGAAAAGTTTTGAAAGTTTCCGCAAGGCTATTGACCTAATTACCGACTCTGGTAACGGACTTTTATTACGCACCGTAAGTGATTATATTGAAACAAACTATGCTCTTACACTTGATAAAATCACCGCTGAAACAAAAGAAAAGAAAAAGAAAGTTAACGAGGAACTTCAATTCCTTGATAGTCATGCGAAAGACTTATTAAAAATCGCGTATACTTATAGAGTCTTAATTCCAGTTATTGCTGTTTATTTTGACTTCAATAAGGCTCTGTTTAATGGTAAGTTTGATGAAGATGAAGACGGAGAGGATTCTTCTTTTGTAGATGCTGTTAATGAAATTTTTAACTATTTGTTTGAGAAAGTTGCTAAGGAAAATACCGAAGCACTCAAGAACAAACTCTATAAGTTGACAATGTCTCGTATTTCTAAGACAGCATTCTCTGATAAGCGTTTCTGGACTATGGCAAAGCAGTTATCTATTACTATTGAAACAGAAACACTTGAGATATACAAAAAGATCATGAACAATGCTATTGGTAAACTTTCTATCGATGCTGATAAGAATATTATTAGTTTCCTTCAATCTGTTATCAATAACCAGATCGATTTCTTATTTCAGAGTAAGTTTAAGTATAAGTTTATTCCATTATCTAATAACAATGAAAAATATGGTATCTCTAATGATGATGATGATATGAGTGATTTCGAAAAAATGGAAATCCTTATGACTCGTCGTGATGAAGGTGCTTATATTGTTCGTAAGTTAAACATTGCTGATACGCTTGAGAGAATTCCAGAATATCTTGGTGTTGGAGTAGAAGAAGCTGAAGTTACTGAAATGCTGAGAACACTTAATAGAAATACCGTTCAGGAAGAAATTGTAGCACTGATTACTTTTAAGTATTTTAAGGATCGTGATGCTCTTAAGTTTATTAACTTCTATCAGTATTGCTATCTTGTAATTGCTTGTAAGAAGTTCTTAGAAGCACATAGACTAAAATATATTTCCCAGATTATCGTTTCTGATTGTGAAAAACATAGGGAAAGACTTAATATTTGTGGTCGTAGAGTAAGACCAGAGATTCTCAGTTCTAAGAAGTATAATGACATCTTTAATGCAAAATATCAATATTTCTCTGAGGATGTTGAGAGACCTCTTCTTGCATTTATTGGTACTGTTTATTCTTCTACATTTAAGGATAAGAATGGTAATGAAATTTTCGATAGTAGTGTAAAGGTAGGTCGAATTGCGGAAGAGCTTCTCGATCTAATTCAGCTTATATGAGTGATATTAGCACAGATCAAGTTGTATTTCAAGTTCGTTCTATTCTTTTAAGAGAGAAAAAGCCGTCATATACAACTACTAATAAAAAAGAGGTTCGCGTTAGATGTCCATATTGTGGTGACTCTAAATCCAATAAGTCGTCTGCACATATGTATATTGAGATGCGACCTCCTTTTAGATTTCACTGTTTTAAATGTGAAACAGCTGGAAGACTTACACAACAAACAGCAAAAGACTTTGGACTCTATAATAATGAATTAAACGCTCTATTAGTCGAGGGAACAAAATTAATTAGATCCTCTCAACCAATTCAAATGGTTACAACTAAACGAGATATGTTCTATGATTCTTTTAATACGAATCAAGCACAAACATCTTTAAGTTATTTTAATAGCCGTTATGGTTGTAATCTTTCTGAAGAGTATGTTACTAATAAATTTAAAGCTGTTCTCTCAGCACCAGAGTTTTTTAAGAGAAATAATATATACGCATCCATGAACCAGTATAATTTTAATAATGTTATCGGATTTGTATCTTCAGATGCTTCTCATATAGTATTTAGAGATACTAGCGGAATGCAACAAAGACGTTATTTTAATTTAAATCTTGGTAATATGGATGACGATGTTGCTAGTAAAATTTATAACATCTCTTCTGATATAGATATTATGGCAGACTCTGTTAATCTAGTAATAACAGAGGGAATATTTGATATTATTGGTGTTTATCTTCATTTTTATAAAGACACTGAGAATGAAAAGAATACTATATTTGCTGCAGCATGTGGAAAAGGATTTAATACAGTAATATCTCATTTCACAAGAATGGGATTTCTTAATTTAAATATCTCTATATATTCTGATGCTGATGTAAATATCGATTTCTATAAGAACCTTAAGCAAACTTCACCATTTCTTAAAAATACTAGAATAAATGTATTTTATAATAGTATTGAAAAAGATTTTGGTGTACCGATTGATAGAATAACACTAAAGAAAGCGATAGTATAATGTTTGGAAAAAAGAAAAAGAATATAATTCTGCCTGTTGATTGGAATAAATTTTCTGCTGATTGGACTAAAGATTTTGAATTTTTAAACTTTATTATGCAGAGAAAGAAAGCTATTACTAAAAACTTTCTGATCGATGTTGTTGGTAGTCAGAAAGAAAAAGACACATATCTTACCGACGATGAGATCGAGCCAATTATCGAAAAGAATGTTATTGAAACAGATAATCTTGTTCGTGGAGAATATAGAGACTTTCTGATTCATAAGTATTTTGGTAATGAAGACAACTATCTTGCATTTATTGCTGAGGATTATTATGTAGATCTTACAGCATATGCGATCAATAAGAATAGTGATAAGATTAGAAAAATTGTTACAGCTAAGCTGACAAACGCTGTTAGCAATTTAAATAAAAAACAGAAAGAACAATAAATTAAGTATAATATATAAAGAAACAAAAAAGATTCGGTAGAGATGCAAAAGTCTCTACCGAATTTATAGTCATTTTTCAATATCAATTATATTAATATATTCTATTATTGTAATAATATAGTGGATGATGAATAATTTTTTTAAGGAGGAATGTTATGAACACTAATAACACACCTGTTAAGAATGAGGAAAAGAAGATTAAGCCCGTTTATACCCCTAAGCCTATGACTCCTCAGACAGCTGTAAATGATGACATCAGTAAGTTTTTTACAGAGGACGACAGATGAATATCATTAAAATTGAAACAGATAACTTTGTAAACGGTCCAGGAATTCGTACTGTAGTATGGGTTGCTGGGTGTAGACATAAGTGTAAAGGCTGTCATAATCCGGAAACATGGAACTTTAATTGTGGTGAAAAATTTTCAAATAATCACATCGAAACAATTCTAAAATATCTAGAGCCAGATCATATTTCTGGATTAACTATTTCTGGTGGTGATCCTCTAGATTATATGAATATTACAGAGGTTCGTCAAATCTGTAAATGTGTAAAAGAAAAATACCCGAATAAATCAGTATGGGTTTATACTGGTGGTAGATATGAGGATTATAGATATGACACAATTATGGATTATATTGATGTTTTGATAGATGGTGAATTTATCGAAGACCTCAAAGACAAACCAAAAGTTTTATGGAGAGGTTCATCAAATCAACGTTTAATTGATATTAAAAAATCACGAGAAACAAGCTCAATTCAATATTTAGATACGTAAATGACTTTGAAAGGATTTCTATGAGAAAAACAAAAAAGAAAATCTTAGACTTAGAGTCTAAAGTCAGCAACCTATCAATCTCTATCGGTATCTTAAACGAAAATATTACCAGACAAAATAGAGCTATTAGATTTCTATCTACACACGATAAAGGTGACATTGTTATCAGGCCAAATAGGAATATTCTTGAAGTGGAATACTGTGGACCATCTGGATTTAATATAGCTATTTTTATAGATAGTTATCTTTCAGAACATATTACCAGCCCGGTTATAACACACAATAATAATGACAAGAATGCTGTATTTTCTATAAATGACCAAATTTATGTGTTAGATAAAATAGAAAACTCTATTAAACATGTAGTAGAATAAAAAATGTGCACATCATGAAAATGGTGTGCACTATTATTATTTTGGGGGAATTATGAGAGATAATAAATACTATGCTAAGATTAATGCTTTTAATAAGTTAGAAACTAGTAAAGACGTTATCAATCAGTACCCAGATATTTTTAGAATTATTGTAAAACATAATTTTAAGGTAAAACGTTCTGAAATTGAAAGAATGCTTGAAACAATGTGTTACGGTAACTGGAAAAGACTCTGGGAGACTGATGATGAAACTAAACTTAAAACAGTAGATGACTATTGTGAAGAACTCAAAGGAGAACTATTCTATTGTTCGGATAGAATGTCTTGGGATAGACTTATGCGAATTCATTGGATCTATCAAACTATTTTAAGAAGGTTGAGATATGAAAAATGAGTATGCCATTTTGTAATAAAGGCGATAAATTAGTATGTTCTGTATGTGGTAAAAATTTTACAGCTTCTGATGACACCAAATATATCACAAATGGTGGATATACCTGCGATTGGAATTGTTTTCTGACACCTATTAAGGAAAGAGAAAAGAAGAAAAAGCAGGAAGAGAAAGCCTTAGCTAAACTAAAAAAGAAGGATGACGAAATCCTTAAAGAAGAGATAACAGCAAACATCGCTGAAACAGTAGATACCACTATTAAGAAAAGAGGAAGACCTAAGAAACTTCAAGAAGAAGTTATTGTTATTCCTGAGAAGAAAAAAAGAGGTCGTCCTAAAAAACAAAATTAACTATATATAATAAAAATGGTAGAATGATGAAATTTGGAGGATTTTCGGAGTTCTGCTAAATAAAATATTTTATTTGGGAGATTTAACAAATGAAGGTTAATGAGACAATTGTTAAAAAGAATGCATTTATCGTAGCAATGAATCAGATTAAGTCTACTCGTATTTCTGATGAGAAGATGAGACAGCAGGCTAAAGATCTTGGTCTTTCTTTTGAGGCAGCTAAGAAGGCGTATGAGAATGTAACTATCAGTGCTGTTCCTGTTGTAGACCGTCGAGTAAAGTATGACGATGGTTATACACCTATCGCCACTCTTGAAGCAAATAAGGCCGCATATGCTCAAAATTCTAGAGATAAGTATATGAAAGCTACTCATGGCATGTCTAAGAGTGTTACTCCTTCTGAAGCTGCTAAGATTATCATTGATGTGATGAATTCCGATAAGAGAGTTTGGGCTGTTCTTGTTGAGAATGGTATCACATATAATGCTTATTATAAGTGGCTTTGGGAACTTGAGGTCTATGGAACTCTTCTTGGTAGAAAGGTTCTCGACTTTAAGAAGTTCAATAAGTATCCTGTTGTTGATATGATCCGTATCAAGAAGTATCCTAACGGTTCTATCAATAAGAACAAGTCCATGCTTGAAATCTCTAATCTTTACAGAGTTTCTACGATCCTTGAGAATAAGCTTACTATTCTCGCAAACAAGAAATCTATTTAATCTGGAGGTACTTTTTATATGTCGATGAAGTATAATGTTCCTGTTGAAAATCTTTCTATCATGTTGAACGGTAGTAACATTCCTAATGTTGTAAAGAGTGTTGATGGAGGATCAGCACTTATTGTTCATCTGAAGAATAATGAGAAGCTTTCTGCTATTTGTACTTCATCGTCATGGGGTAGCAGCAAAGGTCTTCTCGAGATCTGCGGCGGAGTAACCGAAGAGGAAGGAATTATTTCCGATGTCTTTGGCGGTCTCTCCGATGCAAATGTTTTCGAAAGATTTAAGTATTGTTATGAAAACAATACTAGATACTACAAGAAGGCTTAAACATAACAATAAAAGTAGGGTGAAATATCCCTACTTTTTTTTATAATAATGGATAGAAAAATATATTATATAATTGGTTAGAGAATGGTAAATGATTGATGACAACAAAAATAATGAAAATTTCAGAGCAAGTTTTTGAGAATAACGGCCTAAACTGCGTTCAAAATCTCATTCTATCTGAAAATAATTACGAACCTAATAATTTTTATTATCTATTCCCAGACTATAACAGTGTTCCTATGACAATACCAGACATGCTTAGTTTTACACCAGCTTTAAACGAGACAGAAAATTTCAAGAAAGAAGTTTTCTCTAACCACGGAAAACAATTCTGTATTATCGGTGACTATGATGTTGATGGTATTTTTGCTACTTTAATTTTATATTTAACACTAACAGAGCTTGGCGAAACTGTTTCTTATGTTATCCCTAATCGTTTTGAAGACGGATACGGCATGAAGAAACAGCACATTGATAAAGCTATTGAGCGTGGTGCCGAATGTATCATTACTGTTGATAACGGTATCGGTTGTCGTGATGCAGTTAAATATGCAAAAGAAAAAGGACTATATGTTATTATTACAGATCACCACATTCCTGAAAAAACAACAATTCCAGAAGACGTTCTAATTGTAAATCCTAAATATAACAATGACTCTTTTAAAGAGATCTGCGGTGCTAATGTTGCTTTTAAATTAGCTCGAGCATTACTAGAAGCGTGCAATATTTATGAGAAAGACTTTATCTCTGAATTAGCTTTCTATGCAGCTGTTGCTACAGTTACTGACTCGATGCCTTTAATTGGAGAGAATAGACTATTAGTACAATCTGTCTGTGCATATATCGATTTTCTAAAAGAGAAAAGACTATTTTATGCTAACAGAATTCTAAAAGTCTTACAGTCTCTTGGCGGTAGATTCTTTTTAAGAGATCAAAACGTTTTGGCTAATCCCGACTTATTTGGATTTTCTATTGGTCCTGCTGTGAACGCATATAGCCGTGTTGATGGCGACTGCGAACCTCTTATTAATGCTATTATCCATATTGCCGATAAGAGTATCGCATACAACAACGAGAGTCTTGATATGAATAAACAAAGACAGGATATGACAACTATTCTTATGAATGATGTTAAATATTCTTACGATCCTGTTGAAGTATTTCTATTCAATAAGAAAGATTATGATTTTGAGATTGGTGGTCTTCTCGGTCTTATTGCTAGCCGTATAACTAATGATGAAAAGAAAGTATCTATCATTGGTTTGGTAGGAGAAGATCAATTTGAATTCTCCGCTAGATCTATTCCTGGATATTCTATTTTTGATGGTGTAGAAAGAATACGCCAAGCACATCCTGAACTAGGTATTACTGGTGGTGGACATGCTAATGCTATGGGTTTAAGAATGCCTATAAATCAGAAGAATCTAGAGAAATTCAGATCTTTAATTAATAAAGACTATATTGAGAATCATATTGATATTGAAGAACATATTTTTATACTAGAACCTGAATATATCGATTTCTATGCAGATGAGATTTGCAAGTTTAATTTCTTTGGAAACTCTGCTAAGAATCTTTTGTTCACATATACTGGTATAGTAAAACAGTTTGATAACTTCAATAAAATGTTATATGTCGGTGATTATTGTTTTAAAACATTTAAATTTGACGACGCATTACTAGACAAAGAAGTAACAGTGTTATTTGAAATCAAATCAAACACAAAGAACGGTGCATATTTTAAAACAGAAAAATTAATTGGTGGTTAATATGTTATTATTAAATGAAAGCAAAGTAAAATATGATAAACTTGACGAACTACTATCAGATCAACTTTCTGATATTAGATTCTCACAATCTGTTAATATTATTATCGACCTTAAAGATATTTTCAAAAAGCTCTTTAGAGTTGATCAACCCCTTGATGTAAATAATCCTAGAATCGTCGAGGACATTTCTTCTGATGTAATTAACACTATTGCACATTATAGAAATTATTTTTATAAGAAAGATAAGTACAGCACATTTTATCTTCTTTATAGTAAGACTAAGTGCGACTATTTTAAAACACTTCTTCCTGATTATAAGAAGGAATATTATGAGAAGTTTAACTCAGAAGAAATGACTGATAGAAAGAGTATCCTTGATAGAGTTGTTGCTGTAGTAGAAAAAATCTGTCAGAATATTCCTAACTGTACTTTTGTGGATACTTATAAGTTTGATGAACTTCCATACATGCGATTTATTATAGAAAGAAGTCAAACTAATCAAATCAATCTTATTCTTACTAACGATGAAATTTTATACCAGCTTGTGGATAAACATACTTTTATTTTAAATCTAAAAGGTATTAAAAGTGTTCTTATTACAGAGAAGAATATCTATAGTGTTATTTTGAAGAATAAAGATGAATATGAGCTTTCATCTAATCTTTATCCTCTTGTCTTAGCTATTGCTGGTAATAAAAAATATGGTTTTGAGAATATTCAAGGATATGCTATTAACAGATCTATTAAGCTCTTAATAAATCTTTTAGATGATGGTGTTTGTAATGATATTTCTAGTATTGAACCATCTATTAATTTCGATGCTTTAAATGAAAAGAATAAGCTACATAAGATTATTATCGATAATAAGGATTTTATTAAGAAGAATTATGATTTTATAACACGATATACATCTTTCTATAGTTCTAAAATTATTATTGAAGCCGAACTTCAAACAATCCCTACGAGAAGCGTTTATAACTATTTTCTAGAACTAAACGCAAAAGTTTTTAACACATATCCGATTAATATCGACATGTTAGTAAAAGGCGAGCGTATTTAATCGAACAATGTATTATTATAATACAAAGGAAGGTTAAATTTTTAATGAATGATGTGTATTTCGGGTATAACTTTTGTGAGATTTGCGGCGCTGAAGTAAATGATAAGAAATTACTTGAGCTAGGCGATGGAGAATGTATTTGTCGTAAATGTCGCGGCAACTATTATAAACAAAATGCCCCAAAAAAGAAAACACCTATTAAAAAGAACAATCGGAGTAATTACGAAGAATGAAGAGTGTTAATTGGTCTAATGTAGAAAAGACAGCTAAAATGATTAAACGCAATTATAAGAATATTGCATTTGCTGCTGAATATCTCAAGAATGTTCCAGAGGCTGGATATATGCGAGATAATAAGAGCGGAGAAAATGTTTTAATTAAAGAGTGTAAAGACTCTACATTAAGACGATATTCTAAACTATTAAATAATTATTATTATCTAGTCGAAACTAAGAAGCAAAAAGATGTTATCTTAGCTAAAAAGGTTGAGATAGATAATGAATTAGATAAAAGAGAAAGAGTAAACGGTTAATCCGTTTACTCTTTTTTTATTATTTTTTTATATTAAACAGTAAAGTTGGGATCCCAGCCAGAAGCATTGCCACAGTAGAATACTAAGATATCGTCTTCGTCTTCCTGAACGATCTTACTAGCCTTAACTTTAGCAATACCAAGCTTTCTATCTGTCTGTGATAACTCAGTTGTAGTATCTAATTCTACACAAGATTTAACAGCACCAGTGTCTGCCATCATACCGCTAGCAGAAACTCTAATAGCACCTCTAGTAGCAATCTGCTCGTTATCTGAGATATTATCAGAACCAGTTAGAGTGATATTAATTCTGTCAAATGCTCCTTCAATAACATCACTAGTATTATCATCGATATCTCTTTCAGAACTGCTGCTGAGGGTATATGTTGTATTTGTATCCATAGCAGCGATATCGAAAGTATTAGGAGTAACACTAGTAATATGACCAGCCTCATCAACAACTGTAGAATAAACAGTTAGCTTGTTATTAGTGAAACTAGCATTATAAGTTCCAGATGCGTTTGATAGGGTATGACCAAATGTGACAGTGTCGCCAACATCAGTGCCTTCAGTACCCTTAATGCTTAACCACTTGTTACCAGCAGCTAAGGTGAACATATCACCAGTTCTAGATGCATTTAGCTCAACGTCAGAACCAGGAGTTACAGCAGCTGTGCTTGTGCTACTACCGGAAATACTAATTGCACCATAATTATTGCTTTCAGCAGGAAGAGTGAAAGTAGTTTCCTTTGTAGCAGTGATATGACCTTCTTCAAGAGTTAAACCAGTAAGAGCCTTGAATGTACGATTTGCAATAGTAGTATCATCAGAACCAGTAACACTAGCGGTAGTATATTGTTTATGATAAATATTATATTCTACAGTATCATTTCCATTGGCATCTTTTGAACCAACAGTCTTTGCTACAATAAGAGCTTGGCTATCAGGATTTTCCTTAACAGTTACTTCAGTATTTGTAGGAAGCTTGAATGATGTCTTACTAACACTAGTAACGTGACCGGCAGTGTCGAAATTAAAGGAAGGAATTTCAACGAGAGAACCATGAGCTACAGAAGCCTCTGCAGAACCAGAAGTACCAACTGCAGAACCAGAAGCAGCATGAATAGTATTATGTGATACGGTGATCTTATCAGAACCAGCAGTAGTTGTAATATAATCACCATCACCATTAATAGCAAAAGTATCACCAACAGTATCGGCTTCAATAGAACCAGTATCACCAGTTACCTTAGCATAATCTTTAGTGTTCACTAAAGTTTCAGTGCTTGTTTTAACAGCAGTAACGTGACCATAGTCATCAAATGTTAATCCACTAACATATGTTCTAGAAGTTTCGGTAACGCTTGATGCTGAAGAAGTATCAGCATGCTTAAATGTTACAGTTGTTGTGTCAGATGTATGAGCTAATTCTAATGCAACACCGTCACTAGCTTGTAGATTTAATGCGTCTGTATCAATAGAACCTTTAGTACCAACAGAAATAGGTCTCCAAGTATCTTCAATATCATCACCAGAAGGAATGAGATACCACTTAGAACCATCATATACAACACTATCGCCAATTTTAGTGGTGAAACCCTTACCTTCAGCATCATTAGCAACTGAAACGGTGAAGCTACCACTAACCTTATACATATCACCCTTCTCAAGATCTGAAGTAGGAAGAGAAGAAGTAGCACCACAGAATTCCATTGCAGCAACAACATCGCTAGCAACTAATTCTTTAACTTTACTTGTATTTAAATATAGCTTATAACTATGATTACCGTCGGAACCAGAATCGGTAAGAACGATATAATCAGAACTAGTCTCATCGCTTCCAGCGGTACTTCTATCATTATTTGTAATTTCTGTAATAGTATCAGTATCAACTACAGTTTCACTACCAGTAGTAACGCCAGTAACGTGGCCAAAACCATCAAATGTTAAACCAGTAACATATGTTCTTTCACTAGCAGTAAGATTAGAAACACTGGAGGTATCTTCATGAGAGAATACTGTTCCGGTAAGGTCTAAGCCAGAACCAGCAGTATATGTAGTATCAACATAACTAGAACTAATTGTGATCTTATCATCAGCTGTTGTTAAAGTTACATTTGCACCAGGAACGAAAGTAACTTTATCAGACTCACTGTTATCAATATCGTCATTTAAGAATAAGTCTACATTATTACCGGTCTGTGCAGTAGAAACATTATATTTAGTATCATGTGCATCAAAAGTAATCTCACCTTGAGCATTTGAACTAACACTTACCGCATCTGAACCCTTGAATGTTGTAGTTGTCTTAACACTACCATCTTGAGTAATATTAAGTTTACCATCTGTAGAACTTGCTGTGGTTGTTGTATCATATTTAGTGTCGTGTGCTGAAATTAAAACTTCAGTGCCACTGCTCTTTACATGCACACTATCAGTACCAGTAAATTTAACAATTTGAGACTTATCGTCATTAATTAGATTAATAGCACCATAATCCTCAGGGCTACTCATAGTATCGAAAGCTTGTAACAGATATTCAGTATTCTTATCTTCAGGAAGAGTAAATGTTGTAGTCTCAAATTGAGTGATGTGGCCAACAGCATCTACTTCCTTAACACCAGTAATAGCTGTGAATGTACGACCTGTATCGGAAATACTTTCAGTCTTAGCAAAATCATCTTTGCTAGCAATAGCTTCATGCTTAACAGTATAGGTTGTTGTAGTACCAGAAACGGTAGGATCAATATCGATAAGAGTACCTTCAGCAACTATGGTGTGATCAATAGTGTCAATTGAAGGAAGATTTACAGTTTTAGTCTTTACGCTTGTAATATGGCCAGTTTCGCTAGTAACAACACTATCTACTACAGTAAAGCTCTCGCCTAACTTAGGAGATACTGCAGCTACAGTACCATCGGTTCTAGAGACAACAGCATGAGAAACAGTTAGTGTTTCATTAGTACCATCAACAGTAACATTAATGTCAGTACCCTTAACAATCTTAGCTGCAAACTCAGACCAGCTTAACTTAGCCCAGTTATGAACATCAGCAGCTTTAGCACTAACCCAAGGAAGAGAAGCCCAGTTCTTAGTACCATCACCAACTTTTAATAAAACATCATCAACATTAGGAGCTACTGTTCCTGATGTGCAAATACAAACCTCACCAGCATTAGGAATAAACCCGTCATAAGGTGCAGATGTTCTGACAGAACCACCGATTTTACTCCATTCGGCATAGCTGTCATACTTTAAACAAATTCTTGTTTTTAATAATTTTGACATATTTATATATTAAGCCCTCCGTGAGGAGGGCTTTCTCCTTTTTTATTTATTAAGATTCTTAGGCTTCAGTAGTTACTTCTTTAGCTGAACCACCACAGAGAATTAATTCTTCACCATCTGTTTGAACGAGTCTATTAACATTTAGTGTCTTAACTTCCATAGTACCATCATCATTTACGTGAACTTTATTTTCAGCAGAAGATCCCATAACGAGACCAAGTATAGTGTTTGTTGCTGTTGGGATAGCACTAATACTGTTATCAACATATTCTTTTACAGTACCAGTTATACCGGCAAGTTTTGCAGTAATGCCATCGATAGCGGTCTTATTTGTGCTGATGTCAGCATTCATCTTAGCCGCACCGGTGCTATCGTTCACAATCCATGCTGCAATCTCATTAAGTGTATCGATTGAACCATTATTATTATCATTAACAATCTTAGCAAGCTCGTTAGCAGCAATGTCTCTTACAGAAAGAGCATCATCACCAGTATGAGTACCGATTAATCTAGTAATACTAGTTTCAGCGGTACCAATACGAGAATCAAGAGATTTCTCAACACCATCGGCTCTACTAGCTTCAGCAGAAACGGCCGCGCTAACTTCAGAAATCATTTGAACGATTGTCTTCTCTGCGCCATTTTCATCTTTAGCTAATGTACCGATTTGTTCTTTTGTATATACTTCATCTTTAGTATATACATCATCAGCATTTGCTTTATCATCGACTACACCGACTAATTCAGGAATAGTTACCTTTGTGATTGTCTCAACATCAGTAGTATTCTTAGAAACCTTTGAGCTGAGGTCTGCTAGGTCAGAAGCATTTGCTTTGGAAGGAAGAATTTCAACATGCTCATCTACTATATCTTTAAGAGCATTATATTCTCCACTATGTTTAGTATCAGCAGCTTCTAGAGCGGCAATTCTCTTAACATAGTCTTCATGATCTTTTGTATTTTGAGTTACAGATTGCTCTAGATTAGTTATTCTAGAACCATGCGCAGTAATAGATGAACTATTTGCTTTGGAAAGAGCATCTGCAGCATTAGCAACATTTGTAGTGTTACTTAAATCACCAGAAATCTTAGTTGTGATGGCAACAAGATTTGTATCAGCAGGAACAGTACCAATCTTATTATCGATTTCTGTTTTTGTATATACACTTAAAGCTTCAGGAGTAATGTTAACACTATTATTAGTAACAGTTAAGGAAGTACCGCTTACTTTAACATCTTTAATAGCAGCACCGGTGAGATCATTTACTTCACCACGAAGAGTATCTATTCTACTATCTGTAGATGCATAAGCAGGAGTATATTTACCATCAACAGTCCAGTTATTTACAACATCTGAACCATATAATTCAGCATCATTAGCCTTAATATAATTATCTAAGGCCTGTTTAACTGATGTTGCAGTATTTTCAAAGTTACCACCAGTAATCTGATTGATTAAATCACTAATTTCGCCTTTAGTATATGTTTCAGTCTTAGTATAAGCATCAGTAATACCATAACCAGCGAGTGTGGTAGCCTTATCAGCTTTACCACTAAGTGCGGTAGTAACAGTATTTTTATATTCATTAAGAGCAGCACTAGCATCTAAACCAGCTTGTTTAGCATCACTAATTGCATTTGTATTTGTAGTTTTAAATCCTTCAAATGTTTCAGAACTTACAGTATTAGCAATTAATGCATAAGGAGCTAACTTTGTTGTAAGAGCACCATTTGTTACATAGTCTGAAAGATCGGTAGCAGTTGTACCTATCTTAGTTGCAGTACCGTCAATAAGAAGCCATTCTTCATAAAGATCGTCACCTGTCTCAGCAGTCTTCATTAAATAAAGAACTGTAGACTCTGTCATCTGATCGACAGAAGTTACAACCTTAGCGCTAAAGTGTGCCTGCTTACCAATTTCTTCAGCGATTTTACTATCAGTCTGAGTTCTAGTATAAGCATCAGTAATACCATAACCAGCGAGTGTGGTAGCCTTATCAGCTTTATTTGCAATAGAAGCGTCAATTGCATTCTGAACTTGAGTATCGGATTGATATTTTGTAGCACTATTATCTAAACCTGTTAATGATGTTGGAATCTTCGTCTCAACATCAGAAATCATCGTTACTACTGTCTTACCTTCAGTAACAACACCGATCTTGGTTTCAATAGCACTAACAGCTTCGGTTCTATCTTTAATTTCAGTTTTTACTGTCTTAAATAAGCCAGTAGCTTTTTCAAGATCAGTATTATCAGTACCAACAGATGTCTCTAAAGCTCCTACTCTCTCAGTTAAACCTGAAATTAGAGAACTTAGACCTTCTACAGTAGTTTCACTAGGAATTACCCAAGTTAAACCACTCTCAGTCATTAAAGGCTGATATGTTACCTTAACAGGATTACCATTAGTATCGGTAACAGTATCACCATTTTCATTTTTCTTATTAAAGTCTAATCCAGTAACACCTTTAAGACTTACTGTACCGTCATCAGCTACAGCGATAGACTTTTGATCGCCAATAGGTGCAGTACCGATCTTTTCAATATCACCGGCTGTGTTTAAAATAACATATGCTGTAGCAGTGTTAGCGGTCTCATCTACTAAAGTTAAAACCTGACCTACATATGCAACAACGCTTGTCTTAGCATAATTTAATAATTCACTCTCTGAGTACCAAACAGCTGTGGTATCAAGAGGAATAGGATTACCTCTTTTATAAGAAATCGGTAGGGCGTTAAAGCCGCCATCTTTTTTAATTACAGCCATAATTTACCCTCCTTAACCAATTTTAATTGTATAGACTTCTGAAGAGTCTAGAGATGCAGGTTTATATTCCCATACGTTATATTCTTTTGCAGTATAACCGTTAAAACCTTCAACTTCAATTTTATTTGTATCAGTATTGATCTTTTTAAACTCACCAGTAATATCAGCATTAGATGAAGACTTAAGAAGAACTTCTTTTAAATTAATACCTGATGACTTTAGAATTGCAATAACAATTCTGCTGCAGTTAGTATAGGATGCTGCTTTTAATTCAAAAGATTGTGCGCTAGCACTAGATGTACTATTTGTTAAAGCTCTAATAGTTGATGATGCGAAATCTGTTTTTGTGTCTCCACCATAGAACCATTTTCTCCAACCAGTAAAGCTTACAGTCTTAGAGCTAACAGTAGCACTACCTGCTGCAATCTTCTTACTTTCTACAGGATTACCAAGGTTAGAAATAGGAGTTACTGTAGCAGCACTGTACTGAGCTGTACCGGTAAATGTGAAAGATACAGCAGAATCACCGTATTTAGTATTATTACCAGTAGCTGTTATAGATATTGAATTTCCAGCAACCATATCACTCTCATTTGATACAGTATTACTACCATGAGTTAATGTTACTGTATGGAATTTAATACCTGTAGCCTTTTGAGCTGAAGTACCAAAAGGATAAGAACCAACATCTGTAATAGAAAGTGTTGCTGAAGGAAGTGAGAATGTATTACCAACTTCTGCACTACCATTACTAGATACACTGATAGATGCTGAAGGAAGATCTATACCATATCCAGTATCACCGGGGTTAATTTCCTTAGTAAAAATAGACTGCATAACATCTGCTAAAGATTTACCTGCAGCAGATAGTGTCTTAGTTTCACTAGCAGTCTTTGTAATATTACCAACACTAGTATAACTACCCGCTAAAGTAATATCATTCTTAAAGATAATATTATTAGCACTATAGTTACCATCCATAGCTGTCCAGCCATAGACACCGCTTGCTTCTGTGTCTAATGCTTTTTCATATACAAAACTAGTATATGAATAAACTTCGGTATTATCTGCACGCTTAGAGATAACTGCTTTTACAATAGCAATATCACCATCTTGTTTAGTTGCATTTTCTGATAATACCTGTCTTTCGATAGCAGCAATTTCATCAACATCAGTTTCTGCTAATGTTACCTGAAAAACATTTGCTGCTTTAACATCACTACCAACATATGGTAGCTCTGACCATTTTTTTGTACCATCTCCGCATTTAATCTTCACAGAACCATCTGCAAGATATTCTAGACCCATTTCACCTTTAGCAAGTTTATATAATGAATCGGACCATTCTGAGGTAGTACCCTGGCGTAATGTAATAGTTGTATTAATTTGTGCCATTTGCGGATCCTCCGTTAATT
>JAEIGA010004642.1_pt1 | contig 21216 bp, 17 predicted proteins | sample 9270691 | NCBI WGS metagenome assembly JAEIGA01 (sample SAMN17057246, study PRJNA624740) | gut metagenome | biome: biome; isolation source: fecal sample | host: Bos grunniens | place: China: Xizang | collected 2019 | reverse complement strand
CGCAGGACACAAATGACCTCTATCATAACCTGATGATTTATAATCACTCAACTCAGCCGAACCCGTTTTGACTTTTGCATCAGGACGAAAATCATCCCCTCGCTCTGCATTACCATTCACCATATCTACCGTAAGCAAATAATAGACCCATTCTGGTTGTTCATGCTCTTCGATATACGACAAACTATAGTATGTATGCTTAACAACCACACCATTGCTTGATGGCTGTTGCGCAAACAAAAACAATGGTAAAAATACCAATAAGCAAAACAATTTTCTCATAATCAATTCCTTATTCTCCAAAATTCTGGATAAAGATTATTGCAACGATTACCTATATTTTTCACCCAACCAAGAGGTAAACCATTATATGTAACAAGCACAAATCCACGAGGCGCATCAGCTAACACTATAGCCTCTTTACGCAAAAAAGAGATAGCCTCTTCGTATGACAACTCTGCCTCTGGATATGCCCCACGCTTATATACTCTCGACAATGCCAACGCCGCCTGCGGTATCAAATCCTTGCCTTTTTGCTCATACATCTGCACCCCAAACATCAACACATTCAACGTCTTACGACACTCTTCCACAAAATCCACCCTCTCCTTCTGCACAGCATAATACCTACCCTCACTCTCCACAACACTATATTCTCCCCTCAATAAGTTTAGAGTTGAAAGTTGAGAGTTAAAAATTGAACTCTTTGCTTTCTTATCTTTTTTATTTTGCTTTTTCTTATCAGAAACACGATCTATTTTATCAATTGTGCATTGTGCATTGTGCATTGTACATTCTTTTCTTACCGCCGCCATAAACAACCCCTCTCCTCTCGTTTTATGTGGCAAAAAACGATAACCTCGCTCAGTTTCGGTTATCATCCAATCCTCTTCTATCTTCAAAGGCAAATATTCAGCCTCCATCTCATCAATCAGCCACTGCACTTGCTCCTCATTTTCATGACTATTGAACGTACAAGTGCTATAAATCAGCACTCCACCTGGTTTCAATACCTTCCATGCCGACTCTAATATTTCTCGCTGACGCTCAACACACATCTCCACATTTGCCTTGCTCCACTCCTCTCTTGCTCGCTCATCTTTGCGAAACATCCCCTCGCCCGAACATGGCGCATCAACCAATATAGCATCAAAACGAGTCTTCAATTTCTCAAAATGACGAGGTGCATTATTTGTCACCACACAATTTGGCGCTCCCCATTTTGTAATATTCTCCACCAACACATGCGCTCTTTGTGGCACATACTCGTTCGATACCAAAAATCCCTCTTCCGACAAATATTGCGCTATCGCTGTCGATTTTCCCCCAGGCGCTGCACACATATCAAGCACAACAGCATCTCGCTCAACCAACTGACTCAATGCTTGCCACACAAACATCGACGATGCCTCTTGCACATAATATGCCCCAGCATGAAACGTAGGGTCATACGTAAACTTAGGTCGCTCAGACAAATAACGTCCATGTTCACACCATTTTACAGTTGAGAGTTGAGAGTTGAGAATTGAGAGTTGAGAACCGAAGGTCTTTGAGCCTTTGGCGATAAAATTGAGAGTTGAGGGTTGAATAGCGTCAATCGACTGTTGTCTGTTGTCTGTTGTCTGTTGACCATCAATCAATTGTGCATTGTGCATTGTACATTGTGCATTGATACGCACACTCACCGACGGCTCTTCCGCCAATGCCTCCACAAAGGCATCCCACTCGCTATCTCCAATCACACCACGCACCATATCCTCAAACCCCTCAGGCAATAATATTTTTTCTTTATCTACCATATTCAATTATTTTTACAATTCAGCTCTAAGCCCCTCTACCTCTTCCGACAACAGTTCCCATTCGTACATTTTTGTATCAAGCGTATGTTTCACTTGTTCATACTCTTTCAACAACGCTTCATCTGTAACTCCTTCGGCAAACTTCGCCTCTATTTCAGCAATGCGAGTTTCTGCTTGTTCAATCTCTTTTTCAAGATTCTCTATGTCACGCTCTATTTTACGTATTTTTTTAGATACCTCTTTGCGAAGTTCGTAATTGATTCTTCCTTCAGATTTTTCTATTTTATCTGATTTATCCAACTGCTCTAACACATTAGATTTAACATCTAATTCCTCACTCCTAACTCCTAACTCCACACTTTTAACTCTTAAATATTCCTCTATACCGCCAAGGTGAGTTTTTACTTTTCCTCCACCAAATTCATATACTTTTGTTACCAAACCATCAAGGAAATCACGGTCGTGACTAACTAATATAACTGTGCCATCAAATGCCTGAATTGCCTCTTTTAATACGTCTTTCGAACGCATATCAAGGTGATTTGTAGGCTCATCGAGTATCAGTAAATTAACAGGTTCGAGTAGGAGTTTTATCATCGCTAAACGACTACGCTCACCGCCCGAAAGCACCTTCACTTTCTTGTCCGACGCTTCGCCTCCAAACATGAATGCGCCGAGTATGTCACGTATTTTAGTACGAATATCTCCTTGTGCTACATAGTCGATTGTATCAAACACTGTTAGGTTTTCATCTAAAAGTGATGCCTGATTTTGAGCGAAATAACCTATCTTCACACCATGCCCTAATTTCATTTTTCCACTATGCTCTATCTCTTGCATGATGCACTTCACCATAGTGGATTTTCCTTCACCATTTTTACCAACAAATGCTACTTTCTCGCCACGATGTATCTGCATTTCAATATCATTCAAAACTACATGGTCGCCATACGCCTTAGTCAAATGCTCTATTTCGACAGGCAATACACCCGAATGTGGTGCTGGTGGAAATTTGAGTCGCAATGATGAATTATCCTCTAAATCTACCTCGATACGTTCCAAACGCTCCAATGCTTTAATACGCGATTGCACTTGTATTGCTTTTGTTGCTTTATAGCGAAATCGCTCAATAAACTCTTCGGTATCAGCAATCATTTTTTGCTGATTTTCGTATGCTCGTAGTTGTTGCTCTCTACGCTCTTTACGCAATTCAACATACTTAGTATAAGGCACTTTGTAGTCGTAGATTTGCCCAAGCGAAATCTCTATAGTACGTGATGTAACGGCATCGAGAAATACGCGGTCGTGTGAGACTAATAGCAAAGAAGAAGATGATGATGCAAGAAATTGTTCTAACCAACGAATAGATTCTATATCAAGGTGGTTAGTAGGCTCATCGAGCAACAACAAATCGGGACGCGAGAGCAATATTTTCGCCAATTCGATACGCATACGCCATCCGCCACTAAACTCGGATGTAGGACGAGAAAAATCGGTGCGCAAAAAACCTAAGCCTAACAATGTACGTTCGATTTCAGACATCATATTGTCAGCACCCATCAATGTCAATCGCTCGTTTTCAATAGACAATCGCTCTATCAATTCGCTATATTCTTGTGATTCGTAATCGGTGCGTTCGGCAAGTTGTTGTGTCAGATAATCTACTCGTTTTTGTGTGTCAAGCACATCGCCAAAGGCACTTTTTGCTTCATCCATCACAGTTTTATCGTCTTGCACCAAGAGATGCTGAGGAAGATAGCCAATCTTAAAATCACGAGGCATAGATACACGTCCGCCTGATGGTTGTTGCATACCAGCAAATACCTTAAGCATAGTGGATTTGCCCGCACCATTCTTACCAACAAGGGCAATCTTCTCCTTCGGATTCACCAAAAACGACACCTCTTCAAACAATGGTGTACCCGTAAAATCTATTGTTAGTTTTTCTACTGAAATCATATTTTAGACTTATTTTAGAAGACAGAATAACATAATAACAAAAAATATTTTTTATGTAAATTTCCATTAATTAATTATTAATAAAAATAATTTACGATTTAATTTATGATAACCAACTGCCTTTAAGGCTCTGGTAATAAAATTTATGTTCATAAATAACTTATATTATTCTGTCTTTTAATTATTCTGTCTTTTTTACAAACTATTCCACAAAAACATGAAATGAGCAACTGTACCAAGCAAGACAAACAGATGCCACACTGCATGAAAATATTTGTGTTTCTTACTTTTAGCATAAAACCAAGCACCGCCTGAGTATGCCAATCCTTCGACTAATAACCACCACAATCCGACTACTGGAGTTGCGTTCCATACTGGTTTTGCAACGAAAACCACACTCCACCCCATTGCCAAATATATTATCAACGAAAGACGAGGAAACTTGCCTATAGCCAATAGTTTATAGATTAGTCCACCTATTGCTACTGCCCACATCACACTGAAACCGACCCATCCACCTACGCCTCCAAGTATAGATAACCAAACGGGTGTGTAACTCGCTGCTATAAGTACATAAATTGACACATGATCGAATATGCGCAATCGGGCTTTGTGTTGTGGGTTTTCTGCCAAATGGTAAATCGTAGATGCTACATATTGCATTAATGCACCAAAGGCAAACACCACTACACCAACCTGATATTGCCAATCGCATGTCGAACATTTACAAAGTAATAATACACATGCCACCACCGCAAAGGCAATCCCCACAGCATGCGTCCAAGCATTTAGTTTTTCTTCATTCATAATTTATACATCCTTATTCCCTATTAAAAGTTCTCGTGCTGCAAGTATTGCAGTTTCAGATGGATTTTTGCCTGACAGCATTTCAGCAATTTCTGTTTCACGCTGAGATGAAGTAAGCTGAGTAATTTGCGTAATAGTGCTTTCGTCCGTGTCTTGTTTATAGACCTTGAAATGTTGCGCACCACGAGCTGCAATTTGTGGCAAGTGAGTAATAGTTAAAACTTGAATATCTTCTGCCATATCCGCCATCATCTCACCCATACGACCTGCTACTTCACCACTAACTCCAGTGTCTATCTCATCAAATATAATAGTAGGCAATTCAGCACTCTTCGCAATCAAACATTTCAACGCCAACATCAATCGCGCAATCTCACCACCTGAAGCTATAGATGCAATCGGACGCAACTCGGCATTTTTATTAGCAGTAAACAAAAACTCCACCACATCTTGTCCGTCTGCGCCATAATCTTTTTGCGAAATACACACCTCAATACGTGCATTCTCCATACCCAACATTCGTAATCGCGCTACTAAATAATCGGCTATTTCATTACGCACACTATTACGTTTAATTGTCAATCGCTCTGCTTCAGTTGAAAGTTGAGAGTTGAGAGTTGAGAGTTGTTTTTCTAATGCTTTGATTTCATCATCGAACGAATCAATACGTTGCAATTTTGCATCATACTCGTCACGTATCTTTATCAACTCTTCAACAGTATCTACACGATGTTTTTGCTCAAGCACATAAATAGTATTTAAACGCTCTTCAATCGCCGTTTTACGTCGTGGATCATACTCCATATCAGCGCACATATCCGACACCTCTGCCGACACATCTTTCAATTCGATATAAAGCGAATTGATACGTTCACTCAAAGCCTCAGCCTCTTTCTTATAACGTGAAGCCATTCCTACTCGCTGCATTGCCTCACGTAGCTGCATCACCACACCATACTGCTCATCGTCCAATCGAGAAGAAGCCTCCGACAAACAACCTTTTATATCTTCAGCATGATTCAATACCTCAAGTTCAGCTTCTAATTCGACTTGCTCCCCTTCTTGCAAATTAGCCTCATAAAGTTGTTCAAATTGAAATTGTGCATAATCACGCTCCGAAGCCCACTTCTCAGCCATTTCACGCACTTCTGCCAACTTCTGTGCCGTCTGACGCCAATTATCATACACAGCTTTATATGCCTCACGTTCAACAGCCGACTGAGCAATTATATCTACCACTTTCAACTGAAAATCAGTATTATTAAGCAATAGATTTTCATGCTGAGAATGAATATCAATAAGCAATGATGTAATAGCACGCATCTGCTGAAGCGTAACTGGTGTATCATTGATAAAAGCACGAGATTTACCCGCGGCCGTCACTTCACGCCTAATCACACACTCCTCCTCCCAGTCCAACTCCATCTCCTCAAAATAGAGACGCAATATATTGCGTCTGTACAATTGAGAGTTATTTAACTCCAAATGGCAATTATGCATTGTGCATTGTGTATTGTGCATTGAAAAAGTTGCCTCCACCACACACTTTTGAGCACCTTGACGCACAGATTTAGCATCAGCACGAGCACCCATCACCAACGCAAGCGCACCCATAATGATACTCTTACCTGCACCAGTCTCACCAGTAATAACCGAAAAACCATCAGCCACCTCTAAATCTAATGTATCAATCAATGCATATTGACTAATATATAAATGTTTAAGCATAATCAAACTATATCTAAATATTGTAGAGACGCAAAATTTTGCGTCTCTACCTTAATAAAATTCTCACTTCAATATCTCGTCATATCGATTTGATAATGTTGGATTTACCGAAGTCAACACCTCATGCACCAACTTTTTCTCATCCGATAAGCCTCGTTTTGCAAATATATTTATAAGTTCATCATTCTTAGCATCAAGGAATGTTATGATAAACGGTGCACTTGGTGATTGACGATTTAAATCACGCAATATACTAATCTGCTCTGCAATTTTTGCACGTGCATTATCTACATTTGTAGCCATATTATCAAGTGCTAATCGATGATATTCATAATAGAACTCACGCAATGGTTTGAATCGATCATCCATTATATTGCTTATAATAGAATAACGATTGCGTTGCGACCCGAGTTCCATTTTCCACCCTTTCGACTCTGATTCATCACTACGCGATTGACACATATTCACAATCTGCTCTGCTGTTGCAAAAGCCGATTGACCACCTAATCGACTATAAGAATCTAAATCAAAACCTATTATCAAATAAGCGTAATATGCCATCACTGCTGTAAGATTAGATTCGTATGTACTTTTATTTATATCTATCGGATCAAATTCCCTATACGTAAACACAAACTCTTGATCACGAATATTCAACAAATTAGTTGTATATGACGAACCATACACTGGACGCGACGCCTGCACCTGCAATTCGCAGGTAAATTTGTCATCTTCGAGACTTGACACCACAATCATTATATTGCAATCAATACGCTCTGCATCTGCATAAATCAAGTCGGTCCAACGATAAGAATTCATGAATGTCTCTAAATCATTCTCAAGGGTCTGAAAAACTTGCTTATTAGTACCCTCTATTTGAGGTGCACTAACCGTCAAATTACAATTCAATTCCTGAGCATTTACTTCAATACACAATGTACAATGCACAATGCACAATAATATAATTACAATTTTTCTCATCATTAATTTTTTAATTTCTTATTTTTTTCATGTAGAGACGCAATATATTGCGTCTCTACTACAATATCTCGTGCTACCTCTTTTTTAGGTTTCAAATCAAACATCAACTTCTCACCTGTATTTTTCAAAATCATTATTTTGTTGGTATCATAACCAAAACAAGCATTTTTGTCATTCAACGAGTTAAGAACTATAAAATCAAAATTCTTACGACGCATTTTATCAAGTGCATGCGCCTCCTCATCGTTAGTTTCGAGTGCAAAACCTACTAAAAATTGGTCGTCACGCTTGATTTTTCCCACCGAAGCTGCAATATCTTGTGTTGGACGAAGTTCAATAATCATATTATCTCCTTCACGTTTTATCTTCTTGTCTGCCACTGTAATAGGCGTAAAATCTGCCACTGCAGCACACAATATTGCTCCATCCATTTCAGGATAATACTTCATTACTTGCTCATACATTTGAGCTGCGCTTTCCACATCAATACGATGAATTTTGTCTCGCCACTCCTCTGCCAATTGTATCTGTACAGGACCAGCAATAAGTGTAACTTCATACCCTACTTCAGCACATGCCTCAGCAAGAGCAAATCCCATTTTACCTGTCGAATAATTACCTATAAAACGCACAGGGTCTATCCTTTCGTATGTAGGACCCGCTGTAATTAATATTTTTTTCATAACCTTTTTAGAAGACATAAGAACATAATACATAAAATATTTTTTTAACGTAAATTATCATAAATTATTATATTATAAAAAAATTAATAGATAATTAGCGAAAATTTACGTTCCCAAAAATCACACTTTATTTGCCAAAAAGGCTACAATATTTTCAGGCTCTTCCATGCGACCTTTACCTACAACTCCGCATGCCAATTCACCTTCAGTTGGTTCTATAAATTCTACTCCTATTTCTCGTAGGATATCCATATTGCGCTGTACGATTGGATGGTCATACATTTTAGTATTCATAGCAGGTGCAATAAATACAGGTTTATCGAATGCCAAAAATGTAGTAGATAAAGCATCATCAGCAATGCCACTTGCAAATTTACCAATAATATTAGCGGTAGCAGGCGCAACGACCATACAATCAGCCCAATCAGCATGACTCACATGCTCCGGATTCCACACGCCTACTGGTTCAAATACTTCAGTATAAACTTTATTTCGTGAAAGTGTTTGCAATGTAACTGGTGTTATAAATTGCAACGCATTGTGTGTTGTAACACAACGCACTTCTGCTCCGGATTGTACAAACTGACGTACCAATTCACCACATTTATAAGCAGCAATGCCACCCGAAATACCTAAAATTATTTTTTTCCCTTTTAACATATTTTTTTTAGATTTATAGATACGAGACACAAGATACAAGACTTTATCTATTTCTCCTTTGAGGTCTAATATCTCGTGTCTATCATCTCGTGTCTTAATTACAATTTTTTATATCGTTTTTTCAAATCATCTTTTGTTGCTACTTTCAAAGAAATAGCGCAACCACCCCCCGAAGCCAATTGTATTTTAGCAATTGTCTCGCTAGTAACAATATAGTTTTTTATTTCGTATGCTTTTGGATTTTCTTTCCAATCTGCATCTTTTGCATCAGAATAAACAGTCGCTACATACTTAACGTCAGGTTGTAAAAACGAAAAATCAATAACCGCTTTACGTGCTTTTTCTGCCGTAATCGCACCTATGAACCATTGACCATTCTTCTTACCTCGACGCGCAATAGTGATATATTCACCAGGTTCTGCTTCAAGCACTTTGGTATCATTCCAATCTACATCTACATCCTTAATAAATTGGAAGGCATCCATATAACGTTCATAATTTTCAGGTAAATCTGCCGCCATCTGAATTGGACTATACATCGTAACGTAAAGTGCTAATTGTTTTGCCAAAGTAGTATGTACTTGACATAGATTACCAGGTTGATAATAATCCATTTTTATCTCAAAAATACCAGGAGTATAATCCATTGCACCACCTAGTAAACGTGTAAATGCTAAATCGATTTCATGAGATGGTGGATTACCTACACTCCAAGCATTAAACTCATTGCCACGTGCAGCCTCGCATGCCAAAAGGTTTGGGTATGTACGGCACAAACCTGTTGGGCGCACTGGCTCGTGAGCATTTACCATGATGCGTTTATCTGCTGCTTTCTGAAGCACTCGATTATAGTGATTTACCATCCATTGTCCATCATGATATTCACCACGAGGAATGATACGACCTACATAGCCTGTTTTCACTGAATTATAGCCATACTCTTTCATAAAATCGAAAGCTTCGTCGATACGACGTTCGTAGTTGGTTGCCGAACCCGAAGTTTCGTGGTGCATAATCATCTCTATACCTTTCGCTTTGGCATACTCGGTAACCTTTTTCACATCAAAGTCAGGGTAAGGTGTTACGAAATCGAAGACCTCTTCTTTCCATTGACCAGCCCAATCTTCCCAACCAACATTCCATCCTTCTACTAATACTGCATCAAATCCATGCTCAGCAGCAAAATCAATATAACGCATTGTGTTTTCAGTGGTTGCAGCATGACGACCATTGGGTTGTAATTTGTTCCAGTTGGTATCTGCTAATTTAATATTTGGCACATCGGCATAGTTCCATGTACCTTGACCTGGAGCATGCATTTGCCACCAAATACCCACGTATTTCACAGGTTTAATCCATGTGGTATTCTCGATTTTACAAGGTTCGTTCAAATTCAAAATCATACTTGATGCCAAAATATCACGTGCATCATCAGTGATAAATATTGTACGCCAAGGAGTATTGCATGGTGTCTGCATGAATGCTTTTATGCCTTCGATTGGAGTTGGTGCTAATGCTGCAGTGAATATTTTTTTCTTTTTGTTGTACAACAAATGCATTGCAGGATAATCAACTAATGATGCTTCGAAAATATTTAAATAGATTTTTTTAGATGTTTTCATCATAATTGGCGACTGCACAGCATTTTTATCAAACACTTTGTTTGTACCAATACCTGAACCATCTACTTTTGTAGCATCAATATTAGACAAATTGCTTTTGGTATAGAAAAACTCATTTGAATCATAGGCACCAGGAATCCACCATGCTGTATGATCGCCTGTCATAGCAAATTGAGTAGCTTCGTCTGCTATACAAAAATATCCTAAATTGTCTTGTTTGTCAAATTCATAATGGAAAGCAACTCCCTCATCATAAAGACGAAAAACAATGCGCATTGTGCGTCCTGTTGAAATCTGAGTCAAACTAACAAGACATTGATTGTATTTATCTTCAATCTCAGCATATTGTCCTAAAACAGGTTTCCATGTTGAAGCAAAAGACTTAATATCCACATTATTAAGGGCAAACCCTGATTTCAAATCCTTATCGCCATCAAGCAAAAAACCCATTTCGCTTCGTGCAATAATTTCTTTTTCGTCAAAAAAGATTTGATAGTATGGCACACTATCCTTCAAATTAAGATCAAATACTAATTTGATTCTTTGATTAGGCGAACCTACTGATATAGCAAAACATGTAGTGGTTAAAACTACAGACAATAGAAAAGAATATAACCGCTTCATAAAAACTATAGTTTCATTTTATATTACAAAGTTACTAAATTTTTTTCATATCAAAAAACAACTTTTTTGATGTATAATTTTTCATCCAGCAAATACATAACAAACGACAAATTCTGTTGATAACGATATGTATACAAAATCTCAGCATTAGCAATTTCCAACATTGATGTATAATCCAAATTATCAACAACAACTTCCTCTTCATTTATATTCAACTTAGTTTGTTTAAAAGAATATACTTCAGTGTTTAAATGAGTTAAAACACTATCATAATTTACAGATATTGAATCTACTTTAGATTTTAACAAATCATAAGGCAATTTATTTTTTAAATAAATTTGATTGAATTTAGGATATTTCAAAAAATCCTCTTCATGCAAATCTTTTAATTGTTGCAAAATATTTTTTGAGTCTTCAACCAATAGAGACATTTTATAAGCCATAAATATTTTTTGGTCAAAATCAGAATTTTGCACTATTTCAAATGTTAATTTATTAGATTGATTATATAAACCCAACAACATCAACATTGTTGCAGGATATGAATTCGTATCAATTTGATACAACGCATTAACCAATGAAATAGAAAAAGATACTTGTTTACATTCCAACAAATCGCCATACACATCTACCGCATTCTGTTTCAAACTATTTACCCTCTCATACTTAGAAAGAAATAACTCTACCCATTTTGAATAATTATATAAAACAATTTTATTTGCTAATAAATCAACACTACACAATCCATCAATTCTATACAAATCTATATCATAAAAAACAAATTGAGGATTATAACCTTTAATTTCATATCTCGCCAGTGCTTCTAAATAATTTTTAATATTTATACTCAAGCTATCAGCCACAATCTTCAACAACTTAAGATTTTCAATATCTGAATTATCGGCTAAAAGTAAAGCCTCGTTAACTTTAGAATATTTTTCATTAAACTTATAAAAAAGAGAGATACATTTATCATAATTAACAAATAAATTACAATAATATTCATACAAAATATTTCCCTCTTCTGACAAATATTTAATCGTATCCAAACGAGGATTAATATAATCTTTTAAATCATTATATTTAAGTTTTTTACCAATAGGAAATAACTCACTATAAAATTCTGCATGCTTACATATCTCGGCATCATCGGCAAAGTGTAACGCACTTTGAAAATACAATTTCGCATTATATGCATAATATTGAAAGGAATTATAATCAATTATAGGATTAACATTTTTAAGATATTCGTATGATATTAACCCCATTTGATAATAAACATTACCTACTTCTGGCGATTGCTTTTGAAATTTTTGATAATTATAAAAAGCAACATTAGCTGTTTGTGTTTGCATTTCCCGAACCAACTCATCATACTTGATTTGTGCTTTCACCGAAAAAGAGACAAACAATAAAATAAAAAATAATATTTTTTTCATAACTACTATTTTTACAAAATACGAAATTCTACACGACGATTTTTAGCACGATTCTCTTCACTATCGTTCGGCACTAAAGGTTCTTGCATACCAAAACCTTCAGATTCTAAACGATCTAATTTTATTCCCTGCTTAATCAAATAAGTCTTAACTGTCTCAGCCCTTTTCTGTGATAATTTTATATTATAATTCGCTCCACCTACATCATCCGTATGTGCAGCCAACAAAATACGCACATCAGGATTTGAAAGCATAAAATCAACAATATCATTTAAAGCAGAAACACTCTCCTCTAACAATTCCGCTGAATTATAAGCAAAATTCACATTCTGCAACTGAACAACCACCCCTGTTTTAATTGGTAATAATTCTAAAATAAAAGTATCTTTATCTAATATTTGTGACATATTAAATTCATCAATCTTATAAATATAACCAGGTGCCATAATCCTCGCCTGATATCTATCATTCTCACGCAATGTCGTATCTATAATTCCTATAGGTAAATTTAACAAAATTTCCTCCTCTAAACCTTGATTTTGTAAATCAATTGAAACATTTTCAAGCAACTGTTTTGTCTCTACATCCACAACTCTCAATACAATATTTTTCATATTTGGCAACAATTCCACATCTAACTCCGAAACATTAAACTGAATAGGTTTTTCTTTAGAAATTTCAAAACAATGCGATTGATAACCATTTTGTTCAACAAATAATTTATAATCTCGTCCCAAAGGCAAAACAATATTATATCTATTATCTCCTATTTTTTGAGGTTTTAATTGAGGATACAAACGATTATTCATATCCGTAATCTTCATTTTTGCCTCTATTGGAGAATAAAGCAACTTGTCATAAACTGAAAAAGTTAAATTTAATGTTTTTGACAATTGAACATCTAACGACAAATCACTATTATCATTTAAATCCGAAGTATATACTCGATGAAAATAATGAGTGTAACCATTAGCATAAAAATCAATCAAATAATCTCGTCCTTTAGGTAAAGACAAAGCAAACCATCCATCTTTATATGCTTGCGAAAATAAAATTGGTTGATTTGTAAGATTATCAAAAACCGAAATTTTAGCATCTACAACTTTATTTTCCTCCAATACTTTACCAGTAACTAACACTTTCAAAGTCTGCTCTACCTTAAAATCAACCCTCTTCTCTATAAACAAAGATTTCTTATTCTCTTTAGTAAAATAACATATAGCATTATCTTTATAATAAGGATATAACAAATCGTATTTATCATCTATATATATTGGTTTTGGATCCAACCAATTATCATTAATCAAACGCTTGGTATAAAACAATAATGGATTTTTCGACATCTTACCACCTACTTCTCGCATCGACAGAAACACTAAAGTTTCTCCATCTGGTAAGATTATAGGAAACAAATCTTTATTATTAGAAATAATAATTTTTTTAGGCATATCCCATTTACCTTTCAAATCTTTCGTTGCAATATACAAAGAATTCTCTTCTATAGGAGTTTTAGTAGATCTATCTACTTGACGACGCACAAAATAAATTTCAGTACCTTGAGGTGATATAGATGGATAAAGCTCATCAAACATTGAATTTAATGTAACACTAAGATACTTAGGCATACTCCATGCTACACCATCATACGAAGAATAATATATATCAAAATTTGTTTTACCTTGATACTTTGCTGAAAAATACAACTGTCGCCCATCAAAAGAAATGAATGGCGACATAATTTCTCCTCCATTTGAAACAATAGAATTTATAACACTTATAGCAACATAATCATTCCCTATCTTTTCATAAAATTCTACTTTTCCATTATCATTATATGCCGAAATAACAACTTTCTCATCAACCACAGATATAGTACGAGAAACCACATCAATTGCATTCACTACAACTGATAAACAAACAAAAAATAATAGACCCAAATTCCTTTTCATAAATTAAATTGATTGCATAAAAAATCTTTTACATAACTCTTCCGAAATAGAATATTGCTTATAAGATAATGTAGCCACATCGCACACATACAAATTTTGTATTTCCGAAATATAAAGAGTTTTAAAATATTGTTTAGCTCCTACTTGCAATTCCATTGTTAGTTTCATTGCAGCTATCAAATCATCTACAGTCATATCATCTTTTGTAAATATATACAAACCAAACTCATTAAAATCACCATAAAATCCATTAACTACTTTTTTTACTTTATTTTCAATTATTCGTTTAAGAGGAGACGCCTCGAACCAATATCGATACTCTTCTGAACCCACCGAATCTACATCAACCAATCCATATACATATCCTGTGCCACGTTTTTCTCTCAACTCAGACACAGCCATAACCTCTGCCACAGCCATCTCATTCAACAACTTAATAGCCTCTACCTTCGACTCTTTTAAGGCACGCGTAACTTCAATACCTATTGTATTGTCTTCGGTTTGCAAATCAGGTCTATCCTTATTTACTAATTTAGAATACCTATCACCCAAAATTGTCTCTAACGTTATTTTGGCATAACGCTCAAAGAAACAGGTATCAAATTTTGGTTTAATATTTTCTGACATAAGTATTTAGTTAGCAATGAGTAATTAATAATGATTAGTCGTTTTCGATTTTTACTAATCTAACTGAACGTCCGTTTGTGCGACTACTCAACCCTTCCCATACAGCACGACTTGAATCAAATCCCATACAATATACACTCTTTTCATCATGTTCGAAGATAGTCTCTGTCCAATAGTAACCAGCAATACCCTGATACATAGCACGTGTTCCTATACGAGCACCCGCAGCAGGAAAGAATACAGCACCTACATCCTCTAAAAAAGACCATTCCACTAAATCAAAATCGTTGACGATGCTATATAGGTCTGCACCTGAATCACTTGCTACTGCAGCACGGAAAGTTACGCCTTCAGGAATAACACAACTATCAGGCAAAATAACAAGTCCATTCACTCCATTAACACATGCCACACCAAATAGTTTTGAAGCATTTTCACGCTCATTTAGAATATATCCCCACTCGTCTTTTGTAAGTAAACGCCATAATCCAGACTCATTTCCGCCATTTAATATTTTATTAAATATGCCCCAATCATAATTAGTTTGAGCAATAGATTCATCATCAGGACCATAGTCTGCTATCTTGTCTGATGTTTGATATGGAAATGAACTTTCATAACCAGATGTTGCCCAACCAAAAAGGTCAATCCAACCATCGTATGAATCAGAAATATTACTATTCTCTGCACCTATTATATCGTACTGATTGTCGGCAAATCGCCATGTGGCAGTCGATGCTTGATATTGAAGATTACCTTGCGAAAAACGAACTTGCTCTGTTTCGGAAACAGAAAACAATCCATGTAATACACCTTCTTCGGTTATATTATTAGAAATTTGCTCACAAGATGCAAATAATATAATAATTAAGCACAATAAAATGGATTTTTTCATAAGATGTTTTAATTTTTCATTTCATATGAAAAACGCTTCTGTGCGTTGATATTTTAATGAGGAGAGAGGAATGAAAACTTTAATATTCTTCATTCCTTCTCTTCTCCTTATTCCCTATTCCTTATTTTACTCTCCTATGTGTAGATTAAGATGTGCTCGTGATAATTTTTCTTCTGCGTATGCTCGTGTAATAATAAGTTTTTTCTCATCGGACGATGGCACATCATACATTGCATCCATCATAATTGATTCGGCAATAGAACGTAATCCACGCGCTCCGAGTTTGTATTCAATTGCTTTATCTACAATGAATTCTTTCACGTCATCCTCGATTGAGAGTTCTACCCCATCCATTGCAAAGAGTTTGACATACTGCTTGATAATCGAGTTTTTAGGTTCGATGAGTATTCGCAAAAGTGCGTCTCTATCAAGCGGATTGAGGTATGTGAGAATTGGAAGACGACCGATAATCTCAGGTATCAAACCAAAAGATTTCAAATCTTGTGGTGCGATATATTGCAATAGATTGTCACGGTCGATGATGTTTTGTTGTCCTACAGAACCAAACCCTACTACGTGAGTATTAAGACGTTGAGCTATTTTGCGTTCGATACCATCAAATGCTCCACCACACACAAAGAGTATGTTTTGAGTATTTACAGGTATCATTTTTTGGTCAGGGTGCTTACGTCCACCTTGTGGTGGCACATTCACTACCGAACCTTCGAGCAATTTCAACAACCCCTGTTGCACACCTTCACCACTTACATCGCGCGTAATAGAAGGATTATCGCCTTTGCGTGCAATCTTGTCAATTTCATCAATAAATACGATACCACGCTCAGCTGCCTCGACATCATAATCGCATGCTTGAAGCAAACGTGTCAAGATAGATTCAATATCTTCACCTACATAACCTGCTTCGGTCAATACTGTTGCATCAACGATAGTAAACGGTACATGTAGTTTTTTTGCTATCGACTTGGCAAGCAAAGTTTTACCCGTACCTGTGCGACCTACGAGAATGATATTGGATTTTTCAATCTCTACATCGTTATCATCTTTTGGTTGGAGAATACGTTTGTAATGGTTATATACCGCCACCGAGAGATATTTTTTTGCTTCGTCCTGACCTATAACGTATTGATCGAGAAACTCTTTTATCTCACGTGGACGGGGAAGATCTTCAATATCAAGATTGAAACCTCCTTTTCGGTTTTTCTTTTGTTTTGCATTATCTTGTACCACGCCATGCGCTAACTCTACACATTCGCTACAGATGTTGCATCCTATACCCGTAAGCAATAGAGGCACTTCACTCTGCGAACGTCCACAAAATCCACAACGTGGTTCGTCTTGATTTCGTTTTGCCATTATTATTTAGATTTTTAGATAAAGTAGTAAGTAATAAGTCGTAAGTAGAAAGAACCATTCGGCACAGAATATTCTGTAGTAACTAGTCTTTCTACTTTCTACTTACTACCTTGTACTTAAGCCTTATTTATTACGTTTCAACACTTGGTCAATCATTCCATATTCGAGTGCTTCGGCAGATGTCATCCAATAGTCACGGTCCGAATCTTTCATAATTTTCTCGAATGATTGACCTGAATGGTCAGAGATAATTTGATACAATTCATCACGAAGGAGCATAATTTGTTTATAATTAATCTCCATGTCAGATGCTTGACCTTGCATACCACCCATTGGTTGATGAATCATTACGCGCGAATGTTTCAATGCCGAACGTTTACCTTTCTCGCCTGCTACGAGCAACACTGCTGCCATAGATGCTGCCATACCTGTACAGATAGTTGCTACATCCGAACCAATATATTGCATTGTGTCATAAATACCCAAACCTGCATGAACCGAACCACCAGGAGAATTCAAATAGATAGAAATATCTTTACCTGGATCGGCAGTATCAAGGAACAATAATTGTGCTTGAATAACATTAGCAACATAATCATCGATTGGAGTACCAAGGAAAATGATCCGGTCCATCATCAAACGAGAAAACACATCCATTTGAGTTACATTAAGTTGACGTTCTTCAAGAATCGATGGTGAGATATAACTATTTTGAGCCATATATTGCTCCAACGCCAAACTATTCATACCAAGATGTTTGGTAGCAAACTTTTGAAATTCTGATTTTTGCATAATATTTTAGATTTTTAGTACAAAGTAGTAAGTAGAAAGTAGAATGACAAAAGTCTTACGACTTACGACTTATTACTTACTACTTTAATTCAACTGATTTATAACCTTTATTTTTGTTTTAAAGAAATTTGCTTCACCATTGCGTCCGCCTTGGTCATTACCTGAGAAGAGACGGTAGAAATGACAATTACCCCACGATGCTGGACGATCTTCTATAGCCATATCTTCGCCTGTATCATTGCTTACATATTCGCCTATCATGTTGTGCCAGCCACGAATACGAGCGAGTGAACCTTCATACTCAAAATATTCTGGATTAGAGGCTAATTCTTTGAGATAAGCGACATAACGTGCTTTATATTCGGGTATAGACATCACTTTACGCATCAACACTCTATCGCCATCAAGACTACCCCACGCCAATGGATCTTGAGTACCTGAATTTTCCATTTCTAACGAGGTACCTAATGTATTATCATAGTCAAAAGGGATAAATATGAATTTATCATTATCAAAATAGAAATAATAATTATTCATATTTCGCCAATAGTCATCCCACATACCGACCGCCACATTCACAGCGTATGCACGTAAAAACAAATCAACATCTACACGCTCTTCAAGATAGGCTTTTAGTTCAGAACTACCACTTTTCAACACATTCATATCGTTTACAAATGATTTCAACTGCTCGCGAGCCTCCGCCAATTTCTTTTTCTTAGTTTTTAAATCATATATATATGATTCACTTTCCTCTGGATTCAAGGCTGAGACTTCTACCCCCATATTATCATCGGTCATTGTGCTCGGACTAAGATTTGCACCCCACGATGCTTTCCACAAAAAGCCATCTTCAGTTGTATATTTACCTGCTTCAACACGACTGCGTAAATAACTATCTTTCATGCCTTCAATAAGCGCATATACACCCATATACACAGGTTTTTCATCACCCTCGACAAAGACACTCAGACGGGTATAACATGCTCTTGGTGCCGACCATACGCCAAAGCGACGAAACAAATCATAGCAATACACTTCGCGACAATAGTTTGCATCATCTTTATGCCATTTAAGATAGATACGATCAGCGGTACAAAATGTTTGGTCATCAACAAATTCATCAAATTTCACTCCAAAATGCGCATGATGCCAATCTCCATCCTTACGATGTTGTTCTCCCACATTACCTTCTGGTCTTCTGCGACTTGTATTACCTCTCAATCGAATTCCTATACTATCTAATCCAAACATCTCACCACCTTTTTCGTACTTAAACGAGGCTGGAATATACTCCTCGTTATGAGCATTTTGGTCGTAATACGAAAGAAAATCGTTCCAATCACTCTCCGTAACCGTAAGAGTTATATGCGCCAAAGTCGCCATATCATAAAGATATTCCAACCCATATTGCGCTACTGGCAAAGTGTCATTTACATCCCCATCACCTGGTTTTTGACCTCCCGCCACATCAGATTCACATGCCACTAACAATAAAATAACAAAAACAAACAAAAAATTTAATGATTTCATATACTACAAATTATTATTTTTAATATTAGCCTCTTTTTTTAATAACTCTTTTAATACTAATCCTTTTTTTGTAATACGATATTTTTGATTTTGACTATTAGGTTTATCAGGAATAGTAAGTTCTATATAACCACTATTAATAGCTGGATTTAAATAATCCTTTCTAAAATAATCTCTATTCTTTATTGATAACAACTCTTGCAATTCTGAACGTCCCATCTCTCCAACTAGTACAGAAACAAGTTTTTCAACTTGTACACTTGCATGGTCACTTGCATGGTCACTTGCATGGTTTTGCACACTTATAGGCAAAATAATACGAATAAAGTTATCGGTAAACTTAAAGCAATCTTCTCCGTATGCTCGCAAAATACGAGGGATACCAGAACCTAACGACTCAACCAATTCCACATCACGGTAAATACGCATCAACTCCTTATTGCGTGGAATAGAAATACCATTAAAGAACTCCTCTCTTGTAAGCGATTCTGGTAAACGTCCTGCCGATGTAATTTCAAGTCTATCTGGGAATATCTCAAATCTTGACGGTTAGACACAATGCGACCTATTTAATTGCGTGTACTCATAGCAAACAAACAGTCTATCTGCTCCTGTGGCATAGGCTCTGCCGATGTTCCCACACGCATAAATGCGTCTCGTGGAGTCCTTCCATATTTTGTTTTGAAATATGGTTTCTCAATACCACTCGCCACAGTAACCTTAATAATACTATGCCCACCTTTTTTGCTCCTCAGCAATATCAAATAATCCCATAGCAGAAGGTGAAATATTGTGCTTGATGCGATCTTTCAACCTAAGCATACAATCATCCACATCGTTCACGCCCATAATTGATCCATCTTTATCAATACCGATATAGATGTACCCTCCCTCCTATAGTTAAGGAACGCCACAACCTCCTTCTCTATGTCAAGCTCCAAGGTCAATTCTCTTTTATATTCTATGCGGTTGGTTTCAAACATAAACAATTATTTTTCCTATCTAAAGCATAACACTAAATTATTGCATTAGATTAGATTAGATTTAATTTGATTAGGAAGTTAACTTCCCGATCATCAATTTTTATAAAGGTTAACTTAATATTTTTCAATATATTACAATATAAATTTCGTAACCAGTTTCTAAATATTTATATTAATTCAACAATGTGATATATCGCTTCTATCTTGTCAACATAAATTTAATACTTACACCTACATTAGTATTCGACATTGGGTATGATGTTGAAATATATGGACGGCTGGTTTTATGCTATATTAAATGTTGAATTTCACTGTTAATTATATTCCTACTTGACAGTAATCGAATTCTTCAGCCCATGTCAATTGACAATTTTCCAATAACCATTCTTGTTTGCCCCTACTCGTTCTATAACAGATTTTTTACGTAACGATACTAAATTCTTCCTTACTCCACTATCTGATAATTTAAGCCTACTACAAATTTCATTAATTGTAATATTAGGATTATCACTTATCAATTTTAAGATATTATGCTCTGTTTTTGTAAGTAATTTATCCGTTACTTTATCCGCTACTTTATCCGTTACTTTATCCAATGTATATTGTTTTACACTATCCAATAAACACCTCAGCATGAACTCTATAAATACAGTGCTATCACCATTAGCATCAGATTGAGCAATTGCATCATAATATTCTTTTTGATGCGCCTTTATTATTGTTTCAACTGGAATCCAAGCAAATAATCCCTTCCAACGACT
>JAEIGA010004641.1_pt1 | contig 21216 bp, 31 predicted proteins | sample 9270691 | NCBI WGS metagenome assembly JAEIGA01 (sample SAMN17057246, study PRJNA624740) | gut metagenome | biome: biome; isolation source: fecal sample | host: Bos grunniens | place: China: Xizang | collected 2019 | reverse complement strand
CCGGCGAAGAACTGACTGGATATTCCGCGTGTTTTTGGAAAATGTGCGGAGATACAGATAGATGCGAAGAGATATGAGGAGATAACACGAGATGTATGAATGCTTTCACTGTGGAACCAGAAATGTGATCTGGGACGCCGACTTTGACTTCAGTGATTACGGCCTGGAGGGCGAAGGGATTGTCCATGCATGCCATTGTGCTCACTGCGGCGCGGTGATCACATATGAAATAGCGATACCAGATGAGAATGGAGAAGAAAATGGAGAACAAGATTGATATCAGTTTTATGGATTTGTGTTTCATGCTAGCGGCAGTATTCGCGGCATTGAAACTGACGGGTATGATTTCATGGTCATGGTGGGCGGTGCTTTCGCCGATCCTGATTCCGATGGGGTTATACCTTGGATTATTCTTCGTCGCCTTGGTTGCGATATGCATCAAGGGAACGAATGAAAGATAAAAAGCCTAGTCTCGACATGCGCACAGTGTGTCGTTTTATAGAAGAACATATACTAACGTCCGGCGATGTACTTGAGCGCGAAAGGAGTGCGACATGGAAAAAGAAAAATATGATCCTGTATCACACCCGGCACATTATTGTGACGGTGGAATCGAAACAATCGACTATATAGAGGCTAAGGGCCTGGGGTATCACCTGGGCAATGCGATCAAGTACATCAGCAGAGCCGGCAAGAAAGACGACGCCGTGGAGGATATTCAAAAGGCCATCTGGTATCTTAACCGATGGTTGATCAATCATAAAGAGTAGATAAATATGCGTCGGTAGTTTAACAACAAAACAGCATTCTTCCCGAATGAAAATGACGGTTTAATTCCGCCCCGGCGCTCCATTATAAAGAGGTTATCAATGGGGAAAATTGCAGATAAACAAGATGTAAAGATAGAGTTGCTGAAACCATATGAGCGAAACTCGAAGGTCCACAATAAAGATCAGATTGAAAAAATCAAAAGATCGATTTCAGAGTTTGGATTTTTATCGCCCTGCCTGATAGATGAAAACTACAACATAATCGCTGGGCATGGCCGCGTGATGGCAGCGAAAGAACTCAACATGGAAACGGTTCCTTGTGTTTTTATTGAAGGTCTGTCAGAAAACCAGCGCCGCGCATATATAATTGCAGACAATAAATTGACTGAACTCGGAGGATGGGATGATGAGATCTTAGAGGACGAACTGCGTTCTTTATATACGAATGGGTTCGATATTGATGTCACCGGGTTTGATTTCGATTTCGGCGAAGAGGAAAATGAGGAGCCGAAGATTGAAGATCCTCAGATGAATCCGACGCTTGTTCTGCCAGAAAGTCGCATATTCGTTTTCGCGGTTTCTGCGTTTGGCACGAATAGCGAGAGATTTATTGAAATACAACTCTCGCCGGAGGAGGCCGAGCATCTATTGAAAAGGGTTGATGAACTACAAGTTTCAGAAGTGGCCTCGAAATTGAGAGGAGCAATAAATGACTTATGATATGACGGCCCGCGTGAAAGAACTGTGGGGATATTTCGATGAAATTCTTGATCAAAGAATAGAAGAGATTTCAAAGATTTCCGGGGTTCCTATTGAACAATTCATAAAAATCAACCCGGCCGAATTTATTGAGAAGAATAAGTTTCAGACGATACAAAATTATCAGTATCAAAAAATAGAGCGCTGGATTGATAAGAACAAAACAGATGATAATACGTTCTTAATATCACCGCTGGACGCGATAGAGGAAACTGCGGCTCAGGTATCATATAAGACGAATATGACAATCAACCGAACGATCCGAGCGTCAAAATGTCAAGTGCTTCCGGTTCCAGTACCGCTGGCTCTTGATTTTTTTGTCAGGAACCACAGGCAGACGCTGCCAGTACTGAGAAATACGGCGGTTTGCTTCGGATTGGTTTATGGTGATGAATTAGTCGCAGTCATGGTTTATGACATATCAAAAGGTGCAGTCCGCGGCGCGAATGATAATTATGAGTTGGTCCGCCTCGCAATCAGCAAGGGCACACGCGTGCACGGCGGGGCGAGCAAATTGCAAAAGGCGTGCGAGAACACTCTCAGAATGATGGGAATGAAGGAAATATACAGTTATTCAAACGCAACAATCAATTCAGGCGCGGTATATAAACAACTTGGATTTAAAGGGTCGAAAGTGGGAGAAGGACAGCCATTCGTGATTATGAAGAATAATGAAATCGAAAGGCTGGTAAGTCTTAATCCGTACTCCACCGATGAAGAACTAGCGCTTAGAGGGCAGTTAAAGACACATATTGGAGGAAACAGAACCTGGACAAAAATGATATAAGGCGGTATTGATCAATGGCAAAGAAAACACTTCAAGAGCAAGCGAACGAAATACTAGAGCAGGCGGAAAAGCGAGGGGTATCCTCGAATTTTTTCTTTGTGACAACCTTCAAGCGATACCAGGTGCAGATGAAGATCCTGAGCGATCTCGAGAAATCGATAGCAGAGCACGGCCCGACCGTTACAAAAGAATATGTCAAGGGCCGTCAGAATCTGGTCACAAATCCTGCGATAACGGAATACAACAAAACGAGCACGGCCGCGAACAACACAATCACAACTCTTCTGAAAATAGTAAACGATTTACAGGAGGACGATGAGGACGCGGCGAAAGAGTTGCTGAATTTTATAAATGGGAGATAAGGGAAATGGTCCGTTGGAATAAGAAAAGAATGAAGGAAAGGTCGATCATGCAAGCACTCGAAGCCGGAGAACTTACGGAGGTCCGCCTGGGAAACCCGGACACGTATCCATGCGACCCGGCGAAAAACAAGCATTGCAGAAAGACAAATTGTTATCTGAACGGCGGAGAATGCACGATGACAACAAACCCGAATTATAAGAAATAAAGGGCGGTGATACTATGACGAACTGGCCGCGCAAATATCTGAAAGCAATCCACGCGGGCGAAGTCATGGTACCAGAAAAGGTCAGGATTCTATATGAGCGAGAGATTTCGTTCATGGATAATCCTCCGACAGATGACGCGTGGAAGGGCTGGAAGTTCTCGCCGAAAGAGGCACAGCGGCATATTGATTTTATAGAAAGATTTTGCAAACAGTCAAAGGGCAGGCACGGCGGGAAACCGATCAAATTGATGTTATGGCAAAAAGCGTTCCTCGGACTGATCTTCGGTTGGATAAATAAAGACGGCAGGAGGTTCCGAGAGATATTTTTGCTGGTTGGCAGAAAGAACGGGAAAACGGAAATATGTGCTGCCCTGACACACGATTTAATGATGAATGACAGGGAAGCCGGCCCTGAAATATACTGTGCGGCAAATGCGAGAGATCAAGCAAAGATCCTTTTCGATGAGGCCGTGAACATGAGATTCCAGAGCGCCGCGCTCCGTGCAATAGAGAAGAAAAGGCAATCAGATATTTATTGTCCGACAAACTTCGGAAAAATCAAAGCACTGGCGGCAAAGACAGACAACCTGGACGGATTGAACGCCTCGGCCGTCTTTCAAGATGAGATACATGAGCAGAAAAACAGCAGCCTGTACGACGTCCTGAAACAATCGCAATCTTTCAGGGATCAACCGCTGTATTTTTTAATAACAACAAACGGATTCCAGCGCGAGGGGTTCTTCGATGCGAAGTACGCGGAAATGGAGGGCGTTGCACAATGGCTGGAGGGCTATCAAGATTACACGGTGCTTCCGATTATCTATGAATTAGATCATAGAGAAGAATGGCTCGATGAGACTATGTGGGAGAAAGCGAATCCGGGCCTGGGCGTGATAAAGAAAACGGAGACGCTCCGTCAACATGTAGAGCAGGCGAAGCGCGATCCGACATTCTTCCCGACGCTGATGACTAAGGACTTCAATATACCAGAGAACAGCGCCGAAGGGTGGCTGACGTTCGAAGAGGCCATCAATGAAGAAAAGATTGATATGGATTATCTTCAGGAATCATATGCAATCGGCGGGTGCGACTTATCTGCTACGACAGACCTGACAGCCGCAACGATACTGATCAAGAAACCTGGAGACGAGAAGTTGTATGTATTGCAAAAGTACTTCCTCCCGAAAAAGCGCGTCGATGAAATTGACGAAGGCAACAACGCAAAAGAGGCACCATATAAAAAGTGGGCCGAGCAGGGCTGGCTGAAAATATGCGACGGCGCGACAGTGAACTACCATGACGTCACAGAGTGGTTCATGAGCGTGGTAAGAGAATATAACATACGCCCGCTCTGGATCTGTTATGACGCGGCCCTTTCAGGATACTGGCGCGAAGAAATGGAGGCAACGGGCTTTGAAATGGAGAAAATAAGGCAGGGCCCGTTTACATGGACATACCCGATGAAACGCCTGAGAGGAGAGTTCTCAGAGCATAACATCGTATATGATAATAATCCGATGCTTCGCTGGTGTCTTTTAAATACAGGAATAAAGACAACAAACGCCGACGGAATAACGAGCATACAGCCGGTGAAGACATCAAAGAACAAGCGCATCGACGGAATGGTATCCCTTCTGAATGCGTTCGTCGGATATTGCAACCATGAGGAGGAATACCTCAGATATATCAAATAAGAGGGATTATAGATGAGTTTTTTTACAAGATTATTTAACAAGGCAAAGCAAACAATTCGCAACCTGACCTCCTGGGCGGAGGTGGGGGGCTTCAAAGCAATGTTTTCCCCGTTCGGACGCGATGCAAATAAGAGCGAACTCGTTCGATCATGTGTCCGGGCGTTGGCAGATCAAACAGCAAAAGCAACCCCGACTGTTTCCGGGAATGACAATGAGGCGAAAAGACTTGAACGCATGCTGAAATACAGGCCGAATCCTTACATGAACGGTAAGGATTTTTTATATAAGGTGAGAACGCAGTACGAACTCACAAACACCGCGTTTATCGTGGTTATGCGAGACGATCTTGGAAAGGTACAGGGCTTGTATCCAATGCCATATCAGACAATAGAAGCGATGAAAGATCCAGGCGGCAATCTATACGTGAAGTTCTACACGGGCGGAAATCAATATGTATTCGCCTGGGAGGACATCATTGTGCTGAGAAAGGACTACAACGAGAACGATATCACCGGGGACAGCAACGATCCGGTGTTGAACACTCTTGACTTGATCAATACAAGCAATCAGGGCATCGCGAACGCGATCAAGAGCACGGCGAACCTGAGGGGCATCGTAAAGAGCACGAAAGCGATGCTCGATCCGAAGGACCAGAAAGAGCAGGGCGAGCAGTTTGTAAAGGATTATCTGTCGCTGGAGAATGAAGGCGGCGTCGCATACTTGGACAACACCATGACGTTCGAACCGATCAAGATGGAGCCGGCAATCACAAACTGGGCGACGATGAGAGAATTCAGGGAAAACCTATTCAGATACTTCGGCGTTGATGATGAAATTATTCTGTCAAAAGCGAGCACGGAAAAGATGCAGGTTTTCTATGAGTTACGCATTGAACCGTTCCTGATCGCGTTGAGCCTGGAATTGACATCAAAAATCTACACCGACCGAGAGATTGCATTCGGCCGTGAAGTCACATATCAATCAAGCGCGATCCAGTTTATGAGCATGGCGGACAAACTTGCTCTGAGGCCGTTCCTTGAAGACGGAGCCATTACGCCGAATACATGGTGCGACATTGTCGGCCTGCCACACGTAGAAGGTGGAGACAAGCCTATCAGGCGCCTTGACACAGCCCCGATCGATCAAGTGGCAAAGAGCATAAAAGATAAAAGCAAAGATAAAAAAGAAGATGAAGAAAACACGGAGGATAAAGATGAGTGATACAAAAACTGACAACGTGGAACGCCTTATACAGCAGAAGGGCGTGCAATTCAGAGACTTCAAAATCAGCAATATCGAAACGAGGGCCGCAGAAGATGATGCACCGGAAAAGATGATCATTGAAGGCGTCCCGATTGTATACAACAGTAGAACAAAACTTTTTTCTGTCGGAACCACAGATGTCTACGAGACAATTGCACCTGAAGCGATGAAAGATGCAGATGTTTCCGATGTAATTTTTAATGTCAACCATAGCGGGCGCGTATATGCACGCACTCGAAACCACACCTTGATGATAGAAGAGCGAGATGACGGCATACACATTCGCGTGGAATTGTGGGCGGATGATCAAGGGCATATGGAACTTTATCGCGATATAAAGCGCGGCAATCTTGACAAGATGTCCTTCGCATTCGTCCCGAATCGTGAGAAGATCGAACAGATCAGACGCACGAATGAAGAAACCGGCCGCGAGGAAATAGATAATATTGTGCGTGGCATTACGAGGGTCTTCGATGTATCGGTGGTGGATTTCCCCGCCTACGATGCAACAAGTATATCAGCGCGCAGCCTGACAGACGCGGTAAGCGAAAAGATGGCAGCGGAAAGCGAGAAGGCGGAAAGCCTGAAGCGCGCAATTGACCGTTACAACAAGATCAGAAAACAGGAGGTTTAACAAATGAACCTTGAAGAACTCAGAGAAAAAATAGCAAACATGCCCCTCGAAGAGGTTACTGCCCGCCTGGCAGAAATCGACAAAGAGGTCAGATCGATCTCCGAGGCCGAAACAACAGAGGACGGGGCGGTTGAAAAAGTTGAAAACCTGACAACTGAAACCGAGGAACTACAAGCAAGGCAAAAGGATCTTGAGGACCTTGCTGAAAGAAAGAAAAAGGTCAAAGACGTTGTGAAAGGCAACATCATGACAAGAACAATCGAAACAGGAGGTAAAGAAACAATGGCTGAGAACTACACAGCAAATTCACCAGAATACAGAACAGCATGGCTGAAGAAAATGGCCATCAATCACAGAGGTGAGATGATGTTCGGAGACCTCACCGAGGTAGAGCAGAGAGCATTCACATTCACCACAGAGAACAGCGGCAATGTCGTTCCTACAGAACTTCAGAATCGCATTATCGACAGGATCAAGCATGAGGCACCGATCTTCGAAGACGCTGCTAAGAGCGCCATCACGAAGGGCTTCGCAATTCCTGTCAGAACCGCAATCGCAGCAGGAGACGCAGCCGTCGTTGCAGAGGGCGCCGCAAATGCAGACGAGCAGGACACATTCACACAGATCGAACTGAGCGGCGTTGAAATCGCAAAGACAGCAACACTGACAAGAAAGATGCAGTTCCAGAGCATCGACAGTTTCGAAAACTGGCTCGTTGGAGATATCTCGAAGAGAATTCTCGTTGCAAAGGAAAACGTCCTGATGAAGAGACTTGACGGTTCCGCACCGGCAACAGGCATTGCAGCGGTATCCGCAGTTGCTATCGCTGACGCAAACGTACTGACAAACCAGGTATATGACGATGCAACGATCAGAGCAATCATGGCTAAGATCGACGAGGCTGGTCAGGTCGTTGTATATGCGAACCGTGCGACAATCTTCAACGGCCTCGCGGGCATTGAGGACGGCCAGGGCGCGAAGGCATTCATCACTTCACCGCAGGCAGATCCGACAGTCGCAGGCGTACTTTACGGCGCAGTTGTAAAACCGGATCCAAACCTGGCAGACAACGTCGCATACTTTATCGTCAGAGGAGCAGTCAAAGCGAACGCCTACGCACCGCTTGAGATCTTCCCGACAAAAGAAGCAAAGACAGCGAACACCATCTACACAGGAACAGAAATCTTCGACGGCGGCCTGGAGAATCCGCTGGCAGCAGTGAAGGTTACATTCGATGGAGAGTAATCGATCATCGCAACTACTAAGTAAGGGGGCGCCACAATGGCAATAATGACCGACGAAAAACTGAAGACAGTAATCAAAACAGGATTGAGGATCTCACACCATAAGTTGGACGATGAGGTTGAAAGACAAATCGAAACAGCAAAGAGGGAACTAATCCGCGTCGGGGTATCGCCTGCGAAAGTGAGCGTCCCCGACGAATTAATAACAGAAGCAATTCGCGTATATGCCCTGAAGAATATGACCGAAAACGTGGATATGATCGATTTATATGACCGCGCCTGGGTGAATATCGTTGACGGAATCAGAAAGAGTAGAGGGTACCATGTATAACCAGGTTTGCAAACTTATCTCCGAGACAATTGAATATGATTCCCAGGGAAACAGGAGCATCACACCGGCAAAGAGAGAGGTTTTCTGCCAGAGCCGCGGCGTATGGATGAATGAATTCTACAACGCGGCAAAAGTGGATATAAAGCCGTCCGTTACTTTAATATTGTCAGATGATCGTGATTACAACGGCGAAAAGAAAGTTGAATTCGCCGGCAAAACGTATGACATCATAAGGACATTCCCGAAAGATGGCACCATGGAACTGACATTGCAAGCGAGGGAAAAACCATGAAGAGTATAGAGATACAAATGGACGAAATCCTGAAAACATTCGATATTGAACTGAATGAGAATGTTGAGAAAATCGCTCGCAAGGTATCAAGGGAGACGGCGAATCAATTACGATCCAGCAGCCCGAAAAAGCCCGGAGGCGGCGAATATGCAGCAGGGTGGACATGCAGAAAAGACGGCGGAGTGCTTGGAGCCGGGTACGTTGTATATAACAAATCAAAACCCGGACTGACGCACCTGCTCGAGCACGGGCATGAAACACGAAACCAGTACGGCACATACAAGCGAACGCCGGCGAAAGTGCACATCAAACCAGCAGAAGAAGCCGCAAAGGCAAAGTTCGAAAAATTGATGGTGGATGCAATAAATAGAGGATAAAAGGGGCGATAATATGACAACAAACGAGAAACTGGTGCAGGCATTGAAACAAGTCGCACCGACGGCATACATGGCGTTCTTCCATGACGATCCCGGGTATCCTCATATCGTCTATCACGGAAACGGCCAGAATATCGTATACGCGAATAATGAACCATACTACAAATCAAATGTCTATCAAGTCGAATATTACTTCGAAACGAAAGACGAAACTACAGAAGCATCAATTGAGGACGCAATCGTCGATGCTGGATTTACATACAGCAAAAGCGAGGACGTTTACATTGATGATGAAAATGTCTTTGTAATTTACTACTACACAGAATATAAGGAGGCCTGACAATGGCAAATACATCTACACCTAACACAAACAAAGTAGAATTCGGTATCAGCAATCTTTGGGCCGGCACATACAGCGAGAGCGGCGGCACTGCCACACTGGGCACACCGCTCAGAATGCCCGGCGCGCGCAGCCTGACACTGGACGCCGAGACAAGCGAGAACAAATTTTACGCTGATGACGTTGTCTACTGGGCGGATTACACCGACAACGGCTTCAAGGGAGATCTCACAGTTGCTATCTTTGGAGACGACTTCAAAACAACCTTCCTGGGATACGTCGAACTGGCAGACGGCGGCTTCGCAGATATCAAAGGCGCAACAAAACCGGCTGCATATCTGATGTTTGAGGGAAAAGGCGATGCAAAGAAAAGGCGCTTCATTCTCCTGAATGTCAAGTTTGGATCAATCTCCAGAGAATACAAAACAGTAGAGGAGAACAAAGAGCCGGTAGAAGAGAAGATACCAGTCACCGTGCTGGGATCTAACATTACGGGCATCACGCGCGTGGCATATACACAGGGCGCGTCCGGGTATTCAGGGCTTTGCACAAGTACAGCACCTACAGCACCGGTACTCCCGGAATAAGCACACGAATATTCACCTGCGAAAATACATCAATTCTCGCAGGTGAATTTTTTAAATGAATTACCCAGAAATTAGATAAAGAGAGGTAAAGAAAATGATCAAGGAAATCAAAATCGACAACAAAACAAAAATCCCGGTAAACTCCGGAGCCGGCTGGTATCTGATTTACAGAAGCCAGTTCGGCCATGACATTCTCCCAGACCTTCTCCCGATGGTAGAAGCACTGGTTGGAGGACTTGCAACGATTGTCACAAAAGGATCCGAAGACGGCGAAACGGTATCAATGACGAGCCTCGCAAAAGTCCTGGACAGCGGAGATCTTTACGAGTCATTCGCATCATTGAGCGGATTGGAGGTCGTGACGGTGATCAATATTGTCTGGGCGATGGCAAAGAACGCAAACAGCGACATTCCTTCACCGGAAACATGGATCAATCAGTATGAGACATTCCCGCTAGACGTGATCGTTCCACAGGTTGTCGAAATGATCATAAAAGGATCGGTATCAACAAAAAACTGGATACGCCTGCAAAGCATGGTGAAGGATCTGAAGACGGCAAGCCCGGCAATTCAGATGAAGCCGTCGGCATAGAGACGATTCTCGCGGCGGCCTTAGACAGGGGCCTTGACTTCGCGGGCGTAAAAGAAATGGACCTTGGAGCCATATTGGACTTTTGCATTGAATACAACGAAATCCATAAGAAAGAATATGGTTCCGAGAGCGAAAACAACACATACACTGGACCGCGAACGCGCAAGGCAACGCAAGCCGACTGGGACGCATTCGCGGGCTAAATGAGCAAGAAAGAGGACTACAAATGGCAGGACCTATCAAGGGCATCACAATCGAATTCCGAGGCAATGTGACACCGCTTCAGAAAGCCCTCAACACGGTCAGAAAAGAAACGAAAGGCCTAGACGGCGAACTGAAGCAGATCGACCGCGCCCTCAAATTCAATCCCGGAAATACAACGCTGCTCGCACAAAAGCAGACAGTCCTGAAAGAAAAGATAAGCAAAACAAAACAATCACTGAACGAATTGAAGGCAGCACAGGCGAAGTTGGACGACGATCCTTCGGTGGATAAGACATCGGCGGAATACAGAAAACTTGAGCGCGAAATCGTTGAATCAGAGTCGAAACTGAAGCACTTCGAAAGGCAACTGAAGCAGGTCGGAAATGTGAAATTGAAGGCCGTCGGAGAAGCGCTGAAGAGCATGGGTAGCAAAGCCACGGCCGTCGGAAAATCGATGTCGATGTATGTCACAGCGCCGCTTGTTGCAGCAGGAACGATTGGTGCAAAGAAATTCGCCGAAGTTGACAAAACCATGCAACTGACAAACAGCACGATGGGTAACAGCGCGAAGCAGGCGGAGATGTTAAATAAAGCAATGAAATCCGCCGCCGCATCGTCTACATTCGGAATGAATGACGCAGCAACGGCAACATTGAACTTCGCAAGGGCCGGCCTTAATGCAGAGCAGGCTGCGTCAGCGTTGGCGCCGGCAATGTCGCTGGCAGCGGGCGAAGGCGGGGAATTGGACACGGTTTCAAATGGCCTCGTCGCAACGATCAACGGATTCCATGGCACGTTCGATCAAGCCGCACAATATGCAGATGTATTCGCGAACGCATGCAATAACAGCGCACTGGACATAAACAGTTTGTCAAACGCAATGAGCGTTGCAGCGCCGATCTTCTCGTCAGCAGGATATTCCGTCAATGACGCCGCGCTTTATATGGGCGTGATGGCGAATAACGGAATAGAAGCAGACAAGGCAGCGAATTCATTAAAGACAGGCCTCGCGCGCCTGGTGTCGCCGGCAAAAGAGGGCGCCGATATGATGGAACAACTTGGCATATCGGTGACGAATTCAGACGGAACCATGAAGGACAGCGTGCAGATACAGAAAGAGTTGCATGACGCCTTCGGAAAATTATCAGAGTCAGAGCAGATTGCAGCAGCGTCTGCCATCTTCGGAAAGAACCAGATGGCGCCTTGGCTGGCGTTGATCAATACGGCACCGGGGGACGTGAACAAACTGAACACAGCACTCGGCGAAACCGGCACGGCGGCAAAGATGCAGGAGGACATGATGAAGGGCTTCGGCGGCTCCATGGAGAAGTTGAAGAGCGGGCTTGATGTCCTCGGAACATCTTTCGGAGAAGCACTTGCACCGATGATCATGAAAGTGGCAGAAGGCATACAGAAACTCGTTGATTGGTTTAATAATCTCAGCCCGCAAGCACAAAGAATCGTCGCAATCATAGCAGTCGTTGTTGCAGCGATTGGACCGCTTCTCGTAATCATCGGAACACTCATGACAGTTATCGGAAATATCATGACAATGGCACCGATGATCATGGGAGCACTTGCTGGAGTGGCCGGGCCTATAGCAATCGCAATCGCCGTTATAGCAGCACTGATCGCAATTGGCATTCTTTTATACAAGAACTGGGACAAAATAAAAGCAAAGGCGCTTCAAGTAAAAGAGGCAATTGTGACAGCATGGAGCGGCCTGAAAGCGAAAGTCGCATCAATATTCAACGCAATCAAGAAAGCCGTAACTAAAGCACTGGCAGCAATCGTCCTTGCAGTATTCCCGGCAATAGCAGCAGGAGTATTACTGTATAAGAACTGGGACAAAATCAAAGCGAAGGCAGTCGCAATAAAGAACAAAATCGTCAGTACGTGGAACAACCTCAAATCGCGTATGTCGTCGATCTTCTCGTCAATCAGAAGCGCAGCATCTTCCGCGTGGAGCAAGATCAAAGACGCAATGGTCAGACCGATTGAATCAGCGAGAAATAAAGTAAAAGGCGTCATTGATAAGATAAGAGGGTTCTTCCCGATAAAACTGAGCAACATATTCAGCGGCTTCAAAACACCGCATATCAGCGTCAACTACGGATCAATAAGCGCTCTCGGCAAAACAGTACGCTTCCCGAAGGGGTTCGATGTTTCGTGGTACGCGAAAGCCATGAACACCGGCCGGATCCTGAGAAACGCCGAAATCTTCGGCATGCAAGGAAACCGGCTCCTCGGCGGCGGCGAAGCCGGGGACGAATTAGTTATTGGAGCAAACAGCGCAAGCGCATTGATCGCAAACGCGGTCGCCGCAGGATTGCAGGGCATGGCCTCGGAAATCGCCGGAGCGGTTGGCACGGCCGTCGCACTTGCAGGCGGAGGCGCGCAAACGATTGAAATCCCGATCTACCTTTATAAGAACGGTCCGCAAATGGGGCGCCACGTTGTGAACACGTATGACGCATGGAAGAAAAAGTTGGGGTGATATAAATGATATTTAATACGATACAAATTGGCAATAATACGTTATATCGCCCGAACGGCTTCTCCCCGAAAAGGGAGTATATCTACGCGGGCGAAATAACAACATGCACCGGGAAAACAATCGCTGATCTTGTTGGCTGGAAATACGCCGACATGCAATTACAGTGGGACGCCATTCCACAGGCGCAGTTAGACGTACTGCTCGCGATGAACGGGCACGAAACGACACTGACATTCACAGACGCGACCGGACAGCAGGTGACAGAAAATATTATTCCATTAACGCACAGCATGACGGCAACGAGATCCATTAAAAACGGCGTCCCCGTATGGAGCGACATTCAGACGGAAGTGAGGTTTACAAATGCTCACAATTGATAACGAAAATGCGAAGATAATCAGAGAACCGTTCGAAGTGCACTGCGGAATTGCAGCAGAGGACAAAACGAAGAACATGGATATTCTCGGCTACTATTCAGAGGAAATGGCGCTCCGAGACGTGAACTTTATACCATCACTGAAAGAGTCAGCATGGCCGGCGTTACCAGTCGCAGATCTGTCAGACGGCGGATTTACACTGGACGCAGGAGCAGCATTCCCTGTAAATGACGATTCACACGTTGGAGGAGACAGCGGAAAATATGGAATTCAGAGTTACGTTGGAGAAGGCCTTCGTCTAAGAGTTTCTACGAATTCAATCGCGGTGTCGATGATTGTAGAAGGCGAAGGAACATTAACCGCCGGCACACATACATATTCTTTACAGCATCAAATGGTAGTAGCAATGGAAATGAACACAACTACATTGATTACTATCACAAACAGCAACCCGAACAAGCGCGTCATTATATACACAGTGGTTCCAGGAGTTGTATTGCAATTTAGCAATGAGAACCTGATCGCGGTAACGCTAGACCTTGCAGGGGATCTGAAGTTGGACAATCCTTCGTTCGAAACATCTTCGATCGATATAAAAGCATACTATCCCGAAGATATATCAGACGTGGTTTCACAGGTAGAAGAAGATGCCCCGCTGTGGTATTACGCAGGGTATCCGGGGAATTACTCGGAAACAAGGTACTTCTACCTTGACGGAGACGCAACGCAGGATCAAGATGGCACGCTGAATATACAGGGCGTAGACGCATCGCACCGCCTGGAAGACCGGAGCGTGATGGCGGCCTGGTTGCACACAGGAAGAGCAGACGACTGGGAAGGCGCGAAAGAACTATACACCACGGTGAAGTCAGTCATTGAAAAAGCCGGCATAAAGATCTTGAAATATACAGGCCCCGGCCTTAACCCGCAAAATGACTATTACCTTGGAGAATATGGAATCATTCCAGATCAAGATGCGAAGAGTTTTCTCGGCAAGATCATGATCGAAACACACACAGCGCCGCAAAGTTACTGGATAACGTATGTTGACGCGGGAATTCCTTCGCTCTGTGCAAAATACAAATTACTTGACGGCATCTATTGTCCGCAATGGCAAAGCCAGATATGGACAATCAGAGAAGAGGATTGCACGGACATTCAAAGAAATATTTCAAAGAAAATCAAAACGATCAAAAGCGATGAGGACGGCGTTCCTTTATACATATATTATCACGCGGTAAATGGTGAGCATGAGCGGTTCGGATATAAGAAAGACGCAAAAGCGAACAGGATCTACTATGCAGACACCGGCGGGAAGTATATCATGCACGGAGACGTATTGAATTCAAAGAAGGTGTACTGGATAAGTGCAACCGGCGCGAAATGGAAAACGAAAAAGGCCGGGCCGACGGCGCTGTATGGAAAAGTCCTTGAAGAGGAGGAGGGCGCAAACACCGCAACATACAATCAGAACGGTATCACGCTTGCTGTATCTCCGGCAATAAAAGGACGAATCAAGGCACCAGGCGGAACACTGCCTTATCATACCAGGCGGTTCGTCGCGTCAAATATCACAGGATCCTTCAAATTCAGAGGAGATCCACGAATGCAACCGAGAGACGTTTTCAAGTTTGTGAGACTTGATGGCACCGAGGAAACGGCAACGATCGAAAGAATTGAGATGACACATGAAGGCGGCGGAACAACCGCAACGATAAGCTATCGCCTGGGGGTGATGTAGAATGGCATGGATAACACCGAAAACAGACTGGATCGCCGGGGACAAAGTCACATATGCAGACATGAACAGGATCGGCGGAAACATAAACCACTTACTGGAGCGATATGCAGTAAAGGCAACATATACATCGTCAGACTATGTGTACTACTCGCGGTGGACAGCGATCATAAACGCGATCGCTGAAATAGCAGGTCAACTTGGTATGGATTATGATGCTCCAGATTATCAGGTCACGGCACACAATTTCAATGTCGTCGAAACGTTCCTGCTGAATGCGAAAGAACGCCTGGAATTATTAAGAACGCAAACGCCGGCAAATGTATATGCTGGCGATGGCCATTATTCAGATAATGAGATATACGCAGGAGGTTACTATGATAACTGATAGAATAGTCGAATACCCGAACAGATACAAATTGGTCGATGAGAACGGCGGAGAACTTGGACCATATACGCTTGTAAGAGATGAGGGAACGGTGACACAGCAGGGGACACCGTTGAACGCCTCGAACCTAAACCCATCGCTTGTGTCACAAATGGGCAGCTACACGATCGATGCAAATGGAGATTCATCAATCATGGTGAGAGTAAACGTTCCATCAGGGAAAACACTGGCGGGCGTCATTGGCGTAAATATAACGGGTACAAATAGTGCCTATGCGAGAATTGAAGGTTTCTACGTACGCGGCAATTATATATACGCCAACATTCACAATGACAACAACGCGTCTGTGACTTGGGACATCACCGTTTACGGTATCTGTATATAAAAAATAAGGAGGCACAATATGACATTATACCTTATGCACTTCCGCCTGACATGCCCCGACATTCAGAGAATCGGCTGGGACGGAGAAAACTTATCAAAGGAATTGGTTGTATATGTTGACAGCATGGAAGACGGCAATTACTACCTGGACATTGAAGATGAAGAGGGTAACAAGAACATCATCGCGCTTTTAAAAGATACAGCAAAGAGCCGCCTGCTCGTAGTACTCACAAAAGAAATGATTGGAGCAGCAGGAACGAAACGCCTACAGATGCGTCTTTGCTCCGGTGAAGAGACAATCAAGAAATCGAATGTCATATCAGTATACACAGGGACATCAGTGAATGCGAGCGAGCCGTTCCAGCATATGACACCGAGCGAGTTCGAAGAGGTTGAGCAGCGCGTATCTGACACATTGCAGCAAGCGGCTGACTACGGCGTAAAAGGCGACAAGGGCGATCCGGGGGAAGATGGTGAAGACGGCGTAAGCCCGACAGTCGACACATCGAAAAGCGGAAAAGTAACAACTATCACAATCACAGATGCAACCGGAGAGCACACGGCAACGATCAACGACGGTCAGGACGGAAGCGACGGCAAAGACGGAAAAGACGGTGTTGACGGGCAGCCGGGCCGCGACGGTGTTGACGGATCCGACGGAGAGCGCGGCGGCAAAGCGCTCAGGATCTCGACAGCCCCGACCCCGATTACTGACAGTGAGTACAAGAACAGGATATCGATCGCGACGGTGATGAGTGAAGCGCATACAGATGACGTTATCCCGGGGGACGTGCTTTTTAGAACCACAAAATATTTCGTTGTTCAGTACACCGACAGCACATATGCATATACGGGATACGGTACAGACTTCCAGGGCCCTCAGGGCGAAACGGGCCAGGCGGGCCAAAACGGTCAGGACGGCCAGGACGGTGAAGATGCAACCGCGTTCTTTATTGATTTCACCATTGACTGGGAGCATAACACTGCGACTACGAGCACGACTTTTGAAGAAGCACATGACGCATGGTATGCGGGGCGCATGCTGTTCGCGCGTGACGACAGCGGGTCACATGGGGACAACTACCTGATATATCCGCTTATCTATATCTCGACAGACGAAATGGAATTCTCCAACTTCAGCGGCGGCACGCTGACAGATATCCTATTCCATGACGACGAAACGGCGCAAGCCAGTATACTACTTTACGACGACTCTGACACTGTTGATCAACTGATACAGGACGCGCTTGACGGATTGCTTGAAGAGGAATTCTAAGGAGGGGATAAAAATGATCAGACAAGTATTCACAGAAATTGCTGATGCAATAAGAACGAAAAACGGTAGCGCTGATACATATACCCCGCTGGAAATGCCGCAGGCAATCGAGGATATTCCGTCGGGTGGCGGAGAAATAGATGCTCTTCTTGATGGCTCTATTACTTCTCTGACTTCAGATGTGGCTGCGATAATGGATTATGCATGCTACTACAGAGAAATGCTGGAAACGGTATCTTTAAACGAGGCGGTAACGATCGGAGCATATGCTTTTAATGGGTGTATGGCGATTACGTCCTTCGAGGCGCCGAAGGCAGAAACGCTGAAAAATTACTGCTTATCTTCTGTCAATACGCTTGAAGAGATACATTTACCGATGGCATATGCAATAAAGAATTCCGTGTTTTACGCATGCAATATGCTAGAAACGGTGGACTTCCAGTATGACGGCGAGCAGCGCGTTGCGATCGGTATGAATACCTTTACGCAATGCTTGGCGCTGAAAAATCTCATCGTGCGTAATACGCATAATGTTGCGACACTGAGCGGAGGATCTTCTGCATTATCCAGCACTCCGATTGCATCGGGCGGCGGGTATATATACGTTCCGCGCGCTCTGATATCGACATATCAGGCGGCAACGAACTGGTCGTACTATGCAAATCAATTCCGAGCACTTGAAGACTACACAGATGACGGGACAACAAGCGGGACCTTTATCCCGCCAACAAACTAGGAGGTGCGACATGGTAGTAACTGAAACGATAACAAAAGACGGAAAAGAATATTTACACAACTACAGCGACGCCGGGTATTTCATCGAGCGTGATGAGGTGCTATACGCCGATGCTATAGATCCGATTGACTCGGGACGCGTATACACTGAAACCGATATCCCGATAGATCCTGACTCCGGTGAAGAAGACGAGGCGGCGTATGCGGAGGCCGGGAAAATTATGATGGGGGTGATCGAATGAAATATGCAGAAAGAGCAAGACTGTTGAGGAAATCGATCGAAAAGACCACGCAGACGCTTGGAGATGAAGAGGCGCTGAAGGTGATCGAACTGCACCCGGCATGGGCACCGGACACCGAATACGCGACCGGGCAGAAAGTACGACATGGGGACCTGCTATACAAATGTCTGCAGGATCATACTTCACAGGAAACATGGACCCCGACAGACTCACCATCACTGTGGACCCGCGTACTAATCCCGGATCCTGGATTTATACCAGAATGGGAACAGCCTGAGTCAACAAACGGCTATTCTATCGGAGACAAGGTAAGATACAACGGGCATATCCATGAAAGCACTATCGACAATAACGTATGGGCGCCGGACGTTTACGGCTGGCAGCTGGTAGAGTAGGAGGCGCGACATGACACAAGAAATCATTGTGGCGCTTCTCGCTTTATGCGGGACGTGCATCGGATCTCTAGCCGGGATAATAGCAGCAAATAAACTGGTTATGTTCCGACTGGAACAACTAGAAAAGAAAGTGGACAAACACAATAGCCTGGTAGAACGCATGGGCATCGTAGAAACTAAAGTCGAAACACTTGAACAGGAGGTACTCAAATGAACAGGGGCACAATAATCAGAACGATCCTGGCCATCGCGACAGTGATCAACAGCGGGGCCATTGCTACGGGCATCGCAGAATTCGCGAACCCGACAGTCGACATGATCTACAAGATCGCGTCTTTTGCCGCAACAGCGGTGATCCTTTTCGTCAACACATACTACAACAACGACTATTCGGTCGAGGGCGCTATCGGTACAGAAATGACACATATGCTGAAGGAAGACAAGGACGGGTGGTATCGCTCTTATGATGATCTTCTAGCAGCAAAAGAAAAAGAGGCGGAGGCCGAAAATGAAAAGTAAGAAGATATATAAACAGATGGACAAGCAATGGCGCAACCTGCCATATCCAACCGCCGGCAGCAAGTTCGGCGGCAACGGGTGTGGAGCATGCTCTGTTCTGCATTGCATCATCGAGCGCGACAAGTACTCAAAATGGACCCCGGCGGATATCCAGCCATACATGAAGAGATGGGCCGAACCGGGGCACGGGACCTTGTGGAAAGGTATCTACGAGGCCTTAAAGTATTACGGCATGGAAAACGTCAAATGGATCGGCGTGAATGATCCTATGTCCGACGTATGGAAAGAGTGCAACAAGAAAAACAGAATCGGCGTGATTTTGTTCGGTTCAACAAAAGGCCCCGACGGTACAGTGTGGACCGAGGACGGCCATTACATTGCTTTTACCGATTATAAGTACGAAAACAAGAAGCACTACTTTTACCTGAAGGACAGCGGCCCGCGTGATCATGACGGCTGGTACTGCTATGAGAAAAGCATGCGCGGGGACGTAAGACAGGTATGGACGTGCACACTACCTAAGGAGGTGGACAAAGTGACAACAGATAAAAAGAAGGAAACGAAAAAGCAGAAAAGAGGAGTCGACGTATCGGCCTGGCAGGGTGAGATCACGAAAGCGGAATGGCTGAAGGCTAAGAACGCCGGCGTGTCTTTCGCTATTATCAGGGCCGGCTATTCTGTAGAACTGAGAAAAGATTCCAAATTTGCGGGGAACTACAAAGCCGCAAAGGCCGCGGGTATCCCGGTCGGTGTTTACTACTACAGCACTGCAAAGAATACCGACGAGGCTGTCAAAGAAGCCAAATACCTGGTCAAGATCCTGAAAGATGTGGACGCGCCGGAACTTCCTGTATATATCGACTATGAAGATCCCGACGCAACAAAGAGAATCGGGGCGGAACAGGGCACCGATATCGTCAATGCGTTCTGCGCGACAGTCAAGAAGGCTGGATACAGGGCCGGCGTATATGCGTCCCTGAATTACCTGAGAAACAAACTCATACCGAAGAAATTCGGCGCCGGTATATCTGTATGGGTGGCGCAGTATAACGACAAGTGCGACTACACCGGCAAATACGATATCTGGCAGTATTCGAGTAAAGGAAGCATCACCGGTCTGGGTAAACCGATCGACAAAAATATCCTGTATAACGAGGATATCATCGTAAAAAAAAACCAGTAGGCCCCGATGACTTCTTGAGCATGCTCGCAAAGACGGCAAAAAAATACGGTGAAAAAGGGACCACGTACGATAAGAGCGTATACCTGGAAAAGTACGGCAAGGAATGCAACTGCGCCGGGTATGTGAGCACGGCCATGTATGAGATGGGCTGGATCGGTAAAGATGAAGGCCTGTGGAATAACAAGACCTTGCACGATAAGGACGGCTGCATCACAAAACACCCCGAGAAATTCACCGTTATCCACCCGAAAAAGACAACGGCGGAATGCATCAAAGCGGGGATCCTTAAACCCGGTGATGTGGTAGGTTATGACGTACCTCACACAATGGCATACGCCGGCGGCGGGTTATGGTACTCGTATGGACCTAAGAGCGGGTGGCGTGAAAAACCATATAAGAAGGCGGCATACGACAACAAGATCATATATACAATAGTGAGATATAAGTACAAATAACACAAAGCCCGGGGGTGATTCTCCGGGCTCTTTTTTTGTGTAAATCGTCGAGAAGGCCTCTAATTGCCGATATAAGCGATTTTAGCGTTTTTATAGTCTAGGACACGACAAAAAGAAGAAAAGCCGCCAGACGCTAAATGCTGCGGCCTGGCGGGGTGATTGGATTATTCCTTGTCTTGTAGCATGGCTTCGATCTGTGCCTGAACATCGTCGAGTTTACCCGATGCGATTACCTCTCCAGGCTGCAGCGTGACGGTGACCCCTTCGCCCAGAAGTGCTTGTGCACGTGGCTTTTTTGCGAAACCTTTCTGAATGGCCTTCATGACCAGTTCGGTGTTCTTGCTATCTTCTACCGTAATTGTGATAATATCCATAATCTTGCTCCTTTCTAAATGTCCATTTATTATACCATAACGACAGCAAAAAGCAAAAATATATCATAACAAGCAAGAACGTGAAAATTAAATTTGCGGTTTTCATATCGTGAAAAATGAAGTATGATATATCTGTATATATCAACAGGTATGAGGGTTAAGTAATGTGTAAAGAATATACTGCCGTGTCCCTTTTCGCGGGCGCGGGCGG
>JAEIGA010004640.1_pt1 | contig 21221 bp, 23 predicted proteins | sample 9270691 | NCBI WGS metagenome assembly JAEIGA01 (sample SAMN17057246, study PRJNA624740) | gut metagenome | biome: biome; isolation source: fecal sample | host: Bos grunniens | place: China: Xizang | collected 2019 | reverse complement strand
CTTCTGCGTTTCCTCGCCGGCCTGGTGCTTCAGGCGCTCCAGCTGCTCGATGGGGTCGTTCTGTTCGGAGTAACCGGGGCAGAGCTCCTGGCCATTCATCACCAGCTCAAAGACGTCCACCACCTCGGGATTCTCGGGGTTGGCCTTGGCCAGGGGCACCAGGTCGCGGGCCACGTGGCACACAAAGAGCGGGTTGGCCTGCTTCTCTTCGATGAGCTTCTCGTAAACCTGCTGAGTCACATCGGTGTCGTTCAAATCATCACCAATCTGTACATGCAGCTCATTTTCGGCGCGGGAACGACGCTGCTCGGGGGTGAGGTCGAACCAGTCGGCACCGGCCACTTCCTTCACCAGGTCGTTATAATCAGCGCGGCGCCAGGGGCGGGTCAGGTCCACAGTCCAGCGCAGGTTGCCGTTGTCATCATACTGGTCAAACTTGAGCGTGCCGAACACCTTCTCGGCCACCGTGCAGATCATGTCCTCCATCATTTCGGCCATGGTCTCGTAGTCGCCACCGGCTTCGTACACCTCCAGCACGGTGAATTCCGGGTTGTGGCGGCGATCCACACCTTCGTTACGGAAGTTGCGGTTCAGCTCGAACACCTTGGGGAAACCACCCACCAGCAGACGCTTCAGGAAAAGCTCCGGAGCGATACGCAGCGTCACGGCCTTCTTCAGCGCGTTGTAGTAGGATTCGAAAGGCTTGGCAGAGGCACCACCGGCAATGTCCTGCAGCATGGGGGTCTCTACTTCCAGGAAGCCGCGGTTGATGAGGTATTGGCGGATTTCCTGTACGATGAGGGAGCGCTTCACGAAGCGGTCGGCGCTTTCCTGGTTGCTCATCAGGTCGAGGTGGCGGCGGCGGTAGCGCATGTCCATGTCGGCCAGGCCGTGGAATTTATCGGGCATGGGACGCAGGGCCTTGGAAAGAACCTTGAACGAAGCCACGCGCACGGAGGGTTCGCCGGTGCGGGTGATGAAGGTCTCACCCTCGATGCCCACCCAGTCACCACGCTCCAGCAGCTTCCAGAGAGCCCAGGCCTCGGGCTCCATGGACTTCTTGGTCAGCATGCACTGGATAGAGCCGCGCACATCGCTCACGCTGAAGAACTGGGTGTTACCCATATCGCGCAGAGCAGTGATGCGGCCCAGGAATTTCACCTGTTTACCCTCTTCGAAATTTGCCTTGATTTCACCCGCGTTGGTGGTGATATCGAATCGGCCACCATAGGGATTGACCCCCAGGTCGCGAATCTTGCCCACCTTCTCGCGGCGCACGGCAATCAGTTCCTCCTCAGAGGAACCCGGAGCGGTAATTGCAGGTTCATTTTCTGACATAGCGCGGGCATTATACGCGCTTTTTGCTGAATTTCCAGCCTAAAAAGAAAAACTAACGAGAAAAAATCCGGTTTTCTCCGGGATTACGGCTCAGGGGGCATAGTCGATGCGCACGGGGATTTCCTCGACATTCAGCCCGGCGGCTGTGAGCGTGTCGAGAACCTCGATGAAGCGAGCCATGGATGAGCCCCCGGCGGCACTAAGTTGAATACGCGCTTGCGGGTTCTTCTGCAGAAGCTCCCGTACCGCCTGCACAAGTTGTTCTGCCGGAATCAGTCTTCCATTGAAGCCGATACTGCCGTCCTCTGCCAGCTCGAGCAGGATGCTGTTGCGGTCACCCTGAGAGCCGGCCAGATGGTGGGTTTGTGGTACATCGAGTTTCAGAACGCTCACCTGCCGCTTGAATTCGGTGTGCACAATGAAGAAGATGAGCAGAATGGTGAGGATGTCGAGCATGGGGACGATGGGAATCCCCTGTTGCCTGAATTGGCGTTCGTAGAGTTTCATGCGCGTCAGGCGTTGCGGTGGTTGGCAAGGATATCGGTAAAGCACTTGTTGATGCGGGCGGCGCGGCGCTCCAGCGCCCGCTCGAAGCAACTGAGCGCAATGGTACCCGGCACGGCAATGGCCAGGCCGAAGATGGTGGTGTAGAGCGCTTTGGAAATACCCAGGGCAATGCCGTCCTGTGCATCGGGCGCACCGAAGACACCGAAAATATCCACCAGACCCCATGCTGTGCCCAGAATGCCGAGCATGGGGGCAATGGTGGTGATGATGCTGATGGTGGACAGACCGGCGCGCTGGTGGTCGATGATGCAGCGCAGGCGGGCTTCCACCTGCTGCTCCAGGGCGGGGGAAGCCGGGTTTTCCTGGATGAATGCCAGTACGCCCACTAGCTCATCATACTTGAAGACTTCTTGCACGGCAGAGGCTGGGGTGTTGCCTGTACTCACTGATTCCAGCCTGGGCAGACATTTATGCCGCCGGGCATAGAGCAGATGGTAGAGAATTGCTGCCAGCATGATGATGGAACAGGCCAGCAGGGGCAGTCCGAAGGGGTGGCAGGCGGCAAAGAATTGGCGGATGGTTTCGTTCATGAGGTTTGTTATTGAGGTTGATTAGTCAAAGTTGAATTCGAAAATGAGTTCCATGAGCCTTCCGATGATGCCGGCCTGTACTTCTTCCGGCATGGGTGGCAGGGATGCCTGGCGTATGGATTTGAAGGTGAATGATTGCTGGCTGATGCTTGCACCGCTGCGGCTGATGAGGGCCATGCTGTCAATCTGCCCTTTGCGGGTGATACGCAGGCTGATGATGATTTTGCCGGGAATGATATCGCCCCGGTGGTCATCGCAGGCGCGATACCAGTAATAGGCGATGCGGCGGTAGACCTGTGCCTCATATTCGCCCCGGGGTGAGGCAACCACGTTGAGTGCGGCACCGCGCCCCAGAACAAAGCGGCCGTTGCTGCGGCTGCGGCGTTCGTGTGTGCGGAATCCGGGCTGGCGGGGTTGTGCCCATTCGGCAAGGCTGGGGTCGTATACAGGCTGCACTTGTCGTGGTTTCCGTGGTGCGGGGGCTTTGCCTGTGCCTCCGGGCAGGCCCCGGCGGGCGGCTTTCTGTTCAGCCCGGGCGCGGTGCGGTGTCTCTTCCTCCTGTTGAAGCCGGAGCTGCCCGTTCTGCTCGTCGCTCAAGGTAAGGGCTCTGGTGGCATCCAGACGGGCATCACGCAAGTCCTGTCCATCCGCTTGCGGAGAATCTGTGCCGTGCGGTGTCCCGTTTGCCGGTGGTTCCGGAGCTGTGGGGGCGGAAGTCGGTACGGGAGGCGTGGTGGGGGCGGGCTGCGGGGTGGATGCCTTGCCGTCGTGTGCGAGGTCTCCCTTCTGGCGTTCCTGGTCAAAGGTTACTGTTTCTTTCTTCTCCTCACCATTCATGGCGGGGCTGTTGGCGGATGATGCGCGGTGGCGGGCATCGGGGGCGCTGGCGGCGCGGGTGCTGCGCCTGCCTTCGTATTCCGGCTGGTCGGGGAGGGCCTGTGGAGTGTCTGCGCTGGTTTTGACCACCGGGCGTTGCTGGTCGGGTGGCTGCTTCTGCCCGTCCTGTTTCTCAGATGCTTTTTTCTGCTGCGTGGGTGTTGCTTTTTTATGGGCTGTGGCGCGTGCTATTTTTACTGGGCGGGCTTTGTGCGGAGTCTTGCTGCGTTTTATTCCTTCCTGCCGGGGCAGCAGCAGGAGGAGAAGCCCCAGCGTCAGATGCAGCAGCACAGATAGCACTATGCAGAATAGTACCCGGGAAACGCGCCTGTGCAGCAGATTCATCACGACTCTCCCAGTTTGCCACCAAACGCATCCCGGAACAAGTCTGCGGATTGTCTTACCTGTGATTGTTAGCTAACAGTGATACTATTCAGCCCGGAACGGGGGTATGATGGTTTCCATGAATCCGCTCATTGTTGATGCCGTCAATACGCAAATCAGGCTGGAGTTTGAATCCGCGTTCCTCTACCTTGCTTTTTCCGGAAACCTGCGCCAGTATGGGTTGCCGGGTATGGGGCATTGGATGCGCGAGCAGTACCGCGAGGAATGCGGCCATGCGCTCCGCTTCATCACCTACCTTGAAAACCGCCGGGCTCGTGTGGTGATTCCGATGGTAAGTGCACCGGTGTACAAGTGGGAAACTCCGCTGGACTTGTTTCGCCTTGCCCTGGAACATGAACGTCGTATAACGGCATCTATTCATGACTTGCTCACTCTCTGCCGCGAAGAGAGGGAATACGCTACGCAGTGCCTCCTCTTCGATTACGTCAAGGAGCAGGTGGAGGAAGAGTTGCAGGTGGAGGAGATTGTGGATGTCATGACCCTCTGCGGCATCCGCATAGATGAGCTGCTGAGTCTCGACCAGAAGCTTTCCGGGCGCTCTACAAAGGTGTGGGAATAGGTGGATTATTCGCTTACGGCAAAGGAAATATCCTGCAAGGTGCTGCGGTGCATCGCAAGTTCGCTGACCAGCGTGCGGAGGAGAAGGAGTGAGGCTGCGGCATCGTAGAGCGCATCGTGCCAGCGGCAGTGGCCCGTATCCTGCACAAGAGTATCGACTGCGGAGCTGATGCCCAGCAGGTCGCAGATGGTGGACAGGGCGTGGTCCGGCAGCTCCGGTGCGGCCTGGCGGGCAAGTGCCAGAGTGTCAACCCAGGGCCCGAATCCGTGGCCGGGAAAGCTTCGCAGAAAGCGTTTCTCCGTAGCGGGATTGTGGCCCAGCACCACCGCGTCCCGCAGTAGGTTGCGGATCTGTGGCCAGAGACTGGTATATACCGGTGCTCCTTGCAGCGTTTCGGTGGTTATGCCATGCACCCTGGCGGCACTCCAGCGTACGGGCCGGTTGCAGGCAATGTAGCTGGTGAAGAGCTGCGGGGTGGGAGAAAAGAGTTTTTCCACCCGTACAATACCTATCTGTACCGGGCAATCGGTTTCACCCGGTGCGGTGCCGGCGGATTCAAAGTCAATGGCCGCCCAGCACAAATCCTCCAGCGCAGTACTCAACACCATTAGCCCTTCTTCTTTTCCCAGCCGCGGGCGGCGTTCAATTCGGCGCAGAGCGCATCATAATCGCAGGTAAGGAACCGGCCCTCGCGGTAGAGCTCACGGCCGTCGACTACGGTGAGCTTGTTTTCGAGCCCTGTGGCGGCGTACACGATGTTGGATACAATGTTGTGTACGGGCTGCATGTTGGGAGTAGTGAGATCCAACGCGATGAAATCTGCCTTCATGCCGGGTTCCAGCGTGCCGATGAGGGGGTCATGCAAGGCATCGGAACCCCCGCGGGTTGCCATGTCGAGCGCCATTTGCGCGGGGCAGGCGGTGGAATCAAGCCGGGTGACTTTCTGCAGTAGGCTTGCCATGTACATCTCGCGCACCATGTTCTGGGCGTTGTTGCTGGCTGGGCCGTCTGTTCCCAGAGCCACGGGGATGCGGTAGCGCTGCATGGCACCGATGGGTGCGGCTCCGCTGGCCAGTTTCATGTTGCTGGACGGGTTGTGTACCACGGCGCAGCGGCTTTCGGAGAGCAGCTCCATGTCCTTTTCGTCGGCATGCACAACGTGGAAGAAGGTGGAATCCGGCTGGAGCAGCCCAAGGCTCTCACAGTAGGGAATGGGACGCATGCCGAAATTCTGCAGGCAGGTCTGTGTTTCTGTTTCGGTTTCAGCCAGGTGCATGCCGAAGAGCGAGCCTGTTTCATCTGCCAGGGCCCGGCATCTGGTAAGCAGGTCGGCATTGGTGGTATAGGGTGCATGGGGCAGAACCGCCTGGCGGATACGCGGATGCCCTTTCCATTCCTCTGCCTGGGCGCGCACCAGCTCGAAGTATGCCTCTGCATCGCGGCAGGTGAGTGAGGGAAAGAACTGGGTGACGCTTTCGCCCATGACGGCACGCATGCCCAGTTTGTCTGCCGCGCGGAACACGCTACGCTGGTGCATGTACATGTCGTAGAACGCTGTGGTGCCGGTGCGTATCATTTCTGCCAGCGAGAAAGTGGCCCCCAGTTCCACGAGTTCCGGGGTAAGGCGTGCTTCTGCCGGGAAAATGTCTTGCGTGAGCCAGTCCATGAGCGCCTTATCATCGGAATAGCCGCGCAGCAGGCTCATGGAAACATGCGTGTGAGCATTGATGAGACCGGGCATGATGACGGCCTTGCCCATATCGATACGGCGGTGGTCGGGGAAAAGGATTTCGAGCAGGTCGGCATGGCCTACGCTGAGAATCCGGCCATCTTCAACGGCCACGGCGCCTTGCTCGATGATGTCGCGGGCGTCGTTCTGCGTGACGATGTAATCGGCGGTGTAGAGGGAAATCATGGGGAAAGCGGGAGGATGTGTTACCAGAAAAGCCCGGCGCAGGTGCAGATGGCAAGCCCGTAGATGAAATTGCCGGCCGCCAGGGCAGATATGAGAGCCGGCCGCTGAACCAGCCAGCCGCTCCAGTCGCGGAACAGGTAGGGCCTGGCGACCCAGAACATGGAGATGGTCAGAACCGGATACCACCAGAGCGGAATGAGGACACGCGAGGCGGGGTCTTTCATGAAGGCGGCACTCATCGGCACAATGGCCAGCAAGAGCAGAAACATGCCCAGGGCCCGGGCAAAGAGCTGCTCTTTGGACATGCTGCTCATGATGAACCATACTACGGGGCAGAGGATGAGCAGTATGCCCCGGAAGTTTTCGAACTCAAAGAGGGGCATGCAGAGGGGATTCCATTCTGCCTTGAGCAGGAGCAGACCAACCCAGATGAAGTCTATGCCGAGCAGTACTGTGGCGGCGCTGCTTTTGGCATGGGCGCTGGCCAGCTGCTGCCGGAACTTCTGCGGACAGAGCAGTACGTAGAGGCTCAGCAGCATGAGGGTCATGCCCATGACGAAGCCTGTGGGTGCAAGGGGTAGTGATTCGTAGATATGCATGGGAGTGTGTGGGGAAAGAGGGGCTTATACATCCAGTTCGTCTTCATTGTCACCTGGCAGGGGAGAATGCTCCAGCCGGGCCTGGGTTACGCGCCGGCCATCGGTGCCGATGACGGTGATGAGATAGTCTCGCAGTCGGATTTGTTCATTGCATTCGGGCAGATGGCCCAGGCGGTCGGTAATATAGCCGCTGAGGGTGGAAATGCCATTGTCCTTTTCAATTTCGCCCAGCTCCGGCAGTTCTTCCTCGAGGTCGAACAGGGCAATGGAACCGCTGGCTATATACTGTCCCTGACCTACCTTGAAGAAGGTGCGGACGGCTTCCGTTTCGAATTCATCCTGAATGTCGTTTCCGACGATTTCCTCCAGCACGTCATCCAGGTAGACCAGGCCCTGCGCTTCGCCGTATTCATCTACCACCAGGGCAAAGTGGGTGTGCTCGCGGGAGAAGAAATCCAGCAGGGTGTCAAGCTTCATGGTTTCCGGCACAACCTTGAGTTCGCGGCGCTCGGCCATGATATCGCGTGAGCCGCTGTGCAGCATTTGCAGCACATCTTTCACATGTACCCAGCCTTTGGCGTGGTCCAGATGCCCGGAAACGAGTGCAAACCTGCTATGGCGGCTGGTGAGCACCTGTTCCAGCAGTTCATCGAAACTCTTGTTGATATCCAGTACTTCAACCCGGCTGCGGGGCACCAGGATGTCGCGCACGGAGCGGTCGTTGAGCTCCAGCGCGTTCATGGAGATTTCGGCTTCCGTCTCGGTTACTTCATTGCTGCGGCCACTGGCTTCCACAATGAGGGCGATTTCCTCTGCGCTGTGCGATTCATTCGGCTCGTAGTGCGGGTCTACGCCGAATACGCGGTGGGCGATGGTGTTGGCCGTGTTGTTGAAGAGGTGGATAATCCACTTCGTAGACTTGGCAAATCGGTGCATGGAGACTGCCGTGAGCAGGGCAATCTGCAGGGGTTTGCGGATGGCCAGACTCTTGGGGACAAGCTCACCCAGCACTACGTGGGCAAAGGTGAACAGGGCATAGGCCACGGTGTAGGCGATGACATGCACCACTGTGGGGCTCAGGTGCAGGTAGTAGCTCAGCGGGCTGCTGATGAGGCTGGCAATGAAGGGTTCACCCATGGCACCCAGCGCCAGAGAGGCAAAGGTGATGCCCACCTGGTTAGCTGAAAGGTAGGTGTCCAGATGGCGTACGATGTGCCGGGCTGTGCGGCGGCGTTGTGCCTGGGAACGGGTGTCACCGGCATCTTCCACCAGCTGGCTTTCGCGTACGCGCGCACAGGCAAATTCATTAGCTACGAAAAAGGCATTCAGGAACAGGAAGAAGCTGATGCCTACGACAAAGAGCACAATTTCCCCCACTCCGGGGTAACTCCATTCCAGCCGGGAAATCTCTTCAGGGGTAAGAAAGAATTGCATGAAATTCAGGTATTAAAGCTTTTCGTAGACACCTTCGTCGCGTTTCTGCATGACGGTGAAGCCTGCCTTCTTGGCATCACTGATGGAAAGCGGGGCTGTTATCTTAGGTACATTCACGTTGCCGATTTTCTTACGCACCGGGTTCTTGCAGTACATGCAGTGGGTAAGGGGGGCGCGGTCTGCCGGGCGCATGAGTTCAAATCCATTGCGGCACATGCGGCATGATTGGGCCGGGTCATCCGGGTTTTCGGAAATGTATTCGTATATCGGCATCAGAGAATGAAGCAACGCGGGCTAGTCCGTATAGGATAGCCCGCGCAGAAAAATTGTCAAGTCAATATCAGGACTTACCAGCTGGACTTGGTCACACCGGGAATCATGCCGGCGTTGGCAAGCTCGCGGAAAGCGATACGGGAAAGGTGGAAGCGGCGCAGGAAAGCGTGGCGACGACCAGTGAGCTCGCAGCGGTTCACGAGACGCACGGGAGAAGCGTTGCGCGGCAGCATCGTAAGACCGATGTAGTCGCCTTCAGCCTTCAGCTTGGCACGGAGGTCTGCATAACGAGCCGCGACAGCTGCCTTCTTCTTGTTTCTTTCAATCCAGCTTTTCTTTGCCATAACTTTGTGGGCGGGATATATACAGTATATCGGAGGATAAGTCAAGCGGAATTTGGTTCGAATTTCGAAAAAAATGATTTTTCAAGCATAATTGTCCGTTTTTTCTTTATTTATATGTATATATATGCTATATGGAGAGGCATGAGGCGTTTTGCTCTGTATGTAGTGTTAGGTGCGCTGCCGGGTATGGCAGCTGTACAGTTTGATTCTATTTTCGGCGATGGTATGGTGCTGCAGCGGAATCGAGAGATTGTGGTGCGCGGCACAACTGATTCCCCCAAGGAGGCTGTTACAGTAAGCTTTAATGGCCAGAGTGTCAAGGCGAAGTGTAAGGGGAAGACCTGGGAAGCTGTGCTGCAGCCTATGGAGGCTAATACAACAGGCCAGACCCTGGAGGCAAAACAGGCAAGCGGCAGCGCGGCGGTGCAGAATGTGGTGGTGGGTGAAGTGTGGCTGGCCAGCGGCCAGTCAAACATGCTCTGGCGCCTGAATCAGACTCCCGGTAATCCGCAGACGATTGCCGGGTCTGCCAATGAGAATTTCCGTTTCTATCACAGCGAACCCAAGGTGCATACGAATGGGGTTCAGTATGATAAAGCTCTTCTTGAGCGTGTGCAGGCGAAGCGCATGTATGAAGGTAAGTGGGCGGTGAGTGGCCCTGCTACCTCTTCCCGCATGAGTGCCGTGGGCTACTACTTTGGCCAGGCGCTGCAGAAAGAGCTGGGTGTGCCCGTTGGTGTGATTCATGCGTCTCTGGGTGGCTCGAACATGCTTGCCTGGATTCCCCGCGATGTGGTGAAGAAGGAGTACCCCGGCTGCCAGGGCGGTGATTGGGTGAACAGCAAGTATGCCAGTGCGTGGGTGCGCGGCCGTGCTCAGCAGAATGTGGGCGCTGGTGGTGATTTCAGCCTGCATCCCTATGCGCCTTCCTATCTGTACGAGACAGGTATTGAGGCATGGGAAGGGTTCCCCATGGCGGGTGTCATCTGGTATCAGGGTGAATCCGATGCCGAGATTCTGGATAACGAGCAGAATAAGAAGCTGCTCAAGGATCTTATCTCTTCCTGGCGCGATAAGCTTGGTAATGAAGACATGGCTTTCCTGCAGGTGCAGCTGCCCCGTATCAATGATAAGAGCAAGCTGCGTGCCTACTGGCCGGAGTTTCGTCAGGTGCAGGCCGAGGTGGCAGAAGAGATGGAGAATGTCGGCTGCGTTGTGACGATGGATCTTGGCTCTACCAACAGCGATGTGCATCCTCCCCGCAAGGTGGAAGTGGGCGAGCGCCTGGCTGCTACGGCACTGAGCATGGTCTATGGCAAGGAAGTTGCTGCCAGCGGCCCGGTTATCAAGGGTTTCAAGGTAAAGGGTGGCAAGGTGCAGCTGAGCCTGGAGAATGCCGAGGGCCTCAAGACGAGCGATGGCGCGGCTCCTGTCGGGTTTGAACTGGCTGGTGCAGATAAGGTCTTTGCTCCTGCTACGGCAGAAATCAAGGGGAACAGCATTGTTCTGACGGCTGCGGGGGTCAAGGCTCCCAGGCTGATGCGTTACGGCTGGGCTGTGTTCATGGAACCAAATCTGGTGAACGAGGCTGGCCTGCCTACGGCTCCTTATCCTGCTTCCGACGGCAAGATTGCCAAGAAGAAGAAGGATAAGAAGGGCGACAAGAAAAAGGACAAGAAGAAGCGCAAATAAGGCTCAGTCCTGAACGTTGATTTACGATAGAAAACCGGGCATTGGAACAATTCTCCAATGCCCGGTTGTTTACTGGATTGAGAACAGGTTGAGGCATTATACCCAGCCGAGGCCGACGGCCTGGCGCACGCGGGTGAGCACCTTTGCGGCTTCCTCGCGGGCGCGGGTTGCACCGGTGTTGAGTACGTCATCCACATATTCGGGATGGGTGAGAATCCATTCGCGTTTCTCACGGGCGGCGCGGAAGTATTCCCAGTAGGCTTCGAAAAGGTCTTTCTTGAACTGGCCATAACCGATGCCTCCTGCGTGGTGGGCATCGACCATGGCCTGGTATTGCTCCGGTGTGGCAAAAAGCTTGTAGAGCGCCAGGATGATAGAGTTTTCTGTGGGCTTCAGGGCTTCCAGCGGGGTGGCATCCGTCACTACCTTCTTGTTGATGAGTTTGCGGAGGGGTTTTTCCTCACCGAAGATGGGCAGGGTGTTGCCGTAGCTCTTGCTCATTTTCTGACCATCCAGGCCGGGAACCACAGCGGTGGCCTCGCTGATGATGGCTTCGGGCATCTTGAGTAGGCCTTCGCCGAAAGTATCATTAATTTTACCTGCGAGGTCGCGGGTTACTTCCAGATGCTGCTTCTGGTCCTTGCCCACGGGTACGGCATCGGAATCATACAGCAGAATGTCTGCGGCCATGAGGGCAGGGTAGGCAAAGAGTGCATGGCTGGCGGCAAAGCCCTTGGCCACCTTGTCCTTGTAGGAATGGCAGCGCTCCAGCAGACCCATGGGGCACAGGGTGGAGAGAATCCAGGCTAGTTCGTTTACCTCAGGTACGGCAGACTGGGCAAAGAATACGGCTTTCTCCGGGTCGAGCCCGCATGCCAGGAAGTCCACGGCCAGCCCACGGGTGTTATCGCGCAGTTTTTCGGCGCTTTCCATGGTGGTCATGGCGTGGTAGTTGGCAATGAAGTAGAAGGCCTCGCCTTTTTCCTGAAGTCGTACGGCAGGTTCAATGGCACCGAAGTAATTGCCGATGTGAAGCTGGCCGCTGGGCTGTAATCCTGTGAGGAATCTCATATTGATGTGTCGTTTTTGAAATTATGGTCGGGGGTCATCCTGGGTGAGCAGGGCGCGCAGGTAACGCTGCAGACTGTCGGCAGTGTAAGCTCCTTCGATGCTTCTCAGTTTGATGCCCTCGGTATAGAAGATGGTGGTGGGTATCTTGGTCAGATTATAATCCTCTGCCAGAGCCGGATAGGCATCAGCATTAATTTCCACTACCTGAATACCGCCTTTTTCTTTTTCGGCAAGTTCCTGGAGAGCTTTTCTCATGGCGCTACTGTGGCGGCACCACGGGGCGGTGAAGCAGAGCAGCAGGGTGCGCCCGGAGACTTCGGTCACCTGCCGCATGTCCTGGCCTTCGTATTCGCTGTACAGCTTGAAACGGGGTTGACCATGCAGGTTCGTGGGAATCTGGCGGTCGGTGCGGATGAGGGCCTGCAGCGAATCCCGCTGCGGGTTGGGAGCGGGTTTGGTGGGGGTGGTGAAGGTGGCGGCGCGGTCGCGCTTCTCCTGGTCTGATTCCCCACAGCTCACGCAGAGCAGGGGAATCAGCAGTAATACAGCCAGGTGGAAGACGCGGTTCACGCGGGCTATCTTGCCACTTTTTCCAGCGTGTGTCAAGTGAATGCAAGTCTTTGCGCTTGTCATCGGCAGTTGCTGTGTTATAATGTCGCGCATGAAGTACACGGAGAAACTTGCTGCCCGTATTGCCGCCACGCGTTCTGCTCTTTGCGTGGGGCTGGATCCTCGTCCTCAGAGTGAGAATATGACTGAGCTGGCCGACTGGCTGCGTAAGGTGGTGGAGGAAACCGCCCCCTATGCCGCTGCCTATAAGCCCAATATCGCCTATTTTGAGGCGATGGGGTTGCCGGGGCTTAAGATGCTGGAGGAACTGCTGCCGGATATGCCCAAGGATATCCCCGTGATTCTGGATGCCAAGCGTGGAGATATCGGCGAAACGCAGAAGTACTACGCCCAGGCATACTTCGACCGCATGGATGTGGATGCCGTAACGCTCAACCCCTTCATGGGCTACGATATTCTGGAGCCTTTTCTTGACCGCCCCGGCAAGGCTGTGTATCTGCTGGCAGTGACGACAAACCCCGGTTCCGTGGATGTGGAGCAGCAGGTGCTGGCTAATGGCCGCAAGGTGTACCAGCTGGTGGGGGACATGGTGACCCGTTCTATTGCTGAAAACAGTGCCACGGAAGTGGGTATGGTGGTGGGGCTGACTAATGCCAACAGCCAGATTCTGACCGACCTGCCGGATGCTCCTCTGCTGGTGCCGGGTCTGGGTGCCCAGGGGGGCGATTTGTCTGCCCTGACCGGTGGTACGCGTGTGGCACCTCCCACAATCAATGTCTCCCGCGGTATTCTGTATAAGGACCCCGAGCTGAGTTTTGCTGAGAAGGCAGAGAAGTGGGCCAAGCTCATCAGAGAGGCTCTCGCTCTCTGATGAATGTACAAAGGACAAGGTACGAAGTACAATTGAAAGTCAGCTGCGGCTGCGCCGCAGGGAATTTTACAATCGTCAATCGTCAATCGTCAATTGTCAATAGTCAATAGTCAATAACCCAACTGCATGCATCAATATTTGTCGTTACTTGAGGATGTGCTCACCAACGGGGTGGGCAGGGAAGACCGTACCGGTACGGGGACAATCGGTGTGTTCGGACGGCAGATTCGCTGCGATTTGCGCGAGGGCTTCCCGTGCCTTACTACCAAGAAGCTGCATCTGCGCTCGATTATCTATGAATTGCTCTGGTTCCTGAAGGGTAGCACAAATGTGCGCTGGCTGCAGGAACGCGGGGTGAGCATCTGGGATGAATGGGCTGATGAGAATGGCGACCTGGGCCCGGTGTACGGCAGCCAGTGGCGCGCCTGGCCGGATGGCAAGGGCGGCAGTATTGACCAGATTGCGAAGCTGATTGACGGGCTGAAGAACAACCCTTGGAGCCGCCGCCACCTGGTGAGCGCCTGGAATGTGGCTGAGGTGGATGGTATGGCTCTGCCGCCTTGTCACTGTCTGTTCCAGTTCTGCGTGATTCCGGCGCAGAAGGAGGGCGGGAAACATGGCCTGAGTCTTCAGCTCTACCAGCGTAGCTGTGATTTGTTCCTTGGCGTGCCTTTCAATATTGCCAGCTATGCGCTGCTGCTCATGATGGTGGCTCAGGTCTGTGGTTATGAGGCGCGCGAGTTTGTGCATACTTACGGGGATTTGCACCTGTATAAGAACCACCTTGACCAGGCCCGCCTGCAGCTGACCCGCGAGCCTCGTAAACTGCCCACCATGCGTATCAATCCGGAGGTGACGGAGATTGATGGCTTTGATTTCTCCGACTTCACGCTGGAGGAATATGACCCGCATCCGCACATTAAAGCTGCTGTTTCTGTATGAGCCTTATCTATACAGGAGTGGTGGCTATGGATGCCGCCCGCGGCATTGGACTGAATAACGGCATTCCCTGGCGGCTGAAAGAGGATATGCAGCTCTTCAAGCGCATTACTATGGGACATCCTATTCTCATGGGTCGCAAAACATGGGAGAGCCTGGGTCGCCCGTTGCCCGGCCGGCAGAATATAGTGCTCACCCGTAATGCGGACTATGTGGCTGAGGGTGCGGTAGTGATTACGGATATTGCCCAGCTGGAGCAAATCGAGCTGCAAGACCCGGAAATCATGGTGATTGGGGGGGCTCAGCTCTATGCGAAGATGTTGCCGCAGATGCAGCGCCTGCATGTTTCTGAGGTGGAGGGTACGCATGAGGTGGATACCTGGTTCCCGGAATTTACGCAGTATTTCTCTACTCGTACGCCGCAGGAATCTTTTTCCGGGTTCTCTCATGTGTTGTATGAAAAGTGATTCCCGGCGAACGATGCTGAAGAGAGTGCATACGCGAGGGTGGATGCTGGTGTCGGCTGTGGCTGGTCTGGTGCTGCTTGCTTTTGCTTACTTTGATGATTCTTCTGCAGCCGGAAAGGTGGAGAAACCTGCTATACCACCCGTGGCAACAGCGGAATGTGTTGCAGAGGATTCCTGCTCTGCGGTGTCTCTCAGGCTGCAGGTCGGGCATAGTCGTATGACTGTGCTCGAGGCTAACGCTACCACCGGTTATATCTGGCAGTTGGAATCTGCTCTGCCGGCCGGAAGCCCGGTGCAAGCTGAGCTCTCTATGGTCAGTGGTTGTGAAGAAGGCTGTTGCGGTCTGCCGACTCCGACTACGGTCACGATAACGGGCGTGAAACCCGGCAAGGTAAGGTTGCGCCTTGTTTATGTGCGGCCTTGGGAGAAAGACAGAACTCCGGCTCGAGAGGAAGAGTTCTGCATCGAGGTGCTGCCTGCTCAGCCCTGATTCCATGCTCTTGCCTGTGGTGCATCGGGCTGGTACTGAGGCCGAAAAATGGTCAGCCAGACCAAGAAATTGGAATAATTCTAAATTATGTCGTATAATGGGCTTGCTTTTCCCTGCCGAATCTGTATAGTGAAGACTCCTTAACAACAATAGATACGTCTAGTATGAGCGACAAAGTATTATTCTTCGACACCACGCTTCGCGATGGTGAGCAGTGCCCGGGAGCTTCGATGAATCTCCGGCAGAAGCTGGAGGTAGCGCGTCAGCTCGAGAAACTAGGCGTAGACATCATCGAAGCAGGGTTTCCCTGTATTTCCGATGGCGATTTTGAGGCCGTATTCACCATTGCTAATACGGTGAAGAAGTGTCGCATTGCTGGCCTGGCCCGCTGCGTGGAGAATGACATCCGCCGCGCAGCCGCCGCCGTGGCTCCCGCAGGAGAACGTGGGCGTATTCATACCTTCCTGGCCACTAGTCCATTGCATCGCGAGTTCAAGCTCAAGAAGAGCAAAGAGGAAATCATCGAAATGGCCGTTGCTGGTGTGAAGCTGGCAAAGAGTCTGGTGAATGATGTGGAATTCTCCGCCGAGGATGCCAGCCGTACCGAACATGACTACCTGGCGCAGGTGGTTGAAGCTGTTATCGATGCAGGTGCCACCACCGTAAACCTGCCGGATACAGTGGGCTTCACCACCCCGCAGGAATACATTGCCATGATTGACTACGTGGTCAAGCATGTGAAGAATATCGACAAAGCGGTTATTTCCGTGCATTGCCACAACGACATTGGCCTTGCCGTGGCTAATTCCCTGGCAGCTGTGACCGCCGGCGCCCGCCAGGTGGAAGGCACCATCAATGGTATTGGTGAGCGTGCTGGTAATGCCGCCATTGAGGAAGTGGCCATGGCTCTTTCCACCCGTCCGGAGGCCTTCGGCTTTACTGCTGGTGAGAAACCACACAACCTGGAAACTCGTGAGATTGTGAAGACCAGTCGCGTGGTGGCCAGTATGAGCGGGCTTTCCGTACAGCGCTCCAAGGCGATTGTGGGTGAAAACGCCTTTGCCCACAGCTCCGGCATTCACCAGCACGGTATTCTTGCCAAGCGTGAGACTTATGAAGTCATCGACCCCGCCGAAGTGGGCTGGGGAGAGACGGAGCTTCCCCTTACCAAGCACTCTGGCCGCGCTGCGGTGAAAGCCCGTCTTGAGAAACTGGGGTACAATCTTTCCGACAGCGAAATCTCTCATGTCTTTGAGCGCTTCAAGAAAGTGGGCGACAGCAAGAAGTTCGTGTACGACGACGACCTGGCTTCCCTTGTGAACGATTCTCTTGATACCTGTGACGGAACCTGGAAGATGGTGGATATCCAGTTTGTGGCAGGTTCTGCAGCCCGCCCGACGGCCACTGTTCAGCTGGAGAAGGATGGCAAGCTCTACATGGACTGCGCCATCGGTAACGGCCCGGTGAATGCCTGCTTCAAGGCTATTGACCGCATTACGAAGAGCAAGGGTTCGCTGGTGGATTACAACGTGCGCTCTACTTCCATTGGTCAGGATGCCCTGGGTGAAGTAACGGTGAAGGTGCAGTTTGGAGCCTGCGACTGCAAGCCGGTTTCCGGCAAGGGTGCTGCAACCGACGTGATTGAGGCTTCTGCCCGTGCTTACCTGAATGCCGTGAACCGCAACATTTCACTAGAGGCGCTGGCTGCTGCTACCCAGGCATAAGCCTATGAGTGCAGATTTATCCATTCGTATTATCGTCGGCCTGGGCAACCCAGGCCGCGATTATGCTGAGACCCGCCATAATGTGGGCTTCATGGTACTGGATCGCCTGGCGCGCCGTTTCGGTGCGGAGTGGAAGCTCGACAAAGCCCGCAAGGGCGAGCTGGCAGCAGGCCCCGGCGTGGTGCTTATCAAACCGCAGACCTTCATGAACTGCAGCGGTGAGTGCGTGGGACCCATCATGCGCTACTATAAGTTTGAGCCGGAGCAAGTACTGGTTATTTACGATGATATTTCTTTCCCGGTGGGCTCCATGCGTCTGCGTGCCAGCGGTTCTGCCGGCGGGCATAATGGCATGAAGTCGCTCATAGCCCACTTGGGTGGCGAGAAGTTTCCGCGCGTCCGCGTAGGTATCGGTGCGCCGGGGCAGAAGGAAATGGTGGGGCATGTACTGGGAAAGTTTGCGCCGGATGAACGCCCGCTGCTGGAAGAGTGTCTCGCCAAGGCCGAGGAGGCCACGGTGATGATGATTCGGGAAGGCTTCCAGGCTGCCGCCAACAAGTTCAATGTGAAGAAGGAAAAGAAGCCCCGCTGCAAGCCTGAACCTGCCACGGATACCCCGGAGGCTGCCCCTGTCGAAAATACTGCGTCTGCGCCTGAAGTTACTGCTTGACGCGGGGCTGTGAATCATGTATTCTCTAACGCGATTACACCCCTTACACATTATGCCGACAGACAAACCGATTCATACTATCTCCGTTCTCGTGGAAAACAAGTTTGGTGTGCTTTCCCGCGTGGCAGGTCTGTTCTCTGGTCGCGGCTATAACATCCACTCCCTTAACGTTGCTCCTTGCGAGAACCCCAAGTTCTCCCGTATGACCATCGACGTGAAGGAGGATAATGAGAAGCTCGACCAGGTTATCAAGCAGCTCAGCAAGCTGGTGAATGTGGTGGAGGTGCTTGATTTCCGTAACGAACCCACATTCTATCGCGAGATTGTGCTGGTGCGTGTGCGTTTCGGAGAACATAAGACGGAAATTCTGCAGCTGTGCGATATGTTCCGTGCTCAGGTTATCGATGCTACCCGCGAGATGCTTACCATCGAGATTTCCGGTGGTGAATTCCGCCTGAACCGCTTCCTGGATCTGCTGAGTGATTACGATGTGGATATGGTGACCCGCTCCGGCAAGATTGCCGTGGTGAAACCCCGCGCCTGATTTTTCATTATCTTACTAACCCAGACCACCGGCAAGGCTCGATTCTTTGCCGGTGGTCTTTTATCTGAAAACTGAATATGGCAATTGAATCCTTTGGCGGGCATACCCCGCAGTTGAATGAACCTTCCTTTGTGGCTGTCAGCGCAGATCTCATTGGCCGTGTCACGCTGCATCCTGGCAGTAATGTGTGGTATAACACTACCATCCGCGGCGATGTGTCGCCTATTGAAATTGGTGAGTACAGTAATGTGCAGGATAACTGCTGCATTCATGTTGATTATGACCTGGGCTGCAAGCTGGGTAAATACGTAACGGTAGGGCATAGCGTCACTCTGCATGCCTGCATGGTGGAGGATGCCTGCCTCATTGGTATGGGGGCCGTGGTTCTGGATGGTGCCGTAGTGGGGCATGGCTCAATTGTGGGCGCGCACGCTTTAGTGACTAAGGGAACCATCATTCCACCGCATAGTCTGGTGCTGGGGTCTCCGGCTAAGGTGGTCAGACAACTGCCGCCGGAAACGGAGCAGGCCAATATGGACCATGCGCTTGATTATGTGCGCCTGGCCCGGGAATATGCAGCTCGTTGAGGTGCTGAAATTTCCGGAATTCTTGTCTGTTCATGCTTGCTGGTATGGTGGCATGGAAGGAAAAATGAGCTTGACCTCGCGCGGAATAATAGGTAGACTATAGCCGATTCCTTCCTTTGAAAAAATGAAGAAAAACCTGGATTTTTGACAGGAACGGAAGAAAAATCGCGTATTTAAGTATACATATGAAACTGAATCGAGTATTGACGCTGGCGTTCCTCGCCCTCTTCGCTGTGAGTGGGCTGCAGGCACAGTCTCTGTCTCCGGACACCAAGACGCGTTGGGACAAGGGTACCCTTGTGGTAGAGTCTCCCGTGCGTCCGGAGGGGCAGAAGCACGTAGTGGGCCTGACGGCTCCCAAGATGAAGACTGTTCGCGTGGCATTCGTGGGCCTTGGTATGCGTGGCCCGGGTGCTGTTTCCCGTTTTACCTATATTCCCGGTGTAGAGATTGTTGCTCTTTGCGATTATGAAGCCGAGCGCGCTGAGAAGTGCCAGAAGGCTCTCCGCAAGGCCGGCCTTGCCCCTGCTGCGATTTATTCCGGTGCCAAGGGCTATGAGGAGCTCTGCAAGCGCGATGATATCGACCTCGTATATGTCGCCACGGACTGGGATCACCATTTCCCCGTGGCTAAGTGCGCTCTGGAGAATGGAAAGCACACCGCTATCGAGGTGCCCAGCGCCATGAACCTTCAGCAGTGCTGGGAGCTCATCAATCTTTCTGAGAAGACCCGCAAGCATTGCATGATCCTGGAGAATTGCTGCTATGACTGGTTTGAGCTCGATGCTCTCAACATGGCTCAGAAGGGTATTCTGGGTGAGGTTCTCTATGCCAAGGGTGCCTATATTCACAACCTTGACCCGTTCTGGGATTCCTACTGGAGCAATCCTGCCAATGACCCCGACAAGCTTGGTTGGCGCATGAAGTACAATATGGAGAATCGTGGTGATGTGTATGCCACCCATGGTCTTGGCCCCGTGGCTCAGGTGATGGATATTCACCGCGGTGACCGATTCACGACTCTTGTGGCCATGGATACCAAGTCCGTACACGGCCGTGAGCTGGTGGAGAAGAAGACCGGCAAGCCCTGCCCGGAATTCCGCAATGGCGATCACACCACCACGCTGATGCGTACGGCCAATGGCAAGGTTGTGGAGATTCAGCACAATGTCATGAATCCCCAGCCCTACAACCGCCTGTTCCAGCTTAATGGCACCCGCGGTTTCGCCAATAAGTACCCCGTTGAGGGCTTTACTCTTGAGAGCTCCCACATGGCTGGTACGGATGGTGCCCCTGATCTGGAGGACCTGGACTCCCACGGCTTCATGAGCGAGGAGAATATGAAGAAGCTGCGCGAGACTTATCGCCACCCCATCATCAAGAAGTATGGTGAGATGGCTGAGAAGGTCGGTGGTCACGGCGGTATGGACTTCTTCATGGATGTCCGTATGGTATACTGCCTGCAGAACGGCCTGCCTCTTGATATGGACGTGTACGATATGGCTGAATGGTGCTGCCTGGCTGAGCTGGGGTCCCTTTCCATGGATAACAACAACTGCTCCGTCGCTTTCCCGGACTTTACCCGTGGCCATTGGAACGATGTGAAGGGCTACAAGCATGCCTGGGCTACTCCTGAGCAGGAAGCTGCTACCGAGGCTGCTGCTGAGGCATACACCGCTGCTCAGAAGACGGCCGTGGAGAAGCTCAACCTCTGGGCTCTGTATGATGCGGCCAAGGAGGGTGATGCTGCTGCCGTGAAGGCATACGAGGCTGCTGCTGCTCAGCTTGATGCTGAGGTCGCAATCGCTGAAAAGGCCGCTGCTGCTGCCAAGGCTGCTGCCGAAAAGGCCTATGCTGAGACCTACTCTGCTGTAGAATCCGCTCAGAAGTAAAGACTCGTCAGATTCTCATATTATTTTTATCGGGACACGTTCGTTGTAAGGACGTGTCCCGATAATTTTTTAAATTCTTTCTCCTCAATTACCAGGGTGGAGGTAAGGTGTAAGTAGGCGTAGCAGCCGGCGAAAGGATGGCGGGTAGGCGTTGCTGCCGCTGAAACTCAGGGGCGGCAGAGGCTCGCTGCGGTGCAGGGTAAGCTGCCAATGTGTGCCATCCATGATATGCGGTTCTGTGTACTTCTGTTCCCATTCGAATATGCCGTAATGCCTGAATAAACGGCGAATGAGCCGTTTGAAGCGGGTCGGGGTATGGTGTATCGGCCTTCGTTTATGTGGAGGAATATCTATTGCGCTGTCAGTCTGGAGTTCAATGCCATCCGGGGTAAGGTTCAGATGGTAGGAATTTCCCCAGTAGCCGCCTATGCTGAATTCAAGGCGGATAATGCTGTCTGCGGTTTCCTGTATATTCATAGGTGGAGTTTTTTCAGTAAGAATAATGAAAGGGAGGAATGAAGTCAAGTTTCTCGTTTTATCTGGTAGCAGAAATAATTTTCTGCTCTAACTCACACGAAAATGCAGCACTTAGGTGGCGGGATGAAAAATCATGCACAAAAAATCTCAAAAATACGCTTGACGTGAAATGAGGTTTCTGATAAACTCCGCCCACGCCCTGCTACAGGGCAGCCCGAAAGGGGAAGCACGAGGGTGCTCACCACGCCGGGCGAGGCAATTTTCCAAGTATGACTTTCCGAGGCGCCGGGGGCGGCAGAAATGCAGCTCACTGGCTTTAACAACCTGCCAGGCGGGGCGCCGGAGAGGATAAAGAGAGGGAAGGAAAAGGTCGTGACGCGTGCCGTG